>Ga0307471_100000236_pt1 | contig 27874 bp, 18 predicted proteins | sample atmos_gasesAM3C__2_FD_204566 | JGI IMG/M metagenome (GOLD analysis project Ga0307471, IMG submission 204566) | Hardwood forest soil microbial communities from Morgan-Monroe State Forest, Indiana, United States - atmos_gasesAM3C_515 | ecosystem: Environmental > Terrestrial > Soil > Temperate...
CGGGTGACCACCGACGGTCTGACCTACGACTTCATCAGCTACCCGCACGACGACACCGAGGAGCGCATCAAGGAGATACCGGCGTCAGTGGACGCCGCGCAGCAGGCCCTCATCAACGGTGATGACGCGGTGCACGCCGCACGCGTGGCGCTCGGAATACCGCTGTTCGGCTCCAACGCGTGGGCGGTGTCTCCGTCTCGATCCAGCACCGGCGGGGCGCTGCTGTGGGGCGCCCCGCAGGTGAGCTACTACGTACCACAGGTCGTGGACGAGATCGAGATATCCGGCGGTCTGACGCACGTTCGCGGAATGTCGGTACCCGGCGCAGGGCCGGCGGTGGTCATCGGCTACACGCCACACCTGAGCTGGAGCATCACGACCGCTCAGGACGACCAGGTCGACACCTACATCGACCATCTGCGCAGCACCGACGACGGCAAAACCTATCAGTACTTCTGGCGTGGTGCGTGGCACCCCGTCGAGCAGCGCACCGAGACGATTCGCACCCGCACTGCCGGCCCGGGCCCGTTGCCTGCGCCGCCCGCGGTCTACACGACTCGCACGGTCACCTTCTACCGCACGCTGCACGGCCCACCCGGGCAGGAGACACCCTGCACAGTGAGCTACATCGACACGACTGCGAATCTCAGTTACTGCAAAGCGCGGTCGTTCTGGGGCGTGGAGCTGCGCACCGGTCTCGCCATCGTAGGGCTGGCGCAGGCGACGAATCTGCGCGAGGCGGGTGCCGCGCTTCGCACCGGGGTGATCGGTTTCAACTTCATGTACGCGGACAGAGACGGCCACATCGCGTACTGGCACACGGGTCGCATTCCGATACGCGTGCGCGGCCACGACCCACGCCTGCCGGCGCCCGGTGACGGCTCGTTCGACTGGCGCGGCTACCTCGATCCGCAGCTGTGGCCGCACGTTGTGGATCCGGCGCAGGGATTCATCGCGTCGTGGAACAACAAGCCGCAGCTGAGCTGGCCGGATTCGGGTGACGGCTCGCTCTGGGGCGCTCAGCAGCGCGTGGGACAGCCAATGTCTCTGCTCCGCGCGAGCTCGCCCCTGAACCAGACGACTCTCTGGCAGATCGCCCGCCGCACCGGCGAGCTCGACCTGCGCGACACGCTCGGGTTTCGGCCATTCTTGACCTCATTGGCGGCACGCAGCGACCTGACGCCGGTCGCTCGCGCCGCGGTCGCGCAGGTCGCATCGTGGGACGGCACGGCGTTCTACCCCGACGGTGCCGAACGCGACTCGGATGGGGCCGAAACCGGCAAGGTGAAGTATCCCGGCTTCGTGGTGGTGTCCGCGTGGTTCCATGCACTCGAGTCGATCGTGGCTCGTGGAGTGTTCCAATCCGTCACCGGGAACGCCAACACCAAGGATGGCGTCCTCACGTTCACACAGCACGCGGCCGGCAGCCCTGAGTTCGAGTTTTTCGACGACTACGACGCCTTTCTCTACAACGTCTTGGCAGGCCGGACCAAGTCCACGACGGACTACCTTGGAGGCAAGACTGTCTCCGATGTCTCGAAGGCGGCTCTCGACGTGGCCACGGCCGAGCTGACGGCGGCGCAGGGACCGGCGCCGGCACGGTGGCGCGCGGATATGCCCCAGATCGTGTTCACGGCGCTCGATGTGTCATCGATCCCCAACATCCCCTGGGAGAATCGCGGGACGTGGGGGCAGGCGGTTGACTTCGGAGGCTCGTGACGCGTCGAGGTCGACGCTCGAAGTCCACTACAAGCTGTTCGGCACCGATGGCGTGTCGCTGCAGTCGTTGGAGCTCTCCAAAGCGCTGGGACAACGGGGATGGTCGGCCCGCCCATGCGCATCCGACGTGCCCGAGGGTGGCCCCGGGCTGAGGCTCGCCGAGCTCTCCTATCAGTCGCCTGATGCGGTGGCGCTCCGCGGTCGGGTCTTTGCATCAGCCGCCGGTTCGTATCCGAGGTCGGAAGGTCGCGCTCTTGTCCAGGAGATCACAGGTCGTGCCGAGCCCATTCGCCGGAAGATCGAGGACTATCTCGACACCCAGCGAATTCGGTTACTGCACGTCCGCAACCTGATGTCGCTGCCGTACAACCTCCCGGCGACACTCGCGCTCTACAGGCTCGCGTCCGACCGGCCCGACCTCGCGTTCCTGCTGCAGCACCATGACCTCTATTGGGAAGGGCCGAATGCGCGGAATTTTCGAACGCCCTACCCAGAGATCGACGATCTCATGGATCGAATCATGTGCCCGTCGCTGCCCAACGCTCGCCATGTGCTCATCAACCCGATCGCCGCCGAGGCGCTGCGCGCTCGGCGGGGCATCGTGGGCACGGTCGTCCCGGATGGATTCGACTTCGACCGCGAAGTGCCGATCATCGACGAGACAGCGTTTCGCGCGAGGCTGGAGATCCTGGTCGGTGACACCCGGCCGGTCCGCGCCGGCGACCTCGTTGTGGCGATGCCGGCGAGAGTGGCGATCAACAAAGCCATCGAGCTCGCCATTCAGTTCGTGTCCGGATTGGAGCAGCAGCGCGCGGGCCTCGAACACGCATCGTCCGGTGCTGGCCTCAAACGGCGCAGGTTCACCGCTGACAGCAGAGTTGTCCTCCTGCTTCCGCAGGGTGAGGACATCGACGACAATCGCGACTACTTCGAGCGTCTGCAGTCATACGCGCGGCACCTCGGGATCTCCCTCGCCTACGGGGGAGCGATCGTCCTCCCGGACCGCCGATATCGGCTCGGCGATACGGGCCACTTCCCCTTCTACGGCACGTACCGGGCTGTCGACCTGATCTGCTACCCGCCTGAGCACGAGGGCTTCGGGAACCAGGCGATCGAGGCCGTGTGGGCCAGACGGCCGCTTGCTGTTCTCGAATATCCGGTCTTCAAGCGGTTCGTGCGCGACCACGTTCCCCACTACATCTCGCTCGGCGACCCCGAGCAGCTGGGACGACTCGACGAATTCGGCGGCCTGCATCAGGTGCGTCCGAGCATTCTGGACGACGCCGTACGCCAGGCCATCGCGGTCCTGACCGACCACGACCGCGAGCTCGCGTGGACCGACGAGAATTTCACCGCCCTGCGGGCCTTCTGCGGCATCGACATCGTCGCGGCCACCTACATCAGGTTGTACGAGGACTTGGTCTTCACCGGCCCGGCTACCTCAAGTCGATCAGCACCGATGGACTAGAGTGCGCCGCTGTGCCACGCCTCTCGCTGATCCCCCGAGATCGACGCTTCTACCCGATCTTCGAGGCCCAGGCCGAGAAGATGGTCGCGGCTGCGACCCTCCTGAGAGATGCCTTCACCGACATCAGCCGTCTGGACGAGCTCCAGAGGCAGATCAAGGAGCACGAGCACTCGGGAGATGAGCTCGTCCACGAGGTGGTGCGGCTGCTCAATCGCACGTTTGTGACGCCGTTCGACCGCGAGGACATTTACGCCCTCAGCACCGGGCTCGATGACGTCCTCGACTACATCGACGAGATCGCCGAGACGTTCATGCTCTACCGGATCGACGCCGTGCCCCCCGCAGCGAACGAAATGGCGAAGCTGCTCGGACTCGCCGTGGCAGAGTTGCAGCAGGCGATCGGAAGACTCGAGACGCGGCGTGATCTCGAATCGTATTGGATCGAGGTGCACCGTATCGAGAACGTCGGTGACGACGCATCCCGCCTTGCCATCGCGGAGCTCTTCAGCGGCGCGCACGATCCGCTCACGGTCATCAAGCTCAAGGATGTCTACACGCTTCTTGAAGCGTCACTCGACCGGTGCGAGGATCTGGCGACGGTGATCGAGAACATCGTCATCAAGCATGCCTGACGGCGAGAGTCTGCTGCTTGCACTGACGATCGCCGTCGCGCTCGGGTTCGACTTCACCAATGGATTTCACGACACCGCCAACGCGGTCGCCACGTCGATCAGCACGCGAGCGATAGGTCCACGCACTGCCGTCGCGTTTTCGGCACTGCTCAATTTTGCCGGAGCGATCATCGCCATCGAGCTCCTGCACACGCGAGTGGCCAATACCATCGGTGGCTTGGTCGCGCCCAAAGGGGGCCCGGCGCTGGGCATGATCATCGCGGCGCTTTTCGGCGCCATCGCATGGAATTTGATCACGTGGCGCGCTGGTATCCCATCCAGCTCGTCGCACGCGCTCATCGGCGGCCTCATCGGCATGGGTATCGTGGGCTACGGTTTCGGCGCCATCAAATGGACCCAGGTCGGCCCTGTCATCGTCGCGCTCGTCACATCACCGGCCGTCGGGCTCGTGCTGTCGTACGTGTTCGTTCTTGTCGTGCTGAATGTGTTTCGCCGCGCGAACCCAGGGCTCGCCAACCGACGCTTCCGATTGGCGCAGGTGCTGTCTGGCGCATTCGTTTCTTTCTCCCATGGCTCCAATGACGCGCAGAAGACGATGGGCGTGATGACATTGGCCCTGGTTTCCACGCATCACATCAGCAGCGGGACACATGGGTTTCCCTCACCTCCCCTGTGGGTCGTCAGTGCCGCTGCGATCGCGATAGGGCTCGGCACCTATGCCGGCGGGTGGCGGATTATCCGAACCCTCGGTTCGGGAGTGATACGCCTCGACCCGGTCGACGGCTTCGGCGCCCAGATGATGGCGGCGCTCGTCATCCAAGGAGCGACCCAGCTGGCCTTGCCGGTGAGCACGACCCACGTCGTGTCCGGATCGATCATGGGTGCAGGTGCGACCCGGCGACTTGGCGCGGTTCGTTGGGGCGTGGCCCGCAACATCCTGGCGGCTTGGGTCGTGACGATCCCGGCGGCGGCTCTGCTCGCAGCTGCCGGCGCCGCTGTCGTCTCTGTCTTATGAGAGAAACGTAGACGCTGCGCGGGTTTGACCGCGCAGCGTCCCGGCGGTGCCTACGCCGTCGTGCTCGTCAACTCGGCGAGCGGCTTGCCGATGAAGTTTGCATAATTCACGTCGATCCATTCCGGCTCGCCGTCGAAATGCTTTGCCTGGAGCCGGAATTGCGCGTCGGTCTCGGGGCGCTTCGCGTTGGCGAGGTAACTCGCTTTGTCAGTGAAGTGAATGACGACGACCGCTCGGTTGGGGTCCTCGTCTTCCCATGCGAGCTCCACCGAATGAAGCCCGCGGCCGTACTCCTCTGCTGTGGGCACCAGCTCGCGGAGTTGTTCCACGTAACGTTCCTTCATCCCTTTCTTTATGCGCACCCGCATGATCGATCCATACACGATCGCGTCTCCTCAAATGATGATGAATACAGGAGCGCCGCCCTCCTCTCGAGGCTGCGCGTCGGTCGACCGAGGCACGCCCGCCCGGCGAGCGGCAGCGGGGCAGCACCGCGCGCACTACCATGCCTGTAACACCGTCGGCCACAGGTCCAGCGGCGTGCCACACGCAAGGCACTCCGCGACCAATCCGTCGTCGCCATAGCGCAGCGCACGTTTGCGGCTGCCGCATCGCGGGCACGGCTGGTATTGGGGCAGCGGACCGAACTCTTCCGGCTCAGGTCGGTCGTCCTTTCGCCTTCTTCTGTTCTGGATGGCCACTGGTGAACCTCCCGGTAACGGCGCTCGATGCACACACCGAGGGTCGGGTATGAAGCTAAAAGCACGCTGAACCCCCTCGGTAGCTTCGCCGGCACGCTCCCGGTGAGTTCATCGGCTCGTCAGATTCAACGGCCACCGTGCACACCGTGATCACCACAGCTGCAGCCGCCTGGGCGGCCCTTGCGACGGTGCTAAGCGCATGCATCGCCGTCGATTTCTGGGTTCATCGCACGAATCGCACCGTCTCCTTCTCCCGGGCAGCGTTGTGGACCGTGGCCTGGGCCGCGATCGCCGCTGCGTTCGGCGTCTTCATCGGGGTCGGCCTGGGCGTCGACGCAGCCGGGCAGTTCGCCGCCCTCTACCTCACGGAGTGGTCACTCTCGATCGACAACATGCTTGTGCTCGTCGTGCTGATCGCCACCCTGGCGGTGCCGCCTCATATGCGGCATCGCGTGCTGCTGGTCGGCGCAGTGGGTGCGATCGCCTTGCGGCTCATCCTCATCGTCGCCGGCCTTGCTCTTCTCGAGCGTTTCCAGTGGCTCATGTACGTGTTGGGGGTCATGCTCCTGATCGTCGCGGTGCGACTGCTCTCCAAGCGAAGGGACGCCGGCACCGAGGCTCCGCCCCTGCAGCGGACCATGCGCCGGGTTGCCGTCGGCTCACCGCTGATGGGTGCGCTGGTGCTCGCTGTGATCGCGGACATCATCTTCGCGCTCGACTCGATTCCTGTCGCGTTCGCGCTGAGCGTCGACCCGTTTCTCGTCTTCGGCGCCAACGCCTTCGCCGTGCTGGGACTGCGGTCGATGTATTTCGTCGTCGAAGGCGCGATGCAGCGATTCCGTCACCTCCGGACCACCCTCGGCATCCTGCTGGTCTTCGTGAGCCTGAAGATGACCTTCGCGTGGATCATCGAGGTGCCGGTCGGCATCTCGCTTGCGGTGATCGTGACGATTCTCGGTGCTTCGGTTCTGGCGAGCTGGCTCGGAGCCGGCCGCGACCTCACACGACTGCGCCGCGACTCTCAGGAGCAGCTGCCGCGCAGCGTGGCCATCGCGCCTTCCCTTGTCGAGGATTCGGCGTGATCCACGGCATCGTGACGACGCTGGAGGGCCTGGCCAGCCCTTGGGCATACGTGGTCGTCGGCCTTCTGGCGCTTCTGGAGTCGGCGGCTTTCGTCGGAATCGTCGTGCCTGGTGAGACGGCCATGATCTTCGGAGGTTTTCTCGCCTCGCAGGGACGCGCGAGCCTGGCGCTCCTCGCAACTGTGTCCGCAGCCGGTGCGATTGCCGGCGATTCGGTCGGCTACGGGCTGGGAAGTCTCGGGGCGGAGCCGCTGCGGCGAAGCCGCCTTGGTCGTCGCATCGGCGATGCCAGGTTGCGCGCAGCCGAGGAATACCTGCGCCGCCGTGGTGGCGTCGCGGTGTTCACCGGACGCTTCGTCGGTGTTCTGAGGGCGCTGGTTCCGTTCTTTGCGGGAGCGGGACGCATGCCCTACAAGCGCTTCCTGATCTGGAACGTTGCCGGGGCGGTGGTTTGGGCACCGCTCTGCATCGCGATCGGGTTCCTCGCAGGCGACTCATATCGTCTCGTCGGTGAGTACGTGGGGCGGACCGGTGTCGTCATCGGCGGGGTGGCGATCGGCGTCGCGTCGACGGTGCTGCTCTGGCGGCACGTTCGCCGATCAACAGCGGAGCGGTGACGCAGATGCTGCTCGGAGGTTGGTTGCTCACCCTGCGACTTCGCCGGCTGCGATGGCTGCACACGCTCGAGCGCTGGGCACCGGATCGCTGCACCGTCGGTACCGCAGCGACCATCGCCGGCACCAACCCCGAGACCCTGGCTCGGGTGTTGGAGGGAAGCCTCGACCGGCCGGTCACAGCGAGCACGATGCTGACGAAAGCGGAAATCCTGGCTGCCCTTCGGGCTCAGTCCTGATCATCGCCGGATTCGCGCACCGGTAGGGTGACCACAAAACGCGCGCCCGTTGTTTGCGAGTCGTCGGCAAGGCGGATGCTTCCACCGTGCGCCGCGGCAAGCGCCGCGCAGAGCGAGAGCCCCAAACCCGCGCTGCCGCTTTGGCTCCCGTCCGCAGCAGCACGGAACCGATCGAAGAGAAACGGTTGCAGCGACGGATCAACCCCGGCTCCTGAGTCGGCGACGGCGAGCACGCAGGACCGGTCTGTCAGCGTCGCAGACACCGTCACGGATCCGCCCGGGGGTGTGTGCCTGATCGCGTTGTCGAGCAGGTTGTTGAGCAACCGGCGCAGCAGCATCGGGTCCGCTTCGATCGACCCCTCATCGGGCGCGGCCACCTCGATCGTGACTCCCGATCTCGCGGCAAGCGAACGCCACCGTGCGCCAACCTCCTCCAGGAGATCCGAAACGTCGACGTTCTCCCGGCGAGGTCGGAGTGTTCCGGCGTCGGCGCTGGCGAGGAGCAGCAGCTGATCGGTGACACCACTGAGGCGTTCCGTCTCGGTGAGCACGACGTCGAGGGCGTTGCGGTACTCCGAGCTGTCGCGTGGCCGGCGCAATATCACCTCCACCTCGGCGCGCAGGGCGGCCAGCGGGCTGCGCAGCTCATGGGCCGCATCCGCAGTGAAATGCCGCAATGCGTCGAACGCCGCCTGAAGCCGGCTGAGCATCTGATTGAACGTCGCCGCGAGTGCGCCGAGCTCATCGGGGGGCAGGTCGAGCGTTATCCGCCGATCCAGGCTGTGCTCCCCGAGGTCGCGTGCCGTCGCCGTGATGATCCGTACGGGCCGCAGGACTCGACCTGCCAGCCAGTACGCCGAGATCCCGGCCGACATCGCGAGAAGCGCGATGGTCGTGGTGAGCAGGACGATCGTGAGCCGGATGGTCTGGTCGTACTCGGCAAGGGACCGGCTGAGGATGAGCGTGATGCGCTCGCCACCGACGTCATAACCCTGGACGAGCACACGTTGGTGCTCGGAGGCTATCAGCCGGCTGTCGATGACGGGCTTGGCGTCGTGTCCGGCATCTTGACGGGCCAGCGCTCGCGCCGTGCCCGAGTCGATGACCTCGCCCGCCTGATCGAGGACCCGCCCGTCACCGGAGAGCACGAGGGCGGCGATCGGCGCTCCTTCGGGCGTCTCGCTCGGAAGCACGCGCGCGCCGTTGAACAGCACGGCTCCGCCGCTGACGCGCAGTCCGGAGGACAGAATCTGAGCCTGCCCGCGCAGGCTTCCGTCGATCGATCCGAGCGCCGCGTCTGTGAAGACCACCCAGAACACGGCGCCCCCCGCGCATAGCGCGAGCGTGACCACCGTGGCGTAGGTGAGGGTCAGCCGGACTCGGGTCTGGCGGATGAGGCTTCGCACAAGCGAAGTGGATCAAAGCGATACCCCTCTCCGCGAGAGGTCACGATCGGGTCCTGAAGCCCGACCGCTGCCAGCTTCTTCCGAACCCGGCCGATGTACACCTCGACGAGATTCGAGGTGCTGTCGAAGTCGTAGTTCCAGACGTGCTCCTCGATCTGCGCGCGCGTCAGGAGCCGTCGTTGGTGATGCAGGAAGTACTCGAGGATGGCGAGCTCCTTGGCGGTGAAGGACACTGGCTCTCCGGCCACGGTGACCTCGCGCGCGGAGACGTCGAACACCAGTGTGCCCACGCGAATGACGCGCGAGCGGGTTTCGAGGTGCCGCCTCGTGAGCGCGCGCACGCGGGCCACCAGCTCACGGAAAGCGAAGGGCTTGACCAGGTAGTCGTCGGCTCCGGCCTCGAGACCTCTCACGCGGTCGTCGACGGCGTCCCGCGCGGTGAGCATGAGCACGGGGGTTCGCACCCGACGATCACGCAGTGTCGAACAGACCCGGAATCCGTCGACGGGTCCCGGCAGCATGACGTCGAGGACGATGGCGTCGAAGGACGTTGCCGCAGCGGCCCCGATGGCCTCGTCGCCGTCCTCGACCATGTCGACGCTGTAGCCTTCCTCCTCGAGGCCGCGGCGTATCGAGGTCGCCAGGCTGCGATCGTCTTCAACGACGAGCACCCGCATGGCCGTACTGTGGCGCTTGTTCCTGACGGGAGGCTGAACGCGCTACATCCCTCTTGCACAATGGTGCGTTTCCAGCGTCTGCCGAGCATGTGAGGTGTGGCCGTACACATCGGGGCTCAGCCGGTAGCCGCGGGCGTCCTGCTCGAGGGCCTCGCCGCGCACCTCGGCCAGTGCGCTGCCGCACAGGTGTCTGATGCTGACCAACTGCAACGTCTCCGGGTCCACACCGCCCACAGGCTCGACGCGGACTGTTCCAACCCCGGGTGCGTAGAACTTGCGCTGGTGACCGCCCTCTGGGTCCCTGGGCGCCCACTCATCGGTGACGAGCACGCGCCCGTAGCACCCGACCGGGACGCAGGTCCGCTGGCCGGCCTTGACCACGCGGGCACAGTCCTCGAATCCGATTCGATGCGCGATTCCTTGCAGGTACGGGTCGCCACCGGCGCGCGGGTCGGCGAGCATGCTGAACCCCGCCCGGGCACCCCGTTGGCCGGCGATCCACGTGTTCGGCGCGCCCGCCAGCTTGCCGTTGTCGTACTCCTCGGGATACTCACCGAGATTCCAGACCGCTCCATGGTCGTCCTCGGCTTCGAAGAACAGCTCTGACTCCTGTATCCGGTTGCCGTCGAGATCGCGATCGAACACGACGATCGCCCGCACCCCATCGACCGTCTTGGTGAGGTCGGTGACTGTCGTAACGATGCGATGCCGCGTGCTGCCGACCGATCCCTGCAACGTGTACTCGGTCCCTGGGACCAGAGGAAAGAACTTGTTCTCGACCTCGGGTGCTCTGGGAAAATCATCAGGTTCCAAGCGTGGCGACGGCCCGCAACGCGCCGAGCCCGACGGAGTCGCGGAGGGTCCCGAGCGATTGGCCGTCGCGCGGACAGACCCCGGGCTGAACAACTCAAGCAACAGCACGACGAGCGCGCCGAGGGCGACTGTGTGAACACCACGGGGAATGGACATCTGTTTATCCCTTTTGAACTTGGCCACCGAACCGCAGGTACAGAGCGGGCACCACGAAGAGGCTGAGCAGCGTCGATGTGAGCAGGCCACCGAGGACAACCATCGCCAGCGGATACTCGATCTCGTAGCCGGGCCGGTCGCCGAGGAAGACCAGCGGCACGATGGCCAGCGCGGTGGCGAGTGACGTCATCAGGATCGGCGACAGCCGCTCACGCGCCCCGCGTAGCACGAGCGCACGCCCGAACGGCTCGCCCTCGACGCGCTGCAGGTGCTGACAGTGGTTGACGAGCAGAATGCTGTTTCGCGCAGCAATCCCGAACACCGTGAAGAAGCCGACCAACGTGCCGAGCGAGACGACGCCGCCACCGATGAAGGCGCCGAAGGCTCCGCCCACCAGCGCCATCGGCAGCGTCAGGAAGATCAGCGTCGCGAGAGGCCAGCTGCGAAAGGCGGCCTGCAGCAGAAGCAGGATCGCGAGCCCTGCGATGACTGACGTCTCGAGCAACCTGGTCTGCGCGGATTGACGCTCGCGGTACTCGCCCAGCATTTCAGCGTGGTATCCCTGGGGAAACGTGACCTTGGACAGCGCTCGCCTGACGTCGGCCACAACGGATCCGAGGTCACGTCCGCTCACTCCGGCAGACACGTCGATGCGCCGCGAATCGTTCTCGCGCTCGATGACGTTGGGCGCCGGGCTGACTCCGACTCGCGCCACATCCCCGATGCGCACCGTCGTGCCTGACGGTGTGTCGATGAGAAGATCCGCGATCTCCGCCACATTGGCGCGTGTCCGGGGCGTGCTCCAGACCATGACGTTGTACGCCCTGCCGGCGCGGAAGATGTCGCCGACCTCCTCGCCGGCCACCAGCGTCGAGGCAGCACGACGGACGTCCCCCGGCTTCAAGCCGTACTGGGCCGCTCGTGCGAGGTCAACCTCCACCGCAACCTGAGGCACGTCGACCTCCAGATCGACGTGGTTGTTGACGATCCCCGCGACGGAGGCGATCGTCTTCTGAACCTCGCGGGCCTTGCTGCGCAGGGTGTCGAGGTTCTGGCCGTAGATCCGTACGACCACCGGTTGCTTTGCTCCGGTGAGCACCTCTTCGATCCGCTCGTTCAAGTAGGTCTGCACATCGCGGTACACGCCCGGGTAGTGGTCGACGACTTGATGAATGGCGGCCAGCGTGGCGTCGTAATCGGCTGACGGATCGAGGCTCATCCAGTTCTCGCCAAAGTTCACTCCGGCGATCTCCTCTCCCAGGAAAGCCTGCCCGATGTGGGAGCCGAAGCTGCGAACGCCGGGAATCGCGCGCAGCTCCTTGCTCATCTGGATCGTCATGCGTTCCATCTCCTGGACGGACGTCCCAGGAGCGCTGATCAGGTGCGAGAGCACATCGCGCTCTTTGAATGTCGGGAACAACGACTGTCCGAGCTGAGGCACCGTGAGCACGGCCAGCAGCGTGACCAGACCCGTTGCTGCGTAGGCGCGGCGAGGACGTCGCACGACTCGCTCCAGCACCGCGCTGTAGCTGGGGTGCAGCCAGCGTACCAGTGGCGACTCGCGCCGCTCCAGCGGTGCACCGCGCAGCAGGATGAGCGCCAGTGCCGGTGTCGTCGTCAGCGCCACGGCCATCGACGCGAAGATCGCCAGCGTGTACGAGATGGCCAGCGGCCGGAAGAACGAGCCCGTCAGACCGTCCAGCAGAAAGACGGGTATCGCGGCTGCGACGATTATGAAGGTCGCGAAGACGATCGGACCGCGGACTTCCAGTGACGCCGAGAGAACGATCGAGGCCTTCGATCCCTGGCCGCCGGAGCGTCGATGGAGTCGCAGTCGCCTCAGGATGTTCTCGACGTCGATGATCGCGTCGTCGACAACCGCCCCGAGAGCGATCACCAGCCCCGCGAGAGTCATCGTGTTGACGGTGGCGCCGGACGAGTGGAGCACGACCAACGTCGCCACCAGCGACAGCGGGATGGTGATCAGGCTGATGAGCGCGACGCGCCATTCAAAGAGAAACAAGGCGAGGATCGCGGCGACGAGCAGGAATCCGAGCAGCAGGGCCTGGGTCAGATTGTCGACGGCCGTGTCGATGAAGGTGGACTGACGGAAGATGTTCGTGTCGAAGGTGATGTCGCCGAGGCCTGGCTGCAGCGCGGCGAGGGCGGCTTCGACGCCCTTGGTCACGGCGAGCGTGTCCCCCCAGGGCAGCTTCTCGACCACCAGGAGCAGCCCGGGTGCACTGTTGATGACCGCGTCGCCGATCAACGGCGGGTGCTCCTCCAGCACCGCCGCAAGGTCGCCCAGCGGAACCGCCGTGCCGTCGGTGGTGTCCACGGGTATCTGGGCCAGGTCCGCGGGCGTTTCCACCGGAAGCACCTGCCGGATCTGGATGCGCTGGCCTGCACTCTCGATGGCTCCACCGGTGCCGATGACCGAGCCGTTGGAGAAGCGCAGCAGCCCGGAGTCGACGGAATCGCCGGTTGCCTCCATGACGCTTTGCAGCGTGACGTGGCGGGCTTGCATCTTCTTGGGATCGACCTGCACAGTCATGTCACGCAGTCGCTCGTTCCAGATGGCCACGTTGGCAACGCCTGGGACCCGGAGCAAGCGCGCACGCACCGTCCAGTACGCGGTCATCGACATCGCGATCAGCGGCTGGCTCTTGGAGGTCATGCCGATCTGCATGACACGGCTCGTCGCCGACAGCGGCGGCAGCATCACCGGAGGCGCAGCCCACGTCGGCAGGCTCGGGGATACGGTCGCGAGCCGTTCTTGCACGAGCTGCCGCGCCTTCAGCAGATCAGTTCCCTGTTTGAAGATGAGCTGAATCGAGGACAGCTGCGCGACCGACTTGGAGCGAAGGTCGTCGAGTCCGGCCGTGCCGTTCAGCACCTGTTCAATGGGCACGGTGACGAGCGATTCGACGTCGGTGGTGGAGAGGCCCAGGCACGCGGTCTGGATCTCGACCATTGGCGGGGCGAACTCGGGAAAGACGTCCAGTCGCGTGTCGCGCACCTGGAGGGTGCCGCCCACCATCATCGCCACGGCCGCACCTACGATCAGGAACCGGAATTTCAGGCTCGAACCGACGATGAAGCCCATCAAGGAGCGGCGGCCGGCCACCTTCACTCTCCGTCGACGCCGATCTCTGCACCGAAGAGCTCGGCGGCTCCGACCGTCACCACGCGTGTCCCAGGTGCAGGGCCCGATCGCAACTCGCCGACATCGCCGTCGACGAGTCCCAGGTCGACACGCTCGCGCTCGAACGTCAGTGGTCCAACGGCGACGTACACCCAGGACCGTCCGTCCTTGTCATAGATCACCGCCGACATCGGGATCGTGCGCGTCACGGATCCACCACGCGGGGCGTCGAGCTCGCGCACCGCTGATGTCTCGAGCCCGAGGCGCGACGCCGCCTCCTCGGTGAGTTCCACGTCGCTGACGTCGGATCCCTCGATCGGCGTCACGCGCGCAGCTGCTGCCGCGCTCGTGGGTGCAACCGGCGCAGCCGCGGAACCACACCCGGCGAGAAGCAGCGTCGCACCGGCGACTGGTCCGGCCAGCCAGCGAGCGCGATGGCCGGGCCGGCTTGTGCGCGCGCCCGGCGAGAAACGCAGGTACAGCGCGGGCGCGATCAGGAGTGTGATCACGGCCGACGTCAGCAGCCCGCCGAGCAGAGGCACCGCCTGTGAGAACAGCACCTCGGTACCGGCCCGGCTACCCAGCGCAACCAGTGGAATGAATACCGCGGCGATGGCGAGAGTACTGACGACGAAGGGTCCCAACTGTTCGCGTGATGCCATCACCACGAGGTCGGCGCCGAGAGCCGCGCCCTCTTGCTCACGCGCCTGACAACTGCGAACGAAAAGGATGAGATGGCGGATGGTGATCGTCAGGACCATCAGGCATGCTGCGAAGGGCCCGACCGACGCGATCCCGCCGGCGATCGGAGCGGTGAGCACCGCTCCTGCCACGGCTGCCGGCAGCAGCAACAGCGTGAGGGTTGCGAGTCGCCAGCTTGAAAAGACAGCCTGGAGAAGCAGCAGGATGGCGACCACGACAGCAAACGACACACCTGCGACGCGCAACATCAGCTGCTGATTCGCCGCCGCGCTACCGAGTATCTCGGCGTGGTACTCGAACGGCATCGCGACGGTGCGCACGCGCTGCTCGACGTCGTGAATCACCGAGGCGGCGCTGCGACCCGAGATGTCCGCAGTGACGTCGAGGCTCGGCGAGGTCGCATCGTGGCTGATCAACGTTGGCTGCGATGAGACCCGCGCCGTGGCGATGTCGCCGAGCCTGACCGGGTCACCGCGGGGCGTTTGCAGCAGCAGGTTTGCGACGCTGTTCGGAGACGAGCGGGTTCCGGGTGCGCCTCGCACCACGACGTCGAACACCTTCTGATCCTCGTAGAGGCTTCCCACCGCCACCCCGGAGAAGAAGGTTGCAGCCGCCCTGCGCAGGTCACCGGGTCGTATCCCGTAGCGCTGGGCGGCCGCGAGGTCGACCTCCACCTGGAGAACAGGCTCTTGCGACCGGGCTTGCGTTTTCGGTTGCGCGACGCCGGGAATCGACGAGATCACACGGCGGATCTCGTCAGCCTTGCTCTGCAGCATAGTCTGGTCCTGGCCGTAGACGCGCACCACAACCGGCGCCTCAGCCTCAACTGCCGCGCGGATGCGGTCCTGCGGGTAGGTCAGCAGATCGCTGCGCAGCCCCGGATACCCGCTGACCACGCGCTGCACCGCTGCTCTCGTCGCGGCGTAGTCGCCGTTGTCATCGATGCGCACCCACAGCTCGGCGGAGTTGACGTTGACGGCCTGGTCGGAGGTGACGGCCCGTCCGACGTGTGCACCCGCGCTTCGCACACCGCTCAAGGACCAGAGCTCGTGCACCGCCGCCGAAGTGACGCGGGTCATCTCCTGCAGCGACGTGCCGGGTGCCGCCTTCCAATGCACGAGCAGTTCCGGATCGTGGAGTGACGGCAGCACCGACGCGCTTCCGAGCTGTGGCAGCACCACCAGTCCGGCGAGCGTGAGCATCGCGAGCGTGAGCTGTGCGGGACGAGCACTGCGCACGAAGCGTCGGACCCAACGCTCGAAGCGCAGATCAAGATTGCGCAGCAGCCGCCCGGTGCGCCGCTCGCTCGTTCTCCCGCGCAACAGCAGCAGGCCGAGCGCGGGTCCGACCGTCAGCGACACCACCGTGGACGCCATTACGGCGACGGCGTAGGCGAGCACGAACGGCCAGGTGAACGACCTTGCGGTTCCGCCCCACACCATGGCCGGCAGTGGCGCGAGCAGCACGATGAGGGCTGCGAAGAAGAGCGACCCGCGCACGTGGCGGGCGGCTGCAGCAACCATCTCGAATGGACTCGATGCGGAGCCGGTTGCGCGTTGCAGCCGGCTTCGGTCACGGATGCTGTGCACCGCAATGACGCCGTCGTCGATGATCACGACGAGCGCGGCCGTCAATCCTGCGAGCAGCACAAGGTTGAACGCAGTTCCAAGAAGGAAGAGCGCATAGGCCGCCGCGGTCAGCGACACGAGCGCAGTCAGGAAGGTGACCAGGGCTGCGCCCCACGACCGGAAGCACGCAAGCAGGACAAAGAGCAGCAGCGGGAACGCGACCAGTGCCCAAACGCCGACGTTGTGCAGCGAGGTGTCGATGAAAGTCGCCGAGCGATACACCGTCGGGTTCACGTCGATGCCGGACAGCCCCGGTCGCAAAGCCGCCAGCGCGTCCTCCACACCGCGCGTGACATCGCGAGAATTCGCCTCGGGGAACCGCTCGACAACGAGCATGAGCCCTGGGTCGCCGTCGAGCACAGCGTCGCCGATGAGCGGTTGATGATCCTCGACAACACTGGAAACGTCGCCCAGGCGCAGGGTTCGACCCCTGGAGTCCTCGAGGCTCACTGAGGAGAGCTGGTTCGCAGTGGTGATCGGCTGCACATGCTGGATGCCGAATCGCTGGGTGGACGTGTCGATGAAGCCGCCGGTTCCCGGCGTCGAGGCCTGGACGAACGTCAGCGGTGATACCCACAACGCATTGCCGGCGGTGGTGATGACCTGATCAAGCGACACCCCGTACTTGCGGAGCCTTTCAGGATCCACCTGCACCTGCAGCTGGCGGTCCCGCTGGCCCCAGATGGCCACGTTGGCCACGCCCGGCACGCCCAGGAGCCGCGGTTTGATCTTCCAGCGCGCCAGCACCGACATGTCGACGAGCGAGAGATTCTTTGACGAGAGCGAGATCATCATCACGCGGCTCGTCGACGACAGCGGCTGAAGCATCACCGGTGGGCTGCCGACGTTGGGTAGCGCGTGTGCCTGGGTCATACGTTCCTGAACCAGCTGTCGCGCCTGAAGCGGATCGGTCCCAGGCTCGAAGGTCATGTCGATTGAGGACAGGCCAGGCATCGACTCCGACGTGATCTGGTCGAGCCAGGCGACTCCGTTGAGGAGGTCCTGCTCGAGCGGGACCGTGATCAGTTGTTCGACCTCGGCTGCGGAAAGGCCGAGCGCGTCAGTCTGGACCTGCACCTGGACCGGCGAGAACTCAGGCCATGTGTCCACCGACGCTTTGGGGAGTTGCGTCAGACCCAGACCCAACACCAGCACCGCTGCGCCGATGACAAGGACGCGGAACCTCAGCACCGCGGTGACGAGCGCCGTGATCATTGTTGGGTGCCTCCCACTCCCACGTTCGGTGCTGGTGCATGACGCAGCCAGCTTCATCGCATCGACGGAGTCACTCCGTGCGAACAGGCGACCGGCACCTCGGATAGAGCCACGAAGCCAACATCCGGCGCAGCCTCGCGAGTGAAGCTGAAAGGAGGCTGAAGGCCGAAATGTCGGCTCGCCGGCGGTGTTCTAGCGCCCGGCTGAAGCCGACCGGTGGATGACGGCGACGTCCTCGGCTCCCAACGCATCCTCCTCTTCGCGGTCGACGACCGCTGGCCGGAATAGCTGCTGAGCCACGACTGTGGGGACGAATGCCGACAGGATCACCACAGTGACGAGCTCTGAGTACTGACGACCGTCGATCAGGTGATGGTTGAGTCCGAAGAGTGCTGAAATCGAGCCGAATGTGAGCCCCGTAGCCATCAGCAGTGTGGTGTAGGCGCGCTCTCGGCGCTGCACACGAAATGCAGCGGCTACCGGCCACACTCCGATCAATTTGGTGACCATTTTCACGCCAAACAGCAGGATGATGACAACCGGGCCTGAGACCAAGGCGCCCGCTGAAATCAACAGCCCCGCGCGCAGAAAGAAGAACGGTGTGAGCAGCGCAAAAGCAATTGAGCGCATCCGATCTATCAGAATCCGATCATGTAGAAACACGCCGGCCACGACAAGTCCCGAAACATAGGCCGGAAGCACCGCTTCGCTTCCGGCAGCAGAGGCCAGGCCTCCGAGACCGAACAGCACGAGCAGGAGAAACTTGATTTCCGGCTCGCTGACTCTGTGCCCGACCCTGCGAATCAGCAGGGCTGTGGCGCGAGGTAGCACAAACAGCGCGGCCGCAGTAACCGCAACGAATACGATGAGCAGAGGCCCATAGTTCGCGAACAGGCCTCCCAAGGCGAGCACGGTACCGAGGTCGGTGACAAAACATGCCGCGAGGATGAGCTTTCCCAGATCCTGCTGACTGAGTCCGGTCTCCACCATGACCGCGTACACGACCGCAACCGAGGTGGTGCTGAGCGCGATGCCGCCGATTTCCGCGGCATGCAAATGCCAATGGAGAACGCCAAGGCAGACAGCGAAAGCGCCCAGGAAGGGGAAGGCGAACGAAACGGCACCGATCGAGAGGCTCGCCCTCCAGTGACGGCGGAGGGAGACCGGGTCGATCTCCGCGCCGGCGAGAAACGTCAACATCACCGACCCGAGCGTGGCCAGGAAAGCAGTGAAGTCCGTTTGCTGGATGACATCGCGTGCGCCCGGCAAGTTGCCCGACACTGCCCCGATGAGTATCTCGACCAAGGCGACGGAGAGACCGATACGAATGCTGATCAGCGAAGCGAGCAGCGCCATCGCCAACCAGATCGCTGCGATGTAGTAGGGGTTCATTCGTTCCTCCGTTTCGCGCCCTGGAGGAACAAAGAGCTCCTACCAGCGGGGTTCGTCGGTAGAAGCCATCAGCCGTATCGGCGATTCAAGGAGCGAGCTTCATCGCGCCAGCTACGATTCTACCTGGCCACGGAGCTGCAAGGTCCCTTCGCCTCGGAGCCGTGACGGCGACTCATAGCTCCCACTCTCCATGCTCACACGCAACTCGCTGCCCTAATGCTGGTTTTACCAGGAGACGTCGCCACTCTTGGCGCCGGACGTTATCCCCGATGTTGGCGTGACTGACACCGAACATCGATCCCAAGGCCCTGTAGGCCATGCCATTGTGGGCTAGCTCGCGTATCGCGATTACATCCCGGACGGTCAGTATGAGCCGGGCGCCGGCGACACGATGATGACGACCGTCGTCGCTTCGGACGGCGTGGCGCTGGGGCCGCCGAAGCCGGACTTGGCTTTCACGGCCGTCTACACCTGCACCACGGGGCGGTCGTTCACGTTCTACAAGACGGCGGTCAACTACATGATCGACGGATCAAAGGTCACCCTAACGGCGGGCAGCAGTAACTCGTCGTCGACGGCGACCCCCACCCCGACCTGACGAGCGATCGTTCGAGCGGACGTGGCTGCACCGGATGCGCGCCGACAGGTTTGTAGAAGGACACTGAGAGTGAGCGGGAGACGAGATTCGAACTCGCGACATCCAGCTTGGAAGGCTAGCGCTCTAACCAGCTGAGCTACTCCCGCGCGCTCCGTCAATGGTAGTCGGAGATCCGACAACTGTCGGATTTGGCGGGTTAGCTGGCCTGCCGTCTACGCAGGAACCGGGATCCGATAAGGGCAGTGACTCCGCCGGCCAGAAGCACCGCCGGCACCCACGGGCCCTCTGGGACCTTCGGACCCGGGGGCGGTCCGATCCTCGGCCCATCGGTCTGCGCCGTGACGAACGTGTCGTTGCACGGGGAGGAGCAACCGAACATCGCTGAGGGCGCTTTGGGCCATGTAATCTGAAAACCACCCTGATTGTCGAGCGCAATGCCCCAGACGTCGGTGGATCGGTTGCAGTTGAGGCCGTTCAGGACTCCGGCCTGCGGGCCGCTGGGATTGCACGCTCCCATCATCTGACTGGCCGTCCAGTGCGAGTAGGCAGGCGAAGGTTGTGGCACGTTCCCGTAGTTGACGGTGTAGTGAGCGATGATCGGATTGGCGTCGAGGGCGTCGACAGTCTGCGCGGCGACGAGGAACCAGTCGGCCAACGTAGCGGGTGTTGCGTTGGGGATCTCGGTGCCGGCGAAGTACGCAATGTCGATCTGACCGGGGCCACCGGCAACGATGTGAGGCAAGAGGTTCCCAGCGCCACCGGCAGGAGCGACCTGCACCGACGCCGACCACACCTGGTTGGCAGGCCCGGTGAGTCCGTACGGGTTGTTGACGATGCCGGTCTGCGTCGCGTGCACGTACTTGATGGCGGCTCCGTCGTAGTCCGGATACGTCGCCGTCGACTCCGGGTAGACGATGTACAGGTTGTTCGCCGAGTCGAGGGCACCCGGCGCGAGCTGCATCCCGACGATGTGACCGCTCGGGTTGTCGTCGACTGCCAGAGACTGGGTCCAGCCTGTCGGCAGTGTCGTTCCGCTCTCAGGTGCGGTGGCAACCCACACGCGGGTCGCGGCGACAACGTTGACCTCAAACGTCCCGGTGACCGAGGCGCCGCAGCCGCCCGCTGCAACTGAGCTGCGGGTTCCGTAGACGGCATAGACGCGTCCGTCCTGCTGATTCACGAACAGATTTGACGGCCCGCCGGAGTCGGCGCATTGCAGGTCAAGGTAGGCCTGCGTACCCGGTGAGGTCACCGGAATCGGCGCCCCAAAGTGAGCACCGTCGTCGGTGGACGTCGCCACGTACATGTTGTGGTTGGCCGCGCCTGACGCCAGGTTGTGGAAGAGGAGGTACGCGCGGTCGTGAGGTCCGGTGGCGAGCCAGGGGCGGTCCTGATCCGCGAGCTCCGTCGTGCTGGGCGCGGTCGTGACGATCGGTGACCCCTGCGTGGTCGACACGGTCCAGGTGACTCCGCCATCGTCCGAGTACGAGGTGCGGAAATTGATGCCACCGAAGTCGAGTTCGACTGCGATCAGCCGTCCGGGGTGGGCGGAGCCAGCAGGCATCGAGACGAGGTCGACATCGATGGACGGCGCAGTCTGGTTGGCGATGCCGGTCGCGTTGGTCTGGTGCCAGCCAGTCAGGCCGTCGTTGGATTCCCAGACGAATGCCGTGCCGCCTGTATTGCTGATGGCGTAATGCTTGCCGTCAGGGGTAACCGTGTATCGCGGCTCGGTGCCACCGTCAGATGTCGGGAGCGCGACCGCGGTTCCCAGAGTGAAGGGGCCCGTCGCGTGCGCAGGGGTGCGGGACACGAGTGACATCGACCCAAACGCCATCAGCGCGATCCCGACAGTCGCTCCAGACCGGGCTGCGTTCATCCCTGCACTCCTTCCCTGATGGTCCCTCCTGCCTAGGATACCCGACCGCGCCGATCAGCCGACGGGCACCGCGGGTCCGCCGAAGCGGGCTTCCATCTCGCTCACCCAGCTGCGCAGGCTGCTCCTGTCGCCGATGCGCGGGAACAGGGCATCCCCGATGTGGAAGGAACGACCCGGCTGCATGCGCCGCAATTCCTGCGCTGCGGGGCCGGGCCAGGCGCGTTCGCCCTCGTTGAGTCCGAGCTCCGCCGCCAAGCGGTCAGAGGCGAAGGGGACGAACGCCGCAGATACGATGCTCTCGATTCGTGCAAGATTGATCGCGGTCCGCAGGACCACGGCGAGCCGCCCACGATCGCTCTCGTTCCACGGGGCGGTGCGGTCCAGGTAGAGGTTTCCCTGCGTCCACAACGTGCGCAGCGCGAACGCCGCCTGACGATAGCGCATTGCCTCCATTTCGGTGGCGAAGTCCGCGATGGCCCGGTCGACGCTCGCAGCGAGCTCCGTTTCGATGTCGGTCCACTCGCCTCCGTCGGGCACAGCTTCGCCGAACTTGCTCGCGGTCAGCTTCAGGGTGCGCTGCACGAAGTTGCCGAAGATGCCGGCAAGGTCCTTGTTCACGGTCAGCGCAAAGCCCTCCCATGTGAACTCGGAGTCGTCGGATTCCGGCGCGTTCGCCAGCAGCGCGTAGCGCCAGTAGTCGGCGGGCAGCAGCTCGAGGGCATCATCCATGAACACGCCGCGGTGCTCACTGGTCGAGTACTTGCCGCCGTAGTAGGTCAGATAGTTGAAGCCCTTGATGTAGTCGACGAGCTTCCACGGCTCGCCCGAGCCCATGATCGTGACTGGGAAGTTGATGCTGTGGAAAGGGATGTTGTCCTTGCCCATGAACTGCACGTAGCGCACATCGTCGGCCTCGTACCACCACGAGCGCCAGTCGCGGTTGGCAGGATCCTTGTCGGCCCACTCCTTGGTGGCGCCCAGGTATTCGATCGGCGCGTCGAACCACACGTAGAACACCTTGTCCTCGTAGCCCGGCCAGCCGACCGGAAAGCCCCATTTCAAGTCGCGCGTGATGCTGCGATCCTCGAGCCCCACCTGCAGCCAGTTTCGGGCGATGGATGTGACCAGGATCGGCCAGTCGTTGTGTGAATCGATCCAGAGGCGGATGCGGTCAACCATCTTCGACTGACGGATGAACAGATGGCTGGTGGACCGCGGCTCGAGGTTCGTGCTCCCCGAGATCGCGGAGCGCGGGTTTTTCAGCTGCGCGGGCTCGAGCAGGCGCGCGCAGTTCTCGCACTGGTCGCCGCGCGCGCGGTCGTACCCGCAGTGCGGGCAGGTGCCGATGATGTAGCGGTCCGGCAGGAACCGGCCGTCGTCCGGCGAATAGAGCTGCGTCGTGACCCGCTCATCGAGCATGTCGTTGTCGCGAAGCTGTTCCGCGAAGTGGCAGGTGAGCTCCTCGTTCTGTCGTGAGGAGCTACGCCCGAAGTGATCGAACGAGAGGCCGAATCGCACGTTGATGTCAGCCTGAATGCGGTGCTGTTGCGCGCAGTATTCGGCTACGTCCAGTCCTGCTTCCGCAGCTGCGAGTTCTGCGGGGGTACCGTGCTCGTCGGTGGCGCAGATGAACAACACGTCGTGCCCGCGCTGACGGAGGTAGCGAGCGTAGACATCCGCGGGCAGCATCGAACCGACCAGGTTGCCAAGGTGCTTGACACCGTTTATGTACGGAAGCGCGCTCGTGATCAGGTGCCGGGCCACAGACCCATGCTACCCGGGATCAGCGCCGGGTATTACCCTCTAAAGCGGCGACGTCGCAGCCCCGCCAGTGAAGCGACGGCGATGCCGGACGCAATGAACACCACCCCAGGCGCCCAGGGTACTTCCGGAATCCTTGCTCCGAGGGTGCGGCCGCAGCCCGTGATCGTTTCACCGTGGAGCCCGAGCCCGCCGCTCTGACACGCAAACATGACGTGCGTCGTCTGGCAGGACACGGTGCCACCGGGGATGCACGCGCCGGTATGGGATGCCCGGGCATCGGTCCAGATCAAGCGCGCACCTCCGTCGGGCCCGATCGCAACACCGAAGTCGTCGAAGAGGATGCGATCGGCCCCCCAGTTGGAGCCGGGCGGAGTTGCGCTGCAGAAAATTCCCGTCGTGCAGATGTCACCGAAATAGATGCCGCCACTCGTGTCGGATGCATCGGACACCTTGTTGGCGGGGCCGAAGGTCTGCCCGCCGTCGAATGACTGCTCGAGGTAGACGTCCCAGACTGCTGTTGACGGGGCTGCCATCGGCTTGTTGAGCGCGCCGGTCGCCTCGACCGCAGGTGTGCCGTAGTAGACAACGTCGATCACTCCGCCGGCACCGGCGGCGACCCAGGGCATGTAGTGGGTTCCGGCGTCGTGGTTCACCTTGTGGCGCGGACCGAACGTGTTGCCACCGTCGGTGCTCTCCGACGCATACACGTCGTATTCCACCGGAGTCCGGGTGATGTCGCGGAAGATCCAGGTGGCGAACACGTTCCCGGCGTCATCAACGGCGAGGCTGTTGAACAGCTCCGAAACGTCCTGCGTTGCGCAGGTCGGTGCGGGCGGAGTCGGCGGGTTCGGTGCACAGGGATCGTTGAAAACAGCCGTCGAATGCCAGGTCGGCGTCGTGGCGGCCGAGTTGCCGATCTCGTCCGACCACGAGAGGAAGACGTGGTCGAAGGCCTCAGCCTGTGTTATGTCGCACCCCTGCGCCACGTTGTTGGGCTGATCGGCGGTCTCCCACAGCACGTAAACGCGTCCCTGATGCGCGCCCCACTGATCGACTGCGATACCGCTGGGAATCGAGTTGCAGAATGTCGTGGCGTGCTCCACCGACGTGGGAGCGATCGCGGGGTACTGGACTGGATCCCATGTGGCGCCGCCGTTGAAGCTGCGGGTGACGAATATCTCGGACGACGCGAAGTCGTGGTACTCGTTGAAGACCTCGGTGTTGGCCACAGCGGTCGGGGTTCCCCGATTGGCCGGGGGCGTGTACGCGGCGATCCAGGGTCGATCGACCTGGGCTGGGGCGCACGACGCATCTGCCGTCCCCCACGTCGTCCCCGCGTTGTTGCTGGAGGAATCGCGGATCTCGATCGCGCCGCACGTCCCTTTGTTGAGGTGCCCGAAGAAGATGCCGTTGTCGCCGCTTCCGCTCGTCGAGGCCGTGTGCACCAGTGCGGGCCAGCTCGTGGTGGCCATGTCGACGTCCCCGTCGATCGGGTTGCCTCGGCTCGGGTCTGGGTCGCTCAGGTAGTTGAACGAGGCGCCATCGTCCGTGGACGCGGCCGCCGACCCGCCGACACCCGCGCTGCTCTGCCAGTCGACATACGCTCTGCCCGTCTGATCGACAGCGACCTGGGGCTCGTTCTGGCCGGACCCGGTCTCGGCCGCGTCCGCGCGGGTATTCGGAGTGAAGGTGGCGGGGGAGGCGGTGTTGCTGCCTGCGCTCCGGTGATCGATAGAGCGGCGACCGGCAGCCCGATGAAGCACGCCGCAACGAGCCGCAATCGCGGTCTTGGCGATGGCATGCATCTCCTCCCCGGATGATCGTTCCCTTGGGGGTTCAGGCTACTCTAGGAGGCTCCTCCGCCGCCGACGGACGAGGCCGACGACGGCGGTCACCGCGAGCCCACCGCCGAGCAGCCACGCGACGTACCGCGACTCCGGAACGACGGCGCGCGCCACCTGCCCGCAGCCGACGAGTGTCTGGCCGGTGAGGCCGACACCGCCCGTCTGGCACGCGAATTGAATCTCCTGAGCCTGGCACGTGACGTCGCCGCCGCTCGGCGGGCAGGTTCCCCACGAATCGCTCGTGTCGGTCCATGCGACGCGCGCGCCCCCGTCGGGGCCGACAGCGACGCCGAAGTCGTCGAGCAGGATTCGATCGTTGCCCCAGTTGAATGTCGGCGGGGCAAGGCCGCAGAAGATCCCCGTGGTGCAGACATCTCCGAAGTAGATGTTGTGGTGCGAGACCAGGCTCTGCGTCCACGTCGCCCCCCCATCGAGCGACTGGGACATCTGCACGTTCCAGAGTGCCGACGCCGGTGCCGCGGCTGGTTTGCCGAACATCCCCGTGCCTTCGACGTAGGGCGTGTCGTAATACACGACGTCGCCGTTTCCCGCGGCGGCGATCCACGGGAAGTAATGCGTACCGGTGTCGCTGTCGACCCTGTGGGGCGTGAACGTGTTTCCTCCGTCCTTGCTGGTCGCCACGTAGACGTCGTATTGCGGGCTGGATTTGGAGACGTCACGGAACACGTATGAGACGTACACGTTGCCCGCGTAGTCGACAGCGATCGGGGCGAAGATCTCCTGCATGTCCTGGCAGTTGTTGCTGGTCGGGTTGGGAGCGGTGGGGGGATTCGGCGCGCAGGGGTCGTTGAACACGGTCTTCGACGTCCATGTGGAGCCTCCGTCATCCGAATACGAGATGAACAGGTGGTCGAAGGCCTGTGCCTCCGTGTAATTGCAGCCGGTGCCCGCGTTGCTGGGGAGGTCGCTGGTCAGCCACACGGCGTAGACGCGGCCCTGATGCGCTCCGTACTCGTCGACCGCGATGCCCCCAGGCGTCGTGTTGCACGTGGACGTGAGTTGCGCTGCAGAACCTGCCTGGATCGCGGGGTTTCCCGTTGCTCCCCAGGTCTGTCCACCATCGGTGCTCGCCTCCACCCAGATGTTGGACGCGCCGAAGTCGTGGAACTCCACGTAGAGGTTGGTGTGGTTCGCTGCCTGGTCGGTGCCGCGGTAGGCAGGCGGCGTGTAGGCCGCCAGCCACGGCCGGTCGACCTGCGCGGGCTGGCAGCCTGCGCCGGCCTGCCGGATCCAGGTCCCTCCGCTGTTCTGCGTGGCGCCGACGCGAATGTTCAGCGGTGAGTGGTTGCTGGGACAGCTCGGGCCGATGTCTCCCCAGAACACCAGGTTGTCACCGGTCGTGTCCCCGGCGACGTCATGGGTCTGGTCGGCGAACGACGTGTGACTGAACATGACGTCACCGGTCTCGCCGGGACCGCCGGCATCAGGGTTGCCGAGGCTTGTGAAGTGCACGCCATCGCTGGTCTTGGAGGCGCCTTCATTCGTCTGCCACGTGACGTACGAGGTGCCCGCTTGGTCGACAGTGACTTGCGGCTCGTTCGCGCCGTTGTTGAGTGCGCTGTTGTCTGCGTGGATGTTGGGTCCGAAGACGGCCGCCGGCGGCGGCCCACCCGCTCGCGCAGACGTCGCCAGCATCGCCGTCAGCGAGACGGCGCCAGTGAGGGTCACGAGATGCCAGAAGCGCCTGCGTCCCGCCGATTGCCTCACTGACGTCCCTCCAGGCGCGCCGGTCGCGCGATCGTTGTGCGGGTCAGGCCGCCCGGGCGCGCCGCTTGTACCAGTCGACGACCCGATGGCCGGTCACAGCCCAGACGAAACGGCGCATGACGTCGACGTTGACGAGCACGCCGAGGAAGATGAGCACGAAGCACGCGACCGACAGCCAGACGACCAGCGGATTGCCGGTGAAATTCAGCCGAAGCCTGCCGATGCCCGCGGGGAGTTTGTCCGCGGGACTGGACGCCAGCTGCAGACCGTCCAGGTGCACCTCGTCGGAGAAGGTTCCCGACCGCGCCAGGAGCAGGTGATCGCCGGGATGGTGGCTGAGGCGCAACGTGCCATGCACGGTGCCGTCGCTGCCCGTCACCGCGGTTGTGGGAGTGAGCGACGCGTCCGTGCCCGGTGCTGACACCAGGGAAATGGTCACCGGTGCGCCCGGCACCGGTTGGCCCGCGGCCGTGAAGGTGACGGTGAACCGGACCGCGCTTCCCGGCGCCGCCTGAGGGTCGGCCACCGCGAGCTTGACGCCCTCGGAGGACTGTTCGCGGTTGGCAGCCGCCATGTCGGCGGAGAGCCCCGCGCGGGTCACAGCGACCGCGTCCGGCGGGACGGTGAATGCCGTCGGGTCGGACTCGCCCGGGGAGGAAGATGTCACCGTGCCGGCTGGCCAGCTTCCCGCCCCAGTTCCGGCCGGCGGCGCGGCCGGGGGAGGAGCGGGCGGTGGAATCACCGTCAGAGCCCCTGCCGAGAAGACCGCATCGTCGCCGGACGCGCGCTGAAGGGTGAGCTGCCCCGAAGGTGCGCCCGCAGGTACGGTGACCTGCACCGAGCGGTCGCTCCACGAGGCGACTGCGGGAACGCCCGCGACGCGCGCCGCGCCGTTGGGTCCGAACCCGCTGCCGCTGATGTTGACGACGTCACCCGCTCGCGCGCTGTTCGGCGCCACAGAGCTGATGCTTGCGGCGACGTCGACGGTCCCCGCTGCTACCACAACAGTGATGGGGCTGTCGTCGGTCGCTTTCGGGGCCGTGTCGTAGTGCGGGGTCGAGAAGGTGAGATCCAGCGGACCGTCGCAGTACTGCGAGGGTGCCAGGGCGGAGATCTGCGTCGAGCTGCTTGCGGTCGCCGCGAGTGTTGCAGAGGCTACTGCGCCCGCCGCGGCGAAGCACGTGGAGTACGTCGCCGCCACCGTCTCTGGGTCACTCGCGAACTGGAACCCGGCACCGGTCACGCTGACGTTCCCGCCCTCGACCGGTGCGGCGGTCTGCGCGGTTGCCGATGGCTGTTCGATGAAGTGGTAGTCGCTGTTGCTCACCCACCTGGTGCCCGACGGATCCGTCAGCGTGACGGTGACGGGACCGCTGGCCGCCTGGGTGCTGGTGGCGGTGAACGCAGGCATGGGGAACGTGAGAGCAGTGCCCGTCGTGTTGACCGACGACAGCGGG
>Ga0307471_100000237_pt1 | contig 27858 bp, 24 predicted proteins | sample atmos_gasesAM3C__2_FD_204566 | JGI IMG/M metagenome (GOLD analysis project Ga0307471, IMG submission 204566) | Hardwood forest soil microbial communities from Morgan-Monroe State Forest, Indiana, United States - atmos_gasesAM3C_515 | ecosystem: Environmental > Terrestrial > Soil > Temperate...
ATAGCACCTCGCCGTTTACTGCTTTTTGTCCGCGCCACGTCATGTGCGAGGGAGCCTCAACTGGGCGAAATCGTGGCCCTCGAGCATTGGGTTCCAGTGGTTTCGCAAACACGGATCTGGATTTGCAGCTCAAGAAACACGGCATCCATCAGCTCATCGTCATGGGACTCATAGCCCACACGTGTGTGGAGGTCACTGTTCGTTATGCCGCTGAGCTTGGGTACGGGGTCACGATGGTAAAAGACGCGACCGCGGATTACTCGGATGAAGAGATGCACGCCGCTCTCGACGTCAATATCCCAAACCACGCCAGTGCCATTGTGACGACGAATGAAGTCGTCGAGGCGCTTTCATTTCACCTTCGGCTGACGCGGAGCGCTTAGAACGCGTGATTGCGGAGGGCGAAGGGTGGTGCTCAAGATTCTAAGAGGAGGAACACTATGAGACGGATCGGTTTCTTGCTGCTTGCAATTGCAACCCTGGCCGGCATTGTCGCCTACATGGCCCACGCATCTGGACAGTACGATGGAGACTCCTCCCCGATCTACGGAGTCAAAATCCCCGCAAGGAAACCGCGATTGGAAATTGATCGCCGTGGACCAGCTCCTAGTAGCAGGCAAGGTCAACCAGTTGCGCGCTCAACTCGGCAACGATATAGATAGCGATCAAGGCCTTTAAGGAAGGGAAGGTCCCGTTCCCAGACGGCACCATCATTGCCGCGATTCATTGGACTCGTGTCCCGTCGGAAGACAACAACAAAGTCCTGGCCGGTCCATTCCCAGGCGCTGAATCTTTCGTTGTCGGGTCCCCCGTGAATGTTCAGTTCATAGTCAAGGACTCAAAGAAGTACGCCGCGACGGGCGGCTGGGGGTTCGCTGACTTTACGGGCGGAAAGCCGGGCGACAAGACGCTGCACGAGACCTGCTTTGCATGCCACACGCCTGCGAAAGATCGCGACTATGTCTTCACCGGTTACGCACCTTAAGGCCGAGAACGAAATGGCACGTATACCAGAACCTGAATAGCCCGCATCCGAGAAGCAGAATGCCCCCGTAGATGTTTCTTGTCCGCTGATTAGGAGATCACCATGAGATCAACAGCGGAGGTCCGCGATCACCACCTGAAGTGCTTCGCCGCTCGGGATATGGATGGCCTATTGGCAGATTACTCAGCGGACGCGGTGTTTTTTGGGCCCGAAGGAGCATTGCGCGGACCGAATGCAATTAAACCTGTATTTGAGATAATGTTCGCCGAGTTCGCCAAACCAGGTGCGTCCGTTGCCAGAAAGCAGCGATTAATTGAAGGGGAATACGCATACATCGTTTGGACCTCGGAAACAACAGGCAATTCCTACGAGCTCGCCAGCGATACCTTTGTGATTCAGAACGGAAGCATTCGATTGCAAGCTTTCACGGAGAAGGTCAAACCGAAACACTGATATACGAAACACCGATCAACTGGCACGGAGGTTCATGATGACGACAAACGTAACTCAGGTACAAAATGCGGGAGTCAGTTTCGCCGGCCAACCCGATGCGGCAAATGGCCTGGCACTGGTTCGCGTGACAGTCGGGGCGATGCTCGTGTGGGTCTTCTTTGAGAATCTGGGGAAGGGCACGTACACCACTGCGGGCTACGCCGGGGTGATAAATTACTACATCAAGAACAGTCACTCACCGGCGGTATGGAAGTGGGTGATGGGAATCATGGCCAGCCACGCGGCCATGGCAGCTCCCCTGCAAGCAGTGGCGGAGATTTCGCTGGGGATCCTGCTGGTCATCGGCCTGCTCACGCGTCCTGTGGCCTTTGTCGCTTTCTTGTACCTGGGCAGCCTTTGGGTGTCGGAACTGGGCACGTCATGGATTTGGGAACTACTCGTTCCGGTGCTCGCATCGCTCGGACTCGCGGTGGGAGGCGCAGGTCGAGCCTGGGGCATCGACGCGTTGCTGGCACGGCGGCACCCCACGTCCCCGTGGTGGTGATGAGCGAATCTGCGTGCGAGTTTCGGTCATCATTCCTACCCATAACGAAGCGCAGGCCATTGGCCGTGTGCTTGCCGATCTGCCTTCCCATCTCGTCACTGAGGTCATCGTTGTGGACAGCAATTCGACTGACGGAACACCCGATCTCGCCCGAAAGATGGGGGCAAGAGTCATCCAGGAGCCTCGCCGAGGATACGGGCGCGCTTGTTTGACAGGGATTGCGAATACGGGAAATCCTGATGTGGTCGTTTTCCTCGACGGAGACTACAGCGACCGCCCTTCGGAGTTGCCGATTATCTTGGCTCCGATCATCGAGGGGCGCGCTGACATCACGCTCGGTTCGCGCTTCGGCGGCAAAAACAACCCCGGTGCGCTACCGTGGCACCAATCATTCGGCAATCGCCTCGCCGCTGGCCTGATCAGGCTTTTGTACCGCGTACAGGTCAGTGACCTCGGTCCGTTTCGCGCCGGCCGCGCAGATGTGCTGCGCGCACTCGCCCTTGAAGAGGCTACCTACGGCTGGGCGGTGGAAATGATCGTAAAAGGGGCCGTCGCTGGATTTCGCATCGTGGAAGTCTCTGTGAGCTACTACCCGCGCATTGGAAAGTCCAAAATTAGCGGTACGGTGAAGGGCACGGTAGGAGCAGCGTGGTTCATCCTGAGCCGGATCGTGCGTTATTATTTTCGACGTCGAAGGACGGGAACGCCGCGACCGGCGTAAGTCCCGATGGGCCAATCTCTCATGGAATCCTCTAGCCAGACCACTCGGTGTTTTTCTCACCCAAACCGCACGTTAGTCATTATGGCGAAAGCCCCAAAGCCCGGTATGGTCAAGACCCGTCTCACTGAGAGCCTTCCTTCTCCCGCAGTGACAGCGCTGTATCGCTGCCTTTTAGAGGACACCCTCGCGTTGGCAACGTCATTGACGAGCGTGGAGGTTGCGGTGATGTGCCCGGAGTCGGATCAGGACGAATTGGCGCAGCTATTAGGTAATACGGTGCAGGTCGTGGCGCAAAAAGGCGAAGGTCTCGCAGCAGGACTCACCTCTGTTTTTCGACATTTCACTGCTGCCGGCCAGCAGCATGTCATCGCATTCAATAGCGACAGTCCACACCTCGCGCCGTCGGTTCTGGACAGCGCGTTCGAAATACTCGCCACGCATGACGTGGTTGTCGGGCCAACCCACGATGGAGGCTACTATCTGGTGGGCGCCAAGGCCGCTCACCCGGCGCTCTTCGAAAGCGATCGTATGGGAACAAGCAGTGCGCTCGACAGATTGCTGACGCGCACGAAGGTCCTGGACCTCTCAACCGGCTTCACGGAACCCTTCTATGACATCGACGTCGCAGACGACTTGATTCTGCTGGCTCGGGAATTGCGGCTCGCTCCCGCGAAGGCCCCAAGGACTGCGTGCTGGTTCGGCGAATGGCAGCAAGCAGTCGCGCAACTTCTTCATTCCCCGGGAGGCCTGTGAAACGCACACCCTCGCACAGGGCTGCACGGACCCGGCGCCATCTTGCTTGTGGCGCTGACGATCTGCTCAGGCAACTTCAGCTGCGGTGGCTGCCGCCGTTCATAGGGTCGACCTCAGCGGTGCCGATTATCATCTGGACTTTGAGCATTATTCCTACCTATTATGTCGGGCATCTGCGCATAGTTGGACGGCCGTGGTTAGTTCCTGACTTGATTATGATGCTGGAATACGGATCCGTGGCAGTAGCTGCTGCCATTATCGCTTTGCGTAGGATCACACGATCGGCCGCACTACAATGCTCAGAGGACCAGGTAGAGCGAAGGCAAATGCACCACATGTTCGTTTCATTCACCGAGGAGGACCTGCATGACAAAGTTGCGCCGTTCCATGACGATCGGTTGCCTATTTCTTGGGGTGCTGCTTTTTGCGGGCACTTCCCGGGCACAGACGCGCCCGCCCATTGTCGAACAGCTCGCCAAAACCTATGGCCTTGATTCGTATGGGCAAGTTGAAGCGATCCGCTATACATTCAACCTGCAACTGCCAGCCTTGAAGCTGGCTCTCTCTCATTCCTGGGAGTGGGAGCCCAAGACCGGAAAAGTCTCCTACGAAGGAAAAGACAAGGACGGCAAGCCGGTCAAGGTTACCTATCTCCGCTCTCAGCTCAACACCGCGCCTGCCAACGTGAAAGATGAAATTGAGCCGGCCTTCGTCAACGACAATTATTGGTTGATCTTCCCTTTCCATGTTTACTGGGACACTAGCGCGAACGTAGTGGAGAAGGACAACCAAAAATTGCCGATCGGAAAGGGTACGGCGAAGCTTGTCTCGGTGAAATATCCTGCGGAGGTTGGTGGCTACACGCCGGGAGACACTTGGGATCTTTACGTCGGGTCGGATGGGCGAGTCGTGCAATTCATCTATCATCGCGGCGGGCCCAAACCGCCGAGCAACGTCACAACCACCTGGGCGGGCTACAAGAAGGCTGGCCCTCTGCTGTTCTCGATGGACCATCGCGGAACGGCGGACGGCAAGGCGGCGCGAATTTTCTTTACGAATGTGGCCGTCAAGCTGGCGGGGTCAGACAAGTGGATGGACGCGCAATAGGAAGCGCGGGGTTGATGGCGTCCCATTGACGTGGATCTTCACGAATCAGAGTCGCGAGCGATCACGACGGTGGTGCAGGAACTACCGAGTTTGGGGAGATCGCGATTTGCGGCCATGCGGATCTCGAGACGCGGCCGCTCGGCCCGAATGATCGGACAATAAAAATCCGGGTGCGCTAGGGCCCCTTGCAGGCGCCGTCGTCCGGCGCATCCTCCATGACATGGTTCTCGAAACTCGCAAGTCCGGCACGCTTCTGGAAGTGTACGGGCCTGCTCAAAGGGCGCAGAGTTCAGAATCTCGGACCCTGTCAAAATCAACTCTGACAGCGGCTCTCCGGAGCCGGGCCAATAAACGCAAGGCTGTGTTGTGGCGCGGGGCGTAACTCGCACCGTGCTGACGCCACATCCTCCTTCGAGTGGCGGTAGGCCGGCCATGGCCCGCACCAAGGGCTCGCCGATGGCCATTACATCGGTGCTCTCGAAAAGCTTAAGGAACCCTTGCCAGTATTCTTCATACGTGAGGGCGTAGAGATCAGACCGCACTGCCTGATAAACGTTCACACGCAAGGGAGCGCCAAACCGTTTCGCGACTCGTGCGACATCCGCCAGCCGCAAGTAGTTTGACTTCATCATGACCGCGATAATCGTCACCGGTACGCCGAGACGCACACAACGCTCGGCCTGTCGATGAATCAGTTCCCAGTTACCTGGGCCGCGTTGGGCATCCTGCTCGCGTTCAGTTGGATAATCCAGCGAGAACTCGATGTCGTGGAAGGCACGCAACTCGTCATCTGTAAGCACAGCCGCGCTGTGACCGTTCGAGGTGATGGTGAGCTTCACCGGTCGAGTTCGCAGGTAAGCCAATATGGTCTTGTAGTCTGGGTGCATTCCGTTCTCGCCCGTTCCCAGATTCACGGAGCGAACCGGAAGGCATTCGATCACCGACTTGACCTGTTGTAACGAGAGACGGTCGGCACGAGTGGGATCGCGGTAGCAGAAGGCGCACTTGAGGTTGCACTCGTTGGTAAGCCCGAGTCCGAGTGAAATGCCTGTATCCGGCTTGACGGCCTTCGGAATGGTAGACGAAGGTACCGGTTTGACGTTGCTCATTCATCTCCCTCCCATCCAGGTGTTGCACAGCTTGCCAAACAGTGCATGTAACGAGCGGCGCCGGCGAATTCCCGCCGTTTACCGAGCTTGCGCTCCAGAGCGAAGATTCGCTCATATTCTGCCGATCGAGAAATCTGTGCCGGCAGGTAATCCGCGATAACGCGCACTCCCCTCCGAGCGTTGATTGTGAGTGACGCGTCTTTCAGGACCGCTTCGAGAGCCTCCGACGTGAACAAACGTACTCTGCCCCCGTATAGGGATTCTTGTCCCCACTCCGCAGTCAGGTTATGTTCCGCTGCGGCCAAATCGCCCGTTTGGAGAACCGCCTTCAGCACTTCACCCGCCTGATTGCGTACGAGGACGGACAGGATCGCCGACGAATCCCGCAAGGCGCGAGCCGCACCGCGCAACACAGCACCCGAGTCGTCGCAATATTCCAGGATGTTGTGGCAAAGAATTAGATCGAACGATCGAGTGTGGAACAAGTTGGCCAATTGGGCGGCGTCGCCCTGTCGCACTACGACCTTGTCCGTAACACCTGCTTCCTGTGCCGTGCGCTTTGCGATGTCCAGCATCGCTGAAGAGGAATCCAACAGCGTGACGTGAATGCCAAGTCGCGCCAGGCGCACAGCAGTCACTCCCGTGCCGCACCCGAGATCAAGTGCACACGACGAAGGTTTGGCCTGCAGGGGAAGAAAATCTTGCAGATTGGCAAAGGCCAAGTCAGAGCGCAACCGGCCCTCGGGCGTCTCGAGGTAGACGGCGTACTTGTCCGCGCCGCTCTGGAAGCGATCGCTGTCGGGTTTGGCGGTCATCTGCATTCGACCCTCAAGCCAAGTCGTTCCCCAATCCAATCGCTCGTAAGAACCAGTGCCTAAGTCAAAAGAATAAGGGTACTCAAGGCCAGGGTAGAAACCAAGCTGCTGTTCTTTTGGATCTCTCAGGCCACCCCCACCAGCATGGCACCAAAAGGGGACCGCGGGGAATTGGAGCACTTTTTGCGGCCGACCAAGCTCCTGCCAACCGACGGTATTGTGAAAGCGACGGCGAGCGAAATCACGAAGGGCGCGAAGACGGATGTTGAGAAAGCGCGTTTATTCGGGTCCTGGGAAATGAACTGGATGGTGTACAACTTCGCGCACGATGTCGCTTTGCGCGGGTCGAACGGCACGCCAATTGGTTTCCTCCTATATATCCGCACGCGGAAACGACCGAAGGCCGACTCGACAGTCTATCTGGCGAGACTTCCCCCAACGGGACTTCTGGGGGTTGGCGGGCACTTGTCCGTTTACCAGGCGCAAGCCCTGCGTTTTTCCGATTGCAATCCTGCCGAGCTGCCGATTCGCCCATAACCTCCGTCTCCGTTTGCTTGGGATTGCATCTTTACGAATCCATAGGAGCGACACAGGTAGCGGCATGCTCGACGACCTACCTGTTGCTTTCCCACAGGAAGTGGGCCATACTTCCTGTTGGAAACCAAAATGGCGGTGGTATGAAAGAAAAAACGGATGTCCTGCAGGGCACGTTAGCGCTGATGGTCCTGAAGACCCTCGATATCCTTGGACCTCTGCACGGCTACGGAATCGCGCGGCGCATCGAGCAGATCAGCGGAGATTTGCTGGCCGTCAATCAAGGGACTCTGTATCCCTTGCTGCTGAAGCTGGAGCAAGAAGGCACGATTGCATCCGAGTGGGGCGCCTCAGAGAATAATCGCAGGGCGCGCTTCTATCGACTGACACGGGAAGGACGTAAACAGTTGCAGTTCGAGTCCCAAGATTGGGAACAAACAGCGGCGATCATCGGACGGTTCTTCGATATGAAAGCAGAGGATTTGTTATGAGCGCTCTGATGCGGTTTCTATCGCGTCTCGGCAATTTCATGAGCAGTCGTCAAGACGACGAGCGATTGCGGGAAGAGATTGCGGAACACATCGCTTTGCAAACCGAAGACAATCTCCGCGCCGGTTTGTCGCCTATCGAAGCCCGACGGCAAGCGATGCTGAAGTTCGGCGGGGTAGAGGCGGTTAAGGAGATCTATCGAGCGGAGCGAGGACTGCCGTTAATCGAGAACTTGATGCGGGATGTGCGCTTCGCTCTTCGCCTGTTGCGCAAGTCTCCTGGCTTCACCGCTGTGGCCGTCGTGACGTTGGCAATGGCCATCGGCGCAAACGCCGTGGTTTTTGGTGTATTGGATGCACTGATCCTGCGCCCGCTGAATGTGCCCCAGCCGGAGAGCCTGTACCAACTTGAGCGCGCAAGCGATAAGGTCGGCACCGAATCCTATCCTAACTATCTTGATCTGCGGGATCGCAACCGCACTTTTAATGCTCTGGCAGCTTTCGCCATTGCTCCGGCAGCGCTGGACACGGGCGGAAACCCATCCCACGTCTGGGTCTATCAAGTGAGCGGGAACTACTTCGATGTCTTGGACATTCAGCCATATGTTGGCCGTTTCATTCACTCCTCCGATGAGCATGGCCCGAACAGCGCTCCGTATATCGTGCTCACCTACACGTATTGGCGTAGCCATTTTGAGGGCGATCGTAGCGTGGTGGGCCGCACGGTTCAGCTCAATAAGAGTCCGTTTACCATCGTCGGTGTAGCGCCGCCTGGATTTCGCGGGACTTTATTGTTTTTCTCTCCGGATTTCTTTGTGCCGATCGTTGAGGAGGAACAGGTGGAAGGGTGGAGCGTCCTGAATGCGCGCGGAAACCGTTGTGTCACGCCGCTGGGACATCTAAAGACGGGAGTCACTCCGGTGCAGGCCATTGCGGATCTGAACTCGATTGGCTCCGATCTCGAAAAGAACTACCCCAAAGACGATGGCCAAATGAGTTTTGTATTAGCGCGCCCGAGTCTCCACGGCGATTATTTCGGTGGTCCGGTGCAAGCCTTTTTAGCCGGGCTGATGCTGCTGGCGGGGTTGATTCTGCTGGCCGCCTGCGCCAACCTAGGCAGCCTGTTTGCCGCCCGCGCCGCTGACCGCTCCCGAGAAGTCGCGCTACGACTCGCCATGGGAGCTGGCCGCATACGAATTCTGCGGCAACTTTTCACCGAAGCAGTGCTCGTCTCACTGACGGGAGGCGCCGTCGGACTCTGGTGCAGCCTAATTCTGTTGCGCGGGTTAGGCACGTGGCAGCCGATACCCCAATATCCCGTCAATATACCGGTGAGCCCAGACGCAAATGTTTATGGAGTCGCTTTGCTGTTGGCTGTGGCGAGCGGATTCCTTTTTGGAGCGGTCCCGGTGAGCCAGGTACTTCACACAGATCCCTATCAGATTGTTAAGTCGGGATCAATCGTCAGCGTTGGGAGGCGGATCACAGTCCGAGACCTGTTGCTTGGCGTGCAAATCGCGATCTGCGCAGTGCTGGTCACTTCTTCATTCGTTGCCGTGCGTGGACTGCTGCGCTCGCTGCGCAGCAATCTCGGTTTTGAGCCACGGAACACCATGCTGGTGAACACAGATCTGGATATGGCAGGTTACAGAGGCGAGAGAGTGCGCACCATGCAAAAGCGCATGATCGATGCCATGGAGACAATCCCAGGTGTAACCTCCGTGGGATTGGTCGATGCGGCACCATTAGCGGGTGGGGGAAATCCCAGTTGGAATGTCTTCAGCGACGAAACAACGGATTTAAGGCCATCGAATGCCGCAGCTGAAGCCTTAATCTTCAACATCTCTCCCGATTACTTCCGCGCGGCAGGCACCGCCTTACTGGCGGGAAGGGCCTTCACATGGCATGACGACAAAGACGCGCCGCCCGTCGCTGTGGTGAATCGGAAGTTTGTCGGGAGACTCTTTGGCGGCGCAACAAACGTCGCAGGTAGGTACTTCAAGACGCCCGACGGCACGCGCGTACAAGTGGTGGGCATTGTCGAAGACGGTAAATATAACAGCCTCAACGAAAATCCACAGCCGGTGATGTTTCTTCCCATACTGCAGTCGCCCTCGAGTAGCACATGGCTGGTGATTCGCTCGAGCCGCAATCCACAGCAATTGGCAGTAGCCATGAGGAATAAACTCCAAGACCTTGATACGGGGCTGCCGTTTTTCATCCAAACGTGGAACCGAGGACTAAACACCGTTCTGTTCCCTGCGCGTATGGCGACGCTGTCGCTGGGTGTCCTGGGCGTGATGGGCGCAATGCTGTCCATAACGGGCATCTTTGGAATGGCCGCGTACTCGGTTAGCAAGCGGCTGCGGGAGTTGGGGATTCGTATGGCTCTCGGCGCGCAGCGTAAGGAAGTGTTATGGGCTGCACTGGGGCGCGTATCCAAATTGCTGCTGTTTGGGTCGGCGGCAGGATTACTGTTGGGAATTCTGGCCAGCCGAGTCCTCGCTGCCATCGTGCATCAGGCAACCTCCCGTGACCCGGTGGTATTGGCTGGTGTTGTCGGAGCAATGTTCCTGCTGGGACTACTGGCTACGTGGCTCCCGGCGCGCCGCGCGCTATCGATTGATCCCGCGACACTGCTGCGCGAGGAGTGAACTACCGCCCCACTTCTCATCGTTTTGTTCGCCAATAAATCGTTTCAGAGCAAGATTGACGGGCAGGCATAATAGATGTATATACATACTATGAGTACACCTGTTGCAGAAACACGTGCGCATGCACTTTTTGAGTTGCCATGCGCTTGTCAGAATCTTCGCCGCCTCAGCCGCGTGGTAACGCGGATTTACGACCAGGAACTGAGAAGGGCAGGTCTTGAAATCACTCAATTCGGTCTGCTCACCGCACTGGCTGAAGTGGGAGAGGCGAATCAAAAACGGCTGAGCGCCGGCTTTGCCATGGATAGTACGACCCTGACGCGAACCTTGGGGCTACTGCGAAAACAGGGCTGGGTTCGCGCGCGCCGCGGAAAGGACCGACGGGAGCGCCTGTTTAGTCTCACGGAGGCAGGGAAGCGACAGATGGCGATGGCTCAACCGCACTGGGAGCGGGCGGAGCGGAGGTTGCGGAAGGAACTCGGAGATGCGGGCTGGAAGACTATGAAAGAGTCGATATTTCAGGTGACCGAAGCTGGGATGCGGGCGTAATTGTCCGTAACCAAATAGATGTATATACATCTAACTGAGCAGCGAAAGGAGCGCTTTATGAACATTCCCCTCTATTTGTCGGCTGGGTTGGTGCTTGCGGTTTCCCTGGCTGCGCTGCGTGGAGCGCCTTCCACCGAAAACACCGGAGTTGACTCGTCGTCCGGCTCACGTCGCCCGGAGCTCGAATACCTGAAGGCCGTAAACACCGTCGCGCCGCCGCAGGATCCACAGTTGCTGTTTCTGCTGATGGCGGAGTACTCGAACGCCAACATGCAGGGTGAGGGCGCGGAGTTCCTTTCGGCGCGACTGAAGGAATTTGGCCCGCGCTTGGCGGACGCTCAAAAGGCATTGTATCTGAGCGCCATCGGATTGTTGCGAGCGCAGCACGCATCGTCCGTTTCGTTGTTGCACCGAATTGGTTACGTGAAGGACACGATCGCGCTCCTCGATCAAGCCAAGCAGCTTTCCGGAGGGCAAGTCTTCGTTGTGAATTGGATTGCCGGCATCGTGCATAGTGAGCTTCCAAGCTTTTTCCATCAGAGGGCGGCGGCGCAGGTTGAGCTAACCTGGTGCGTGGCAAACGCTGACAAAGCCCCTCATGCGGGATGGTTGCGGGAAGTCTATTACCACCTTGGAAAGATGGCTCTTGCTGACGGGGATCAAGCCAAAGCACAGGACTATCTGCGGCGGAGCGGCTACAAGGATTTTGACAGGCCGATTACGCTGATCACTCCCTTTTCAGAAGATGTCGCTTCGGGGCATACCTTTGCGCCGCGACGCATCGCCGAGATCGTGCCAGACCGCGTATATGCGCTCTCGGGCTTCGAGTTCACGGAATATTACTTTGTAGTTTCCGACGATGGGCGGCAGTTGATCGGCATCGACGCCGGTACACGAGCGGATTCCGCAGAGGCTGCGTACGAGGCGCTGCGAGCGTACGCGTCCAGCCTACCGCAATTGACAACCATCTTCGTTACGCACTGCCACTGGGACCACATCGGCGGACAAACCTATTTTCGCGGCCTGAATCCGAAACCCCGCTTCTATGCGAGGAGCAATTATCATGAAGAAATTGCCCGCGAAGTCGGTGCCCCGGGGAATCTTGATAAGCAATTCTTCGGTGAGCGCTTCAATCTCGACGACGTACGAAGCTTCAAGCCGGATGTGGCCATCGACCGCCGCCGGGATTTGAAGATTGGGGGGATGCGCATTGAGCTAATTCCTGTGCATGGCGGGGAAACTCACGATGCCATGTTCGTCTATCTGCCGGATCTGGGTGTGATGTTCGTGGGAGATTTCATCATGCCGTATCTCGGCGCGCCCTTTGTGGAGGAAGGTGATTTTCAGGGACTGCTCGATGCGATTGACGTTATTGTTGAAAAGCATCCACAACACTTGCTGCATGGCCACGAGCCCCTCACCCGGAATTTCGCCTCCGCCACCATGCTGGCGCAGCTCAAAACAGACCTGGTGTGGCTGCGCGAGCAGGTATTGACTGCGGTCCGCCGCGGCGATGAACGTGCCGCGATTCAGCAGGCCAACTTGATTCCTCCGGGCCTGCTCGGTGGCCAGCCTGATGTGTATCAGCCATACCTTATCTTGCGCGAACACGTCATTGACCGCCTATACGACCAGAACGTCGGCTATTGGCAGCCGGACCTGCAAGGTCTCGACCATCTCGGCCAGGCCGACCGCGAAGAACTCTTGGTTGACTATCTCCGTGTGTCGGAAAAACAGCTCGTCAGGACCGTGGAACGCCTGGCGGCCGACGGCAAATACGAACTGGCCGCCGCGCTGCTGGAATCGTCGGGAAGTAGGTTCGAGCACAGCACTTCCGTGGCTAACGCCAAACGGCTCATCTATCTGAAGCTGATGGAGAAGAACCAGAACACGGACCCGTTCAAATTCATCATTTACTCGGGGAAGATCGGAGAACAAACACTGCAGATGGCCAGTGGCAAGCGATGAAACGCTGAGCCGACCTTAGTCTCTATTGTTGAAAGCTGGAAATTGAACCCGGATCCTGAGTGGATGACGGACGACCCCGGTAGTAATCAGCTCGCCGGTTGTGTTGGTACCGACAAGCGCGCAAGTGTTGAGTGGGCCGGCCAAGTTCCGTGTGGTCCCAGTCGTGTGCTGACGCTTTATTACGGCTGCCCGGAAATGGCCTGGCCGGTTCTGAGGAGTTTTGTTAATTGCGGTGGCGGATTCAGGTTGGACCGAAACGTGCGATCCCCTAAGCCCTCGGGTGAGTGCTTCATCCGCCAACATTCGTCATCATCCTCCGCTAGGCCAAAACCAAGGAATCTTCGGGCCGGGAGCGACATTGAATATTGGGAGGGGCAGGTGTATGTTACGAGTTCGGAGTTCAGGAAGCCGCAAGTAAAGTATGCTTGGCACGCGCAACCCAGCTCACCTGCTAGCGTACCCCACTGGTAATAGAGAATGGCCCAAGTGGGGAAACTACTATCGGGGAGAACGCCGCAATGACAATTTTCCCTGTGCTGGGAAAGCGTATTCGGGCGTATGGCACGCTCGTCCTGGTGGTTGGGATGTTATTCGCGCGGGGGCCTTCCCCGCTTAGCGGCAAGCGCGGGACACCCGAGGGCAAAACTCCGCTTCATCTAGCTTCCATGTTTGATTTCAATGCGAGCGGCGCGCTCGACGATGCGCATTTCATTCCGCCTGTACACGTCACACCTGTTCGTGAAAACGCAAACGCAGAAAACACGGGCAAGGCTGTTGCGCCTGGCGGGGCGGCTGGGCTTCAAGTGAAGATTGTGGATCTAATCCCGGCGAGCCTGAGTGGGGAGACGAATCAGGACAGCGAACCTTTCCTGGCTATCCAGCCAGCCAACCCGCAGGTCATGGTAGCCTCGGCGTTCACTCCCAACCCGATTTCCGCCACGGGAAACGCCCCGGTGTATGTGTCCCAGGACGGAGGAAACAGCTGGGTTCTTAACGCCATCGCTCCTGTGCAGAGGATGACTTGCGACATTACCCATGCGATGGCAGCCGGCGAAAACCACCCGCGAGGCGATCTGCACGCGGGCACGCTGGCTTGCACCTCCACGATCACGCTCGGGGAGTCGGAAACGATCGACGTCAGCTCGAGTACAAGCATGAACGTGCAGTCCACGCGCAGCAACGTGGACCAGCCATTCGTGCGCGCCCTGGCGATTTCTAATAGCGACCACATCTACGTGGGCGTTAACGATTTCAATCAGCCTGGGGGCCACACGGCGACGGTGGACGTGTCTGCGGACGGCGGGGCGACGTACAAATCCATTTCGATCGAAGCGCGCGGTACGATGGGGCAGGATGGGCCGTCGATCCGCCCGGCGGTTGCCGGAGACAATACCGTCTACGCCGCGTTTTTTGGCTGGCGGAAATTTGACGGAAAAACCGCGACGAGTGACGTCGTCGTGGTTCGGGATGACATGGGAGCAACAGGGGCGAATCCATTCCAGGCGTTGAAAGACCCCTCGGATAATTTGCCGGGACGGCTGGTGGTCAAGGGGGTCGCTATCCCGTGGTCGAATTTGCCCACGCTGGGACAGGAGCGAATCGGTTCCACGCTGTCGATTGCTGTGGATCCCAGCAATAGCTCGACGGTCTACGTGGGGTGGGCAGACCAGGGAAGCAAAGGAGATATCTACACGCTCCACGTCAGGAGATCGACGGACCGAGGCGCGACGTGGTCAGGTAGCGATCTACCGAACACGACCATCAGGAATGCGACCAACATTGCGCTGGCGGTGGCCACGAATGGAGTCGCCGGCCTGCTGTATCAGCAATTCACAGGCAGCCGCTGGATTACGCATCTAGTGCAATCGCATGATGGCTTCGCAACTATACAGGACACCATTTTAGCGAGCGTCCCAGCGGATGCGCCGGCTGAACAGTTCTTGCCTTACCTGGGGGACTATGACTATTTGCTTGCCGCCGGAAATGAATTCCCCGGGGTTTTTTGCGCCAACAACACGCCGGACCTGGGTAATTTCCCACAAGGCGTGACCTATCAACGCGCGGCGGACTTCAATAAGAAGAAGCTCACGGACGGGTCGGGTAAACTCGTACCTATTTCTATTGATCCGTTTTATTTCAGTGTTGCGGTGATCCCGTAAAGAGTGTTTCCGCCACTGCGTGGAGGGAAGAGGGCGCCCATGTATCATTCGCGATTCTTGTTTTGCAGCGTCGTCTGGGCCAGCCTGCTAGCGCCGGCAGCCGCGCCATTTCCGCAAGGGACGGGGAGCCAGGCGGCCCTGGTGCAACAATCGAGCATTATATTTGTCGGCACCGTAAGCCAACTCGGGGCCACCTCGTTTGCCGACGTTCCGAAATCGCCGCAAACCATTGTCGTTCGCGTGGAGTCTGTCCTGAAAAAGCCCGTGGCCGTTTCGTTGAAGAAGGGCGACAACGTTACTGTTGAGGCGAAAGACCCAAGCGCTTTTCGGCCGGGCATGGAAGCCACCTTTTATACAGACGGCTGGATCTTTGGCTCAGGGGTTGCTGTCAAGGAATTGGGCCATGCGATAAGGCCCAGCGGCGGAAGGCCCGGTGGAACCGCAAGCTCGGAGGAAAAGGCACTGGGACAGATTGAGGGCCAGATCAGCGATCAGGAACTGAAGCAGCGAATGGCTTCGGCGGACTATGTGGTCATCGCCAAGGTCACGGATGTTCGAACATGGACGGCGCCAAACGCCGCATCCGTGCCTCATCGTGTCACGGAACACGATCCGGACTGGCATGACGCCGTCATCAAAATCGAGTCAGTGCTTAAGGGCCCGAAACTCAAGAAAAAAGAGCTTGTGGTGCGCTTTCCTCAATGTAATGACGTAGCTTGGGTGCACGCTCCCAAATTCGAGAAGAATCAAGAGGGGATCTTCTTCTTGAAGAAGGATGATATTTCTGGCGCACCCGTAGCGCTGCTAGAAGGCACGGAAGTGAGTGCATACACTTGCTTGAGGCCGGGAGACTGGCTTCCCAAGAGCGACGCCGCGCGTGTGCGGTCTCTTCTCAAAAAATAAAGTATAACCTCGCCCTAGTCGCGCACAGTGGCGTGGTTGTCGGAGCGGCGGTTCGCGGCAGCCCCACGGAATAAACCGGCGCTACAAAGGATAGCCCAGGAGCGGCCCTTTCCGGGTAGCTACCGGAAGCGGCTCCTTCAATGATCGGATTTTGGCGCTGTCCCGACTTGGAGAAACAGGGCTCGAAATTTATTCTGACCCAGAACCCGCCCCAATTCCCGGAAGGCAAAGAAGGGAATGAAGGCAAGAAAAACGATGATGCTGCGGGCGAGCAGGTCATCGAGACGGATCTCGTGGAAAGCACCAGCAATATCTTTTCCGTGCACCAGCCGCTTGATCAGTTCTTCAAGAACATGGAAGGCGAAGACGAGCAAGCCGAACAGAAAAGATTTATGGAGCGTCGAATAGAGCAATGGTTTGGATTCGTGCTTCCTGCCAAGGTGCGCGGCTTCTCCGATGAGAATAATTTTGGTGATCACGAGGGCGTTGATCAGCGCAGACCCATAGATGAAATAGGAGATATGAAACTTCTCCAGTAAGAGCATGCTGTAGGTGGCTAGGGAGCAGAAAAGAAGCGCCAGATACAAAAAGACGATGACAATTTCCTTAAATTCGTGGGCCACCTTTTGCTTCAGGCCGGTTTCCTGCGACGTTTCAGCACTCATTTAGCCTCCCGTTTTGGGGGATTCGCGCGTAGATGCTAATGGTGCGCGGTGTCCTCGGAGGATGGAACTGTCAGGAGTGACAGGCTATGACGGGGAGAAAGAATGGCTGGCAGGACACTTCGAAGCTTCGCTTCGCAACTCCCTTCGAGACTCCCCTCAAGGATTCGGGGCAAGCATGGCAGGCGGGGCAAGCTTGGCAAGAAGCCCTCATGGGGGTGAACGAGCGCGCGCGAGAATGTTTTCTACAGATCAGCTGTTTGCTTTGCGGAGAGTGCCGAGCAAGGCGAAGGCAGCGCCCGACATGCCCAAGATTTCAAATCCACTGGCCCACTTTCCGGGATCGTGCGGGTGCGTGAGGAGTCCTGGCAAGTGCTGAAACAGAAAGAGCAGCAGAAGCAGAGCGCCGAGCAAAAATGCGGCAACGCGAACGCTTCGACCGAGCATGATGGCCAGACCAGCCAGGAAAATCGCTGCGCCTGCGAGGTAAGTCCAAAGCGGCCGGACCGGAAACCAAGGCGGGCCAATGCCTACTCCGAGGCGCGCAAAAATAAAATGTTGCACGCCGAAAGCGATCATCGCCAGGCCGTAGAGGGATCGGCCGATTTGCGTGACCTTGTCCATGCGATTGGTTTCATTCAGGTAGCGCTCATTTCGCGATGCCGACGCGACAATCACCGCGCCTCCGGCCATGGCCAAGGCCACAAACCCGCTGGTCCATTCGTTGCTGTTCTGCGGATGAATAAAAATCCGGGGTGTATGCACGATCAGGACAAACAGGAGGAACATGATGCCCAGAAGCGTAGCCGCCAGGCGGGCTTGCTTCCTGAAAACGATGGCCAGTCCTGCGGCGACAAAAGCAGCACCTACAAAGCAGGCCCAGAAATAGCGGAATGGAATCCAGGCCGGCACGAGAGTGGCGACGAAGGTGGCATAGATAAAGTGTTGCGCACCGACTACAAACAGGAGCAGGCCGAAGAAAATGCGTCCCAGAGTCGAGAAGCCGTTCATGGGGCTTTCTTATCGTGTTTGTGGGGGAGATGCAAGGCGGCGGAAAGGCTCCAGAACAGCGTACGTTACACCTCCAACGCTAGAAGAGGGATCCCTCGCCCCGGCCTGGCACCCGGGGCGCAGGCGATGCGCCGGCCACTACAAAATCGGGCGAGGAGGAACCTGAGCCCGGACAAGAGTGTCTGTGCCACAGAAGGCGGCATAAGTGCCACAGAACGCAGAATCAGAGCAAGGAGGAACCAAGATACGACGGAGGACCCAAGAGTGGCCCGCCTCAGCCCCTCTCGATGTTCGGGATAAAAAGGCGGCCGCTACAAAGGCGCGAAGGCGGCTCAGCGGAGCTGGGCGAGGAGACTGGTGACTTGGTCGGAAGCGTCGGAGAGCGCGTTTTGGACGGGGGGCGGAAAGGCCGAAGCCGGTGCGGATTTCCTGCGGCTCGACCCCGACAACGAACAAACGATCGGGGAGTTCATCGAGGAGCTGCACGGCGGCAAGCAATTCGCCGGCGTTGCCTTCGTGAGCGGAAGGGCCGCGCGCGGGCGTGAGTTCGCGCAATTCCGGCAAGGTGAGGCGATGAACGGTGCCCGCAGGAGCGCCGGTAGTGAGTGCATCCACGATGATGAGCGCACGGCGTCTGGCGAGGCGGCCAAGAAGAGCGAGGCCCTGCGTGCCGCCATCGAGGAATTCGACCTGGCCGCCCCAGTCGCGGGCGGAATCAGCGAGTTGTTCGACAAGCGTGGGGCCGAAGCCGTCATCGGTGAGCAGCGTGTTGCCGAGGCCGAGGACAAGGATCGGCGCGGGGGCGCCGGGATCCGGCGCCCCATCGAGCGTGGTCGTGCCCCCCGACAAAGATTCAGGAGAGCCATTGGTCATGGCGGATGTCTCCCCTGCGATAGAACTTGAAGCCGGAAATGATGGAAGTGATCAAGCCATTGCCGTATTGCGTGGAATCGTAGGTGACGACGTAAATGTGCAGTAAGGCAAAGATGGGAAACGACCAGGCCACAAGATGATGAATCATGTGCGTCTGGTACGAGTTGCCAAGCAGCGGAATAACCCAGCCAAACAGGCGGTTGAGCGTGCCGTTGGGATTCGTCTCGGAATACATCGCCAGGCCGGTGAAGATCTGCACCCACCCGAGAAGGGTGACGAAGAAGGTGTACGCCGAACCGCCAAGGGCGTTGTGGCCGAGATGCACGTGGCCGCGCTCGAAGCGGAGATAATCCATGGCTTGCGTGTACAAGTCCTTCCACCAAGTGGTGCGCCAGGCGAACGGAAAGCCGGAACGCGAGTAATTGTTGCCGGCCCAGAACCAGTAAATACGCACGAGAAAACTGATGACGAAGATGATCCCGGCGGCGAAATACACCTGGCGGATGCGGCCCATGAAGAAGTGGTTGGCAGGTTCGCCGTTGGTGGCCAAGATCGGAGAGCCGATATAAAGGCCGGAGAGGAATAGCGTGGTCAGGCAGAGGGCGTTGACCCAGTGGGTGATACGCACGGGCAATTGCCAGATGTAGGCGCGTCGGAAATAGTTTTCCGGATGCGTGGCAACATCTTTCGGATCAAACGCCTGAATGACTTTGGCCATAGCCGCTTCCTACACGCGAACCATTACTTCGGACAATTTGCGGCCGTCTTTGCTAAGCATGTGCGCGGCGCAAGCCAGGCAAGGATCGAAGGAGTGAATGGTGCGGAGAATTTCGAGCGGTTGATTGGGATTCGCCACGGGAGTTCCCAGCAAGGCGGATTCGTAAGCGCCCACCTGGCCTTTGTCGTCGCGGGGAGAAGCGTTCCAGGTGGAGGGAACGACAATCTGGTAATTGGCGATTTTGTGTCCTTGATATGAATCCAGTGGCACAAGGCGCGCCGCGCGGAGCTTCCGTGAAGCCGTAACCCTTGGCTTCCGCGGGCTAGTTGGAGGGATTCCACTTGGTGGTGTTGACGGTTGAGGAATCGCCGGCTTTGAGGTTGACGATGAGGCAGTTGTATTCCTCGTCAGCGGGTGCGAGGAACGAATGAAGGATTCGCTACAGCAACTGCATTCCAGGCCGTGAAGCCAAAGAACGGGGATACGGGGTTTGTTCTCCATGGCGGAGACGACTTGGGGAACCATGGAGGCTTCCAGGCCCATGGCCGCAGCGGTAGTCACACAAAAGCGGAGAAAGTCCCTGCGGTCAACACCATGGCAGCGCAGGACATCATGAGTGGATTCGAGAGAGAGCGGTGTGTTCACGAAATACCTCCCCGAGAGAACCCTGGAAGCGTGGGCAACGGATGTTGAATTATGGGTCGTGGACGAACATGGCGTCAGTGACCCAGGGCACGGAGGCCTGTGACCGTCAACCAAAGCGTTGGGTAATTGCTCGGCACGCGGTGATGGGCGCTACGGCTTGCTGAAAAAGATGGGGGATGGATCAGGAATTGCGGGTGAGGAGGGAGGAAACTTCAATGATGGGGTTGGGAAGCTGGCGCATGGCGCGGACGAAGGCTTCGACGAGGCGAGGATCAAATTGCGTGCCGGCGCAGCGCTCGAGTTCAGCGAGGGCCTGATCGGCGGTGCGTCCTTTCTTGTAGCTACGATCGCTGGTGATGGTGTCGTAGGAGTCGGCGATGGTAATGATGCGCGCGCCGAGAGGGATACTCTCACTGGAAAGAGCCTTGGGATAACCGGAGCCATCAAAAAATTCGTGATGGTGGAGAATCATTAAGCGGATACGCTCGAGCGGTGCCAACAGTTCCAGGAGTTTGCCACCGAAATTCACGTGCGTCTTCATGGTATCCCATTCATCAGGATTCAGCGGGCCGCCCTTGTTGAGGATCGCTTCGGGGATGCCGACTTTGCCGACGTCATGAAGAACGGCAGCGAGGCGGATCTCTTCCACCTCAGGTTCGGACATGCCAAGAGACTCGGCGAGGAGCGCGGCGTAAGCGGAAACTTTCTGGGAGTGTCCCTGGGTGTACTGGTCCTTGGCGTCGATGGCATAGGCGAGAGAAGTGACGGTATCCAGAATGGATTGGGGCAGAGCGGAAGGACCTTCCTGGGCCGAGGCGGAAGAGGATTCCGAAGGAGGGAGAGAATCGGTGAACTGGCGGAGCCGCTGCTGAATTTCGTCGAAAGCTTCCGGGCCGGTGGCAAAGAGGCGCTTGAGGGTGACGCCAAGATAGGCTTCAAGGACGTCGCGCTTCCAGCGGCGGGCTTCGTTGGGATCAACGTGATCGGCGGTTGAGACCGTGTTGCCGCCCTGGTGCTTGGAAAGATACATGGAAGCGTCGGCGACCTGGATAAGTTCCTGCGGCGAAGAGCCATGCAAGGGATAGCAAGCGATGCCGAAACTGGCGCTGATGTTTTTCTCGCGGAGGAGCGGGTCGGAGGCCACCCAGCCGCGAAGCTTGGAAGCCAGCTGGCGGGCCTGCTCCATAGCGGTTTCCGGCATCAGAATCACGAATTCATCACCGCCGTAACGAGCAACGACATCCGAACGGCGGCAGTTGGATTCGAGGATCTGGCCGACACGCTGAAGGACAAGGTCGCCCTCGAGGTGTCCATAGAAATCGTTGACAAACTTAAAGCGGTCGAGGTCCATGAGAACCAGGGCAAAGCAGCGCCCGGCGCGCGAGGAACGTTTCCATTCGGAAGAGAGTGCTTCCATAAAGAAGCGGTGAGTTTTGACGCCGGTGAGACCGTCGGTGATGGCTTGTTCCTGCGCTTTCTGGAAAGTCAGGGCGTTGTGTAGGGCTCCGGAGATCAGGTCGGCGAGGGTGCTGAGAAGAAGGGTTTCTTCCTCGGAGAAATCGACAAGCTCGAGAGATTCGACGTAAAGCACGCCGTGCAGATGATCGCCATAGAAAATCGGCAAGGCCATGGCTGTAAGGGAATCGGGGTGAACCGGGTTGGGCCCATTCTGGACGTTGGCGATTCTGCGGAAGGTGGCGGCTTTGCCGGTGCGCGCCACCTGGCCAATCAGGCCAGAGTCCAGGGGATGGTGGCGGCCCAGGGAGCCGCGACGCACGCCGCCTTCAGCATGGATGACAAGTTCGCGAGTGGTGTAATCGAGGAGAGCGATGCCGAGGTGGTCGTAGGTCAAGCCGTGTTCCAGCTGTTCCGCGATTTTGGCGAGAACCTCATCGGGATTGAGGGTAGCGATGGCATCGCGGCTGATTAAGTTCAAGAGATTCAGATGGCGAGCCTTGGTGCGTTCCTCCTGGAAGAGTCGCGCGTTTTCGATGGCGATGCTGGCTTCACTGGCAAGAACGCGGAGAAGTTCGAGATGGCCTTCGTCGAAAGCGCGTTCCTGATCGGAATGGATGCACAGAGCGCCGATGGCGTGGCCGTAGGCCACCAGAGGAACGCCGCAGAAGGAGCCAGTAGTGCGAATGGGTTCGACACCGAGCTTGCGGACTTCGGTCACATAATTTTCACGAATCAGGACGGGCTGACGGGTGCGCAGAATAAATTCCGTGAGGTGGTTTCCCGCAGGACGGGAACGCGTAGCCTGGCGGACTCCATCGATCATCTCCAGTTCAAACTGGATATGATCACGGGCGGGATCGAGGGAAGCCAAGTAGAGATTTTCGACATCGAAGAGGCGGCGCAACTCTTCCCAGATCTTGCGGAGCAGATCCTCTTTATTGAGAGTAGAGCTGAGGGCGCGGCCGATTTCATTGAGGACGTGGAGTTCCTCGGAGCGGCGCGAGGTCTGCTGAATGAGGTAGCTGTTTTCGACGGCCATGCCGATCTGGTGACCGAGGGCGAGGAGCAGGCGCAGTTCCGCCGGAGTGAAGCGGCGATTATCGGGAGTGCCGAGGAGAAGCAGGCCGAAGGTTTGCTCCTTGGCCTGAAGGCTGATGACTACGACGCTGCGCAAACCGTGCTGCAGGCTGAGCTCGCGGAAGCGGCGAATGGGCTGGTCTTTTTCGAGAGCGGTGAGATTATCGTCGCGCAAGTCGCGAAAACCGAGCAAGCCACCCAGCCGGGAAACCAGCCCGACAAGATAATCGTCCAAGCCTTCTTCCTGCGCAGAGCGGCAAAACTGGTCGGGAAGGCCGGCGGAGACGACAGAGGTAGGACCCGTCGGATCGCCGTGGTGAAGGAAGAGCGCGCCTGCAGGGAGACGGACGACGCCGAGAACGCGGTCGAGTGCCTGAGCGAGCATGCGCTGGATTTCGCCGCCAACAAAACTCGAAGTGGCCAGATTAAGGTTGGAGAGCGCGAGCATGTTGCGCTCGACACGGCGCTTTTCCTCTTCATAAATGGCCATAACCAGAAGCATGGAAACAAACACGGTGGGAATGCCGGAAATGGAGAGCATGGCGGGGCCAAGAACCTCGGGAGTGATATGGAGGAGGTGGAAGCTAAGAAAAAGAAGGCCCCAGGAGGCGAAGGCGATGGCCAGCAAGCGATCGGCGAAGGTTTCGTTGTGCTGGCTCTCGCGCCAGAACAGGTAGCCGACAGCGATGTAGAGGAGGGAAGCCGGGACGAACGAGGAGAAGGAGAGAATTTGTAGCACGTTGGCGGCCGACCACGCCGCCAGGAAAACTGCGGCGATACCCGCCGGCAGGATCCACGGTTTTTTGCAGGTATATACCTGAGCTCCAAGGAAAAAACAGAGTGCCGTGAGACCGAAGAGGAGATGGTTGAGAGAGGAAAGCATTGGCGGCGTGCCGATCCATAAGGAAAGCCCGGTGGCAACAAAGTGCAAAGCGTAAACGGCCCAGCCAACAGTCCAATAGATAAGGTAGGTTTGGCGTTTCAGTGAGTATACGTAGGCAAAGAACACTCCGACGAGGAGCGTACCAAAGAGAAAACTAAGCGCGATGATGCTCTGAACCATTCAGGAGCCTGGGTCCGCCAAGGATTATGGCTCGGGGAGGACTAAAAAGCGATGCTTCTGGGAGTCAAGCTAGAAACACAGCTGCGGCAATGAGTTTCCAACAAGCACACCTGGTTGCCCTTAGTCGTCACCCCAAACCACCGACATTGCGAAACACTCCCGATTATGAGGCAGGGCAAAAAGGAGCCACAAGCGTACCGGAGTACTGGTTGCGTAAGAGGTAGTAGGCGCCCCAGCACTCTTCGGACCACGGTCGTGGCTGGGGATCGACCCGCAAGGCGGTGCGAACTGAGAGCGCTTTGATTCGAGGGAGCGCTGTGCCCCCGCGGATCAGTCCCGCGGTGGCGGCTTTAGAAAGGTACCTTGCTGAAGTTCCTGAAAGGCTTCGCGGAGCTGCTCTTGCGTGTTCATGACGATGGGACCGTACCACGCCACAGGCTCTTCGAGCGGCTTGCCGGAGACAAGCAGAAAGCGGATGCCGTCGTCGCCGGCTTGCACCATCAACTCGTCGCCACGATCGAAGAGAACGAGCGAACGATTGTCCGCCGCCGCAGGAGGCGCCGTGTCCAACCACCCCACGGGCTCGGTGGGCACCGCGAGGGGATCCGAGGCGTTACAGAATTTCCCCGCGCCATCGAAAACATAGGCGAAGGCGTGACGCGTTGTTTCGACGGGGAGGGTTTTGCGGCGTCCCGGGGGCACGGAAATATCGAGATAAATTGGATCAGCGGCAATGCCGTCGACGGGACCGCGCCGGCCCCAGAAATTTCCGCAGATGACGCGAACGTGCGTGCCGTCATCGTCTTTGATTTCGGGAATGTCCGGTGATTTGACTTCCTGGTAACGGGGCGGGGTCATTTTGAGGGAGGAAGGAAGATTGGCCCACAACTGAAAACCGTGCATGCGCCCGGCGTGGTCACCCTTGGGCATCTCCTGGTGAATGATGCCACTGCCCGCAGTCATCCATTGGACGTCGCCTGGAGAGATGGCGCCGTGATTGCCGATGCTGTCGCCATGCTCGACGGTTCCGGCGAGGACGTAGGTGATGGTTTCGATGCCGCGATGGGGATGCCAGGGAAAGCCGGCCAGATAATCTTCGGGCACGTCATTGCGGAAATCATCGAGCAGGAGAAAAGGATCGAAATCGGAGGTGTTGCCAAAACCGAACGCGCGGCGGAGATGTACGCCCGCTCCTTCAACGGCGGGTTTGGAACGGATGAGCCGTTTCACAGGTCGAATAGACATGGTGGCCTCCAGAAACGAGAGTGTACTCTGTCGAACGGGCGCGGGGAATGCGCGACCCTGGTACATGGCCCGCCGCCGTCGTCGCCGGTCCTCGATTGAGATGCGGCAAGGCGCGGTTCAGGCACGCAGCGCTTAAAGAGGGTTTGCAGGGAAGCGAGAGTGGAACCTGAGGTTAAGATTATTTGTTGTCAGGCAGCGGAAGTGGGAATATATGGCCAGTACTTAAATGAAGGAATTTTATTTCCGCGCGAGACAGGTTGTCTCCCCCAAAGCGGCGACAGGAGGCAGGAGATATGATGTCTGCTAAGGCCGCACAACGGGGCGGAAGTGTACTTGTATTCAAACGAGCAGTTCGTCGAGAGGCGGCCCTCTTCCTCACCCCTGACAATCTGGCGGTTTTCGCCGCTCTCGTTGTAAGTTGCTTCATCACCGGAAATTTCGGGAACCAGCTGACCCTTCTCCACGGCACCGTGACGGCGATATGGCCTCCTACGGGGATCGCATTGGCTGCCGTGCTTCTGCGGGGCCATCGGGCATGGCCGGGGATATTTGTCGGGGCATTTCTTGTGCACATGACGTTGACCGGGTCCATCTCAAATTCCGTGGGCATGGGCATTGTCAACACTCTGGAAGTTCTGGCGGGAGCCTACCTGGTTAACAAATTCGCGGGCGGCAAGGATGCTTTCTACAACGTGCGGGACGTTTTTCGTTTTGCCTTTTTTGCCGGAATAGTAGTAACAGCGCTGTGCGCCACCGTTGGAGTTGCTGTGTTGTGCCAAGGCGGATTCGCGAGTTGGAACGATTACTGGGCCACCTGGCTGGTGTGGTGGGTGGGGGATTTGCTGGCCATACTGCTGCTCACGCCGTTTCTAGTGCTGCTTTTCGGGCACAAACACCATTCGTTAAGTCTTGCCGAGTGGCTTGAAGCCACGCTCTTACTTGCGGGGTTAATTGTTGTGTGCGTGGTAAATTTCGGACCTCCTATGGTGTCCTGGGTTCCCAGAGCGGGGTTGCTCTACATGTGCCTACCTTTTCTGGCTTGGTCAGCGCTGCGCTTCTGCCCGCTCGAAGCGGCCGGGACCGTACTTGTGATGGGGGGATTCGCGGTGTGGGGTTCCGTTCACGGATACGGCCCCTATGGAAACACGACCAGCGCGCCGCTCTTCGTGGCCGGATATGTGGCCGTGGCCTGCACCACGACAATGACGATCGCGGCCGCAAATATTCAACAAAAGAAAGCAGCAGAGCGCGTGCTGGAGATGTACTACGTTCAGAATGAGTTGAAAGACGATGAAATTCGCACGCTGCGGGACACGGTTGAATTCCTGGAAGAGAATTCAGGGACAGAGAGCCCCAAGGTGCGCAGGTAATTCGGAAAGCTGCGGCACACGAATACTCAATTGAAATTGTAGCCAATTTCCCAAAGGAACTGGTGATTGCCGGTCGTAACGCCCTGATTCCCGACCTGGTAAGCAGCGTACAGAGCGAGCTTGGAGGTAAGTTTAATGATGGCGCCGGAGTTCACATAGCCGTCGGCTTGCTTTCCGGTGTACCACTCGGAGGCGAGCGTCAAGCGATGGCTGACTTGCTGCTCGAAGGTGAACTGCCCGCCGGCACGATTGGCAGTCGCGACAACGTTTCGCGTGAAGTCGTAGCCGCCTAAACTGATCCGCGTGCCGTGCTTCCACTCCTTCGCGAAGCAGCCGTAAAAGTAATTTCCCACGTCGTAGGCCCGCTGGCGGACGGGGAAAAACAGGTCGTCGCCAACGTAAAAGGACCATCTTGAGGCGTCGCTCTTCCAAAGCCGCCATTTCACCGTTGGAGAGATTTCGAGTTGGCCGAGCGTGGGCGCGCTCAGCCCGTCGAAATTCACTCCGACTTCGATTTGATGTCCGAGGCCGACGACAGCACGCGGCGTGAAGGTGGCCAAGGGATCCACGACGCGCAAGGTGATGTCCAATTCGCCGTAGATTTCTCCTTTGTCCAGGACGTCGGCACTGGGGACGTCGAATACGGTTTCTTGCCCCCAGGCACCGTAGACAGGGAGGAAGGCTAGTAGAAGCGCTAAGAATTTCAACGACCTTATTTTTTGCCGTGGGAACAAAGTGATTCAGGATAACTTACACATTCGTCAGGGGCATCCAGTTTTGCAAGACGAGGTATGCGCGGGGCAGAAATGGACTGGGTGGCAGGGACGTAGCCAGGTCACAAAGAGACGTGTTCAAGGTCACAGCTGGAATGTGATTTAGAGGGTAATGGTTTGATGTCGCCAGCTCCCTGTTCATCCATCTCGGCCAGCCGATGGAGCTGGAAGTGGGGAGTGTAGGCGGTAGATGGGTCCAGCGCAGAGAATGGAAGGAGAGCACGATATGGCGAAGGAAGCTTTGAAGATTGTGGACCAGCGGACGAATGCGGATTACGAGGTTCCGTTGTTCAAAGGGACCATCCGGGCGATGGATTTGCGACAGATCAAGAGCGGGCCAGAAGATTTCGGCATGATCACCTACGACCCGGCTTTCATGAATACGGCGTCCTGCCAGAGTGCGATTACCTACATTGATGGCGACAAGGGGATATTGCGTTATCGCGGATATCCCATCGAACAGTTGGCGGAGAAATGCACGTTTCTGGAAGTGGCGTACCTGATCCTGCATGGCGAATTGCCCAGCGAACCGCAATTGAAGAGTTGGACGCACGAGATCACGCACCACACGATGTTGCACGAGACCACCAAGCGATTTCTGGAAGGCTTCCGCTACGACGCCCATCCCATGGGGATGTTCATCAGCACGGTCGCGGCCTTGTCCACGGTTTATCCCGAGGCGCGCAATGTGCACCACCCGGAGAAGCGCAAGCTTCAGATTCATCGCCTGATCGGCAAGGTTTCCACCATCGCGGCCTACACTTACCGGCATGGCCTGGGCTACCCGTACGTCTATCCAGACAACGATCTGAGTTACAGCGAGAACTTCATGAACATGCTGTGGCGAATGACGGAGCCGAAATATCACCCCAATCCGGCACTCTCCCGCGCGCTGGATGTCCTGTTCATCCTGCATGCCGACCACGAGCAGAATTGCAGCGCGAACGTGATGAGAGCGGTGGGCAGTTCGCAGGCGGATCCCTTTGTGAGTGTGGCCGCGGCAGCGGCGGCACTTTCCGGCCCGCTGCATGGCGGAGCGAATGAAGAAGTTCTGAAGATGCTGGATGAAATCGGCAGCAAAGACCGCGTGCCGGCTTACATCGCGCAAATCAAGGCAGGGCACGGCAAGCTGATGGGATTCGGCCACCGCATCTACAAGAATTACGATCCGCGGGCACGCATCATCAAGTGGGCCGCGGACCAGGTGTTTGCGACCACCGG
>Ga0307471_100000238_pt1 | contig 27855 bp, 21 predicted proteins | sample atmos_gasesAM3C__2_FD_204566 | JGI IMG/M metagenome (GOLD analysis project Ga0307471, IMG submission 204566) | Hardwood forest soil microbial communities from Morgan-Monroe State Forest, Indiana, United States - atmos_gasesAM3C_515 | ecosystem: Environmental > Terrestrial > Soil > Temperate...
GTTGACCGGAACGCACATGTCGCCTACGCCGACTCCCTGCGCTTCCTGCCACGCCAACAATAACTACACCCTGAATTCTGCCGATTGCATGGGCTGCCACTTGTCGTCTTGGCAGAGCACGCAGACCCTCGGCGGCAATGTCCCCAATCACGTGGCTTCCAATTTCCCGACGACCGCCGCGGCTTGCTCCAGTTGCCATACCATTACCACTTGGGCCGACGGCAAGTTCGATCACACCACCACCGGTTTCCCGCTGCAGAATTCGCACCAGATGGCCCCAGCCGGCAAGGTGACCGCCTGCACCCAGTGCCATGTCGGCGGCAACTATGCGCTCACCATTCAACCCACGGATTGCGGCAATGGGGGCTGCCACCTTTCGACTTGGCAGACAACCAATAACCCCACGCACTCTGCCGCCGGCGCTCCCTTCGCTGCGGCCAATTGCAACACTTGCCACAATACGATCACCTGGACCACGGCAACCTTTGATCACAGCAGCACCGGTTGGCCGCTCACCGGTTCGCACCAGTTGGCTCCTGCCGGCAAAGCCGTAGCCTGCACCGATTGCCACGTCGGCAACAATTACACCTTCACTGCCGCGAACACCGACTGCTACGGCTGCCACCAAACGGCTTGGAACAGCACAGCAAGCATAGGCGGGGCGGTGCCCAATCACCTGACCGCTGGCTTCCCGACTTCTCAGTGTTCCACTTGCCACGATACCATTAGCTGGTTGAACTCCTCGTTCAACCACGCCACCACTGGTTTCCCGCTGCAGAATTCGCACCAGATGGCCCCAGCCGGCAAGGTGACCGCCTGCACCCAGTGCCATGTCGGCGGCAACTACGCGCTCAGCATTCAACCCACGGATTGCGGCAATGCGGGCTGCCACCTCACCACCTGGCAGACGACCAACAACCCGACGCACTCCGCTGCCGGCGCTCCTTTTGCCGCCGCCAATTGCAATACCTGCCACAACACGATCACCTGGACCACGGCAACCTTTGACCACAGCACCACGGGATGGCCCCTCACTGGTTCGCACCAGTTGGCTCCTGCCGGCAAAGTCGTGGCCTGCACCGATTGCCACGTCGGCAACAATTACACCTTCACCGCGGCGAACACCGATTGCTACGGCTGCCACCAGACCGCCTACAACAGCACAACGACGCTGGGCGGCACGGTCCCGAATCACGTGTCCGCAGGTTTCCCGAATTCGCAGTGCTCGAGTTGCCACAACACGACAAGTTGGACCTCCACGTGGAGTCACTCGTCCACGGGCTTCGCGCTGACTGGCACACACGCAACTACGCCTTGCGCTTCCTGCCACGTTGGCAACAATTACACCTTCACCGCGACGAATACGGATTGCATGGGTTGCCATCTGACTTCCTGGCAGAGCACGCAGACTTTGGGCGGCAACGTACCCAATCACGTCTCAGCGAATTTCCCGCAGACGGCCACGGCTTGTGCGGGGTGCCACCCTATCACCACCTGGGCGGCAGGCGTGTTCGACCACAGTACTACCGGCTTCACACTGACAGGAGCGCACGTGATGCCTCCCGCCGCCGGTTCGAAGATTGTTGCTTGCACCGATTGCCACGTGGGCGGCAACTACGCTCTCACGAGCGCGAACACGGTTTGCTACAGCTGCCATACGGCCGCTTGGACCAGCACGCAGACCCTCGGCGGCAGCGTGCCCAATCACATTGCCGCGGGCTACCCAACCACTTGCGATACCTGCCACACGACGACGAGTTGGCTGGGCGCCACTTTCAATCACACGTATTTCGGGATTCCGCACCATTCATCAGTTTGCAATGATTGCCACCAGGTCGCGACCGACTACACGAGTTTCACTTGTATCAACTGTCACACAAATACAAGCGCGCATCGGCCTGGCATGTCGCACCCGAATGTGAACGGCGGTAATTGGTACGGCCCGACGCTTTGTTACAACTGCCACAAGAACTGAGGATCTAGGATGCGATTGTTCACCGCGGCAGTTCAGGTATCGGCTTTAGTCGCCGGCCTCCTGCTGGGATTTTCTTCCAGGGCTGCAGCGCAGGCCCCCGCGCCGGAACCCGCGCAAGCCTCTGCGCCGGCCACGGTGCAGGCCACCACGCCCTCCCCAGTTCCAGCTCCTGCTCCGGCTCAGAAGCCAACGGTCTTCCACATAAAATACATTTCCGATAAAACCGTCTATATTGACGCGGGGCGCAATGCCGATCTTCAGGAAGGCATGAAGCTTTCGGTGATCGAGCCCACTCCGGATGGAGATACGAACGACTGGGTGCGTTTCCGCGGCTACCCTCACGTCGCGGAACTTAACGTAGTTTCCGTTGCTGACTCTTCGGCCGTGTGCGATGTGGTCTCCGCCACCGGCGAACTCAAGGTGGGGCAATTTGCCTTTCTGACTACCGGGAGCGTTGAGGATCGTCATCTCGCGGAAAACGCGCAAGACGCTGAGAACTACCCTATCCTCGTCGGCTTTACCTCAGGTGACCCCGTCGACCAAGAACTTCGCGCTTCCAAGGTCGAACAAATCAACGAATCACCCGTAGGCACCATGCGCGGACGTTTCGGCTTCAGCTATGGGGGTATCAACGAATCCGGCATGAACTCCGCCCAAGTCGGCTTGATGATTCAAGCCGACTTCACCCACATCGGCGGAACGTGGTGGAATTTCGCGGGCTTCTGGCGCGGCTACATGAATACGAGCAAAACAAATCTGCCCGGGGCCGGCACGCAGACCCTCACGGATCTCCTGAACCGCACTTACACACTCGGGTTCACCTATAACAGCCCTTATTCCCCGAACATCGTGGGCGTTGGCCGCCTGTTTCTCCCGTGGGCTCCCAGTCTTAGCACCATTGACGGCGGATATTACGGCCGCCGCCTCGGCCACATCGTCACGGTTGGCGCTTTTGCGGGCAGCACCCCGAATCCCGCTTCCTGGAGCTACAACCCCAACCAGCATATCGCTGGCACCTTCATCAATTTTGAAACCGGCAGCTTCGATAGTTTCCATTTGATGAGCACGGAAGGCGTGGCCCTCACAAGCCTTCAGTGGCGCGTTTCCCGCCAGTTCCTGTTCCTCGAAAACAATCTGAATTGGAAGCGCTACGTCTCCTTCTACAACTCCACACAGGTTGACGATGCCCGCACCTCTCCTTATCCCAACGGCGGCAGCAACCCTACCGGTGTGACGCAAAGCTATTCCTCTTTCCATGTGCAGCCGATTCCCCTCATCACTTTCGGCGTGAATTACAATTATTTCCGCAACTTGCCCTCTTTCGATCCCCTCTTGATCGGCACGGGTCTGCTCAACCAGTACCTCTTCCAGGGTTTCAGCGGCGATCTTCGGCTCGATCTGCCTAAGCACATCAGCCTCTACGGCAGCCTGGGTCAGAGCAAAGCCTCGGCCGACACCAAAAAATCGCTCAACGAGGCCTTTGGCATCACCTTCGCCAATATCGCTCACACCGGTCTTTTCCTTGACGCCCACTACTCCAAGTTCAACAGTGATTTTGGCAGCGGCCAGTACGCTTCCCTCAATCTTTCGAAAAACATCACTGAAAGAATCCATATTCAGCTCCTCGGCGGCGAGCAGAAGTTTAATTCTCCTTTGACTACCAACAACAAATCCGATTTCATCAATGGCACTGTCGACTGGACCCTCGGCCAGCGCTTCTTCCTCGAGGGAATTTATGGCTGGTACAAGGGCACGACTCTGAACTACACTCAGTGGTCCGGCGTATTTGGCTATCGCTTCGGAGGTTTTCGCCGATGAGCCGGGCATACGCACGCCCGAAACTGCTGCTCGCTCTCTTCGCGCTTCTCACCGCGATCCTGGCTTGTGCTGTACTTGTTCGTGCTCAGTCTGCTATTGCTTCCGCCTCTTCCCCGCACATCTCGGCCAGCTCTTCCGCTCCTGATCCTGCTTTCGTTGCGCATGCCACCGAAACCGTCGTCCGTGCCCGCAAGCTTGTTGACAAGTTTTTCGACCAGACCTCCAACGTGGTCTGCAATGAAGACGTGGCCCAGACCCTCGTCGGCAAGAACGGGAAGCCCCTGTACCGCGAGGAATCGATCTTCGAATATCAGTTGCAGTCCAGTAATCGCAGCGGTTCCCTCCGCCTCGCGGAATCTCGCGATCCCCGCAAAGCCGCCTTCCGCGACCCCAGCAAGACCCTCCTGATAACCAACGGCTTCGCCAGCATGCTTCTGGTCCTCCATCAGAATTTCGAGCAGAGCTTTACCTTTGAACCCGTTAATGAAGAGGTCGTGGACGGCCGCACACTCCTCAAACTCCATTTCAAGCACGTCCCGGGTGCCTCTTCCCCAGCTGCCATTCAGCTTCGCAACCGCAATTATCCCCTTCCCCTGGTCGGCGACATCTGGATCGACACGGACAGTGGTTCGGTCGTCAAGCTCGTCTCCAATCTTGATTCCGGTCTCGATGATGTCGGGCTCCACAATCTTCGCAGCGAGATTCATTACTCCATCGTGCAGTTCCATGACCCGGAAGAGTCCTACTGGATGCCGGCTTCGGCCATCATTGACGTAGAGACACCTAAGCAGCATTGGCGGAATATTCACCGCTTCACCGACTATCGGCGCTTCCGTGCCACAATCGAGGTAGAATTTGGGGATACCAAGCCATGAGCGCTGAAGCCAGTGTACGCAGTGCCATCCTCACCCGCGAAGATGCCGAGCGCGGGCACCGTATCCGTGTCTTTCTCGCCTGGATGCTGGCCCTGGCCGTCTGCCTGGTCATCGCCGGCTACGGTTTTAACTACTACACTCTCAGCGCCGCGAACCGCCCCTTTTCTCCCAAGCACGAGCTGCTTCGCCCCAGCGGCACCATCGGCATCAAGATCGGCATGTTGGGTGTTTTCCTCTTCTTCTTGATCTACCTTTATCCCTTGCGCAAGAAATGGGGCTGGCTGGGCCGCATGGGCAATTCGCGCCACTGGCTTGATTTTCACGTCGTCCTTGGCACCACTGCCCCCATCATCATCGCCTTTCACTCGACCTTCAAATTTGGCAACATTGCCGGCATGGCCTTCTGGAGCATGCTCGCTGTCACCATGTCCGGTTTCGTTGGCCGCTATCTTTACTCTCAGATTCCCCGCAACTTGAACGCGGCCGAGCTTTCCATGAAAGAAATGCAGGAACTGGAGAATTCCCTTCGCCAGGATCTCGCGGCGCAAAAGCTCACTTTCGGCTCGCGCATGGAATCTCTCTATGATCTTCCCTCAGCCGACGATGTTTCCCACATGCCCATGCTGGTCGCCCTCTTGTGGATGATCTTTATCGACCTGAAGCGCCCCTTTCAGCTTTCGCTTCTCCGCTTGCAGGCAACGGGCTTTGGCTCGTGGATTGGCTCACTCTGTGGTCTGCGCCGCACCTGGGACCGCAAACTCGAGGGAGCCATCGCCATCGCCCGCAGGCAGGCCGCCCTCTCCAAGCGCATTGTCTTTCTCTCGCGAACCCAGCAAGTTTTCAATCTCTGGCATGTCGTTCACCGCCCGTTCAGCTATGCTTTCGCCATTCTCGCTCTCCTCCACATTGGCCTGGCCCTTTTCATGGGCTACCGCCTGTAAGGCTCCTCCATGGATAACCTGCTCTCTTTTCTGATCGCCGCTGTCATCATCGGCGCGTTCCTTATCTACTATCTTCGCCAGGAAAAGAAGAGGGAGCTGCAAACCCGCGAGGCCGCCGAAAAGGGCAAGCTGCGCTCCGATGGTCCGCAGGCGCAGCACCCCCACATTGACAACAACTACTGCATCGGTTGTGCCACCTGCACCATGGTTTGCCCCGAGGGCGATGTGCTCGGCATGGTGGGCGGCAAAGCCATGATCATCAATGGCTACAAGTGCATTGGCCACAGCATCTGTGCCGATGCCTGCCCCGTCGGCGCTATTACCATGGTCATGGCCAGTCCCAGTGTCGGTGCCAGCCTGGCCACTCTCACTCCCCAATTCGAAACCACCATCAAGAACGTTTTCATCATCGGCGAACTCGGCGGCCTTGCGCTCATTAAGAACGCCGTCAACCAGGGCCGCGAATGCGTGGACATCATCTATGATCGTCTCGCTGCCCATAGGTCCGGCAACTCTTCTCCCGATGTCGCTGACCTCCTGATTGTGGGTGCCGGCCCGGCGGGTCTTACGGCCTCCCTCCGCGCCATCGAAAAGAAAATGAATTACTTCACGATCGAGGAGTCGGAAATCGGCGGTACCGTGGCCAAGTACCCGCGCCAGAAGCTCGTCATGACCAGCCCCGTCGATTTCCCTTTGTACGGGAAGTTCAAGAAGACGGAACTCCCCAAAGAAAACCTCATGGAATTCTGGCTCAAGGTCATGAAGCGCGCCGATTTCAAGTGCCGCACCGGCGAAAAGGTGGAAAATATCACTAAAGGCGACGACGGAATCTTTACCGCCGTTACCACCAAAGGTCAGTATCGCGCCCGTTTTGTCATCCTGGCTCTCGGCAAAACCGGCAGCCCCCGCAAGCTTGGTGTCAAAGGTGAAGAACTCCAGAAGGTCATGTACCGTCTCATCGAGGCCGATCACTACATCAACAAGAAGATTCTTATCGTGGGTGGCGGCGATTCCGCCGTGGAAGCGGCCATGGGTCTGGCCAGCCAGGTCGGCAATACCGTCACGCTCACCTATCGCCAGGGCTCGTTCTCACGCATCAAAGATCGCAATTCCCAGCGCATTGCGGAATTCATGAAGAAGGGCAAGGTCAGGGTCCTCTTCAACTCCAACCCGCTTGAATTCCGTACGGACTCCGTTCTCCTCGACGTCAAAGGCGCCCAGGAAACCATTCCCAACGATTTCGTGTGGATCTTTGCCGGCGGCGAGCCCCCCACCGCCTTCCTCAAAAAAGTCGGCATCGGCTTTGGCGAACGCGACCTTGGTGCCGAAGGCTCTCGTGAGGCCAAGCAAGCCAAACTGGACAAGCAAGCCGCCCTCGCTCAAGTTTAATCGCTAATCTGGAGTAGGATGCCCGGGTGCCCCAGGTGTTGGCTTCGCGCCTGGTAGTATTAAATCTTTGCTTTGAAACTGCTTCTACGATTCCGGCCAGGCGCCCACCGCTCGCCTTAAATCCACCAGTTGTCCCAAGTGATACGAATTGTGATCCGCTACCAGTAACACTTCGCGAAGTATGGTCTGACCTTCGCCGTGGGGAATCTTTGCGTATAGATCGGCCTTCGGATTCTTGACGAGTCTGATCATCTCCTGCAGATCCTTCTGGAAGGAAGCAACGCTCCTGTCCCAGGCCGCTTCCTCCGGGGGGACAGGTGTCTTCGGCCAGTAGCCTCCAGGGAATCCTGGCGAAATGTGCTTCGCATTCCGGCTGAATTCCAGGATATCCCATTGCGCGATCCTCATGTGTTCGAGCAACTGCCAACCGGTATGCGGCAAGTTCCCTACGAGGGTACCCCTCTTAGCTGCTGGAAAATTATCGACGACGTCCGAGAAGTGCACGTGCGCACCTCCCCCCTTTAAGAGAGCTACAAGGTGTTCGCGCAATGCCGCGTCGTTGTTTCCGCTACGGCCCTTCTTTTTCGCAGTTCTTTTCGCTTTTTTCTTCAAGGTTGTTTCCTATTTCTCCGATACCAGGACCTCTTGCGCCATCTCTGGAATCGGTTGCAAGTTTGTTCTGCGGAATCCTACGCTCGCAATCACCTTCGCATAGAAAGAGAAAGTGTAAACTGGGCACCAGGTTTGGTGTGACTCTATTCCACGAGCTGCAGATTCAGCGCGATCCGCACGCCGTTCACCAGCACCTGGCCCTTATCAATCAGTGCCTGGTTCGTGATCTCCGAATTGCTGAACTGCCGCGCCAGATTCTTCGGGAAGATAAACTCGATGGCTTCCGACCGCTCCTTCGTTCCCGCAGCCAGCGGATTCATCACCGCAAATACATACGCCTCCAGGGCGGTATCTTCCGGCACCTTCTCCAGAATGTCCTTCATCTTGGGAGCCAGGAACAGATCAAAAGTCTGCGCCGCTCGTTTATAGATGGAAGACTTTTCCGTGTCGAACCGCAGTGTGTTCCGCAAGGTCATCTGCAGTGCCATTTCCTTGTTGATCACCACGAACGACGGCGGATCGTAATCCACGAATTGAAATTTCGCCTGTCCCTCTTTCGAGAGCGCCTCCAATTGCCCTTGATACTGCGACTGCAGACGTTCCGCATCCGCCTGCGTCGCCGCCGGTTTGGCCTGCGATAAGTCCGGCTTTACCGCAACAGTCGCCGCCCGATCCGCCCCGCCACCCGCCGCGGGCAGCAGGTTGGGATTTGTCTTGCTCAGGCGGCTGGCCGCCAACGAGGAACCCGTCGCCGAACTCGCGCTGTTTTTCGCAGGCTTTGTCCGCGGCAGTTCCGTCACGATCAGGGGATCCTTGTCCTCGAGCGACAGCCCGTACTCCTCACCCCCGAGGAAAATCATCGAGCGGTTCAGAATATCCTGCCGCGCCGTGTCATTCGTGGTCTGCGCCATCAGGAACGCGTCCTGCCGGTCCAACACAATCACCAGCTGTTCTTTCCCTTCATAGTCGTAGCTCTTCTCCACCGCGCGCGTGTGGTAAGCCACCTCAAAACCAATCGAATCGCAACCGATATCCGTCGGCACTGTCTCGGTGATCACCTTCAAAATCGGCAGAATCACGTCTGTGAATGTTCGCGCGGCCCGCTCGTTCCTCGTAAAATGGTTCGCGAGGTACGCCGCTTCATAATTCCCCGTGGTTTTTAGCACCGTCCGGTCACGGAATTTCACGAATTCCAATCCGCGTGAATCCGCCTCCGCTTGCTTGGCCGGCTCCAGCCCCACGTACCGGCTCAGATAAAACGGGAACGGGAAATGCATTCTGCCGACCGCTTGATGGATGCTCTTCAATTGCGAGAAATATTCCTTCTCCAGAGCCTTCAAATCCGGGTCCCGGATTTCATTGGGATGCAACTGCGCGCTTGTGCGTAGCGGACTGGCCGCCATGCCCGCCAGCACCAGGACCATCCAAAGCACACGCATTCCCCTGCGTGGACGCATCGTTTTCATCCTTTTATTTTATCATTCACTACTTGGCTGTGTATTGCGACCCGGGCCGCCCCGGCGCTTGACAGGCCGGTTGCGCGATCGCCCGCGTGAATGCGATTACCGCTTTAATGTCGTCCGGGCTCAGCGTTTTTCCGTAGGGTGGCATCATCGCGGATTTCCCCATCGCGATTCCCCCCAACGTAATAATGTTCTGCATGAACTCGTCGCTCTCCCCGTTCAACTTTTCGCCGTCATTTAAGAGCGGCGGGACGGGGTTCAGGTTGCTGCGATTCGAAGGCCCCGCGGGACTCGCGTCCGCATGGCACCACACGCAGTATTGATAAAACACGCGTTTGCCCTGTGACTCCTGATAGCTCAGCTTGACCAGCTTCGTGCTGTCATTCCAGTCCGGCTCTGTATCGTAGGCCCCGAAAGCCTCAACTGGCTTCACCGCCGCGGTGTTCTTGCAACCCGGCACGGTCATGACGCAAAGCAAGAGCGCAACGGCCGTCAGCATTTTCGGTTTCATCGGCCCGCTCCCTGTCCGCTGGCATGAACGTTCGCCGCGCTGCTCCCTGTCTGCGGCTTGATCCCCGCACGCAGTGTCATCAGATATGCCGTCAGCGCGCGTATCTCGTCTTCCGTCAAATTGCGTCTCGGTTCAATCGTGTCCGCCTGCAATGCTTGCGGATTCCTCAGCCACGCCTCCGTCCAAGCGGGCGTCAGCCAGTTTCCTGCATTGTTCAGGTTCGGGCCCACATATCCCCCGGTGCTTCCTATCGTATGGCACGATTGGCACTGATACTTGACTTCATAGAGCTGCTTGCCCAAGCTCACCATCGCTGGCGTAAACTGCTTTGCATCCACACTCTCCGGATTCACGCCCGGCTTCTCTACCGACAGCGATAAGTATTCCGCCAACGTCGCCGCTTCCTTCTCCGTCATATTGAATTGCGGCATGCGCAGGACCAGTGTCGGCCGTATGGTCTGCGGATTCTTCAAAAAGTCTGCAATCCATTTCTTCTGTGCGCGGCTGCCTTCGTAGGAAAGATCGGGAGCCAACGTTCCGCCAAATCCGTTGAAGCGATGGCATTCGTAGCATTTATATCGCTCGTAGACCTCCGCAAAATCTCCCACTGGCTGGTACGACGCTTCCGTTTTCGGCACCACCAGTTGTTCTAGCGCGTTCGTCTGCTTCGGCCCCGTCTGGCTCAAGAGCGCCGTCGTCACGGCGTCCCGGTCCTCCTGATTCCAGGTGTATTGCGGCATGCGTGCCGCCGGGTTCACGGCTACCGGATCCTGCAACTTTGCCTGGATATAAGACAGCAGGTTGTGCGCAATTTTCGCCTTCCCAAATTCCAGTTCCGAGGCGTTTTTCGCTCCCAGTGCCGTCAGGTCCGGCCCAAAATCTCTTTGTGGTGTCACTCCTTCCAGCGCATGACAGCTCGCGCAACCCTTCTCCAGGAAAATGCGCTTGCCGGCTGCGATTTGCTCGTCTGTCGGCGCGTCCAGTTTCGGCACCGTCGTGAGCAGGTCCGAATCCGTCAGCTTGTTCATCACGTACTGCGACACCTTGTACAGGTCCTCGTCCGTCCACCCGTACCGCGGCATGTGTGTGCGCGGCAGATAGCCCTGCGGATCTTTCAGCCACGCCACCAGCCATTCTTCGTTGACCTTGCTCCCCACCTTCGTCAATTCGGGAGCAATATTCCCGCCGATCAACTTCGTCTCTCCCGCCCGGGTCACCGCCAGCGGGTGGCATGTCGTGCACATCATCTGCCGGAATCGCACTTCCGCTTGTGGCAATAAATCCGGCTTCTTGCTCCATGCCGCTACGATCGCGGGATTGATCTTGTACGCTTCCAGCGGCTTCGCTTTCTGCATGCTCAGAAATGCCGACAGCGCCACAATTTCTTCGTCCTTCAGCCGGAATTTCGGCATCCGCGATTCGTCGCCGCTTTCGTACCCGTTTACGGTGACGTTGCCGTCCTTATCCAAAACCGTGCGTGGTTCTTTCAACCACTTGTAGATCCATTCCCGCGAAACTTTGTAGCCAACGCTCGAAAGCTCCGGTCCGAGCATCGGTTTTTCCGTGTCCGAAAGCTTGTGGCAGCCCTGGCAATTCAGACGCGTCAGCAATTCCCGTCCGCGCGCCAATTGCGGCGCCTCTTTCAGGTCCTGGTGATGGCAACTCCCGCAGGAGGCCTGCAGAAAGTGTGCCGGTAAAATCGGCTGCTCCCACGCCAGCGTCGTCTCATGGGCTTCCGCCACCTCCGTCGCCGGCCCCTGGCCGCGGTGGCACATCGTGCAGCCCCAATCCCGCACCTTATGCGGTATGGGCGGATGGGCGCGGAAAGGTTGCGGCACCGAAGCGTCTGCCAGACTCGATTGCGTCATCCCCTGGTGGCAGGTCGTGCAGCGATCCGTGACGTTGATTCCCGGTAACCATACCTGGTCTATGTCTGGCTTATAGTCCGCCAAAAGTTTTTTGGTGTCCGGCCGGCCCTGCGCATAGCGCACGAATGCCCGCTTGTATTTCTTCCATTCCGCCCGGTAATCCTTGATCGGTGAAATCGCCAGCACCAGAACACATGCCACCGTCGCCGCCGCAAACGTGAGGCGCGTCCCGTACGTCAACTTACCCATATCCTCAGCCGGCATGTGTCCCCCAAGGCCACACCCAGGACCATCCTGGGCCGCGGAAGAATGTCCCCACTACCGTCAAGCACAGCGCCGTCGCGATGAACCACGTCATCACCCACCACGACAACGGCTTCTGACGCAATCCACCCATCCACCCCGCTGTTGCTTTCGAGTAGTTCGCCGCCACCAGCAGCCCCAGCACCACCACCGTCGGCACGATCATCGTCCATGCATCGAAAATTGCCAGAACGATCAGCAATGCCACCGTCACTCCCAGCACCATCCCGAATCGCTTCGAGGCGTTCTGGCTCCACAACGGCTTTCCTTCCACGTTCACGTGGAAGTACGGGATCACGATCAATCCGATGACCACAAGTGTCGGGATCAGAATCCCCGCTACAAACGGCGGGAAAAAGTGCAGCAGTTCCTGCAGTCCCAGGAAGTACCACGGGGCCTTCGCCGGGTTCGGTGTTAGCAGCGGATTTGCCAGCTGTTCGAGCGGCGCGTCCCAAAACAACGCTACCAGCACCATGGCAATTATCAGTACCTCCAGGACAATCGCCTCTCGGACGAGCACGTGCGGATAGGTCATGATCTTCGGCCCGCGTTCGTCCTTCACCTTCGCGGAGGTATTCCGCGTGATGAACACGATCCGCCGCGGCTCCTTCTTCGCGTCCGAGCTGAATCCCGTTTCGATCTTAGTTTTTTCCGTCATCGTCTTTTGACCGTACCGTCAACCCGCCGTCCTTCTGCACGCGCCAGAAGTGCACGCCGATCAACAGGAACGCGAGCAACGGGAGTATGACTACGTGCAACACGTAAAACCGCAACAACGCGTTTTCCCCAACAATGTTGCCGCCAAGGGCCACAAATCGCACCTTACTTCCGATCAGCGGCATTGCCGAAATTATGTTGGTTCCGACCGTGACGGCCCAGAACGCCAATTGGTCCCACGGCAGCAAGTACCCCGTATAACTCAGAAAAAGAGTGACCATCAGGAGGATCACCCCGACAACCCAATTGAACTCGTGGGGCGGCTTGTAGCCGCCGCGATAAAAAACGTGAAACATGTGCCAGAACACCAGCAGCACCATCAAATGCGCGCCGATGCGGTGCATGTTCCGCAAAAATACTCCGTTCGATACCACGAACCGCAAGTCCTTCATGTCTCGATAAGCGTTTGGAGCGGCAGGGTGGTAATAAAACATCAACAGCACGCCGGTAATCACCAGAATCAAAAACAGCAAGAAAGACAGCGAGCCCAGGTAATAAGCCGCCCGCACCCGCAGCGATTTCTCCCGCACCTTGACCGGCAACCAGTGCAAGAACAAATTTCCAAAAACGGCCAAGCTCCGCGTTCGGTTCGTCAGCGCCGGCCCTCGCCAGAAGATGGACTTCCAAACGCGCGTTTCGCGCAGATTTTCCAGCAAGGTTATAAATGAAGTCGCCATGATATTCCTCAGACCCTCAGGACCTGATCCGCTTTGATGACTTGGAGTTTGTCCACCGACAATTCTCCGTCTGCCGTCAACGTAATGGCGAAATGGGGCAGAGCGCGAGGCGCAGGCCCCTCAATCTTTGTTCCGTCCGGCTTGAACTTGCTCCCGTGGCACGGGCAAGCAATCACGTCCGCTTCCGGCTTCCACTGCGTCACGCAGCCCAGGTGCGTGCAAACGGCCGACACCGCGTAGAAACCCGACGGGGTTCGCACGATGTACACTTGCTGGTCCTGCAGAAACGAGACGGAATTCACTGGATACAGATCCGGATTCCCCGCGCGAAACGTGGTCGCCGGTTCGAACAGCACGTTCGGCGAAAAATACTGATACGTCAGCGCCGCGCCACCCAACCCCGCGACTCCCAGCGCTCCCAGCGTGATCTCGCCGAGAAAGTCCCGGCGTGTCAATTCCTTCCCACCCCCACCGTGCATGGCCTGTGCTGGAAGTGCGTCCTGCCTCGTGTCACTCATGGCTTCAGAACAATCTCCTCGTCGGCTGTCACTATCCCATCCCCGTCAAACACTTGAAACGATTCCATCGAGATCGTGTGTACCGGGCACCGCTCCGCGCACAAGCCGCAGCGGATGCAAATCGTTTCGTCTTTTACCATCACCGAGCCTTCCACCTCGTTCAGCTCTTCCGACGAAACATGTTGCAAATCAAACGAGCGCAACTCCTTTTCCCTCTCCAGCTGCGCCTTCTCTTCTTCCGTAAACGCAAATTCCTTCAACGGCACCAGCGTCAGGCAATTCTCCGGGCAGACATCCACGCATCCACCGCACAAAATGCATTCCGTCCCACTCGCTTCGTTACCTTCAAAGATCGTGTTGATCCAGCAGCGCAGACACCGGCTCGCTTCTTCCCGCGCTTGCGCTTCCGTATATCCGGTTTCTACTTCCGCCACGCCCGTCCGCCGCTCAATCGGCAATGCTGGCACAGTCAGCCGCGAGTATTCGTCGTAATGGGCCGCCATTTCGTGGTGATCCAGCACGGTGATCTGCACGTACTTTGTTTTCGGCTTCCACTTCGGGCCGCGCAGGTACTTGTCGATTTCCACGGCCGCCTTCTTGCCGTCGGCTACCGCGTTAATGATCAGCCGTGGCCCGAACGCGATATCTCCCGCCGCGAAGATTCCCGGCGCCGTGGTCATCAGGGTTTCCGGATTAATCTTCAGCGTTCCCTGCCGCGTCGTTTCCACCCCATCCGTCGGCTTCAAAAATGAAACGTCCGAAGACTGCCCGATCGCGAGAATTACCGTGTCGCAGGGAATCACAAATTCCGTTCCCGGCTCAAATTTCGGGTTGAAGCGTTTGTTTTCGTCAAACACGGAGATGCATTTCGTCACTTCCAGGCCCGTCAGCCTTCCCTTCTCTCCGACAAACTGCTTTGGTCCCAGCGATGGCTGCAGCTTCATGCCCTCGAGCAGGCCTTCTTCGATCTCTTCTTCGGCAGCCGGCATCTCCGCGCGCGATTCCAGGCAAACCAACTGCACTTCCCGCGCGCCCATGCGCAGCGCCGCTCGCGACACGTCCATGAATTCCTTCATGGCGACGTCCATTTCGCTCGACGTCAACTCGTTTGGCAGGCCCTCTCCCACCAGCTTCTGCTGCTCGCGCATGGCCGACCGCGCCACATCAATGGCCACGTTTCCGCCGCCAATGACGACTACCTTCTTGCCCACCTCAAACCGGTAGCCCAGGTTCACGTTCAGCAGGAAATCAATCCCCTTCACCACTCCGTCCAGCTCGTGCCCCGGCAGATGCAAGTCGCGGCTTCGATGCAGCCCGAACGCCATCAGCACGGCTTTGTAGCCCTGCCGTTTCAGGTCCTCGAGCGAGAAATTCCGGCCCAGCCGCATGTTCAGCTTCAACTCTGGCCCCAAGTCCAGAATTTCCCGGATCTGCGCGTTCAAAACATCCCTTGGCAAACGATATTCCGGAATGCCCAGATGCATCATCCCGCCCGGCACGCCCGCCGCTTCAAAGATGGTCGCCTCGTAGCCCAGCAAGGCGAGATCGTGCGCCGCCGACATCCCGGCTGGGCCCGAGCCGATGACTGCTACCTTTTGTCCATTCTTGCGACGTGGCTGATCGGCGAATACCTCGATGGGATTTCTCGACTCCGGGCCGTGGCGCTCGGTTACGAAGCGCTTCAAAGCCCGGATCGAAATCGGCAGATCAAACTGCCCCCGGCGACACGCGGCCTCGCAGGGGTGCCCGCAAACGCGCCCGCAGATCGACGCGAAGGGGTTGGGCATCCGGGCGCATCGGTAGGCTTCCTCGTACTTTCCCTCCGCGATCAGCGACACATACCGCCCCGCCTCCGTGTGCACGGGGCAAGCCTGCATGCAGGGAAAGTTCGACTCCAGCCATTCCAAATCGACGAGTTTTGTGCGCGTCGTCACCTGGTCCGCTCCCGGATGCCCCGGCTTCCTGCCTCTTTACTTCTTCACCGTCAGGTCAGCCGTCGCGCCGCTGGCTGTCACTTCCACCGCCTGCGTCGTCACCTTGCCGTCCTCGCTCCAGGTCTTCAGCGTGTACTTCCCCGCCGGTACGTTCTTGATTTCATAGTTGCCGCTCTTGTCCGTCACGGCGAAATACGGAGTCGCCACCACCACGACATAGCCGTTCATCTCCGGGTGCACGTTGCACAGCAACGAGGCTACCCCCAGATCGTTAAACTGAAAACTCTTCTTCTCGCCCTTTGGCCACGTTCCCAGGTTATGTGCCAGTTTCTTGTTCCCACTCACGCTCGGCCAATACACGTTGTGCCCCACGGGATCGCTGTTCAGGAACTCCACCGTCGTTCCCTGCAGCACCACCATCACGTGGGGGATGAACGACATCTTGGCCTGGTCCATTACCGGGTGCTGCGACGGCGGATCAAACTTCTTGTCGGGAATCGTGTCAACGTAGACCGCGATATTCTCTGCGGACTTTATTCCCTGCACACTCACCTTGCCCTTGATATCTCCCGCCAGGCTCGCTCCCCCCACCAGAAGTGCTGCACCGCCTACCGCCACTGCTTTCACTGCCAATACATGTAGCTTCATGATTTCCCCTCTTTTCCGGATTTGTCCTGAGAAGTCGTTGCTTTTTGCTGGCACAAGCTAGAACACGTAGTCGATGCCCGTCACGAATGAATTTGGACGGTACGTAAGGTTCCCCGTGCCATTGGGGTTCGGATATACCGAATTGTATTGATACTGGTATTCACCAATGATCTTGATATTAGCTCGCACCAGAATCTGGTATCCCGGGCTAAAGCGGTTTCGCGTTTGCGCGTTGGGTGGTCCAACCGGGCCGATTCCGTTGTAGAAGTCGGATGGAGAATTCACGAAGTCATAACGCACATAAGGAATCAGCCACGGAAACACCCAAAAGTTGGCGACAACGAAGCCTCCCGTGTAGGTCACTGCGCGTGCGTTCGTGATGGTTGCACTCGCAGTGCTCACGAAATGGTTGTTGTCGTGACCGTACGCGGCGAGCGCATAAAGTTCGAATTTGCTGCGATAGCGGAACCGGATGTCGCCGCCCGCGCGGTAGAATGGATCGTTGATCGTTCCTGTGAAACTGAACTGGCTGCCCCCAAAGTTTTGCTGGTTCGTCCCGTGATAGTAGAACCCACCGACGCGAATCGAAGTGTGATCGTGGGGACCCGTTGGACCGGCCGCCTGAATGCCGTTGCGGCTTTCCGGATCACGCTCCAGGTTAAATTTGTAGGAGGCGTGAATGTAGACATCCTTCGAGTTCCTCGCGAATAGGCTGTTGTCCAAGCCGTACGCGGAGCCTGTCCCATCAATAAACGCAACGCTCCAGGTGAAGTTGCCGTTGTTGGGATATCCGCCGAACTCAATTCCTCTTTGGGATGAACCGAGAGTAAATGGGTTATTGGTGGTCTGGCAGGGAGTTGGTTGCGGCGTAAAGCTGCAAGATTGCTGCGCCAGGGCCGATTCCTGGTAAACATCGTATGCCGTCGGATAAGGCGTCCGTGCATTTGTGTAAGGAAGATCGAGCTCAAACTGGCCGAATTTCACGTTCAGTGCATTCTTCGGCAAGTGCAGGTAGTGGCCAAGATCGTTGTACTTCAGGTAGGCATCACCCAATCCGCCGTTTGCTCCTGAACCCCCTGCAGAAATATCGTCGTCAATCCAGAAGGACAAGTTCGGTCCGAAGCTGCCGGCCGCAATGATCGTGAACGTGTTTGGCACAAACAAGTCCGTCCTGGGAATAAATCCGTTGACCTCGACGGGCTGTGGCTGCTTCGCGCTCCAATTGAAATTTCCTTCGTACCGGAAGGAAATCGGTATCGTCCCGGGAATTTCGCCCGGGTAGACTGCTCCCGGAAACGCCTCTTTCTGCGCCCTCGACCCGAGCATGACCGGTTCCTGCTTCACAAACGTTTCATCATCCTTCGGAAACTTGAATCCGTTCTTCTTGAACGCTTCCCCGAAATCATTCAGCTCCGGATAGTTGTTGTGGCAGGTAGTGCAGGACGTCTGGTATTTTCTCGAAAAGGCCGGAATTGCCTTTCCGCTCGGCGTCCCAATGAGCAGTGATAAGGTTATCAAAGAGGTGATAACCAAGCCACTAGCCAGCTTTAGGCCAAAGCATTCATTTTTCATGACTTACTCCCCAACCTTGCCCAAATTTGGGCATTCAGTTTGTGTCACTTGATACAACTGGTCGTTCCGCTGCGGGGCCATTGTTGCCCAACCGTTACAGGGGTGCCGTGACATCAGTCACTCTCGAATGTGACTGCCGTCACACTGGTCCCCTTTTTCTCCATCTCGCTGTCCTCTTTGGTCTTCGGCCTCTTTCGTGGACCCACACCACTCCCCCTCGGTTCGCTTTCGGACCGTTTGCCCCGCTTGACCACTGATTCACGCTTTGCGGGAGAAACCTTTACTCAGAAGCCAGATAGATGTATCGCACCAGAAACAAGATCGTCAGAATCCACAGCAACAAGTTCACCTCACGGTATTTTCCCGCCGCCAATTTTGCCGCCGTGTAGGAAATCAATCCCAGACTTAGTCCCGTGGCGATGCTGAAGGTCAGTGGCGTTGCTACCAGGGTCACAAATGCGGGAAAGGCTTCGCTGAACTCCTTCCAGTCCACCTCGCCGATAGATTGTGTCATCAGCGCACCCACCAGGATCAACGCGGGCGCTGTCGCAAAGTCCGGAATCGCCGCGGCCAGGGGTGAAAAAAACATCGCGCCGAGAAACAGCCCCGCAACGATCACGTTACTGAGGCCCGTCCGCGCTCCCGCCGCCACGCCCGCAGCGCTTTCGATGTAACTCGTCACGGTGGAAGTTCCCGACAAAGCCCCGAAGATCGTTCCCACGCCATCCGCCAGTAGCGCTCGCCCCGCCCGAGGAATTTTTCCGTCCTTTACAAATCCGCCCTGCTGGCAGACGCCCAGCATCGTCCCCACGTTGTCGAAGAGATCCACGAAGAGAAAAATAAATATGATTTCCGCCAACCCCAGGTGAATCGCGCTCTTTATGTCCAGCCGCAGAAATGTGCTTCCCGGATGGGGCATGGCTACCAGCGCTGCCGGCCAGTGAGCCATCCCGCGTGAAATTCCATACAGCGTTGTCGCTAGAATCCCCAGCAGGATCGCCCCATTCACCCGCCGTACCATCAGCCCCATCATAAAGATAATCCCGATGCACGCGGCTTGTACTTCCTTGTCGGAAAAACTCCCCAGGCTCACCATCGTCGCCGGACTCGCCACCACCAGCTTCGCGCTCCGCAAGCCCACGAACGCGATGAACATCCCGATTCCGCCGGCCGTCGCGTGTTTGAGGCAATGCGGAATGCCGTTCACGATCTGTTCCCGCACGCGCGTCACCGTCAGCAACACAAACAATATGCCGCTGAAGAACACCGCTCCCAACGCCGTCTGCCACGGTACGTGCATCCCTAAGCAAACCGAATAGGTGAAATACGCGTTCAGGGACATTCCCGGTGCCAGCGCAATCGGATAATTCGCGTACAGCCCCATCACCAATGTCGCTACCGCCGCAGACAGGCACGTCGCAAAGACTACGCCCTCTGCCGGCATCCCGGCCTGCGCCAGAATTTGCGGATTTACCACGATGATGTACGCCATGGTGACGAATGTCGTCATTCCGCCCAGCAGTTCTCGCCGGATTGTTGTGTGGTTCTCTTCTAGCCGGAAAAGTCGCTCGATCAAGGGCCATCCCCGCCGCAACCTAATTCCCTCCATCGCGTCGTCACTTTAGGGTTCACCGACACTCCTGTCAATCCTTCCTCGTCCAGATTCTACTGGCCTCGGAACCCGTCCTTCGCATAAAGTAGGGGCCAGTTCCAGAGCAAGTGGTTCATTCACGGGAATTCGCGCAGCGCGCCTCGTTCTCCCAGTTTCTGCCCGCGTGAGCACGCGGCGCCGTGTGAGTTTGTTTGGCTGTTTTGTTCGTACAATTCTTTGTGGAGAGTACAATGAACAAATACCTGGTGGAACTGATTGGGACTTTTTTCCTGGTCCTCACCGTAGGTTGTTCCGTCATTGGAAATGCGGCGGGAGAACTCGCTCCGCTGGCCATCGGCTCGGCTCTGATGGTGATGGTTTTCGCGGGCGGCCATATTTCCGGTGGGCACTTTAATCCCGCGGTTACACTCGGCGTCTGGCTGCGCGGAAGGTGTGACACCAAAGACGTCGGACCCTACATGGCATTCCAGGTTGTCGGCGCTGTTCTTGCTTCGGCGGCCGTAAAATTCTTAAGAGCCGACACCGTTGTCACCCCCGGCAATCCTCCGATCGGCGCTGCCCTTCTCGCAGAATTCCTGTTCACCTTCGCTCTCGTTTACGTTGTTCTCAACGTCGCTACGGCCAAGGCCACGGCCAACAATTCCTTCTACGGACTCGCCATCGGCATGACCGTCATGACCGGTGCTTTCGCGGTTGGCAATATCTCCGGCGGAGCTTTCAATCCTGCCGTGGCTATCGGCATCACCATCATGGGCCTTTCGGCCTGGCAAAACATCTGGATCTTCCTCATCGCCAATTTCGCGGGCGGCGCCGGTGCCGCGTATGCTTTCAAAGCGTTCAACCCCGGCGATTGAGCTTCTTCACGCTAGCATCTGAATTTGTCTTCCTTCGGCCTTGGCACTTCCGCCGGGGCCGAAGGCTCCAACCGTTAGCCGCGGCAACATTCCCCTCGGGGTCTCTCTATTTCCGGAACGCGCCCCACCCGATCCTTGCCTGGACGGTATTAATCCCCGGATTGTAATTCGCTATGCTCGCGTTCGAGATATGCATAAACCTCACTTCCGCGCTCCAATTGTGCTTTGTTCCAAGAAAATGGGCTCCGAACGCCGCGCTCGTCGTGAAATTCACTTGCGACGCCCCTTCCGGCACTTTGGTGTTCGTGAACAGCGTGCCACCCTCCACTTCAAAAAATGGTTTCACCTTCTTTGGTGAAGACAGAATCCACTTGAACGCAAATGGGTTCATTCCCGCTCCATACGCCGTATTGGTCTTCTGGGTAATCACCCATACCGGCACAGCATCCAGCGCATACTCCAATTGACCGCGCAGGAATCCCGGGCCGTGCGGACTCGTCAGGATGAATCCATACCGCAGCCCCAGGTTCCACACTCCAGTGCCGGACGTGCTTCCGTTGAATCCGGCTCCTCCTCCGGTCCACAACTGCCACTCTCGGCTCGACCCTTCCGGCCCCGCTTGTGCCAAGGCATTCGGCGCAACGTAAAGCGCGCCGAGTCCCAACACGCATGCCAAAACACTATTTCTCCGCACGTTCGCCTGCCTTCCCCCAAGTCCCGCACGATATCCGAAACACCCAGCACTTACAATCTCAGAAAAGATTCGCCGCCCTCCGTCGCTCAGGTCGGGCCCACAGCGGCTTTGCCGGACTCGCGAAGCATGACTTAGCAATCCGCCAAACACCTCTCTCGAGGAGCGGGCAAAAAAACTAAAATGTGCACGGAACATTTGTTTGGAAAAAAGACAAGGGAGGCAGGCCAGGTCTTCCCGCCTCCCCTTTATTCCCCTTGCGGGGAAATCCAACTAGCCTGACGGAGGGCGGCTAGTTGGTCGTGTGTTGGCCTGCCTATGAAACTACTCTTATAGGAAAAAAGTTACAGTGAAATTCAAAACAGTGGCAAAATCTCAGTGGATCTCCTTCGCTCCCAGAAAGGGACCGTTTCATGCCTCGGCCTTCTCCGCTTAGTACAGATAACATCCTGCGTTTTCTTCAAGTTAGGAACGATCCCGTGGCCCTAGAAGACCTTTCGCGCAGCCTTCATGTGAAGAAAAGCAACCGCCGCCTGCTCCTCCAGATGCTCGAAAAACTCAAAAAGCGCGGCCTCGTCGAGGAACTTTCCCGGGGACGTTTCCTCCTCCGACGCGCGCAACGTGACGCGCCTCCCGCCCCGCAACCCGCTGCCGATAAGTTTTCTCAGCACAAAGCTGCCTCTCGCGAGGAAATTAAGGGCCGCCTCGTTCTTCATCAGGATGGCTACGGATTTGTCGTTCCCGATGTCGCCATCCCCAACATGGATGGCGACATTTTCATTCCTCGCGATTCTGTCGAAGACGCCATGCACGGCGATCACGTCGTCGCCAAAATCGCTCGCCTTAGCGGAAATCTCGGAGCGCGTCGTGCCGAAGGCCGCATTGTCCGCATCGTTGGCCGCGCGCATCCCTCCATTGTCGGGCAGTTCCACTACACCTCTCGCGGTTCGAGCGTTCTTCCCTTTGACCCTCGTGTCCAGCATGAGATCGAACTTCCCCCGGGCGAAGAACTCTCTCCTCCTTTGCGCGAGCAGCTTCTCCCCGCCGCCCGGGATCACTCCCCGCGCAGCCGCCGTCTCCCGCACATCCCCAAGCTCGATGGCGCTGTCGTCAACGCCGAACTTCTCCATTACCCCCGCGGAGGCGCCGCACCTGTAGGACGTGTCATCGAAATTCTCGGCCGCCCTGGCGATCTCGGCGTGGACACCGAAATCATTATTCGCAAACACCATCTGCCCCATGTTTTTCCCGATGAAGTCACACGTGAAGCCGAGCGCCTGGCTTTTCCCGTCACCGAAGCTGACCGCGCCGGCCGTGAAGATTTCCGCGAACTCCCTATCGTCACCATCGATGGCGAAACCGCCCGCGACTTTGACGATGCCGTCTACGTCGCGCGCCGCGAAGATGGCGGCTGGCTCCTTCAGGTCCACATCGCCGACGTCGCCCATTACGTTCATCCCGAATCTCCGCTCGATCGCGAAGGGCGCCTCCGCGGCAATTCCGTGTACTTCATCGATCGCGCCATCCCCATGCTCCCCGAACCCCTCTCCAACGGCATGTGTTCGCTCAATCCGCGTGAAGAACGCCTGGTCATGACCGCCATCATGAATTTCGACGCCGCCGGGCACATGCTGACTTCCGTTATGGTGCCGGGAGTGATTCGTTCCGCTGAGCGCATGACCTACACCAACGTCAACAAAGTGCTCACGGGCGATCCGGAAATGAGCGAGCGGTACGCGCAGCTGCACCACCATTTCCGCGCCATGCGCGGCCTGGCTGTTCTCCTCAACGCTCGCCGCAACGATAACGGCTCCATCGATTTCGATTTACCCGAGCCCGTCATCGAGTACAACGACCAGCAGCAGATCGCCAACATCGGCCGCAGCGAGCGCAACATTGCTCATCGCATCATCGAAGAATTCATGCTCGCGGCCAATCGCGCCGTGGCGCACTATCTCCTCGGCCGGGGCCTCAAACTCCTCCACCGCGTCCACGAGAAGCCTGATGCCCGCAAAATTCTCGAGTTTGAGGAGATCGCCCACGCTTTCGGTTATTCCCTCGGTGTCGAGGATCTCCATCAGCGTGAAGTTGCCGTCCGCCACGGCCGCGTTCCTTCACCCGCCAAAGCCGGCCGCCCCGATTCCCGCGGCCACGGACGCGAACGCCAGATGCGCGCCGTCCTCCCCGCCTCCGATCTCAACATCACGCCGCATCATTACCAGCGCCTGGTCGAAAAACTTGTTGGCAAACCCGAGGAGCGCATCCTTTCTTACCTCATGCTGCGTTCCCTCAAACAGGCACGCTACGCCGCTGAACCGCTAGGCCATTTCGCTCTCGGCTTTGCCGAGTACACACATTTCACTTCGCCGATCCGCCGCTATCCGGACCTGATCGTCCATCGCATCCTCAAGTGGGCCCTCGCACACCCCGACGCGCCCGCGCCCAGCTTCATCAAGCCCGCTGTCGGCACCGAAGCGACCCTCTACTCGCACTCTCATCTCGAGGAAATTGCCGCCGAAACTTCTGAAACCGAGCGCCGCGCCGCTTCCGCCGAGCGCGAACTCGTCAACTGGAAAACCGCGCAATTCATGGAACAGCATCTCGGCGACGAGTACGACGCCCTTATCATCTCCGTGCAGAAATACGGTTGCTTCGTGGAACTTTTCGACCTCTTCGTCGAAGGCTTACTGCCCATCGGCGCGCTCGAAGAAGCTGCCGGCACGCGCTGCGTCTATCGTGAACCGGATCACGCCATCGTCGCCGTCTTCGGCGGCAGCTCCGGACGCAGCCGCCGCAAACCGCCTGCGCCTCTCTCCTGGAAACTCGGCGATCGCGTGCGCGTGCGCGCCGAACGCGTCGATCCGATGCGCCGCCGCGTCGAATTCGCCCTCGTCCCCGGTGTGTAACTACGGTTTCGGCAATTGCAAAATCATTCCGCTTCCCTGGCCGCTTTCCACCGTGGGCAACTGCCCATTCCATTTCTCGATCAACGCACGCTGATTTTCGATGCGCCGTAAATCCAGCAATTGCGGCGTCAGCGAATTCTGACGGATGCGGTTGGCATCCGCTTCGCCCTGCGCTCGTGTCACCATAGACTTGGCGTCGCCCTCAGCTTCCGCAATTTTCTTCGCGGCTTCCGCCTGGGTCGTGGCCAATTCGTTCCGCGCGCGTTCGGCTTGCTGAATGGCTTGCGCCTTCGCGGTAATGGCCGCGGCAATCACTTGGGGCACGCGCGGCGCGCCAATGAACCCGAACTGCTGCACGCCGACGCCGACTGGCGCCACCTTCGACTCAATCATGGCCTGCACCTTGTGCAGAAATTCCGCCTTGCCTTCGCCGTAGATATCCTCGACCACATACGTCGAGGCCACCTCGTTCAATGAATTGCGTACAATATCCCGCAAGATGCCGTGCGTGAACCGCTCCAGATCATCCACACGGTATTTCACATAAAACTCCGGAGCCTTGGCCGGGTCGATGGCATAAGAGAGAGACACATCCACAAAAATCTCCATGCCCTCTTTCGAGTTGAAGCCCATTTCTTCGTTCATCGGATGCCCTTCGCTTGTGTCCCGGGTCCACTTTACCGTCTGCACGTAAGTCGGAAATTCGATGATCTGCGTGGTCAGCGGTGAATACAGCACCCAGCCCGTGCGCACCGGAATCTCCGAAGCGCCGCGTTGCCGCCCCGCCAGGTTAATCTCCACGCCGACATGCCCCGCTTCGATTCGCGTGATACGCACGGCGAACGACAGAATGAACAGCGCAATCGCCACTCCAGCCAACGCGATGATGATATTCCGCAGCCCCGGAATTGCCGGCCGCAACGTAAATTCCTTATCGTCCCCTCGTCCTTGCCGGAATATGTCCATGACCTGTTTCTCCCCTTCCCATGCGCTTATAGTTCCTTTCCATCCTACCCTGTCTGCCTTAAGGAATCCGTAAGGGGCGCGCGCTTGGGGCTTTGCTGCGCTCTTGCTTCATGTTGTGGACATAACTGGACAGATGACGTAGATACCCCCACCCTTACCCCCACCCCCTGTCTTCGTGTATGTAGGGGAAACCAAGGACTTACAGGAGGCCTTCGGGGATGTAGGGGAAATAAAGGAGCTACGAGAATTTGGGGGTGGGATGAAGTGGTGGGGAGGAGCGAATCTCTGGCTCGTCGCTCGTTACTCGCCTTCGCCGTGTTTGCTATTCCGCTACAGGGTACGGCACGGCTATTGCGTTCCCCGTCCGCAGACCGGAATCTGGAAGTACTCCGGCAACCCCAGGGATCCCTCTAGAGGGAAGTTGCCACGACAGGTGTCCTTATGCCCACGATTGATCGTCAGGAACTCGATCGCCTGGAGCGGCGCAGCCTCCAACTCACGGTTCTTTCCGCCGTCTTCGTGCTGGTACTGGCCGCCGGCCTGGCTGCCTTTATGTATGCGCATGTCTTTGTCCATCCCGAAGGCAACAAGTGGACGATGCGCGTGGCCTTCTTCGGCTTCTGCGGCCTGACGCTTCTCTTTGTCGGTTATCTGTTCGACCGCCAGCGGACGTTCCATAAGCTCAAGATGCATCTCCTGGCCGAACTGGAGCGCAACATCGAACTCCAGGTTCAGGCCAGTGCCGATCTGCTTCATTCCATGCCCGACCAGAATCATTTCTGGGACCGCCTGACGATGGAGTTTCGCCGCGCGCTAACGATGGAGAAAAATCTTTCGCTGGTGCTTGTGAAGGCCAAGCCCAGCGCCAAAGCCACATTGAACGATCAGAAGGCCGCGCTCAGCGATGCCGCCAAGGCCATGTCCAAGCGTTTGCGCCCCACAGATTCCATCTATCACCTTTCTGAAGATTTCTTCGGCATCGTTCTTCCCGAAACCGATTCGCTGAATGCCAAGCGCATCGCCGTTCGTCTGCAGGAAGAGTTGCAGGGCGTGCGCGCGAAATACGGCACCGGCTTCGATCTCGTGACGCACAATTATCCCGATCATGTGAAGAGTTCGCATGAACTCGAGGACATTGTGAAGTCCATGCTGCCGGAAAATCAGGGCTGGGATGTTGCGGCGGAAACGCCAGTGGAATCAGGAGATTAGCGTAAATCTCCTAAAAAGAGAGATTCCTCGGGCAGGCGCAGCCCTCGGGATGACAGTTTTGTTTATTTCCCGCAGCCTGTGAATGAAGCTGCGGCCTCTTGAATGCTTCTTGAGAGACCGATTCCAATAAAATGCCACCGACAGAATTTATTGCAATGCTTGCTGCAGGTCACCAATCAGGTCGGCGGCATTTTCCAGACCGATCGAGACGCGCACCGTTCCTGGCTTGACGCCCACGCGCTGCAATTCGGCTTTGCTCATGTGGTAGTGCGAACTGTAGATTGGCAGCGAAACGAGCGATTCCGCGCCTCCCAGACTGACCGCCAGCAAAAAAAGTTTCACGCGGTCGCAGAAACGGCGCGCAGCCGGCAATCCGCCTTTCAAATCAAAAGCCAGCATCGAGCCGAATCCGCGCATCTGCTTTTTGGCGAGCGCATGATCGCGGTGCGATGGGAGTCCCGGATAATGCACGCGCTCGACCTTCGGATGCTTCTCGAGGAACTTCGCCACGCGCATGGCGTTTTCGCACTGGCGCTCGACGCGCACGCCCAGCGTCTTCATCCCGCGAATCAGCAGGAAGGCCACGTCGGGATCCATGCAACCACCAAGAGAAATCACCATCTGCCGCACGGGGTCGATGAACTTGTGGCTGCCCGCAGCAACGCCGCCGAGGAGATCAGAGTGCCCGGAAAGGGCTTTGGTCACGCTATGCACGACGATGTCGAACCCAAGCGCGAGAGGATTCTGAAGAATGGGCGTAGCAAACGTGCTGTCAATGATGCTGACCAGGTGGTGCTTCTTGGCAAAGGTGATGGCTTTGTGCAGGTCTACAAGGTACGCCGTCGGATTCGTCGGCGTTTCGATGTACAGGCATCGGGTCTTCGAAGTCAGGAGTTGCTCGACCCTTTCGAGCGACGTTTCCGCGTGGCGCACAACAATGCCCATCCGCGGAAATACATCGCGCATCAAGCGGTAAGTGCCGCCGTATAATTGCGCAGTGGAGATCAATTCATCTCCATTCTTCAGGACGCTCAGAAGCGAGTGGGAGATGGCAGCCATGCCGGACGAAGTGACAATGGCAGCTTCAGCGTCCTCGAGCGCAGCGATTTTGCCTTCGGCGACGGCCAGGGTGGGATTCGCATAGCGCGTGTAAATATAGGCCTTGCTCTTTCCCTCGGCCCAGAGTTTCATCTCTTCGCTGGAGGAAAAGGTAAAGGTCGAGGAGCGTACAATTTCGGTGGTGACCGGCACATCCACACCGTGACGCTTTGGCTCACCAGCATGAACGGCAAGCGTTGCGGGAGAGAGTTGCCGGCAGGCAGGTTTTTTCATAAGGGCGATTATTGGCCCTTTCGTCGTGGCGGAACAACCTCCAAATTGGCGCGCGTTTGGAGTGGTGCAAGACGGAATTGCTTGTTGTTTTCTGTCTATACCGGTTTGGGGAAGTGGGGCAGAATCGGAAACCAAGGAGTGCTCATGAACTGGGCAGGAATCAGCGTCGACGAAGCTTCGCACTGGGCGAGCTGGCTGTGGATGGCGCTGGGCGGCGTGTGGCTGGTGATGTGGTTTGGAATGAAACGGGCGAAGAAGCTTGAGTCGCCTTGGGAGATGGCGCAGCACGCCGTGCCCGTGACGCTGGGATTCTGGCTGCTCTTTGAGTCGGTCTGGAGGCCACATTGGACAACCCTTGAACTCATGCCGGCAGTGCCTGCGGTGTTGTGGGCGGGAGTGCTATTGACCGTGCTAGGAGTGGGGATCAGCATCTGGGCGCGGCTGACGCTCGGAGCGAACTGGAG
>Ga0307471_100000239_pt1 | contig 27838 bp, 52 predicted proteins | sample atmos_gasesAM3C__2_FD_204566 | JGI IMG/M metagenome (GOLD analysis project Ga0307471, IMG submission 204566) | Hardwood forest soil microbial communities from Morgan-Monroe State Forest, Indiana, United States - atmos_gasesAM3C_515 | ecosystem: Environmental > Terrestrial > Soil > Temperate...
ATGGCCGTCTTTTGCCCGGCCGCTATCATGAAGCCCGGCCGTTCTACGCTGTTCCTAGTGGTCACGTTATCCGTGACTATTCCATGTTACCGGAAGATCGGAATATTCCGATCGCTCGAATAGCGCCACAACTAGCCTTACCTTTGCCTACTGTCCACTATCCGGCAAAGGAACCTAGCCGGCTAAGCCCTAGCTCCAGATCGGCCGGTCTTCCGGTAACAAGCAAGAAGACCCGGCTAGGCAGGTCGATCGCTAAACATGCCTTTGGCCACGTAACACAAGCCGAGCATAACGAATCTATTCTGAGAGGTATCCGATCGCAATTCAACCAAGAGAACACTGACGCGGCGATAACTCAAGCCTACAGTATCTTTTTCGAACGGATGGGAAGTGATCAGAACCGACCCGAGCTTTACGAATTGTTCGAGAACGGGGATATCGACAAAGCCCTAGCCTATTTTGGGAAATCATGGGTTATCGGCCGGCCGAAAAAGAGGCCTCAGAATTGACCGACCGGAAATTCTGTAACAAAGCCCGAGACGGGCATATCTGCCAAATGGAACCTGACCACAAAGCCAACTATCACCGGTGCTTTTGCGGAGAACCGTTCGGCCAGAAACCGAAGCCCTCCAATAAATCGAACGGGTCGCGGTTTCTGGCTATCTATCTCGACCCGGCCGCCTGACGCTCTCTTGTTTCCCGGGAATGCCCGGGGTTTCATTATTGATAGATGGATAGCTGACGATCCAGAATGCCTATTAGATCGCCAGTCCTTTTAGATCGCCAACTTAGGGAGGTGAATTAGGACATGGAAATTATCAATTTGGCTAAGGAGCTTGAACGTATCAAAGCAACCAGTCAGGACATCGTAGCACCTACCGACACTATCACAGCGATCGAGGACGCCGGGACGCTGAAGATCGACCTCAAGCAATATGGCAAATGGCCCCTGACGAAATGGGGAACTCAACAATTAGCCGAGAAGACTGACATCCCTATCCGGTACTTCAACAAGATGCTTGAGAAGGGAAAGGCAAAGCTCGCCGCCGAGAATGTGAACAGTTGGCTAGCCGAGGAAGCTGACGCCCGACTAGTACGCATAGCAGACAACCAGATACGCGCGATCTTGAGCGACCGATACCGGCCTATGGACAATTTTGACGTAGCCGTTCAAGTAATGGACAGGGTGAAAGAGCACAATGGCCAGATCATCGACAGCCAACTGACAGAACAGCGAATGTACATCAAAGCCCTAGCACCCGAGGCAATGGAGTATCTCGACTTCACGCCAGAGGAGAAGCAGGCCCACACATGGCACAACGTCGATAAGGACACACTGATCCCGGGAATCATCGTCAGCAATAGCGAAGTCGGAGCAGGAGCTTTCAGAGTAGAACCGCTAGTCTTTCGGGGCGTCTGTAGCAACACCGTGATCACTACTGACACGCTCTACCGAATCCACGTAGGCCAGAAGCTAGACCTAGGAATCTACAAAGAGGAAACCCTCAGGGCTAACGATCGGCTTTTGTGGAGTCAGACCCGCGATCTAATCGACGGAACATTCAACAAAGAACTATTGCACAAAGCCATCGGCCAGCTACGATCCGCGAAAGAGATCAAGCTCCCTAAGCCTATCGAAGAAGTTAACGCGGTCTCAAAGGACTTGACCCTTTCCGAAGAGAGAAAGCTCGACCTACTCCGCTATTTCTCTAGGGAAGGTGAAACCGTCTTCGGGCTAGTCAACGGGATAACCCGGCTAGCTCAGGACTTTGAGAACTACGACGACCGCATAACCATCGAACGATACGCCGGGAAGAAGCTCGAAGAGAACGTAATCGCCCAATAGGTAGGTTTTTTTCCCACCTACCCGTCTTTTTCTGATATGAAGCAATCAGATCGTTGCGGCCGTTGCGGCCATTTGAGAAAATGGCATTGCGCCCCGATGAGAAACGGTAGGGGCTGTATCGTCATTGACCGACGAAGCCAAAAGGACTCCATTTCGTCAGGTAAGCCATGCGACTGTAACTCATTTCGGCTCAAGAGATAGATAGATTGACAAACCTACGTCTTTTCACGCCTGCCTTTGAGGAAATCAACTACTGTCCCTATTGTGGAAGCAAGCTAGTTCTTGAGCGAGACACGCCGAATCAGCGAATCAGCGAATGAAGACCTGCCAGGGAACGTTTCATTTTCTCGTAATTGAGAGCGAGGACTTAGAACTCGGTTGACCGGCTTAGATTTTCTCTACTGGTGTATCGGTGTTTTCCTGATCGGTCTTCTAGTGCTCGGCGCGATGTATCTGGCCGGATTCCTCTACAGCCTTAAGAAATTGACAGACTAGCGCATTCTCTCGGCCCGTCGCACATGTGCAGGCGGGTGAGTCTTGAGGTAGCTTCCTCGGCCGTGGCTCAAGTGCTCGGCCGTGGAATGATACGACCGCTCGAAATCGTGTGCTCCCGACTTGAGTTTACGGATTCGCTTGTGCGGCTTGACCATGCTTGATAGACTGATAGCTCAGGATATACGGTTTACGGACTTCGGAAAGTGTTTTTCGTGATAAGCGTCTCGGCATTCCTTTGAGCAGAATCCTTTCTGTCCTCTTTTCAGAAGACCGTCACACCATTGACAGCGTTTCAAGATGCTACACTTGGATAGCAGACTTCGCAGGCTTCTGAGCAGTTGCAATCGACTTCAGGACCAGTATCTGTTTGTCGGATACAGTCGGCTCGCGTATGCTGGCCATTCTGTTTGGCGATCTCGAATGCTCGACGGGTCTCTGGATCGTCACCGTCTCGGGCGCATAGCTGATCTCCGCTTCTAGCCCGGTTGGGACATCCTATCCGAGCACAGTTGCGCTTGTGCGGCTTCGCCTGGGAACAGGGCCGGTTAAGGTTGAAACTCAGCTTTGACCTAGGCCGTGCCAACTATTCCTACCCCGTTATAATGGTCTTCGAGATCAGTTAGATGCCTCCCTTTCCAGCCGCACTTGCAGACCCAATAAATAAGCGCTCCTCGTCCCATTAAACTCTACCTGACCCTGTTCTCTTGTAGTTTTTGTATCTGACTGAGAGACCGCATTGTGGACACCTGAAAAGGTCTTTCGGCAGGACTAGGTTACAGTGTGTGCAGACGTTACGATCGTCAGTGACTCTTTTCCCGTTGATTCCCATGAGAAAAGAAGAATCCTGTTTCAGGCTTTTTAACATAGTGGTTATCTGAAGACGACAATCATGGACGGAAACGGCGCTCCGGTCGGATAGTTGCTGAATCTGACCCTGCCTTTGATTGGTCGAATCTCTCTCAGCCTAGGGTCTTGAAAGTGTGGTTCGAGAATGTATTTCCAGAACCATTTCGTATCAGTTCTTCCAGGGATTAGCGCAACTACTGTTACCCTATCTGCTGTTCCTCGGTAATTCTCAGATTCCTCGGAGGCTTTTTCTAGCCAGAGATCGAGAATTGTTCGCTTGTAGGGCGGGTTCATGTAGCAAGTGCTTTCTTTCCATGAGATTCTTAGACCCTCTTGCCCGAACGACTGGATCAGGTTCGGGCTTAATGGATAGGCTGGATCGGCGCAGACATCACGATTGAAGTGAAACTCGGCGTCAAGCTGATCGAAAAGCGCCTGAGGCGTCCTCGCGCCACTGTCTTTACTGGAAAACATTACCTGCCGGGTCTTGTAGTTCATTGCTTCTTCGCGTACATGTCTCTCGCAGGCTTGTTTCCCGAGTCTCCCGGGTAAATGCCGGGCTTGTGAGGCCGAATTTGTTTCCGATGTGTGAAGCCGCGTGGACGCTCAGTATCAACTTCGCGAACCAGACAACCCGGCTCTCCGCTTCCGTCAACCTGTGGCTCATGCTTACAGTTTTCACCGATCTGCTGGCCGCAATGGTCACAAATGGTAAGCATAGTTATCGCTACGCTCTGACTCTCAAAGTCAGTTCGTGATCTTGGTGTGGGCCACCACATTCGAGAGTATGGACTTCTTTACCCTTGATCATCTTGCCTCTACCCTTCTCGACCAGTCGTTCGTTGCAGATCGGACATTTGTAAGGCATGATTCTTACTCTTTCCGCTTCTTGAGCTTAGTCTCGACATGAGGCGCGGCTAGCTTTGAGGCATAGACCAGATCAGGGTCGTTGACAGGAATCCAAGGGTTGCCCGGACTGTGAAGTTCTGGATATTTGCGTATCCGAGTAGGCATCTTGGAATCAGCCGTTTTCAAAGCGGGTCGATTCCGTATTCGAGTAGTTCACCGGAGAGGTAGCTCATCAGTTCGTCTTGTGACATCAGCATTACTTTGTTGAAGTCGTCGGGTCGTGACGGCATCGCCTCGATCCATTGTTTGACGTACCATCGGAAAGTCTCTAGTTCCCACTGGTTGAAGGGCTGTTTGTTCAAGAATTTGAGAATGATCTGTTTCATTTTTCCCGATCGTTCGTATCGCCAGTAGAACGGTGGCCCGTTGAAGGAGAAGCCGGGAGGCCCGTAACTCATGATTTTATTGCTCGCCAGATGGCTTGTGAGCGTATGTCGATTTCCGCTTCTTTTTCGTCGAGCCAGTAGCGGTCGAGATAGTTTTTGATCGCTTGTCGATAAGGATCAGGGCGTCGTTTAGCGCAGGACTGACAAAGCCGGAATTGGATAGGAGTTGCAGTTCGGGTTGTCCAGCTAAGATGTGTGCCGCGATTGCAGTCAGAACATCGCTTTTTCCTGTTCGCTCGCTCGATCTTGGGGAGGATGCTGACTGTTCGGAGTTTTTGATCATCGGCTCTCGCCTCTGTAATAACACATAGACGCTTAAAAGCGATCTATGCTCCCTTCCATGCCTCTGTTCCGAGAGTGCTTACGGGGAGTTCTATGTGCTCCTCCAAAAAATTGGAAAGGGTCATTGCTCAACAGCGTGTCCCTCGGCATGGACTGGTTCTTGAATTGGCTCAGGAGGCTTATCAGTCTTCCGGTAAACCGCCAGCCATTCTGGAACGATTACTGCTCTGACCAGTTCCTGAACAGTGATCCGCCGCCGATTGGCCAGTGTTGCAACAGTCTTGTACGCTCTAGTGTCTAGAGTCTGCATGAACTTTGTCGCATAGATTTCCTTAACCTTCGGATAAACCGCCTTGCGTCTCATCGTTCTTCAGCTTCAAACAGGTTCCCGAGCAGGTTGATCGTGACATCATTCCATCTGAAAAATCTGGCCAGGTAGAACACCTTTTCAGGAACCTCGATTATGCCCATTTGCCGCATAAACTCGGCCTCCTCGGGAGGGGCATCTTCAGGCATCATTGTTTGTTCAGCTTCTTGATCCAGTCATCGACAGTATGCTCTGCGAATGCTTTCATCTCCCAAATGATACGGGCTAGCGAAGGATTCTGTGCTTCCATGCTCTCAGAAGTGTAACTTGATAGCTTCTTCAATCGTTCAGCCCAATTATCTAGCCTCTGATCCTCTGATAATGACTTGAGTTCGATTAGATTCATTGCTTGGTCTCCGGTTTTTCATCGAGTATCAGAACATAGTCAGACCGCGCCTTCTGAGCATCCTCTATCGTTTTGATGTCAGACCCGATCCGGTCGATAGCAGAAGCGATTAAATCGTCACAGTCTTTGATACGGTCAAGAATCCATTTACGATCCTTCATAGCTCGATTACTCGCTCTTGTAATTCTCCACAGGTCTTACATTTCACAATCTGATAGACATACGGTGTTGCCCAATCATTATGACCCAATGGGTCGTAGTAGCCGTACACTTTTTGAGGCCTGAATCTGTGGCCCGTTTCTTGGATATGACTCATGGTTTGCTTTTTCTCTTAGAAAGCAACCTATTCCTCGCTGTATTCTGAGAGGACGCGCCAGATCGTCGCGAGCCTGAAGGCTTTGTCAAACTTCGCGTTTGTCGTGGCTTCGTCGATATAGGGTGGCTGTGTTAATTCGAAAATCTGGTCAGCTAGTGAACGACAGAGATCAGCGACTTTCATGGCTCTTTCCTCTTAGAGTTCTCGATTTCTTCTCTCTGCTTCTGCATCTGAGCCTGAAGAAGCAGGGCGATTAATTCCGAGACTTTGCCTGTTCCAGCACAGAATGGACAATCTACTGATTCTGTCATGGTTTACTCCCTTTCAAATCTGACTCCCCTCGAAAGAAAACGGGTGGACGGTTACAGATTTAGTCTTGTGTGTTCATTTGGGATGGTGATATTGAGGCAGGCATTTGCGAGCATTTATCGGATGGCCATGACTAGCAGATAGATGCCGACAAGAATCAGTCCGATCGCAGTAGCTACAGTCAGAAGATGCCAGTGGGTCATCGCTTGCTCCTGTTGTTCAGATAATCGTCGATCGCGTCAATGACCGTGTGAACCATCTTGGGATCACTCTCAGGCTGGCCCGGAAGCGCCTGTAGATGAGCGTGGAGAAGATCGCGACAGACTGCTAAGAAATGATCGGTCGCCTGTCTAAGACCCGCGTCGCCCATTTCCTTCTGAGCTTTAGCTTTGCCGATTAGGATCAGGGATTCTTGTAGGGCTGGATGAATTTCTCCCATTACTCGTTGAGCCTTCTTATTCGTATTGCTTCCTGAGCCTCGACTTTCTCAAGTAGATCAGCGATCCGTTTCAGTTGGAACGTGATGTTGGGAAGCTCATGAGCAATATCCGCAATCCGATAATCCCTATCGCTCGGCATACTTTTCTCGCGCTATCTTGCGCTATTTAATGATTGACAATCCCCAGATGCGCGTTGATATCCCGAGAAACCGGTACTGTTATTAGCTTGTTCATGTTCTTTGAGAATCCAGAGAGCTTGAGTAGGTACTTCCTGCTCCTCGTACTGTTTCCGTTTATCCCTGTGTCATTGGAGATAGTGCTACTGTTTTTCGGCCCTATAGCCATGATGCTTTCTATTGCGGGAATAATCGCTTACCCGACTGACCAGATCAGGAGGCAACAGGCTAGACAGAGAATTGCTCATCGAGGAGTATCACGATCTCGGCAGACGAAAGCTCTTGAATATTATGTTAAACAGGGGGTGAGAAACAAGAAATGAGAAAATGGAAAATAGTTGTTGTTGTTGCAATAGCGGCCACAGTCATTGTTCTCGGGGCCGTAATTGTTCCAACAATTCCGATCTGCCATATGGACTGTCACATATAGCCTGAGAAGTCTCTTACAGCTTCTCAGAATCTCTTTTTTCTATGAAGGTATTGCCGGTGTACCCGTGTTCGTGTTCAGGTCAACAAGTGTGACCAGGCTAACCTCGTCACCTAGGGCATTGATAGACTGAACGCTGACGGTATGAGCCACGCTATCAGATGCCACGCAGACTGAAAAGGTAGTAACCCCTGTAAATGGAAGGGCAGTAGTGTTTTCTCCTAGAAGATACGATGATGTCTGGAAGCCAGTGTTGGTGAACATTCCTCCTGCGCCTGATGCGGTTCCATTGATCTGAAGCTGAACAAAGCCGGTTCCTGCGCTGATCTTTGTTGTTAGCTGAATCAGCCATAGGAAGATTAGTGGATGGTTTGGCCCGATTGGAACCAGTGAGACGGAAAAGCCTGTCAGACAGACCGGTGTAACGCTTGTTGTGGTGAATGGGTCAGGCGACCATCCGGGCGTTAAGATTTCCGTATCGTGCGGTCGAAAAATCTCAGCGCATACTGTGTTAGTGTTGGTGCACTCGTTGATTTGATCTACTGCTTCCGTTAGAAGCGGCGTTAGCTCGATTGCGGCCTGAGAGAATTTTCTGCTTCCTGACCATGATGTTGAGTATGTGAAAGTGTAGCCGTTGACCAGTTGTAGATTCGAGTCTTCAATATCGCCTGAGACGCATGGGAAGCGTGGATTAAGGTTCTGATAACATGCGCCCTGAAAGAAAGTGCGCTGTGTTAGACCCGTTCCCGGTGAGGGTGCTGTATTGTTTGCTATCATTGTCGCACCTGCTATCCATGAGCCGCTTGACTGTGTTGTGATCGTGAATGTTCCACTTGTTCCTGTTCCCATGTTTGTCTGGATCGCGGCGACGCCTTTGACGTTGGAATAGACTGATGCTGAGACTTCAGCTATCGTGCTCTGATTATACGATGCGACAACGACTTCTGAAAAGCCGGGCGCGATTGTTGAAGGTATGGTTGCTGTCCAAAGGCTGAAATCGCCTCCGTTTACGATGTGAACTTGTTCTGTCCATGTGCTGTGAGCATTGTCTCTGACGTTGCTTACGAAGGCGATCGTGGTAGGGTTGAGACAGAAAAGCTGGCTTGCGAGACATGCTACTGCCCCGGTTTCAAACATGATAGTCTGATTTCCCGCCGCAGAAAAGGTTCCAGTGGCCGCGCTGATACTTCCATGTTGAGGCGTGATGCCGGATGCGCTTGTGACGAAGACGATTGGTGGTGAGACCTGTGAAGAGGCCGTGTCTGTTCCGAATCCGATGACTGGAATGAATAGGATTAGAGCGAGCAGTATTGCTGGAAAGACCAGTTTTTCCATTATCGTAAGGCTCCTGATCCCATGAGGACACCGAGAATGAGTAGGCCGAGCGAGACGATTACAAATGCGTCGGCTCTGACATGGCCGTAGTAGGGAATGTCTAGGAACCGGACTGCTTTTTTCGGGTTTTGTGGCTGTACGATTTGTGGGCCGACTCCTTTGATGTTGACTGTGTAGAGCCTGTGTTCGCTGTTGATATGGTCTGCGTACTGCATTGCGTCAACGGTTGCGCCGCAGGCCTCACAGGTCATTAGCTGTAATGTTTTCTGACCTTTCTGAGTTGCCGGAGAAGATTGTGCTAGGAAGGTTAGTTCATGGTCTGAGTTGACATGTTCCGCGTATTTCATCGCGTTAACTGTCTTGTTGCATTCTTGACAGACCATTGTCTGAGGAGAGGTCTGGGAGCCTGACATGTTTGCGGCAACAGATATTGTCATGTTTAAGCCTTCTTCTTCCGATTCTTTACCTTCTTGATCACTTTCGATACAGGGTCTTCCAAGCCGAGCATTTCGATAAGGTGTACGCCTGTCCAGTACATCAATATCGCGTTCCAGAACAGGATATTTTCAAGAAGATTCGTGGGAAGCCAACGAGGACTAGACACGAAACTGATCGTGGTCGAGAAAGTGATCGTGTACAGTGGTATGAGCCAGAGGCTGAACATGAAGATTGACGAGACTACGGCGAATAGACGGCGAAGTTCCTCGCCCTCCCATCCCCAAGCGACGCCGAAAAGGTAGATCGCGACAAACAGGATGTTTACGGGTAGAAATGCCATGTTAGAACTCCTTTTTCTCCATCCATTTTTTGACTTCTTCTTTCGCGTTCCAGGGCGGCTCTTTCTTGGGTTTTTTGATGAGCCATTCGATAGCATAGGTGAGGCTGATGAGTGCTGTAGCAGGTCCGAGCAGACCATACAGGAAGATTGGTGTAAAGGCTAACTGTGGAAGGAAGATTTGAACTGCGAGACAGATACCGGATATGACGGCGAACTGAATTGTTCTTCCCTTTGCAGTCATTCCATGATTACCTCTTGACCTTCTGACCTGACCAGTTTGAAACGGCCCATTCTGTTCCAAGGATTCATTCGCCAGTAGTTGTATTCTGTCGGGTCTCTCTTGACCGCTTCAGCCCAGATCGTCGCCGAATACTCATACATGGCTTTACGATATTGTCTGTCGAAAAGCATCGGGTCTTGAATCATTCAGGTCTGACCATTACTACGTCATTGTAGAGCTTAGTTATGTTTTTGCCTATCGGATCAACAATATACCGTGTCCGAGAATTTTCATCCTGTGTGATCTCTAGCTCGACCGCCTGTATAGGTTCCTTCCAGTTACTCGGGTGACGTTTCGTGTAGATAATCCAGTCAGGATTCAATCTGATCCTGTTGTAGATGTTCTTGTGCCGAACCGTGTCATAGTGGAAGGCGAGGGTTCTCTTTTTTGCTTGGTAGGCCCAGTTACCAAGGTTCCTTACTTCTTTGGTCGCGCCCTGAGCGTCCATGAACTGCTCAGCCTGGTCAACCATCACATAGCATCGTTTCAGTCCCAAGTCGAATAATTCGGTGGGCCAGTAGTCGAAGTGTGGAAAGTTGAGAATGTGCTCGACCTCACCCGTGAAAGGGTTAGTCGGACAGTTACACCATACGTCGAGTCCGGCGAGATAGGCAAGCCATGCTTCGGTCGCTGAGAGCATAGTTTTTCCTGACCTGTTCGGGCCGCAATGTTCGAAGATTCCCCAATCATCATACTGAGTGACTGCGCTTAGATCGATAGTTTCGATCTCCGGCTCTCTGAAGTAGAGAGCGGTTGTTAGGCTCATTGTATCTCCAAGATCAGAAACGCCAGTAATACAACGGCCACGACCACGATGACTACTTTTCCGATGTCTCCCGTTAGTTGGCTACTCCTTTCGTCTTTTTCGCCTCGGCCTCCCGAGCTTCCAGCTTTGCTATCCAGCCTGTCATGATGTTTTCGACCTCGGCCCGGCTCTTACCATGCCCTTGTTCATCGGTCTCGCTGACTCGTAGTCTCAGGTCCATCACGACCTGTCTAGCGACAAACGGTTTTGGTATGTCGAGAGGGCCTCCTATTCCATGCTCGGCGAGTTGGATCATTCGTCGAATTGTGGCGCGGTGTTTTGCTGGAAGATTGGTTCGTTCAGCGATCGAGTAGATGTCAGTATTCTGTGTGCCAACTAGTGCTCCTATGACGCCTGGAACAGTTGATGTTTGAGTCTGGAAACTGCTGAAGATGCCCTGCTCTGTGTTCGGAACCGATTTTTTGAGAAGCTCAACATACGCGTCTCCCATCGGGTTACTGATCTGAGGCTTAGGCCTCTCGTTAGTCTGTGGAGGTGGATTCTGGTTTTCGCTCATTTTTCGTTATCTCCCATCCGACAGACCCTCCGAAGATTCCGAACATTACGAACGCAAAGACTGGTAGGGGTTGAAGAGTAAGTTCTCCGCTTCGACTTTGACAGAAGGGGTATTGGCCCTGGAACCAAGTCAGGTCTTGATACGGATGATAGTAACACGGGTCTGCTCCCCAGATCACAAATGAGCCGGCTAATCCGAAGCTCAAAGTGATGATCAGAATCTTCATCCAACGTCTCATGCACAGTTCACATTATGGGCGTGGACGGCGCAGGCGATGTTGATTCCGAAGTAGTAGCTGTAGTAAACTGCTAGTCCTGCAAGAATTATTATGAAGAAAATGGCGAAGCCCATCAGCCCCCACTTAAGCTTAGACGGAGGCGCGTTCCCAAGCTCGTTAAACTTCTCGATTATCTCCGTATTGAATGCGCTATCTATTAGTAAAGGGTCTATTGGCGCACCCGCAACTACGACCGGCACGATTCGTTTCTGAACAGACTCTTTTACGGTTCCGTCAGACTGCTTCTCTTTGATCGTCTGCTCGATTTCTCTATCGACTATCTTCACATGATCCATTGGTAGAGGCCGAGAATCTGGAAAATGGTAAACCCACTGTGGAAAACCGAATACTCTTGGTACGCCTCCTCCTGTGAACCATGTTCGCATATTGCCGTCTTTTCCCTTTAGCCGATAATACGGCACGGCCCCTTTAACGATCATTTTGCTTCTGTGTGATGAGCGTTTGATGTTTCCGTCAGGCTGGATTTCTGCTCGGAGAAAGGCGTCGATTCCGAAGATTTTCCAAAGAGTAAGCTTTATTCCACCGTTTCTCTGAACAGTGATTGCTACTGCTACTAGGACGAAGATGAAGACGGCGACGCCGTTTACTAGTGTTGCTTCGTCAATAACGGTAGCCAAGAGTTACAACTTTCTTTCCAAGTTTGCGCCCACAGTAGGGGCATTTCCCTTTGAGCGATTTTCGCAGGAATTTATCATTTTGGTCTCCGATTTGTACGCCGATCTGTCGATGACAGCCTAGGCAGAAATAGCGTGTTCCGCCTTCGATTATTGGCGGGTCTTTCTCTGCTAGCTCATCCTTTCGGCCCGTGAAATGTGACCTGGACAAGACTTTGCATGAATCCTCGGATATTTCTCGTTAACGGCTTCACAGATTCTCTGTCGTTCTGATGGTGTTGCGAATTGTGATCCGCGCGAGAGTGCATTTCTGGCCCGTTTGGGCGTGTTGATTGGATAGGCGCGTCTTTCTGGGATTGCAAAGTCTGAGAGTGGCAGTCTTCGACGTTCTTCGGTGGTTATTCCCATTTTGTCACCCCGATTTAAGCCCTTCTCTCAGCCCTACTGACATGGCCCGGAACTTTGGCTACGAACCGAGTCTCAGCATACGGGAACAATCTGTTGAATTTCTCTTTAGCCTCAGACCTGTTGCTGGCCGTGACTGTGTGAGAGCTTCGACCGGAGACTACGACGTACTTGCTCATATTCCGCCGGTCTCCTTTCGAAAATAGAGCAGGGGAAGACCGAGGCCGATAAATGCTATCATCAGTGGATAGAGTTCAAGAACCGTTCCTGTTCCCGGACTTGCGGCTACAGCATTTCCGGGAGCGGCAGACCCGAGCAATTCAATCATTTCTAGTGATGATGCCATTCCTATACTGCTTCCAGTATAGGTATATGTTATGGTGTTAGTTCCAGTAACTGAAAGAGTATCGACTCCGATATACCTGCCTGGATTGCTCGTACAGCTTGGGTTAGAATCCTGCCTCTGAGTCATCACTTGAACAAAACTGTATGCCGCACAGCTACCATAAAACTGGTCGCCAGCTATCCAGTTGCCAGAAGTAGAAGCCAGGCTTACTGTCAGTGTGCAGGGGCCGCAACTGCCAGAGTTGAGAGAGGTCTGGGCAGTATTTCCGAAGCCTAGTACTCCATTGTAAGTCAATACTGTGACACCGCCCTCTACCCTATTTGTGTAGGTAAAACTGATTGTCAGACTGACTGAAGTAGAAGCGATTGCTGTCCATATCTCTCCCATGTGAAATGTAGGAAAACCAGGAACAGAAGATGTAACGCGACTAGTGTAGGTATTTACTCCATCGCTTACCGTAGAAACTGAAGCTCCGATAGAATTATTCAGGGGATGTGCAATTACTAAGATAGCCTGACCCATCGTTACCGAAATACCCAGGGAATCAGATGAATGATATGCTCCATTAGTTGCGGTCGTGGCTGAACTACCAAAACTGATCGCTCCCAAATTTGAATTTGCTGTAACAATTCCAGTTGTCCGGTTAGCCAGGGGTGTAATCATAGCGGCTATCACGATCATTCCGAGCGCGATAACTGCGATAATTGAAAGGTTTGACTCAACCACTAGTCCGACCTCTCAGCGCGTCGAACATGCCTTGCTAGTGTTTCGTATTCCGACTTTGTGTATTGCCCACGTTGTAAACGCTGAATCCTTTGAATATCTTTTGGATCGCTGAAGACGGTGAGTGTCCCATCATCCCTTTCAATAATGGCGTGAGGCTTGCCTTTGATCCGAACATATTGTACTCTTGCCATTATGGAGTCTTCTCCGCTCGGGCAACGTGGGCCCCTATGACTGGTTGCATGTTTTGAAGGGCGCGTTTCGAGTTTTCCAACTCGATAAGTTTTGTTCGGGCCTCGAATTTTTTCTGTGGAGTAGCATTGTGTACTATGCGTGAGGCGTATCTTCGGTTCCAGTAGGCGAGCTTCTGGTCTGTGTCTTCTATTGCGTGTCTCTGTTCGGCCGGTGTGATGTTTGCAGGTGAGCCGGGAAGGTTTGCGGCCTGTGTTCTACGCCGTACCTTGAAGAGAGAATAGCGTCTGACCATTTAGCTCATCCTCTCTGCTCGGGAAATGTGTACTGGAACTGGTTGGTGTTTTTCGATTAGTCGAGCATTCCTTTCACGAATCTTTGCCTGTTCATTAAGGCGCTTCTCATATATTTTGTAGAGGCCGTGTTGTCCACTGTCTTTGAGGTATTGAGCATTTTCGTACTCTTCTCGACTGATTCTTCCCTGTTCGAAGAGACTCTTGTGTGACAATGGCTACGTCCTCCGCATCCTTTCTGAATGTGATGTTCGAGCTTGCCAGGCGTTGTCATTCCAACTCCGCAGTTGGGACAGTGGTACGCTCTCGGTGAGTCGCCTTTCATCGCGAATAGCTTTTCTCATGTCGAGACCATACAATAAAAGTGCTCCGGCGATGATGTAAGCGACTGGAAATCCGAAGTATTCTACTTGCCCCATCGGATTCTCGGAAAAGAGCAATGCTACCGCTAGAACAATGACTAGGATAGTGTCTCCTTGCATTATCTCATCCTCTCTGCGCGGCGAATGTGTGCCGGTTGTTGTAGAGCCGGTTGATAGAGTGACCCGCGTTTTTTGATGTCTCGAATCCTTTCTGCTCTGATGGCGTGAGCCTCATACGCGACCGCGTTTCGACGATGTTCCTCGGCGGCTTGAAAATCGCCTCTTCGTATTGCGGCTCGTCCTTCGATGACTGCTCTACGGGACTGTTCTCTGTTGAACTTTATCGCTTTCTCTTCAGGTGATCTTCCGAAGACCATCTTGTTAGACTCCTGAACTTGATCCTCTGAAGATTCGTATGACTTCGAAGACGACGTATCCTTGTAGGCCTACCCAGATGAAGCCGAGCGCGGGAACGCCGTTTGCGCTGAATGCAGGGTTGAAAGTGATGAGTAGCATTATGTTGAGGAACGTGATGACGATGTTAAGACCCCAGACTATTAGGGCTGGAATCTGATAGATCGCGATTCCAATGCTGTAAACTGATGCCGCGATGCCGGCCGTGTTGTTGCCTCCTCCGCCACTTATCTTCCCGATTTCATAGGCTATACAGGTCGCTGAGAGGATGCTTGTGAAGTATGTGAGAATGTTTCCACAAGCGTTAATGACTGCTGTAGGAAGTCCTGGCGGTGCAGGCTGAAAAGGCGGTGGGCCTATTGACGTTAGAACATTGACTGAGACAAGCCCTGAACTGAACCCGTAGCTGGATAACAGGATCATCAGTACCATGTCGAAGAAAATGACTGCTTCTGCTGTGCTTCCCATGTTATATCGGTCCTGTTCCTTTGAGTCTTCCGACGAAAAGCCAGGCCACTGAGAAGAACATTAGAAACAGTACCCAGGGATTCAAAAGGCTAAGTGAACCGAAAATGGAGAGCCAGCCGATGAATACGAGGATGGACATTCCGCCAATTCCGCGCGTGATGTTGACGCCGGGCATGAGTTGGCTAGACATGTAGAGCAATACTCCGATCGTGATGAAAGTGAGAATGAATACTAGGAACATGGCAGAGCCGCTTTGACAGTTATTTGTCAGATGCTGACAGAGACCGTTAACTGCGAGCACTAGAATACAGTCGAGGCCAAAGCAGGGGCCGCTGGAAGTCGGAGGGACGGTTGGAGTATTGATTCCTGTTCCAGTGATCCAGGCCCAGAGGCCCATTTTACAGCCTCCGCAAAGATTTGTTGCTACGAACGCATTGTCAATGACGCCGGGCATGAAGCCGGGAACCTGAAATGGCGTGACAACTGCGTTAGTATCGTTGAAGTCCATGCCTCCGTTTGAAGATGAGACTGCGACCGCTAGCCATTCGCCGGGAAAGACAAGCACCTGTCCAGGCTGTGCGGTTGAACTGAACAATCCTTTCGATTGGACTGTAGTTAGGCTTCCAGAGACGAATACGCCCTGACATCCAGAGACTGATGAGAAGGGTGGCTGTCCAGGCGCACAGTTCGGCGCGGCATAGAGACCGATTTCGACGTTGACATTGGTATAGGCTTTGGCGAAGCTGATCGTGACGTTTTTGAGGAATCCGTTCTGTGAGGACTGGAACTCGTACATGAGCGTTACTGAACTGTTGAATGCTATGTTGTGTGTCGAGTTTGTGTTTGCTAGTGTAATCGGCGGGTTTCCGCAGTTGCCGTAGCAGGCGGTTATTGCTGGACCTGTTGGCACTCCTATCAAGTAAATTATCGCATGATCACTGGTCGTTGTTCCAACCGCGCCTGATTCTGTGTAGCTGATGATGAACTGTGGAGTGTTTGATGTTCCAGTGACCCAGAAGGAGGCGCTGGCGACTGCTCCGCCTATTCCCATGTTTGAGATCGGTGTCTGACCAGTGAAGGGTGACATTGAGAGAAGACTTCCGGCTGTCATTTGCATTGAGACAGGTTCCCAGACTACTCCGATCGGGCCTTGATTCGTTACTGTGTTGAAGCCTCCGCTCGCGGCGTTGTTACATGCACTAGGAGAGTTGCCGCATTTGATTACGTAAACTGCTCCTGTTGCAGAGCCTACACTGATGAAGTGGTCGGCGAATATGGGAATCTGGCATGATGATCCTGTGTGAGTGCAGGTGAAGGTTATTGTGTCCACTCCTGTTGACTTAGCTAGGAAGTAGGAGGCGCAGGATAGTGTTTGAGTACCGCCAGCGCACAATGCGCCCCCTCCGGCCGTCCCATAGAGGCTCAGGAAAGTGTCTCCGAATGTGTCTAGGAATGCAGAGAATGTGCAAGAGCCGCCGGTGCAGAGAGTTTGAATGATTAGCCCTACAAAGTCTCCTTGAGTGACAGCGATCTGCAATGTCCCGTTTGCTCCTGAGACACTGTTTGTATAAGTTGGAACGCCTGGGGAGTCACAGTTAGACGTACAGTTTCCAGGCGTAATTAGAAGAATTGTGAAAGCGGTGCAAACGCTTGTTCCTGTGCAGACATATTGATCGCCATCATTCGCCGCCTGATTCAGAGCGGCTTGAGGCGCAGTCCCGAAATTGTCAGTGTTTGCTAACGCGCTATTTCCCGGGCCACTGTTCAGCCCTAGATAGAGAGAGTTGCTTCCAGCATTAGTGAATACGCCGTGAAATATTGCAATGTAAGAGACTCCGGCGACTATGTTTCCCGCCTTGAAGAAGAACTGTAGTTTTGCGTTCGAACCGGCTGTGTTGAGACTTGCCGCAGATATACTATTCGACGAGCTTGAAACTAGAGAAGACTGGCTTGCACAATTAGCGGTTGTCGGTGAACCTGTAGTCGAATACAGTTGGGCGGTTATGGTTCCTGTTAGTCCCGCGCCTGAGGCTGATGTGCCTGTGAAAAAGTTGATTTCCGAAACTGAGCCTGAAGAACCTGCGGTAAAACAGACCCCGGTACGCATATCAGCCTGGTTGCCGTTGTTAGCCGTGAGTTGGAACTGGCCAGTACAACAGGGTAGGCTTGGAGAGAAGGCGTGTGCCGGGTTGATTAGAGCTACTCCTGCCATTATTGAAAGTAGCAATATCAGAACTGTAAGTGCAGATTGACCGCGCCTCGTTTTGTGCATCCACTAGACCCCGGCCCCTTCATTCTTCAGATATTTCGCGACCGCCACTAGCCCGATAAACGCGAGAATCAGTGGGTAGAATTGCAGGATCGATGAGGTTCCAGGGCTTCCAGTAAGGTTCGTGTTCGGAGTGAACCCTGTGTGGCTGATTGTGATTCCGGTCGTGATATTTGCGACCGACCGTAACAATGAGGCTACGAGAATTATTAGCGCGACCACGACCATGATGTTTATGATTGCTGAATCTGCTTTACCGACGAACATCCAGACCGGTGTAAATGCGAAAGTGTGAGTGTAGGGCCGATTTGGAATAACATCAGGGAAGGCAATGTCGAAGACTCCTGCCCCTATTGTGGCGACGAGGATTAGGCTTAGGAAGACCAGTGAGATTTGGGTTCTCCTCATGGTGTCACCTGACAGATGTTTTACTGCCCCGCCTCCGCAGAGGCGGGATAGGAGGTTTCTGGTAGCACAGCAGAGCGTTGTCTAGTCTAGATTCCCCGGCTCTCTTCGCCGAAGAACTTGACCAGGAAGATCAACCCGATGAACACGAAGAACAACGGGTAGAGTTGCAGGATGGGGGTTAGCCCAGGGGTTCCGGTGACGTTTGCGTTGGGTGTGAATCCAGTGTGTGCAATGGTGATACCGGTTGTGAGGTTCGCGACGGGGGCAACTAGCGCGGCGATCAGGAATATCGCCAGGACGGCGACGATCACCAACGAGAAGATGCCGGCGAACGATGCGTTGATCAGGCGTGTTAAGGGCATTGAGGATGGGATGGAGCTTCCGCCGCTTAGGCGGTTGCGGAGTGCGTTCCTGCTAGGTCCGTAGCCAAGCTGTAGGTTTGCCTTGTACTTGCCGACTGTCCACATGACTCTCCATAGGCTACGCTATAGCTATAAAAGACTATCCAATATATTGGATGCTCAGGGTAGCGTGAAACGCTTTCTGAGCGTCTTTCCAAATTCTATGTCTTTTTTAGACTCTTGATATTTGTTTGAGCGGCTTCGACCAATATGTGTCCCATATCCTCTCAGTACGCCGAAGATCAGGTGACAGTCTTCGCAAAACCATTTTCTGCGAGGCGTATAGGTCTTGTGAGTTTTTCTTCCGCATCTAGGGCATATCTGAGAATAGCGGTCTCGAATCTTCTTCGGCACTCGTTATTTCATTCTCCTAAAAAGCGGAGGATGTTTTCTATGCGGGTGTTGCTAGTTCCTTCTGTATCTCGGTCAGAATTACATGCTTTGTTAGTGGTTTCATTCGTTCAAGAGCCTGATCTGCAAGCCGGTAGCTGATCTTGTCATGGTTCCGGCTCGCGATCTCGCAGAAGTCGTCTTGTAAATGTTCGCCGTCAGCATCTTTTCCGGCCACGTGTTTCCGAATCTTTGGATTTCCCTTGTCAAGTGCGATGTGTCGTAGCTCATGACAGACGATTCTTAGCCGTTCGATCGGTGGCATTTTGTCCCATTCTGGTTTGTGGATCAGGATGATGTAGTCGAATTTGAGTAGGAAGCGCATTGGATCGTCTAGCTTTGTGCATCGGCCAAATTCGCGGTCGCTCTCAGTGTTGGTGAACATTATGCGGAATCGTGCTGTGTCTGCATCTGCGAGTTCTGGAAAGTTGAGTTGTAGAAGGTCTTGGACGAGGAGTTGTAGAGCCTGTGATTCTTCGAATTTCTCGTTGAGTTCCAAGAAAACGTGCTCTTTAGGCGGTTATGATTCTTGGCGCTTGGGAGGGTCGGCCCTGTTGATTCTTCAATTCGGCTTTTGCCTCTTCGCGAGCCTGTTCTTTGAGTTCGGCGTCAAGCGCTTTGGCCCATGCTTCCGCTTGCACGACGAGTTGTTTTGCGGCCATGTCTAGGGTCTCTCGAAATTGTGAGTAGTCCGGTGCGTAGATCACGTATCCTCCTTCGGTCAGTGATTCGATTTTGAAAACTGCTTTGTCTGGCATTGTTGTTCGAATCGAACACAAGTGTACCGTTATTAAAACTATCTTTGTAGAATTGCTCGGCCGCCCCTGTGTAGGGGCGTGGAAGGTTGGTCGCTAACCACGACTTCATTCACTCTCTTTCCAAGACGACCGGATGTACGGAGCTAGGTGATAGTACCGTATCCCCTCCTCGGAATGGAATGGGAAAGGCGTCTTGCCGAGCAGTAGGGTAGTCAGACGGTTCGTGTTTTAGGCTTTTCGTTCGCCAGCCCAGATTCGAGCCTTCATTAGCTCGTCTGTCTCCCAATGCTGACGATCATGGTAGCCTTCATTGTACCCGTTCTCATGACCGACCTTTGTGCCATGCCGGTTTCCCAGACTCCACGCGAACAAGAGAACAATACATGCGGCCGCGCCCGCGACTAGTGCGGCTGTTCCAGGATCAAGAGGCATGATTCTTAGTCTTAGACCTTAGTTTTTAACAGTATCGTATGATTGATGCCGATTCGAATTATTGGCGAGATTATCCACAACCCGAGGAGAACATAGCGTACTTCGTTGAAGCCGTGACCGCCCGGATTATTCGGGTTGAAACTGACTTGTAGAATGTATCGCCAGACCCAGAGAGGCGCACCTATTGGTAGCTTCGCGAACATTGCGGCGATCATACTGGGCCACTTGAATAGTGCTAGTGCCCCGAGCCAGAAGGGCAGAAGATCGCTTGGAGCGGCGTAGAGGAAGAAAAACGAGGATATGAAATAGACGATTGCGAGCTTAGGATTCTTGCCATAGTGTAGAATTGTGTAGAAAACAAGTGAATCGACGATGAGGAGAATAATGGCCATCTGAGTATAGGCGATGCTTGGGATATTCCATGAGATTAGCCGGTAGAACCCGTACCATAGTAGGCCGTAGGGCACGATTGCTGTACAGTTGTTGGGTACACAGAACCTAGTCCAGGGCTGAACATGACTGGCGGCGACGATCCACAGATAGGCCGGGGCAAATCCGAGAATGTGAAGAATCTTTGCGGCTTGAAGATATGTCCAGACTCTTCTCATCGTTCGCCGATAATGTGAACCTCAGTCCTGTAGAATGAGAGACGCACATTAAACCCGGCGTCGGCCAATAGTTGCTTTACTTGTAGAACGTCTTCGTCTCTGTGAGATTCTACGATCGCTCGTTTCGTGTTTTTCAACGTCTCTCTTGCACCGCGCAGGATTGGAAGCTCATGCCCTTCTGTGTCGATCTTGATTAGGGTCGGCTTGAATCCGTAAGAGTCTAGAGGCTTTACTGTCGTCGGGTTTGCATTGGTTCCGACTCCTCGGAGAAGAGGGTGATGGTCGAAGAGACTGTTTCCTCCGCTCATGTGGCTGAAATGGTGCATTGTTCCAAGCCCGGTCTTATCGCTCAAAGCCATCGGTTCGACTCTGACGTTCTCGATCTTGTTTCGAACGATGTTTTTCTGAAGAACTGCTCGGGTCTTTGAACTCGGCTCGAAGCTGACAACCTGATCGTAGAATGGACTCGCCCGAACACTCCATGTTCCGACATGTGCTCCAATGTCCACGAAGAGTTGTCCAGGCTGTAGAATCTCATCGCTAAGATTGGTTTCATGCCCATTGTAGGCTAGGAAACTGTCGTCGCATCCTCTGACAGTCCAGCGCCAGCCGTCCTTATCTACATGCCCTATTAGCCAGTCGAGACGACGTTTCGGTAGAAACACGCGGTTCTTGAAAATCCAGTAAAAGTCGGGAATACCATGTTTTCGAAGCCTCGTTCCTAGAGCTAGGCTTGTCCTTATGCGACTAGTGTAGGGCTTGTTTTTCAGTTCTTCAGGCGGATCATGCCACGCTTTCACGTTGAACGTGATGAAAGTCTCGATTCCTTCGCAACGGCTGAGATAGTTGGATTCGCAACCGGATTCTGGGAAGGGATCAGGTATTCCGTAGCCCTGCTTCTCCCATGCCCATCTAGGATAAATGACGAACCCTCCCGCACCTTTAGTCTTTCGCCAACCAGTCTGACCGAAAGGTTCCAATCCTAGAAACTCGGGGTTAGTCCAAGTGTCCCAATACCAATATTTCTTGCGTATCTTTGACGGATCAACGTACCATGTGGAAGCTCCGAGAATGACATCTCTGCCTGTTTTCTGATACTCCTCGATCAATTCACGGATTTCTGCTACATCGCCAAGGTAATAGCTGTCAAGTGCCAGAAAATGTGTTAGATCAGGATATTCCTTGATTGCTTGTCTATTGGCCGCGTTACGTCTCTCAGCAAGATATTCAATACGGTAACGTGCTTTCTGTCTAGGATACTGAGGATAGTTTTTGTAGCCCTCCGTGTAATTGACGAATGGGATTTCTGGAACTTTCCAGTCCAGTTTGTCTTTGCTGATTGTGACCGCGACTATTTTCATCTGTGAACAATTCCCTTTGGTTCTTCCATAACGAGCTTATGGTGTCCTAGTCGGCTTCGGAGACCGATTGAGCATTGGAGACATTTCCAGCGTGAGTACATGCCTTCTCGATAGAAGGGTGCGGCGAATAGGATGTAAGTTTCAACTCCGAGGTCTCGGGCTTTCTCGCATAGACCTGCTGGCTCAGTCGAGTTGCCGAGTCGTTCGTATCTTACACCTTTTTCCCACAATGATCTTGGAAAAACATGGATTCCCGGCACAGTCTTTGTCTTGATCATGTCTGTTCGATGCCCGTGTCTGCTAAACTTGTAGTTGGCCAGTTCTGGGACGCCCCAACGGTCATACCATTGTAGCCGTTCCCAGATTACGTCTCTTAGTCTCATTCGGCGAATGCCCCATGTTGCACCGCCGATGATAAGATTCGGAAACATTTCAGCATAGGCTATCATAGTTTCCAGACTTTCTATCTGGGTCACGTAGTAGCTGTCGCAACAGAGAATATGGGTCAGATCAGAATGGTTCATGAGCAAACGGGCGACCGCTACATTCCGTTTTTTGACAAGCGCATTAACATAGTCGTCTGGGACGTAGGGGCTGGCGTTTAGCGGGTCGAGATTGACATAGTTAGGATAGTCGAGAAGATGACTGATCGGCTCTCGGGCGACCGTGTAGATTCCGAGCTTGAAATCAGAAGCCATATCGTAGAATCTCATAACATTTTCTCAAAGCCAAAACTACTCGTGGCGGATTCGTTTCCCAATGAGTCGTCGGCCCTACGTGATTGTGAATCAGTGGCAAGTCAATTACTCCATGAGGATTGCGTGGATAGAGCTTTTCTTTGACCCCATTCTTGCTTCTCCATATGACCTTGTTCGACGCGAGAACTCCTGTAAAGAACGGGTTTCCTAGTTGTATGAATCGACCGTTCACATAGTTGATCTGTCGAATATCATACCAGGGAAACTTGGGTTCGAGCCAGTTCAGGTGGCGTTCTAGCATTTTCGAGATTTCCACATCGCTGTCCTTGTAGAGAATATATTCGTTGTCTGGGAGATATTGGAGGAAGCTGTTTCGTGCCTCTGCGAAGTCGTAGATTTTCCCATGATAGTCTCGGCCCAGGTCCACGACATGATAGATCATCTTTCGCTAACGTATAAGGCCCCGTCGAGAATCCATTCAATCCGTTTCAACCGTCTCAACATCTTGGCCAATACTTTCCCTGTTGCGAATCTGAAGGCTTTAGCCCGAACCTTTCCCATGTAAAGCTCTCGATAGTGTTCCCTGCCGAACATTGCCGCCTCATACATGGCTTTCCAGTCCTCGACGGTTTCTGGCGCATCGGTCCTGTCAAGCGGGTCTTTCAATCTGGTGTTCCTTAGAGTCTTTCCAGACATAGTATATAGCTACTGCCCACAGAATGACGATCACAACTATAGCGATTGCCCATCCTACTAGACGAGTGATCATGAAATCATAGCCCTATTGAGGGAAGCAGATAGTAGATGAAGAAAAATAGCGAGATCGCGGCTATGGTTGCGCTGAAAACTGCCGGGAAACTCGCGATTATCCGATTCATGATTCGAGCATAAGGGTCTTTCCATGCCAATATCACGAATTGCGGCGGATTATGGGCAAAACAGACCGCGTATTGTCGCCGAGGATGTGACCCGTAGTCGAAGATGTTCTTGTAGTGCAACGGGTCAGAGCAAAAGGTTTGTCCTAGTTCCAGTGGAACCAGTCGCAACTGAGGGGTCTTCTTTCTCCTGAATAGGAGAATGGCTCAAATTCCTCCATGACCCGCCTTTTCTATGAACTTGACGACGACAATGACGCCGACAAATATGAAGAAGATTGGAAACAACTGAATGATTGGACCTAGGGAGGGCGAATTTCCTGTCGAGTTAGTAGTCGTAACAGTAGTGATGTTAGCGTTTGGTGTGAATCCTGTCTTCGCGAAGTTTGACAATACTGGAAAGAGAGTCGCGACTATGAAGATGAAAACAACCAGAGACACTATGGCTTCCAATACGCCTCCTGCTGTCCAGCTATCTCTTCCATGTGTTGCCCAATCGTTCGCGTATTGTATCGTCGGCGTCGGAAGTAATGGTTCTGGTTCTGGTTGTTGCTCTATCGGCCAGCCACAGTAGGCACAGCATTTCCATATCTGAGGCTTAGTGTTTGGGTCTGGATCGTCTCGAATTTCCTTGAGTACTAGGTTGTTGAGGTCTCCACCGCAGTTTCGGCAGGAGGGGGATTGTGGCGCATTTGGGTTGTAGCCACAGTAGCCACATTTCATCTTCGGGATTATGGGTGCGTGACAACGTGGACATACTTTGACGCCTGAGCCGGAAAACATGGAGTTCATTTGCCCATCCTCGACTCTTGATATTCACGATAGCTGACGCGCTTTTTCCAGCGATACTGGACAATGATTAGGTAGAGACAAGAACTGACTAGGCCCAGAAACACTATGGTTCCTGCCAAGATCGCGTTATGGCCGAGGAAGAACATGAGGCAAGCCGTGATGATTGTTAGCCCCCAGATACCGGGAAGAGTGAAAAGTTCTCGGTCTGAGAGTTCACGTAGCCCTTTCTGGTTCATTCCTCTTATTGGTCGTCTCTTAGACGGTATTTTCTTCATTTTTCTACCCATTAGGATTGCTCCCTATGTCTTGTGCATTGTTCGAATCTGATCCGATAAGGAGTTTCGGATTCTGGATCATAAACGACCGCGCAGTTACAGCCTCCTCGGCCTCCTCCTCCCTGACTTCCGAAAACCTTGTGAATCCGAACTAGATTTGATTCATTGTTCAGCTTTTGCAGGCTTACTAGCCTCCTTTTCATGAAACGCGCATGTATGCCAGCACTCATAGACTGGAATCAATGGTTCGCCGAGAAGTGTTCGAATCTGGTTTTCTAGCTTGGTCAGTCGATAGTAGCTGGCTAGGGCCTGTTGCCAAAGCTCTCCGGTAATGTAGCTTCGCGCCTCCTGAATCGTTTCTAGGGTCTGACGAGCTTCAGCTTCAGGAATCTTTCTCAATAGTACAACTCTTCCCTTTCTTCTTTGAGGATTCTATGAACAAATACCCAGAACGCGATAGCTCCGGCGATTACTGGCGCTAGAATTAACACGCTCACCGCCCTGGAACCCATTTGATCATTACAGACCCGCACTCGCTACACTTTGCAGGAGTACGTTCCTGTCCATGCTCAAACTTGTGATTGTTTTCACAGGTCCAGTGTCCATTTTTGATCGCCGCAACAGGATCATCCGTCACGATTGATTCGCCTTCCACAGTGAACATGCGAGGGACGCGAGATCGTAAAGCTCATCGTTTTCGTCCTCTGCATCGCCTGGGCTTCTTCCTTCTTGGTTGTCAAAGGTTATGAATTTGGCGAGAAACTCGCCGATTTCCTCGATTAATCTTCCACGAATATATTCTGGTTCGTAAGCATTCCAGGGATCGGTTGGACGAGCTTTCTCTTTTGCTCTGCGAAGCGCTTTTTCGGTGGCTTTTTCCATGAACTCTTGCATTGCGGCTTTGAAGACGTTCGGATCGTCTGTCAGCTAGTTAGCCTCCATGTCTTTTGATTTCTTCAGGACTCCACTTCTCAGCGATTGCCCGTTCGATTAGATCATTGTTTCCAGGCCAGTAGTTGTCTTGGAGAAGAAATCTGCGCCTGATGAAAGAGTGAAGATAGACTATCTGTTGAGGATCGAATCCTTTGATCGGATGTATCTCAGCCCATTTTGCCTTATAGGCTTCGGGTGATTCGACTCCTTCTTCTTTGTAGAATTTGTCTGCAACCTCTTTGAGCGTTCGTTCGACGACGTTAAGAATTACGAAGGGAACTTCGAAGGCTTCGAACTGATCGCCTCGATTCCCATATTTTTTCGTTCTCGCCGTCATTGTTTTGCGACCTTCTAGCAGAGCGTCTTTGAACTCGGGCCGGAAAGGAATCTGGATCATCCGCCGATATTCTCCTTTGCGCCAATGTGAAGTATTGTTCCGATAATGACCATGAGAATCCATGTTCCGAACGAGATTCCGAATGCCCATCCGAAGAAGACTATTGCGATTTCTACCCGAGAAAAGAGCGCGATTATGAAGAAGAATAGCATGAAAAAGAAGAGTTTGAAAATATACTGTCCAACGGCTTTGAAGACGATTTTTTGAAGCGCGTTCATCTTGCTGACTCTTTCTGGTTGTCTCCCATGAAGTTTCCGACTGTTGGAGGACGGCCCCATGATCGATTGATCATGACGCCATCCGACCGTCGAAACACTTCTTGCTGAATATTTTGCTTGTAAAAATCTGCAAATGCCTGTTTGATCTTCTTGAAATCGTTTCCAGCCGCAGTCTTGATCTCGGGATGGTCTCTTTCCATATGATCATTGAGTTGACCTATGTTTAATCCTTCGAAGTCAGGATGAAGCCTGCAATAGTATGTCATTTTCGTTTTGCTCCACAGTAGATGCAGTTAGGCCGGTCGTAGTTGTACTGGCCGCATTCTTTCTGGTTGAGAAGTTTGTTGCGGCATATCCATTCTTTAGGGTCTTTTAACGGTTCCACTTAGACCGCCGCGCCTCTCGCCTCTTCGAGAACAGTTGTCTCTCCGGTCTGTTTATCGATCTGGACTCTGATCGGTTGTTTGGATCGTACTCCGCCGTGTAGAATGCAGAAGCAGTAGCCGTCGTTGTGTTTCTGTAGATCGCAGTAGTGCATGAAATCATCGGTTCCAGTGAACTGTCGCCAGCACCGGGGAAGATCGCTTGTCATTTTTCTTCTACTCCTGCTTTCTCGATGAGGAATTTGATATAGTCTTCATAGCTTACCTTTCCCTCTTTCACGTTTCTGAGCTTATCAAGCCTAGAGCGGAGCGATTCTGAAACTGGAATACTGGTCGCATTGTCTCTAGTTGGCGTCTTTCGCTTCCTCTGTTCCGTCAACTGCGTCGAAGCTGACTGCTTCCTCTGCCGTCACATCCTGTTTCGCCCGTTCTAGTGCGGCTCTATACTCTTCTACGGCTCGTTCCTTGGCCATGATACTGTCCTTGAGCGCTTTGTTCTGGACGATTATCATGTAGGTCTTCTTTCCGAGAACCCCTTTGACATCGACCTTGTAAACTGCTGGCAATATTTAGCTCACTGTTGGGTCGCGGTCGTATCGATCACAGTGGCATCAGATTCCGACTTTTCGGGAAGATAGAGGCCCGGAATCTGTTTCGTGTTTCGCAGATAATCGATCAGCCTGATCTTGTCATGCGTCACAGGATGTTGCATTACGAGATCGGCGAGAAAGATGTCCTCGAAAGGATAGCTACCTGAGGCTACCATCAGAAGCCTCTCTTTCAGATAATTTCTCATCACGCGATATGCAACAGGCCAGTTAGCTACCTCCGCTTTGACTTGTTTCCCGGCTTTCGCGCTCCATACTTTCCGCATTTCTTTCAACTCGGGAGGATGGAGTGTTGCGTGCATTGGTGTAGGCTTGTCGTTGAACATGATCTCGACCTCAAACTCTAGACTGACTTCTCCGTGATATTCAGTCCATTGATAATCGCTGATACCGAATTTTTTCAGTATCTCGATCATGTCAGCCTTACTCTTTTCCGGCTGTATTGTGGTCGTGGGAAGTTTAATCTGGTTAAGCATAGTTAACCGCGCTCTATCGCTGTCAATAAAAGCCTTTGTCTCTGCTGTTGACGCTGGCGATTTACGACCGTGTTCCCGGCATTGTATGAGAACTAGAAGGTGGGTCAGATATCTCTCTCCATGCAAGAGTTAGGGTACAGAAATGTGTGTCAGGCAATCCTTTAGGCCGGCAAATCGGTTTCACACATTCCTCTCTTCCATGCTTCGGGCAAATATGTGTCACCATTTCACCGACCAGTAATGAACGTCATGAGACCCATGTTCTCTACCATGCTTGCGCCGGATGATCCAGTATTTGAGCCTCTGGATCGTGAGAGTGTAACCGTAGTGCTCGAAGATCATCTGTTGAACGTCGCGTAGTGGCATCCATTGAGATAATTGGTGAAAAAAGAAGTCTCTAACTTGTAAAAATACTCGTTTTAGAGGCATTTTAGCCGGAAAAACGAGCTTCTTGAACCGTTCACTTAACCGGCTCCAAAGCGAGGGACAGACCGTGATTATCATGTTGAGTTGGTCTGCTTTGTGAAGGCAGGTCAATAATCTTGCCTTGTCGAGATAGCCCTTTAGATGGACACGGAGCG
>Ga0307471_100000240_pt1 | contig 27831 bp, 27 predicted proteins | sample atmos_gasesAM3C__2_FD_204566 | JGI IMG/M metagenome (GOLD analysis project Ga0307471, IMG submission 204566) | Hardwood forest soil microbial communities from Morgan-Monroe State Forest, Indiana, United States - atmos_gasesAM3C_515 | ecosystem: Environmental > Terrestrial > Soil > Temperate...
CAGGATCCCGTCACTCGAAAATAGGCGCATGTAGCTCACGCCTCTCGGAAGACAGCCCAGGCGCGCTAAATTTACCCCGCACACCGATCGTGCTTCCAGACTTACGAGACTCCTGGGAGCACCCTGCCTTGCTTGACCGACAAGGAACTGTGGCATAACATCGTTGGCTCAATGACGGGAAATCGTTCTCTGCTTGGTCAGGTCTTATCCCATTACAAGGTCACGCGAGAAATAGGCAGTGGCGGAATGGGTGTGGTGTACGAGGCGGAGGACACGCGGCTGGGACGGCGCGTGGCGGTGAAGTTCCTGCCTGTTGAAATGGCGCAGGATTCGCAACTCATCGAGCGATTCCAACGGGAAGCACGCGCCGCCTCGGCGTTGAACCATCCCAACATCTGCACCGTCCACGCGATCGAACAATACGACCGGCAACATTTCCTGGTGATGGAATTGCTCGAAGGGCAGACGCTCGGCCAGTTGATGAGCCGGCAGTCCCTTCCCATCGAGAAAATTCTGCCGCTTGCGATTCAGATTGCGGATGCACTGGAATCCGCGCATGCGAAAGGAATCGTTCACCGGGACATCAAGCCCGCGAATCTGTTTGTGACCGACCGTGGGCAGGTGAAGGTGCTGGACTTTGGCCTTGCCAAGATTGAGCGCACGGAAATTCCGCAGTCGGGCGCATCTCCATCGCGGATGGACACCATGGTGGGTGGAGAGTTGACTTCACCGGGCGCGGCAGTAGGCACGGTCTCCTATATGTCGCCGGAGCAGGCGCGCGGACAACTGGTGGATGCGCGAACCGATTTGTTCTCGCTGGGGACGGTTTTGTATCAGTTGGCGAGTGGTACGTTGCCATTCAAGGGAGAGACCGCCGCGGTGGTTTTTGACGCGATCCTGAATCGTGACCCCGCGCCCGTCGTGGAGGTGAATCCGTCCTTGCCGGCCGAGTTTGGGCGCATCCTGTCGAAGTTGTTAGAGAAGGACCGCATGATGCGATGCCAGACGGCGACGGAACTCAAGACCGATCTGAACCGTCTGAAGCGAGATCTCGAGTCCGGAAGCAAACGCGCCGCGGAACTGAGCGATACCAGGTCGGGAGTGGCGAAGCACAGCGTGAAATCCGTAGCGGTGCTTTATTTCGAAAACTTGAGCGGGGTAAAAGAAGACGAATATTTGCGCGACGGCATTACGGAAGACATCATCACGGAACTCTCGAAGATTCGCGGCCTGAATACTTTTTCACGGCCTACCGTGCTGGCCTTCCGCGACAAGCAAGTTACCCCGGAACAGATCGGGCAGCAATTGAAGGCGGCGTATGTTCTAACCGGGAGTTTGCGCCGCTCCGGAAACCGCTTGCGCATTACGACGCAATTGGTGGACACGAGCACGGACTTTCCCATGTGGTCGGAGCGCTACGACCGTGAAATGAAGGACGTCTTCGAAGTGCAGGACGAAATCGCGCGCAAGATCGCGGAAGCTCTTCGAGTGACGCTCTCACCGCAAGAACTGGAAGCGTTGGCGGTCAAGCCGACCGAGAATTTGCAAGCCTACGACCTGTACTTGCGAGGAAAGCGATATGCGCGACGGCAGACCCGGCAGGACCTTGAGTTTGCCTTGCAGATGTTTGAGAATGCCGTGGCTCTGGACCCGAGCTTTGCGCTGGCGTATGCGGCGTGCGCGAATGCGTGCGCGATGTTTTACTGCAACTTCAGCCGGGATGCCATCTGGGTGGAACGCGCCCGGAACTCTTCAGGCAAAGCCGTGGCCCTGCGGTGGGATTTGCCGGAAGTGCAGGTGAGCCAGGCTTGGGTGCTTTACGCGACGGAACTGCATGACGAAGCCGTGCGCATGGTTCAAAAAGCCATTGAACGAAAGCGGGATTGCGAAGGCGCGTTCTACCTGCTGTGCCGCGCACTGTTTTCCGCGGGGCGGTATCAGGAGGTTGTGGCGGTGATGGATCAGGCGCTCGAGGTGGGCGGCGAGGACTATAACGTGTATGTGCCCATCATGAACGCCCTTGGCGCGCTGGGAAAACAGGAGCTTCGGCGGAACGTGTTGTTGCGGCGCGTGTTCGCCCTGGAAAACCATCTGAAACAGGTGCCGGAAGACCCGCGCGCCCGGATTCTGCTAGCAGCGGATTATGCGGAACTGAATCGCGTTGAAGATGCCACCAAGGAATTGAACCTGGCGATCACCTTGCGCGCCAACGAGGCTTCGATCTTGTACAACGCGGCTTGCACTTTTGCCCTCATGAAGAAGAAGACAGAAGCGCTAGACACGCTGCGGAAAGCCTGGGAAGCGGGTTTCAAGGACTCCACCTGGGCGCGCCGCGACCCGGACCTGTCGCTGCTCCACGATCATCCGGAATTTAACCGGCTCTACCCTGCTATGGAAGGCTCGGGCGCCGACCAGCGCGCCAGGGCCTGAGCAAACCATTTGAATTGCGATCTCTGAGTCTTTTAATTTTGGTCAACGGGCCATGGATTGCACCCAACTGGCAAAAGCGTGAGCAGGTTTGGAAGCGGTGCTTTGAACACTCCCGCGAGATAGTAGGTGTGCGCAAAGCCCCCGAAGACAGTTGCCAGCATCAGCAGAACCGTGGTCGAGAAGAACTAATGATCGTAACGGCGGCCCGGAACGGCGATGGAAGATTTCGTGGAATTGCCTGGATGCGCTACGGCTGTGGCCATCGTCCCTCTTTCGATCGAAATTTCTTGGAACCTCGCGAAGAGTGGGAAGCAGTGTAAGACAGGTTGACGATGCATGGCCAGCGAAAACTGGCGTTTACCGGGTAACGGATACCGCGACCGCCCTGGTCCGAGTGGATGCAAGTGCCTGCGAAGTCGAGCAAGGGGCAGCGGAGCCGCCACGCTGGAAGGCTACGCCGTGGGCTGCGGATTGATTTATGCTAGGGCGGGAACCGTAGCTCACGAGACCCAATGCTCCCCAACGATTCACAGGCCACCGACCCACAAGCCATGGAGCACGCGAAGGTGCTGCGCGGCATTTTGCTGACCGCTTTCGGAGGGTTGCTCGCTCTCATGATCGTTGCCGGCATCAGTTCCCTCCGTTCGCTCCGGCAACTGGACACCATCGAACAAGAAGTCAATCAGAGGTTCTCTTCGCGCGGCCAGGCGCTTTCCGCCATTGTAATTTCCATTCATGTTTATAACGACCAGATGGAGCGCTTTCTCTTGCAAGATGAGCAGGCAAGAAACAGCTCCAGCGCTATGGAAGTGACGAGTCGCGGGGCCGAGGTGCGCTTCGCGCTCAAAAATTATCCCGCCGCACGCGAGCCCGCAGAGCAATTCCTGATTCAGGAAATTGAACAGGAATGTGCAAAGGAAGAGAACTCCTTCACGGAAGTGACTAGGTGGCGCGAAAAGGACCGTATTCTCCGCGCCCAGCATTACATCAGTGAGCAGATCATTCCGCGGCGGGAGCAAATTCTCCAAGCGACCAACGAGATTTCCACCTTGAATGCCCACCGTCTGGCCCAGGAAAACCAGAATCTGGGCGCCAAATTCCGGGACCTGCAGACCAGGCTCATGACCATGGTCGTCCTCTCGCTGATTGCCGGACTGCTTCTCTCTTTGATCGCCGGAGGTTACATTTTGCGCCTGGAAAAACAAGGGCGCTTGCGCTACGAGGCCCTCGCCCTGAACCGCAAGGAATTGGAAAGCCTGTCGGCGCGTCTCGTCGAAGCGCAGGAGGAGGAGCGCCGCTCGATCTCGCGCGAGTTGCATGACGAAGTGGGGCAAACCCTCGGCGCCCTTTTGGTGGACCTGGGCCAAGTCGCAAAGCTCGTTCCGTCCGAGGATCGTCCCGTTCAGGCACAACTCTGGCGCATCATTTCGGCCGCGGAAGGCGCGTTGAAATCCATTCGCGATATAGCGCTTTTGTTACGGCCACCCATGCTGGACGATCTCGGGTTAATTCCCGCTCTGGAGTGGCAGGCTCGAGAGATCTCCCGGCGCGGCGTCATGGAAGTGGAAGTGCACGCCGAGAGTATTTCGGAAGACCTGGGCAATCAAACAAAAGTGTGCATCTACCGGATTACCCAGGAAGCCTTGAACAATGCCGCGAGCCATGCCAGCGCGAAAAATGTAAAGGTCTCCGTAGTCCAGGACGCGGAGAAAATTACGGTCGAGATCAGGGATGAAGGGCACGGGTTCGACGCCAATCGTGTTCGCGGTATGGGCATTCTGGGAATGGAAGAGCGCGTAAAGCGTCTTGGCGGCAGCTTCAGCATCAGCTCTGCTCCCGGCACCGGCACGACGGTTCGCGTGGAGCTCCCTACCCCGGCGATGCACTTGCCTTGAGGCTATGAGAAAAACCCGAATCCTACTAGCGGACGACCACAAGCTCATGCGCAGCGGGCTCAAGGTCTTAATTGAGCAGCAGCCCGGCCTAGCCATCGTTGGCGAAGCAGCGGATGGCAGAGAAGCAGTTGCGCTGGCTAAAACTCTCAAGCCCGACGTGGTGGTGATGGACATCGGCATGCCCAACCTGAACGGCATCGAAGCGGCTCATCAGATCACGCAGGCCCTTCCGGAAATCGCCGTAGTTATGCTAAGCATGCACTCCGACGAAAGCTACATCTTGCGAGCCTTGAAAGCTGGCGCAAAAGGATACCTCCTGAAGGACTCCGCCGAGGCGGACCTCATCCGCGCCGTGCATGCGGTGGCGGGCGGCAAATCGTTTTTCAGCCCGGCCGTCAGCAAAGTCCTGCTCGACGATTACGTGCGCAAGCTGAAGCGCTCTGGCACCGAGGACTCCTACGATCTTTTGACGCCGCGGGAGCGGGAAATTCTTCAATTGGTGGCTGAGGGCAAATCCAACAAGGACATAGCCAACCTGCTGAACTTGAGCGTGCACACGATCGAAACACACCGTTCCAACATCATGGAAAAACTGAATTTACGGGGCATCCCGGAGCTGATCCTCTATGCCGTCCGCAGAGGCATCATCGCCTGACATTTGCGCTTTCCCTTCGCCGCTCATTCCTATTAGTTGCCGTACTCAATCACCGGGCTCTCTTCTACCTGCTCGCCGGGAGAAGCGACACCGCGCTCTCTTGCGTCTTATTGAGTGACATCAAAAATCGCTGCAACTTGCCCGCGGCCTGTGGGCAGGCAGCGCAAAAGCATAAGGATGGACACATGAATCGATTTATGTTCTTGATGCGGTCTACGCCGGCGGCGCTTCTCCTGGCGCTGCTTCTCGGCGTGACCGGGTTTGGTATTGCCAGGGCCACACAAAAATCGGTGACGACGAGTTCGCCGGCGGCTAACCCTCCCGCCACATTGAAACTGGCGGACGTCAACGAAGGGCCCAGCAAGACCAGCTATGCACCAGTCCTCAAAAATGTCTTGCCGTCGGTCGTAAATATTTCTTCTTCCAAGGTCGTTCACAACCGCATGGAAGGCGCCGAGCAGTTGCAGATGGACCCCTTCTTCCGGCAATTTTTCGGCAACGGGGGCAATGGGCAGTTTGACATTCCCAAGGACCGGCGAGAGAAGAGTCTCGGCTCCGGGGTGATCATCAGCCCGGAAGGCTATGTTCTGACGAACAACCACGTGGTCGATGGGGCCACGGAAGTGAAGGTTACGCTCAGCGACAAGCGTGAGTGCGACGCCAGAATTATCGGCACGGATCCGAAGACGGACGTTGCTGTTCTGAAAATTGACGCCGAGAAGCTCTCTCCCGTGACGGTTGGCGATTCCTCCAAGGTCGAAGTTGGCGACGTGGCCCTGGCCATCGGCAATCCCTTCGGCGTCGGGCAAACGGTCACCAAGGGCATTATTAGTGCCACCGGCCGCGGCAATCTCGGCATCGAAGACTACGAAGACTTTATCCAGACCGACGCGCCCATCAATCCGGGAAATTCCGGCGGCGCGCTCATCAATGACCGCGGCGAATTGATCGGCATCAACACGGCTATCATTTCCCACGGTTCCGGTGGCAGCCAGGGCATCGGCTTCGCGATACCGGCCAACCTCGTTCGCCAGGTGATGGATCAGATCCTGAAGAACGGCAAAGTGGTTCGCGCGTACCTCGGCATCTTGCCGCAGGACATGACTCCGGGGATGGCGAAAGCTTTCGGTGAAAAAGATAACCGCGGCATCGTTGTGGGAGATGTCACCCCCGACGGACCGGCGAAGTCGGCGGGTGTGCAGCGCGGCGACGTGTTGCTCGAAGTCAACGGTAAGCCCGTGACCACCAGCAACCAGCTCCGCAACAGCATTTCCATGATGCCGCCCGGCACCAGCGTCAATCTGAAGCTGCTGCGCGACGGTTCCGAACGCAATATTTCGGTCAAGCTCGCCGAGATGCCAACGGAAACGGCCAAGCTAAATTCACGGGATGAAGGCGGCAGCAACGCGCTGGAAGGTGTCGAAGTCAGCAACCTCAACGGGGAAATCGCCCAGGAACTGGGCATTCCTCCCAGCACGACCGGGGTTGTGGTTTCGAACATCGATCCTTCCAGCAAGCTGGCCGACTCCGGTCTGCGCCGAGGCGATGTCATCCAGGAGGTAAATCATCAGCCCGTGAAGAACGTCGCGGAGTTTCAGAGTGCCATCAAAAAGGACGGAAGCGAACCGCTGCTGCTGGTGAACCGCGGCGGCAGGACACTGTTCATCGCGGCGTAAAATTGCCGAGCCTCTTTTTCGGAGGCTGGTGCCGGTCAGCGATGCCTGGCACCAGCTCCGGAATCGGACGAGGTGTTTGGTTCTTGTATCTATCGCGTAATTTGTGCGGGCTGTCCCACGTCTGGCAGCCTGCGGAAAAGGGTCTCACGCCGTCATTCCGAACGAAGTGAGGAATCCTTCTTGGAATGACCGGCGCAAAGGCGTTGCAGCAAGCTATTCGTGAATCGCAAGAGGGTCTCGCAACAAACCCGTACAGATTGGGTTAGATAAGAAATAAAGGAAAGAAAGATGCGCGTGAAGGATAAACCAGAAACAACTGAAACAAACGAAGAACTGCGCGAGAGGCTGCGCCGCGAAGACATGGAAACTCGCTGGATGCTCGAGGCGCTCGACTGTATCTTCACCGAGTCCAAGGATTACCCCGATAGATTTCACGATCTTTGGGTCAAGCCCCTGCTGAGAGAAGGGATGAGCCTGGACACGGCCTTCTCGCTGCTTGTTGAAGGGCGATTTCGCCCGAATTGATCCGCGGCTCACTAAAGCACGAAACCCTCTTCGAAGCGTTTCAAGGCTGAAACTCTTGCCCACGGTGAAAGGATCCGCAGTGCAAAGCTGTGCGTCCGTTTGCGATTTCGAGCGGCACTACTTCAGCGCGGCATAGAGGGCCTGTTTCCAGCGGGCGTTGTCGATGGTCCAGAAGATCTTCGCCTTGTGTCCCCCGGCAAGCGTTGAAGCCCAAACATGACGGTTCCGCTCATTGTGCGCGACGTTGAGACGGTCAACGACTGTCATTCCGCGCGTCAGTTCGCTCTCCGTTTCGACGTCCAGCAAGTGCTCCGATTGCGATGTAACGATCGACGGATCCAACGCGACGGCCATGGCGACCGGGTCTGGCAGAGATATCCCGTGTTCCCCGGTCTGCTCGAGATAAGCTTCTTGCGCCCGGCTGTTGCACTCAATCGCAAACTTCGCGACGGGCGTGCCAAAGTCCAGCACTCGCTGGATGTCGGATGGATTCAGTGCTGCTTCGCCTCGACAGAGGTGCCAGCCCACGAGTTCGATGGGAAACCCGCTATTCACCGCAATGCGCGCCGCCTCTGGATCGCACCAGATGTTGTATTCGGCTGCGGGTGTTACATTGCCCTCGCAGCACGGCGCGCCTCCCATGATCACGCAGCGGCTCACTTTCGCCGCGATGCCGGGCTTCTTTTGCAGCGCCAGCGCCACATTCGTTAACGGCCCCAAGGTCACCATCACCACACCTGGATGTGCTTCAATCGTTTCGATGATGGCGTCGGTAGCGCTCTTTCCTTCCGGAGAGCGCCGTGGCGCCGGGTAGGCGCGATCGCCCAGGCCATCGCGTCCATGAAACCAGTCCGCGCTCACATGCGCGCGCTTCAAGGGTCTTTCCGCGCCCGCGAAGACCGGTACGTTCGCACCGCAGAGCTCCGCCGTATAAAGAGCATTACGGCAGGCTTGGTGGACATTCACGTTTCCCGCCACGGTGGTGATGGCCAGGACCTGGACTTGCGGGCTGCGCAACGCCATGATCAGCGCAACAGCGTCATCGGAAGCTGTATCAGTATCAATCAGGAAGGGACGTTTCACGCGCCGTAGGATAACAAATTCAGCTTCGCCCAAAGAAAAAAAGGTACGTCTTGCCTGCTAGCTTCGCCTTATCCAATCACCGTTAGCGCTTTAGCCGCGATCGGCCGGGTGCGGCGAAGTTCCTGCCACTGCAGAAGAGCATCGGCAAAAAGCAGGGAGAACGCCACGCAAACCCACACAATCGTTTCGGTGGTAGCAATGTCCAGATTTTCCCAGCCGGTCACGCCGTCGATCACCCGTACTTCCAGGAAAACCAAAGCAACCGCGAAGCTTCGAGTCATCCATTGACGGTGCTGTTGGACTTTTCCCTTGAGAATGAAGACGAAGGCGATGGCAGTAGTAAGAGTCCACAAGGCCGCATCCGTCGCAGCGGCAAAGCTAAACGATACTGTCATTTTCCAATCGTTTACTCCCAGTTAAAACCGGGTCGAACGGCAAACGGGGGACCTGCTGCCTGTGTGGTGCCGGCAGAGCATACATTGCCAGCAGGCGATTTGCAAATTGTGAATCGCACTCCACTAAGGCGTTCCCTGATAAGCGCGCCGGCAATGGAAATTTCCAGACTTGTCCCACGACATGTAGCATTCAGAAATCCGGCCCTGCATTGCCGAACCTTCCTAGCTCAGGAGAGCGTGGAACCGCGGATCGGTGCGGAGGGAGTCGAGGTCGGAATCTTTCGCGGCCCAATTCTTGAAGAAAGTTCCGTGTTCCATGACCTTGGACAGGCAGGTGAGAGCGTCTTCCGTGCGGCCCAACAGGGAATACACACAGGCAACATTATAGAGGATCGAGGTTTCCTCGGGATCGATGGCTAATGCTCGCCGTGCCCACTCATAACTTTTCGCAGGTTCTCCGAGACGTGCGAGTATTCCAGCGCCCAGATAGAGTGCGCGTGGATCGTCCGGGTGGCTATCGATGTGCTTCTCGATCAATTGCAGCGCGCGCCGCTCCGTCGCCGTAGCTTCGGTTGGCCGGTCCAGTCCGTGGTAGACGGCCACAAGCAGGCTGACTGCCTGGTAGTCATCGGGGTTCAGCCGGGACGCTTGTTCATAGAGTTCGGCAGCCTTGACGAGATCACCGCGCTGGAACGAGGTGCGCGCGTAGAAGTAGAAGGCTTCGTAAAGTTTGGGATCGAGGCGGATGGCTTCTTCGAATTCTCGAGCGGCCTCAGCGAAGTTCTTCTTCAGGGCAAAAGCGAGACCGCACGCGGCATGAGCTTCCGCGAGTTCCGGATCCAATTCGAGCGCTTTGCGGCTCGCGGCTTCCGCTTCGCTTAGATTATCTTCCGTGCTGTCCCAGTACATGTAGAGGAACGAGCAGCAATCGGCCACGCCTGCATAAGCGCGGGCATAATGGGGATCAATCACGATGGCACGCGCGAACATCTGCCGGGCATAGTCAAAACCCTTCCGCCGGAACTGGTGGAAGAATTGGCGTCCTCTCAGGTAATAATCATAAGCCTGGGGATTGTCGGTTTGCTTGCGTGCAATGGCTTTTTCTTCCTGGGGCGAAAGCTTGATGCGTAAGGCCTGACTGATGCTCCGGGCGATTTCGTCCTGCACCTCGAAGACGTCCTTGAGCTCGCGATCGTAGCGTTCCGCCCAGACGGAATGACCCGTTTGCGCCTGGATGAGCTGCGCGGTGATGCGCAAGCGATTGCCGGCCCTGCGCAAGCTCCCGCTGAGCACACAAGCGGCGTTGAGTTCGCGGCCGACCTGAGGTCCGGTAACCGGCTTGTCGCGATATGCCAACACGGCGGCTCGCGGGAAGACCTGCAGTTCTCTGATCTTCGAAAGCTCGGTGATGATGTCTTCCGTCATGCCATCGCGGAAATATTCGTCGTCTTTGCTTGCGCCCAGATTTTCAAAGTAAAGCACGGCAACAGATTTTTCCGAGGTGGGCGCAGCCGCCTGCTCAAAGCTGGCAGATTGCCGCTTCGAGTCACCGACACGGCCGGAAGAATCGCGATCGCGCTTCATTCGCTTGAGGTCGGTTTTAATCTCCGAAGCGGTCTGGTAACGAAGGTCACAGTCCTTCTCGAGAGCTTTGTTGATGATGCGGTCCAGCTCTGCGGTCAAAGCCGTGTTGAACCCTGCCGCCGGCTTTGGCGTGCCATGAAGGATGGCATCAAAAATGGCCGCAGAAGTATCGCCATTGAAAGCGACCTGACCGGTGACCATTTCGTAGAGGACACTGCCAAAAGAAAACAGGTCGGTGCGTGCGTCCAGGTCCTTTCCCAAGGCCTGCTCCGGTGACATGTAAGCCATCGTACCCAAAGCTGTACCCGGGCTGGTGAGGAACTCCGGATCAACCCCCACCGTCGCCTGAGCGGAAACATCGCCCTCTCCCGCCAGCGCCCGTCTAGGGGCCATTTTCGCCAGGCCAAAATCCAGGATTTTGATCTGCCCGCGCCGCGTGACGAATATGTTGGCCGGCTTTATGTCTCGGTGAACGATGCCCCGCGAATGCGCGGCCGCGAGGGCATCGGCAATTTCAATTCCCACCTCGAGAAGCGTGTCGATGTCCAGAGGCCTGCCACTGATGCGGTGTTTCAGCGTCTGGCCTTCCAGTAACTCCATGACGATAAAAGGCCGGCGATCATAATCACCAATGTCGTGAATGGTGCAGATATTGGGATGGTTCAACGCCGAAGCGGCACGCGCCTCTCGTTGGAATCGTTCGAGCGTCTGGGGGTCCCTTGGCGTGTCCTCGGGAAGGAACTTCAGGGCCACACTTCGGTCGAGCCGGGTGTCCTCAGCTCGGTAAACCACGCCCATGCCGCCGCCACCGAGCTTCTCTTGAATACGATAGTGAGAGATTGTCTGTCCGCTGAGAGAACGTGGCTCCGCCATAGTGCGGTCATTTTAGGGGGCTGCCCGACTCAAGTCAACGCGGGTAGACTTTTAACGAATGACCATGATTGCGTTATCTGTAGTACGACGTCTGTGTTAGAAGGACGTGCCGATAAGGGGCCTGTCAGCGTCTCGCTGGCGGGTGCCCCCTAAGCGCGCCCCTCGTGTATGTGAAGTTTTGGGACGGACGGCTGCGGCACGCCAGCGGCTTCCATGGTTAATGGTCCATTTTGCATCTACCCCTCCAACTTTCTCTCGCTTACTCTAAAAACCGGGAGAGCTCGTTTGGGCTCGGAATGTCGATGAACTTTTTGTTGAGATCCTTCATCAAGCGCGAAGATTTGGGGTGCTGGAATGAGCGAACCACGGCCATATCCTTATGAAACTCGGTTGAATGTTTACTACAAGCCGCTGGAGATTGTGGAAGAAAAGCAGCTCGCCGATGATTGCAAATTTCAGTGGTACAACCAGACGCTCTGCCAGGTGAATGGCTCAGTCGTGCGCTTGGGGGTTTTTTGTGGTGAATACCATTGGCACAAACACGAGGAGGACGACGAGTTTTTTTACGTCATTGAGGGTCAACTTTTGATCGATCTCGAAGATCGGCTGGTAAGTCTCGACCCGCGGCAGGGCTTCGTCGTTCCTAAAGGTGTTATGCACCGCACGCGAGCCCCTCAGCGCACGGTGGTACTCATGGTAGAAAACGCGGGAATCATTCCCACCGGCAACTAATTAGCCGGCAATACTGGTGGCCGGGCGTCGGAGCGTTCGCCGCGAATGCGATAAAGAAGGAAGCCCACGACTGCAATATTGATAATGAGCACCAAGACCTTTATCGCACCTGGATGACGAAAGATCCCGTAAAGCTCCACGGGGACAAGCGAACTCGTGATGATTACGGTAAACCACTCCGCCCAACGTTTCATCAGCCAGAGACCAATTCCCTCCGTCAGGAAGAGTCCGGCGTAGACAAAGCTGCCAATTTCGAGATCCTTGATCTTATTCGGAGTGAGTGTAGCCGCCTCCAGAATGATGCGGCCTACGTACCGGCTCCCGGGACCCAAACCCAGCATGGTGACTCGCTCTTCCAGGGCGTTCGTGAAGTCCGTATCAAGCAGCTTCAGCGCTCCCACACCAACCAAAATCAGAAGAACCGCTTTTAGCAGCTTGAACAATGCGATCAGACGGATCAGTCTGGGATCGGAGGATTTCATACGACGGTTTCATCATATCCGATTCCGCTGATGCTTCTTCGCCGAATTGGCTGGCCAAAGCCGCCAAGCTCCGACACAATCCTCTGAAAATCCGTCAGACGCACATCGGGCTGCGACATCCCTATCGAGTCCGTCCACCTTTTCCCGAGCAGCGAGTCAGGGAAATGGGTTGACAGGTTTACCGCAAGAAAGGCACGCTTCCCGAGTTGGGACAAGCCGTCCTGTGCCCCCAGACCTCGCTCGGTTCCCTCCCACATTTCAAGAGGCGGGGTCCTATGAACAGAAAAATAATCCAAGCTATTTCTGTTTTGTTCTACGGTCTTCTCCCAATTCCTGTATTTGCCCAGTGCAATGATCAACTTTGTGAAAATCTGCAGAACATACTGGACGCAGCAATCACTGACTTCAGAGAATATCGGGCGAACAAGTCAGCGGGTTCTGACGTCTCAATCGCAGGATCGCAGGTCCCCTGTCAGATGTCGACTTGGGCAAACAATGTGCCCATGTATATCTGCTACGCGCAAGTTCCCTCTGCAGACTCTCCAAAATGGTATGCCAGAATGCTCCAGGCACTACAGAGTCTCAATCCCTCGTGGCACTTCCAAATCACATCGCCGGGCGAAGACCATTATGTGGACGCGGGCCCGCCCGATTGTGAGGTTCCGCCCAATGAAGGGCCATACGTCGGCCAATGCCCACTCCATTTGCAAGCGACAAAGCAAAGAGATGGAACGGCGAAGTTATATTTTTGGATGAACTCGCTCTCGTCGCCTTATCTGTTGAAGCGCCCTCCGGTCGCTCCTGCCAAGACTGCTCAACTCGCCGTTGCCGCTGGTTGCGATGATTTCTGCCAGAGCCTGAAGAAGGCATTTGAGGCCCGGGCGAACGCTTTTGAAGACATCCGTGCTGCCCAATCGGATGGGATGGCAGGGGCTACCGTAAAGCTCGGAGGAGCAAAGGAGTGCACCGTCAAGAGAGCGCTGGGGTCTCCTCCCGACCACACGGGAACGCAGTTCGTGTGCTATTGGCGGGAAGCTTCGGGCTCTGCGGCGGAGGCCAGATTCCGCGATCTGGTCTCGCGTCTGCAGGTTTTGCTCCCGTCGAATTGGTCAACTCACGAGGAAAATGAATTGGATGATTCCACTGGCGTGGATGTCACCGCCTGGTATGGTGTCGAGCCAGGCGGCAAACATGACGTTCGCGTGTATCTGTCGCGGGAATCCGTCGGCCTCCATATCACGGCGTCGAACTAGTGCCATTCTACAATCCGATCAGATCTGAGAGAAGACGAACTCCGAAGCCGGAGAGAGATTTCTCCACTGCGGGACGGCAACGACGCCGTCCCTGCGGTCGAAATGACATGTTCGAGTGGCACATGTTGGGGTGCGGATGGAGTCTGAGAGTGCACCGCAGGGGCGCTGAGTGTCCCCTGCGGATGCCGGGAGGCGACTAGGGTTTTATTTCGGTTATGAAAGTGCCGAAGTTTGCTAGCAGCGCGCCGGGAGGCAGTTGTGTCTCTGCCGGCAACGGCGGATTGATGGATTCGGTGGCCATCCAGAGATTTCCCTCTTCATCGGCCACGGCCGCCGAATAATCACCCCAGCGTGCTACGCGGCTGATGATAAAAGGGAAGTAGCCGCTGAACCCGTCGTCGGGCCCATAACCCGGGGCGGTGATCACAATCGGGCCAGCGCCTGTGGCGGCATCCAGTGTGGTGTAGGCAGCGCTCGGATAGTAGTCCTCGCCGGCGATGGAGAACACGATTGCCGCTTTGCCAGTGGACGTCACACCCACGGCCGGGAAGAGCACGCTGTTCTGCTTTGGCGATTGAATGGAAACGTAACCCTGGTTTACAACCGAGGCGGTGAGCTGCCCGGTGCCCAGGGAAGGCGACAAAATAAACCAGGCCGCACCCGCGCGCACTGGCCCTTGGCTGCCCGGCTTGACTTTGGTGGGCACCGCCGTCCACAGTTTGCCATCGGCGAAAACTACCTGTTGCATGCGGTCGTCGTTGGCGGCCACCAGTTCTTCATGGTTTTTGAAACCGATAGAGGCCAATAAATCGCGCAGGGGCGTCACACCGGATTTCTGGTCCACGGCCGGAGGGGTGCCGTAGGCCTCGGTGTCGACGATAATGTTGCTGAGGTGCAAGTCGGGCGTGGAACTGAGGGAACTGGTGTTCGTCAGCGCCCAAACGGAAACCCGATCGTCGATCGTGTGCGCTGGATCGAGTGCGCTGACAAAGTACTCCGCGCCGCCTTCGGCACTTTCGAAACTGGCGCCCGGCGGATTGCTAGCCGGCTGAATCGAGCTCGCGGGTTCTCCAGGAGCCACATCAAGATTGCCGTAGTGGACTGCAGTTATGGCCCCCCCACTGCCACTTTCCAGTGCAGCCAGCGAAATGGCATAGAGTTGCGCACCCTTGAATCGTCCGGGAGGCAAAGCGAAGGCATTGGTGGACATGTAAAATCCGTTGGCATCAGCGCCGATCAGAGGCTGGTCACCAAAGCAGCCGGTGGGACAGCCACCGAATCGCGCGTCGCCGTCCTGGCTGACGTCCAGCGAGAAAACATTCCAACTGCCAAGCGGGTTGTTGGTCATGCTAACGGCGATCAGCATGTTCGAGGTGCTGCCAAAGTTTCCTGTCTGGGGATCAATGCCGATCTCCAGCTCTGTGACGATGAAATGGCCATTGGTCGAATCGAAATAAGCCCTCGGGTCGGAAAGAAAAGGGCCGAAAGCGACTATTTGTCCGTTCTCCGTGATAAATGTAGGGTTCAGACCGAAGAGCGCACTGAGGGCCTCCAAGCCAAACGAGTGGCCTGCCGTGTCGTAGAAGGCGATTGCATTATTAATCGGCTCGAGGACAAATCCATTGCCGACCGCCAATCCCTGGTCAGGCGGTTCCAGTTGGCCGTTCTCGCCGCCTGGGAAACCCGTGGGGGCAATCGCTTGCAGGAACTGATCGAGTCCAACGAATCCATTAAATGTGCCCGAGGCAAAGTTGTTGCCAGCCGGACGCGGAACAAAATTTGCCGGCAGCCGCGCGGGACTGTTATTTCCCGAGATGCCAGAAATGTCGAAAGTCACGTCCTCATCGAGGCCCCGTACAGTTCTATTCGCCGGCGCGCCGCCCGGTTTTCCAGGACTGAATTTTGTGGTGCCGACGAATTTGAGAGTTTTTGTGGAAGCGGATGCCTGCGCGAACAGCCCACTCGCGCTTAGTAGCATCCCGATGACTGCGCAGACAACGTAATGGAATCTGCTCATGTTTTAACTCCTAAAGCGGATATTTATATAAACCTCGGTAAGACGAAAAGCTTGAAGTCACTGCGGCGGGGAGTTGTCAGTATAATGTAAAAAAGTTGTCATCTGTGCTCGAAATTTTTCCAGGAAGGCGGTGCTAACTGGCTGGCGGTTTCACCTTGGGCGACACAAAAATAGGAAGGGCGGCCGAAGAAGAGCCGCCCCGGAATTGCTACTGTATGTTGGGCGCCTGGAGGTTGTTAACGGTTCCTATTGCTTGTCGTAGACCTGCACGTCGTGCGATTTCACGCCCGCTGCGTTCGTACCTGTCGTCTCGACAGTCGTGACTTTTCCGTCCTTTGCCACTGTCACCTTGGAAGTTCCAATTACCTTGCCGCCCTTTTTCAAGGTGGCTTCAAACGTGTTGGGATCCAGGCGCTTGGCAGAAATGGTCTCTGCCCCGGATGGCATGGAACCCATAATGGGATTGTCTTTGCCGTCAAACTTGACAGCGAAGCCATAGGCCACGGGCTTTCCGTCCGAGCCGACTCCATCAAACGTATATTTCACTCCATCGCTTTGCGCTTCAACTGTCCGCGTCATGCTCTTGGGCGCCGGCCCGGGATCGAATTTCGATTTCGTTACATTGAGCTTCCAGATTCCGACGAGTGGATTGCCTTGCGCCTGCAAAGGGGAAGAACTAACGACAGCTAAAAGTGCAATCGCGACCGGCATCAAAACACGCTTCATGTGTGACCCTCCTTAGGTCCTATCATTAGACAATTCGTCTAGTTGACTTTTTTGTTTCTGGAAATTTTCCTGAATTGCGGGCCCGGAAAATGACTTGCGAAACAGTATGCTGCCTCGCGTCGCAAGTCAATAATTTTCGGCTGAAGCCGGACCCAATGCCTGGCAAACACCATCATCGGATGTCGAGGTCAATTCTTTCCCCCGGATTGCAACTCTATGCACCGGCTGTCGCTGCCCGCTCTCCTGACTGCTTTGCCGGAGCAAGCACGATCAGGGCTATACCGATGATGACGAGCGCAGCCACGCCCCAAAGGATTTCGCGTTCCTCCGTCTTCTGGAATGCCATCACTGCCATAACAGCGGCGTGAGCGAAACTCGACCATGCTGTGAAGGCGATCAGGCTGCGATTTGCCGAAGGGTTGCGCACCGCGATCAGCAGGAAAACGCCGAGCGCGACATAGAGGCTAAGCATCATATCATCGGTGTACATCGCCTGATTCGCGTGCCATAAAGAATCCACCACAGGATAAACGCCAGCCAAAAAAAGCAGTCCCACCAACACCAACACAACCTTTAGCGCTCGTCCTCGATTCATGGTGCCCTCCCGCTAAATCACGTCATGTGGAAAAGACGTGGGAAATGGTTTGGCCGGTGAGAGAAGAAGAGTCCGCCATCAGGGACTCATGTTAGGGTGCTGCAAGGTGGCGAGTCAACGATGAGAAATAGACCGCAGTTTAAGCCCGTAACGCACGAACGACTCATTCTCAACGCCGACCGGCCGTTTTGCGTTTCGGAGTTCTTCTGTTAAAATCAGGACTCCTGTTTTCTATCTTTTCGAGCTTAGGAAGTGCACAGTTATGGCATTGAAGTGTGCAATTTGCGGCAAAGCGCCGCACTATGGAAACGTGGTCAGCCACGCGAATAACACCCGGCGCCGTCGTTGGAACCCCAACCTCAAGAAAGTTCGCGCGGTGGTGGATGGAGTTCGCAAGCAGGTGCGTGTTTGCACCGCCTGCATCCGTTTAGGCAAAGTCAAAAAAGCCGCCTGAGCAAATGACTTGAACCCTTCTCCGAGCCTTCTCATCAGGGCACCTAGAATGCGCGTGATGCGGCGCGCCGGAGCGTCTTTGCTTTTCGCCGTCGTCCTGTCGTCCATCCTGGCGGGCTGCAAATCACCAGAGCATCATGCGCCGGATGTGTGGGCGGTGGTCAACGGCGCAGAAATCAAACGCGATGAAGTTGAGAAGTACTACCGCTCCCAGGCGAATCCCGAAGCGCAGGAACCTTCGCAGGAAGAAGCCCTATCCCTGAAGCTCAATGTCGTCGAGCAGCTGATCAACAACGAAATCCTGCTGGAACAGGCCAAGAAACTCAATCTGGAAGCCAGCGATGGCGAGGTCGAGGACAAATTCACCGAACTGAAAAGCCCGTTCACCGAAGAGGAGTTTCAGAAGCAGTTGAAGCAGCGCGGGATGAGCGTCGATGATTTGAAGCGCGATTTGCGGCGTCAGCTCTCCATCCAGAAACTACTCAATCGCGAAGTGGCGGCAAAGGTCACCATCACGGATCAGGACGTTCTGGACTTCTACAACGCCAATCACAACCAGTTCAATGTCGCTGAGCCACAGTACCGTATTTCGCAAATCGTCATCACCCCGCGCAAGGATCCGCAGATTCGCAACCGCAAGAATGACGACGCGACCAACGAAGCAGAAGCACAGCGAAAAGCAAAAATGCTGATGGACAAACTGGCCAGTGGCGCGGATTTTGCCCAGTTGGCCATGGATTATTCCGAAGATCCCAACACCGCTACGACGGGCGGTGACCTCGGCTACATTCCCGAATCATCGCTCAATCAATCCGATCCGACACTCAAGAGAACGGTTTTGGCCTTGAAACCTGGACAGGTGAGCCAGCCGATCGTTCTGAAAGACAGCATCCGCATCTTGAAACTCGTGGCCAGGGAAGCTGCCGGCCAGCGCGGAGTCAACGATCCCCAGGTGCAGCAGACCATTCGCGATACCCTTCGCAATCGCAAAGAACAGCTGCTGCGATCGGCCTATCTCGCGGTTGCCCGCGACCAGGCCCACGTGACGAACTATCTCGCTCAGCAAGTTGTAGAATCCGCCGGGAAACTCCCGGATGCCGCGAAATCTACTGCGCCACCACTGGCCGAGAAGCCCATGACGCCAGCTGTGCCCACCAATACCCAGTAAGCAAATCACTTCATTTAGCGGATTGTTAAGAGTGGGCCTCGCAGCGTCATTCCGACGGACCGAGGAATCTCTCTTGAATGCAAGTCCGAGAAAAAGAGCGATTCCTCGTCGCAACGCTTCTCGAAATGACCAGCGCTAAGCGTTTGCAGCGACTTGCCAGAATCTGAGCGAATAACGGCGCCGTGCGAATTACTTTGCCGGTACCAGCGCGTCCGATCCTGTTAATTTTACAGCGACGTCCGTAAAGTAAATCCGAAGTGGCTTCCCTTCTTCCGTTCCTCGATGATCGTGCGCGACCAATATCGGGCCCGCCATCTTATAATCTGTCCAGGTCGAGATCAGCGAATCCTTCGCTGTGCCGCTCTCGTGGTAGACCCAGACGACGACGCGATTATTCGCCCCAACATACAAATCGTAGGAATCGCCGGGTGTATATCCTCCGCCCTTTTTCGGGTAGGTGACGGTCACCTTGCGCGCTTTTCCCTTGGCCATAGGGGCCGTGGCCATCCCTTTATCTTCGACGGTCGCGTCCTTGTCCCACACCAAATGGAAGGGAAAGACCAGCCAATATTGATCATTGATGAAGTCCGGGTCGGTATCCTTAACGATTTCGAGCGTCATCTGGCCGCGCGTGTACGTAACCTTGACCGGCTTTCCCGCTTTGTCTTTCCCCTCAAAGGTCACGCGATCCGTCTTCGGTTCCCAGGTCCATGTGTGAGCCACTTTTTCCTTTCCCTCCTCCATATTCCATGTGTAGCGAATCAGTTCGACCTCTGGCCAGGTTGAAAAACCGTAGGCGTCAGCAATCTGCCTGCGAATGTCGCTTTTTTCTTGAGGGAAAAGTGTGGGAGTTAGAAGAAAACTGAAAAGGATAGCAGTCAAAAACGTAGTACGCCATAGGGAGCGAGGCATGACATTTCTCCAATTCGTTGTTTCTCGGTGCGTGTAAAGCGTATCGGGTTCACTCTACCCAGGCAAGCACGTCGCCCGCGTTCACCGTCTGGCCCTCTTTTGCCAGAAGCCGTTCAACTTTTCCTTTCTTCGGCGAGCGAATCTCGTTCTGCATCTTCATCGCTTCCACCACCACAAGACCCTGTCCGGCTTCCACCGGATCGCCCGCCGCCACGAGCAGGCGTATTACTTTCCCGGGCATGGGAGCGACAATCTGCTGCTGCCCTTCGGCCTCCATTGCCCCATGCTTGCGCCCGCGCCACGCGCGCGGATCAACAACGTCTGCGGCGAATTCGTGCGGACCGCACTGCAACTTGAGCTTTCCCTCGGGAGAGGGCGTAGTGTGAATTTCAAACGATTGCCCGTCAATCAGCACGGAGACAATGCCGGGACTTACCAGAACCGCATCGACGTTAATCGGCTCTCCATCAATCAGAATTCGGTACGAGTCACTCTCTTCTTCCAGTTCCACAACTCGGATTTTTTTCCCCGCAACTCCATCGAGATGAATCTCGAACTTCACGGCACGCGGTCCAATTGTTGCCGCCGCCCTTCCATCTTCCAGCGGGAAGCCGTTGACGGCGACGATTGAGTTGACGATGACGGTCCAGCGGCCTGGGTGGCTTGCCAAATGGCCGCGGCTATCGCGGAGGCTTCTTCCGTCCCGGAGCGAGGCTTTATGACTGGGGGATTGGGCCTGGCGAGTAGTTCATCGAGCCACTTTGTGTGAATTTCCCCCGAGAGAAATTCTGGTTCCGTCAGAATGCGCCGGAAGAGGCTCACGTTCGTGCGTATGCCGGTAATCGTGTATTCATCGAGTGCCCGGCGCAACCGCGCAATGGTTTCTTCGCGACTGTTGCCCCAGGCGATCAGTTTGCTCAATAGCGGGTCGTACTCCAGCGGAACCGTCCAGCCCTCATATACGCCTTCATCAAGCCGTATGCCCGGTCCCGTCGGCGCATGCCGGGCAACGATTTTTCCCGGAGAAGGGAAGAAGTTATTATCCGGGTCTTCGGCGTAAAGGCGCACCTCCATCGCATTTCCGCGCGGCGTGATCGTTTCCCAGGCAAAAGGCAAGCGGTGGCCGGCAGCGATAGCGATCTGCAGTTTCACCAGGTCTAGGCCGGTAACCTGCTCTGTGACTGGATGCTCCACCTGAAGGCGCGTGTTCACTTCCAAAAAGTAAAAGTTCAGGTCGGCATCCACCAGGAATTCAACTGTGCCCGCATTTTCATACCGGCCCGCTCGCGCCAGCCGCACCGCCGCCTCACCCATCTTCCTTCGCAATTCCGGCGTGACTACCGGCGAGGGCGCTTCCTCAATCACTTTCTGGTGACGGCGCTGCACCGAACACTCGCGCTCACCGAGAGAAACGACGCGCCCGTGCGCATCCGCGAAAATTTGAATCTCAATGTGCCGTGGCCCTTGCAGATATTTCTCAAGAAACACTCGTGGATCGCCAAACGCGTTCAACGCCTCCGAACCGGCATCGCGCCAGGCTCCCGCAAACGCCGTATCGCTTGGCACCACGCGCATGCCTTTCCCGCCGCCGCCCGCGACCGCTTTCAATACCACTGGATAACCCATACTGCGTGCCAGCGCCTGGGCCTCTTCGGGATTTTTGATGGGATCGTTCGTGCCCGGAACCGTGGGCACATCGGCGCGCCGCGCCAACTGCTTGCCTGACGTCTTCGAACCCATCTGCTCCATCACCTCGGCAGAAGGTCCGATAAAGGTGATGCCCGCATCAATACAGGCGCGCGGCAAGGCGGGATTCTCAGCCAGGAAACCGTAACCAGGATGCAAGGCATCGCAGCCTCTCCGGCGCGCCACGTCTATTAATTTGCCGATGTTGAGATAACTTTCCCGCGAAGGGGCCGGGCCGATGGCGTAAGCCTCGTCGGCCAACCGGACATGCAGCGCCGTGCGATCCACGTCGCTGAACACCGAAACCGTCTTGGTACCCAGTTCCCGGCACGCCCGCAGGATGCGAACGGCGATTTCCCCTCGGTTGGCAATCAGGATTTTCTTGAACATAGCGGGTTCGGTGGCTTGCGGGATTCTATCACGCGCACCAGAACGTCCCAAGGTAACGCATCTCTTGCGTGTCGTATGGATGGCGGTGTATGTAAGCTGTGCCAATTAGCGTTTAGGGGGAGCGATGCGGAAACAGTTCGCAGGAATCATCCTGTTCCTGTCCCTTGCGGGGCTTGGGATAGCCCAGGACACCAGCAATCTAACTGTCCCGCCAGGAATTGTCTCAGATGGAGTTCCAAAGATTCCGATGAGCCTGGTCGAAGTGGCCGGGCGTTACAACGAAAATCGTTCCACGTTTGTCACGGACTGGCACCCGCAACGGCGCGAGATGATCATCGGCACGCGATTCGCCAACACCTATCAGGCTCACCTCGTAAAAATGCCTGCTGGTGCCCGGACACAGCTCACATTTTCCCCCGAACCTGTGTACGGTGGCAGATTTCAACCCACCAAAGGTGATTACATGATCTTCCAGAAAGACGTCGGCGGGGGCGAGTGGTATCAGCTCTTTCGCTACGACATGGCGACGTCGGATATCACCCTGCTGACGGACGGAAAATCGCGCAATCTCGGCGGTCCCTGGTCCACCCAAGGAGATCGCCTGGCATACACGTCGACGCGAAGGACCGGCCAAGACACCGATGTGTGGGTCATTAATCCCGCTGATCCAAAGTCAGACCGCCTGCTCGCAAGATTGAACGGTGGCGGTTGGGAGCCTCAGGACTGGTCACCGGACGACTCCAAAATATTGGTCCTGGAAGGGATTTCGGTCAACGAGACCTATATGTGGCTGATGGATGCGGCGACGGGAGAGAAGGCCGAACTGACGCCGCGCAATGCGCAAGAAAAAATCGCCTATTCCAACCCTCGATTCAGCAAGGACGGCAAGGGCATCTATTTCACTTCGGACAAGGACTCTGAATTCCAACGCCTGGTGTACATGGATTTGGCGACCAAGCAGACCCGAGTGCTCACGGGCGGTATTTCCTGGGACGTGGACGAATTCGCTTTGTCTTGGGACGGCAAGAAGATCGCCTTCCTTACCAACGAAGATGGAGACTCAGTGTCTTGCATTTGCTCGACACCGAATCGGGACGGGAATTGCCCGCACCGAAATTGCCCGTGGGCTTGGTGAGTGGCTTGCTCTGGCACAAAAACAATGAGGAACTGGCCTTCGGACTCACCTCTGCCACTTCACCGGGAGATTGTTACTCGCTGGTTGTTAGAAACGGGCAGCTCGTCCGTTGGACGGCAGCGAGACGGCGGTGAATACGCAAGACTTTCGCGAGCCGGAGCTTGTGCGCTGGAAGAGTTTTGACGGGAAGATGATTTCCGGATTCTTGTATCGTCCTCCGGCTAATTTCATGGGCAAACGGCCTGTGCTCATCGAGATTCACGGCGGTCCGGAAGGGCAGTCGCGGCCGCAGTTTCTGGGGCGCCGGAACTACTACGTGAATGAACTTGGCATTGCCGTACTTCAACCCAACGTGCGCGGCTCCACCGGTTACGGAGTACGCCAGAAGAGTTAATTGAGTATCGCTGCTCGGCAAGTACCGGCAAGTGATCAAAGCGGAATGTTGCCGTGCTTTTTTTTGGGGTTGCTGTCGCGCTTGTTCTCGAGCGCACGAAGGGAACTGATAATGCGCGCCCGGGTCTCGGCCGGTTCGATCACGCCATCCAGATAGCCGCGCTCCGCGGCGACAAACGGATTGGCAAAGCAGCTGCGAAATTCCGCAATTTTCTCCTTGCGAAGTTTTTCCCGCTCCCGCGCCGGCGCATTGCTCAATTCCCGTTTATACACAATATCGACCGCTCCCTCCGGACCCATCACCGCGATTTCCGCCGAAGGCCAGGCGAAATTTGCGTCGGTGCGGATATGTTTGGAGGCCATGACGCAGTAGGCCCCGCCGTACGCTTTCCTCGTGATAATCGTGATCTTGGGTACCGTGGCTTCCGCGAAAGCAAAGAGGAGCTTGGCCCCGTGCTTGATGATGCCACCGTATTCCTGTTGCGTCCCCGGCAAAAATCCCGGCACATCCTCAAACGTAATGAGCGGGATATTGAACGCATCGCAGAAACGCACGAACCGCGCCCCCTTCACCGAGGCACTGATATCCAGCGTCCCGGCAAGAAATGCCGGCTGGTTCGCAACAATCCCCACAGGCCTTCCGTCGAAGCGCGCGAATCCCACGACGATATTCTTTGCATAGTGCTCGTGCACCTCGAAGAAAAATCCATCGTCCACCACGGCATGAATCACGTCTTTCATGTCATACGGTTTCTGCGGATCTTCCGGAACGATGGTGTTCAGCGACTCTTCGCGCCGGTCAATGGGATCGCCGCAGGTGCGCCGGGGCACATCGTCCACATTGTTGGAAGGCAGAAAACTCAGCAGTTCGCGAATCATGGCGCAACAATCGGCATCATCCCGCGAAATAAAATGCGCCACGCCGCTGGTGGCATTGTGCGTCATGGCCCCGCCCAATTCCTGTTTGGTCACCTCTTCGTGCGTGACCGTTTTGATCACGTCGGGCCCGGTCACGAACATGTAGGAAGTCTCGCGCGTCATGAAAATGAAGTCCGTAATCGCTGGAGAATACACGGCCCCGCCCGCGCACGGCCCCATAATCGCGCTGATCTGCGGAACCACGCCGCTCGCAAGCGTATTTCGCAAGAAGATGTCCGCGTAACCGGCCAGCGACGCCACTCCTTCCTGAATTCGCGCTCCACCGGAATCGTTCAGACCGATCACGGGCGCCCCGTTGCGCATCGCCAGATCCATGACCTTGCAGATTTTCTGGGCATTCGTCTCGGAAAGCGATCCGCCAAACACGGTAAAGTCTTGGGCAAATACATAGACCAACCGTCCATCAATGCGCCCAAATCCGGTTACGAAGCCATCACCGGTGGGCCGGTGCTCCTCCGCGCCGAAATCCACGCAGCGGTGGCGTACAAACTTGTCGAGTTCTTCAAACGTCCCTTCATCGAGCAGCAGGTGAATGCGTTCGCGCGCCGAGAGCTTTCCGGCTTTGTGTTCCCGCTCACGGCGTTCGGCGCCGCCGCCAGCCTCCGCCTCGTCGGACATCCTGCGGAGCTGTTCCATGCGATCCGCGTTCAGGGACGATTCCCAGGTCACATGACTCTTCTCAGCCAAGCGAGCCTCCCTCAGTGGCATTCTGTTTTGGAGCGAAGATCAGAACGGCGAGGTGCGTGGCAAGCCACACCGTGCCAAGCAACAACACTACGCCCAGCAGGATTTCAGCCGCAATTGCCCCGGCTAGTGCCAGCGGCGATTGAATGGCGCTCACATAGACCGTGGCGCGCACGAGGATGACCATGGCGCTAAGCGTCATCGCCACAATCATCAACATGGTCAGTACGGATGCCAGAACTTGTTTCATAGCCGTGGAGCAATTCCTGCCGGCGCTTCCACCAAAGCATAGCGCATCCTGCGGCAGACCAGTACGCGCCTCAAGGGACTGCGGTGTAGCCCGTGCGGTGAAGGGAACTGTGGGCTAGGCCGCGAGAGCGCGGCGGTGTCTTGACTCGGGAATCTTACCGCAAGCCGGACCAATCGTCAGCAACAAGGATGGAGTCACTGGGATTGGAAGGGTCGTATTTGACGCTGGCAGGCTGTCCGGCCACAAGCCGCTCGAAACGCACTTGACTCTCGAGGCCGGTAATATCTTGCGCCGTTTGATACGTCACGCCGGAAATCGAGTAGCTATAGGAGACAAGATGGCGCGGCCCGCCATTCCCCAGCGGCCGCGGCCGCGAGCGCAGGAGGCCGCGGCGCGTTTCGACCATCGGCGCGGCGTGTTCTGCCAGTTCGACGACCTGCCCTTCGGCAATCCTGCCGATCAAATTCAGGTGTAGCCGCCGCTTTCGCTCCTCTTCTTCGTGATCCACGGCGGGGCGCACGAAGGCATACGCAATCAGCGCAATGGCCGCAACGCTACCGGCACCCACGGCAAGTAGTAACTTCCAATCAGCGAGCAACTCTTTCAACACTCAACCTCTTGCGGACAAAGGATTCTGGATTCAAATGGAGCAGGAATGACGACCAAGCCGTAACAGAACTGCCGCCCGGCGGGACATTCCGGCTTCCTCATATCTTTCTATCTTACAGAATCGCAGGTACATCTGCGAAGTCAGGCCAGAGGAGGCTGCACCGGATTACGCAACACGCCAATTCCGGACACGGAGACATCCACCGTATCCCCCGCAACGAGCGGGCCGACCCCTGCCGGGGTCCCTGTGGCGATCACATCGCCAGGAAGCAGCGTCATCATCCGCGAAATCCAGCGCACCAGATACGCAGCCGGATAAGCCATCGCCGAAGTTCGGTCGGATTGCCGCCGCTCACCGTTTACGTGCGTTTCGACCAACAAGTCGCGGGGATCCAGTACCGCTTCGATGTGCGGCCCAATCGGGCAGAACGTGTCGAATCCTTTGGCTCGGGTGAATTGTACGTCGCTCTTCTGCAGGTCGCGTGCCGTCACATCATTAATGCAAGTGTAGCCCAGCACATACGACAGTGGATCCTCGGAATCGCTCAGGTGTGCGCACTTCTTGCCCATCACCATGCCCAACTCACCCTCATACTCCACGCGCTTCGAATAGTGCGTCAATACCACTGCTTCGCCCGGTCCGACGATGGAAGAAGGCGGCTTCAGGAAAATCAGCGGCTCCTTCGGTACCTCATTTCCCATTTCCGCTGCGTGCGCTCGGTAGTTTCGTCCAACGCAAACAATCTTTGTCGGCTCAACGGGCGCCAAGAGTCGCACGTCTTTCAATGGCCAGAAGGAAATTCCTTCCGACCAGCGTCCCCAAGGCACACCGGTGATTTGGCGAACCCCATCCTTTTGGAAAATCGCATATGTGGGTTGTGCAGCTTTTCCCAGCCCCGCGGCGGGTGGAAGCACTCGGCAGAATTTCATGAATGGAACCTGTTCATCGATTGGAATGAGAGCTATGAGCCGCTCGCGCCCGCCAGATAATCGTGCCCACCCAGGAGAGCGTGGCACCAATCATATACACGACGGCTCCCAGAACAAAGACATGAAACGCACTGTATTTTTCATCCAGCAGCGTGAACTCCAGGCACCAGAGCCCGAAGGTCAGACTCAGCAAAGTCCAGGCCATCAGGCCGGAAACCAAAAGCTCCGCCGGCGCGCGATAAAATCGCAGCAGCGGTATGCTCGCCAGGCAGACCAGAATCACGATCGCCGCAACGTTTCGCTGCAGTGCAAATGGTTCCAGGAAACGCACGCGATTCGCTGCCAGCAACCACAGCGAGAAACAAAGAGACATACAAACACCGCTATAGATACCCACGCGCACAGGAACGTAGCGGAAAAACCTGAACCAATGATAGCCAGGTAATCGAATCGAATCTGGCATGGGGCTGGACTCCCTACCAATCCTCACTCTTCAATAGACTATGGATTTACGAACTTGGTTGTGTGATCTCGACTGCCATTGGCGCGCTGGGGGCGCTTTCATTGCCCGCCCGGTCTACCGCTATAACGGTGTACCAGTACCGCTTTCCAGGCTCTACAGAATTATCACGATAGGCCGGCGTCGGCAAGAGTTTCGGCGTCAAAACTGTCCCGCGAGTGTCCTCCCGCTCGCTTCGGTAGACTCGATACCCCGCGAGATCCGCTTCCAAGTTGATGGCCCAGGACAGATCCACAACCCATGAGCCCGGAGTGTCACCGGGGAGTACCGCCGCTACGATTCCTTGCGGGGCCGCCGGAGGAAACGTGTCGCGTGGCGTGATTATGGCCACGCGCGAGTCGCTAGACTCCCGCGGCAGTCCGCCTGTCATAATCACCGTCCGCACCAGATAGATGTAAGTTTTTTCGTAATCGAATCCGGTATCGCGGTATTCCGTTGCATTGGTAGCCGCAATCTGCACCAGCGGGGCTTTCCACACGGCTTGGTGCAGGTCTTCCGCCGCGGCTTCGGCGGTTTTCGGATCCAATTCGCCGCGGTAAAGATGATATTCCTGGATGGCGCCCAGCGGTTCACCTCCGGATGTCTTGCTCGGAGACTGCCACTTCACCTCGATGCCCTTCGCAGTTGCTTGTGCCTCGAGGGATTCGACACGTTCGGGCACCCCATAGAGGTTGAGTGCTACATCGTTGGAATTTGCCGACACCCTCTTATCGTTCACGCGCATGCGCACGCGATAGACGACCGTCTCTCCCGGATGTGCGCGTACTTCTGCGGGAGAAACCGGGTCCAGGAACTGCACTTTGCCTTGCTGCACATACTTCGGCACCAGCGAAGCGGGGAC
>Ga0307471_100000241_pt1 | contig 27708 bp, 43 predicted proteins | sample atmos_gasesAM3C__2_FD_204566 | JGI IMG/M metagenome (GOLD analysis project Ga0307471, IMG submission 204566) | Hardwood forest soil microbial communities from Morgan-Monroe State Forest, Indiana, United States - atmos_gasesAM3C_515 | ecosystem: Environmental > Terrestrial > Soil > Temperate...
TTCATCCCGGTGACCCGTTGCCCCTTGGCCCCGATGATGTTGTAGGCGTTCTTGTCGAACCCGTCCGAGATGTCCCCCAAGGCCAGACTATTCGACGGCGCCACGCCCAAGAAACTGTGGCGCAAGAGTTCCGGGCGGTCTTGGTCCCCCGGACCCTCGGACCCATAGCCCGCGATAAAGAGGACGTTATTGTACGTCTCCAAGCAGTAGGGGAGGATTTCCTTCGCCACCCCTGGGGTGATGACGTACTGCGAGGTCGTATCCGGCGTCGCAATACTCCAGCTCGCCACCGTCAGGGTACTCGGTGCCGTCGTCCCCGTGATGATCGCCGTCTCTCCCGCTCCCGTCCCGGCGGTAATCGTCACGCTGAACCCGTTGAACTGGCTCGTCGTCCAGACCTTGGTCGTATCCACCAGCGTCGTCGCGGTCCCACTCGTGGCGGTGCCTTGGTCTCCCGATCCCGCAAAGGCGAACCGCGGCACCTTGGTATTGGGGGACGGACTCCCGATCTGCACCACCGGGACAGTCTGGTTGAGCGAGAGGAAGTACCGACGGGACGCAATGCTCAACTGCGCGTCACACAGGTAGATCCCCTCGAACAACTCCGTCGCCTGGGGCATCGGGGCCCCGTTCGTGTCCTTCCACGAGGCATGAACGACCGTCCCCGTGGGTTCAAGCGAGAGATCGACCCGGCTCTGCGCTTCCGTGGCCCCCTTGAAGGCCATGTCCTGGGTGAGATACCACGCGTAGCTCTTGTGCTGGGCCGTATCGTAGCCCACGACGAGTCCGCCAACCGAGGTCCAGGGGAAAATCCCCGCCAAGCCGGTGACTTCTACCGGCGACCCGGCGTCGTTCTTCAAAGTCGTGACAATCCGCGACCCCCCACGGGAGGCCATGCGGGACGCTTGCGTGGGGACCAAGTTCTGCCCGTCCGCCAAGGTCCCGGGCTCGTTCAGGGCCGGAGGGGTGTTCTTCTCGAGCCCGCCGATCCAGGCGGGAATCTCAAGTGTCTCGTCTCTCTTAAGGCGAGGCATCTAGACCGGGTATGCCGGAACTTCCCACCAACCGAAGTCCGTCTCGAAGGTCGGCGGGGTTGTCTCCAGCAACTCCCACAGATGAATCAGCATGGAACCCTGCGGGCCAATGCCACCCACCAAACCGGGGCTCTGGCGATAGATCGAGGCCGTGGTCCCCACTTTCGTTGAGCTGGAACCGCCGTCGTAGGAGTTGGAGAACGCGAATACCACTTCGTCACCCACGACCATCACCGCCGTCGCCGCACCCGCCTTGACGAATCCGCGGGCGATCCGTACCACGTTCGCGGATTCCGCCGTCGCCACAATCGCCCCAGCGAACACCGCCGCCTGCGGGCCATAGGACTTCCCGCTCGTTACCTGCCCACCGAGCGGCGTGGCCCCGATCCGTGACGTTTGCGTGGGGCCATTGTTATTCGCATACGTCCCCGGCGTGACCAATTGCGTGCCTCCCGAGGAATAGCGCAGGATGTTGTCGATGGAGATGGCGTATTGCAACGACCCCGCTGCCGATGTTACATCCACGACGGAGGTGAGCAGCCGCAGGAGATCAGGGAATACGAACACGTTCGAGGTCGCCGGAGCGGTGTTCTGCACGAGAAACCCCGCCGACGTGGCACTGAACGCCGTAGCCGCTGGCTGCAACTGGCCCGTGCCGATCGTCGGGCTGATAGCCTTGAAATACTGGCCTTGGGAAGCGAGCCACCGGCCTTGGGTGCCCGCGAGCAGTTTGGCAGAGGTTAGCGCATCCATGCGGCTCCAATCATGTGTATTGCTCCACTCCGTACGGATCGACCTTCGTCCGGCTCGGCCAGACCCCACGCTTCCCAACGTGATTGAGCAACGCACTCCGACGGTCGAACCAGCGGGTTTTCAACTCGGGAGGCAATTCCGACTCTCCCCCCAGCCCGAAGATGAACGCTGCCTCGAGCGCCACCACATCGTGGTACTGGACCGGCAACCCGTTCGGCGCATCGGTGTCCAACTGCATATCCAAGGGCCAGTAGCCATACTTCAGGTACACGTTGATCCCCTGCTCCGTATCCTTGGACAGCCGGATCACCGCCGCATCATCCGGACCCTCCACCGCGAAATAGCCGTTCCCCGCATCCCGGAAGTCCTCGAGCCGGCACTCCTGCAACAGGTCCCCGTCATCGTTCGTCTTTCGGAGCTCGATCCAGTAGGCGAAATCCGTAATGGCCGGGTTCTGCAGGTTCAGCGTGTATTGCAAGACCGGCGTCGTGCTCCACGGCTGCGTCGTCGTGCTGTCCGGGGTCAGGAGGACATCCTTCGCGAGATACGCCCGATTGGTCGTGTGAATCTCGTGGAGGAGGTTGTGGTGGGCATCCCGGAGAAACCCGTTACAGACGGCCGTCGTGTAGAGCGGGTCGTCCGTCGTCGTGGCGAGGTACAGGAGCAGATTGGCGCGGAGGGCCGCGAGTGAGGCCATTTACCCGCCCCGCTGCAACAGTCGCTTGCCAATTTCCTTGGTGCGATCCTTCGACACATGCTCCGGCAAGCCCCGAATCCCATGGGACGCGGAGACGAACTCCTGGCCCACGGACTTCGGCGCATCCGTCTTGCCTTCCGCCGTCGCATAGGCCCAGCGTCTCTGGGCCTGAGACACCACCGGCACGCTACGGCCGGCTGATCTTCGACGCGCGGTCGGTGCTCGTTGGCTGCGGCTTCTCGGTCGAGAGCTTGCCCGGCCCTGTCATCGGCGGCTGATCCGCATGGTCCGCCTGACTCGTCCGACCCCGGTTCCGCTGCTCCAGCCCCAGGACCTTGCCGATCACCGCGTCATGCTCGTCGTGCTCGTGCCGACCCGGTTCCTTTAGGTCCGCGTAGTGATGATCGAGCTGGAATGGCCCGACCCCATTGCTGCCGCCCTTCACGCCTCCGATGCCCGGCATACTGGCCTCCTAGTGGTGCGTGGTGAAACTCGTGTCGTCCGGATCAAGCCCCGAGAGGTCCGAGTTGGCCACTCGGCGGTCCGGCTTCCCCGGCTTGTCTGCCACGATGCGGGGTTGGTCGTCCCGATCCGCTTCCCCGTAGGTCGTCTTCGCGTCGATCCCTTCGCGGACCTTCTTCGGCACCCCGTAGGGCTCGTCGTGGTCGCCCGGCCACTCCTGCACTGGATCACACCGAAGTCCCGCCAAGCCTCCATAGAGCTGGGTCATGGCCTGCTCGATGGCCTTGTCGTGTTCCGGGATGACATGGCGCCCACTCTCGGTAGACGTGATACGGTCATCCGCCTGGAACGGCCCCGCCTTGCCCAGTCCCTTATCGACAGCCGGGATTTCTCCCAAGTACGCCTTATGCTTCGGCATGGGCGAGCTCCTGTTTCGCTTTCCGGGCCGCGCGGGCCTTGGCGAGATTCGCCCGCCGCTTCTCCCGGACCTGTTCGGCCGCGGTCACCAGTGGCGGCGCGTCCGCTTCCCGGTGGCTATCCGGAGGGTTCCGGTAGTCGGCCATCTTGCGCTCCAAGATGCGGTACTGCTGCTCCACCCGGCGGTGATCTTCCTGCCATGCCGACGTGGTACAGAGCCACACGAGGAAGGGCTCAAACAGCGACTCCGGATACTCCACGGGCTCCATGTTCCCTGTATCCCAGTTATGACGCGGGACGCGAATCATTGGACCACCACATGTTCGGTGTAGCCGTTCTTGAGATTACTCGTGGGGTTGTCCTTCGCCTTCTGTCCCCCGCGCGTCCACGTCACGCCGAGATCGTCGCTCGCCACCGTATCCCAGACGGCGAGCATGGTCATCCCCGACTTGGGAGTAACGGTGTTCAGATGGATGTTGTTGCCACGTTGCCAGCCCATTAGCGCCACTCCGTGAGAACGGGAATCAAGGGCCCAGCCCCCGCATCGCGAATCTGCCGGCGGTGGTCCCAGATGAAGTCCGCATACTCCTGCCCGCGTTCCCGATACCGTTGGGCCTGGAGGTCCCGATTGTAGCGATACCGGCGTTTCACTTCGCGCTGCGTCGTCCCCGCCCCGTCGTAGGGGTTCCCGATGAAGGTCCGTTCGAGGTTCGCGAGCGCTTCCCGCATCCCCGCATCGTCCAAGGGGCGATAGGGCTTCAAGCCTGTCACCGGATCGCGTTCCCCGTCCCAGACGCACCAGAACTGACTCCGGGGCACCATGTCCGCGCCTGTGAGAATGAACTCCCAGCGGTTCACGGCATGATTGAACCGCAAGTCGGCCTTGTCGTCCAAGGCTCTCAGAGCCGCGACCCACTCAGGCTTCGGCAGCATCCTCCACCTTTCGCGACCGGCGGGGTTTCGGAGCAGCCTCCTCCGCAACCACTGAATAGGGTTCGCTGATCCGGATCGTCCGTTTCAGGGCTTGGTACTCCTCCCACTCGTCATCCGTGATGAGGTGGCTCAACTGAACGCTCCCGCAATCCCCACCGACCCGAGATTGTACTTCTGCGCGAAGTACGAAAACAACGTCGTCCGCTGGGCCAGCGTGGGATTGACCGTGAAGATGATGAGCTCGTACAGATCGATGGCGGCGAAGTTCGAGCCCCCCGCGTTCTGCGCCCCAATCGTCATGACCCCGGAGAACCCCGTGTTCGCCCCAATCGCGCCCCCGGCATGGGTCGCGGTGAGAGAGTTGAAGTAATCGTTCCCGAGGTTACCTGCGCCCGTGATATCCAAGCCCACAATGGAGGGCTCCTGCGTCCCCACGACCCCAGACCCCCCGTAGGGAATCAACTGGCTTGTCACCGTCCCTGGAATCAGGTTGGCGGTGTTACCCACGGTCACGTTCGAGTTCGTCGCCACGAAGCCAATGGGGATGACCGAGGCTCCCGTGGAGTTGAACAGCGTGCTCTGCCCACTCGGCGCAATGGGGAGCTTCGCCACGAGGAAGATACTACAGGGGGCCGCGGCGACGACGGTGGCGGTCATGAAGCTGGCCGAGCCGTCAAAGGTCACCTTGGGCTGCTGATTCGCCCCCAGGTCCGTGAACGTGGGCTGATTCGCGGCCGTGTTCTGCACGAACGGGGTGTTGTTGGTCGAGAGATCTGGCCAACTCGAAAGCTTGCCCCCTCGAGCTGGTGAAGCGGCATCCCCGAACCGCAAGCCAATTGCCCCTGCATCGAGCCAGAGGGCGATGTTCGCAAAGCCCAACGCCACAGGGCCCGCCAAGGCTGACACCCCGGCGTTCCCCCAGCTGGGTCGGGTTTGGACCCCTCCAATCCCGGCCACTAGATGAGCGGCGCGGTGATGAGGTACGCCCCCCACAAGGCCGCATCCATGCCATCCTCAAACGTCGAAGTCACCCCGGCCGCCGTGAGGGACGTGGTGCCGGGGGTGAAGACCGTGGCCGCGGCGAGGCTAATCTTGATCGTCGCCGCGATGCAGATGTCCGCGGGGAGCTGATTCGCTGGAGCAGGAGTCCAGACGGTGGTCGAGCCCTGATTCGTCGGGCCCTGGACCACCGAGGCGGTTCCCGAGGCGTTGAGACAGAGCGCATAGTGCATCGTCGCCCCCGAACCCCCCGCCGTCACTGCCGTGCCCGTCAAGGCCCACAGCGGGTCCGTCGCCGTCTTCGACTTGAACACCCCGTCGATCGTGAAGGTCGTCGTATTCGCCGTCTTCACGCCCGTGGTATTGGTGGCCTGCGCCGATCCCGCTGCCGTCAAGGCCATGTTCGCGACGGTCGCGATGTGGGCGTTCAAGCTCTGAATGAGTGCCCCTTCCCCCGTGGCCCGGCCATTCAGGGCTTTGCCATCTTCCACCATCCCCGCCGCTCCGGTAGGACCGGGGCCCGAGACCACCCCCGCGGCGGCGGTGCCGGAATCGAGCGGAGCGCCCTGGGGAACGACGGGAACGGTCTTGATTGTGGTCGAGAGTGCCATCTAGGCTCCTTGCCGTGAGGCCAAGAACTCCATCACCGACATTGTGCTCTTGGCCCGATTGCAGGGTCCGCAAGCAGGAACGATGTTGTCCACCGTGTGGCCTCCACCCTTCTTCAGCGGCACGACGTGATCCATGGTCGGCCTCGGCTCCTCAACTCCACAGTACGCGCAACAGCCTTCGTAGCGGTCCTTCAACATCTGCCACTCAGCAGCGGTGATCGGGTGAATCTCGGCGCCCTGCTGAATCCGCCGACGCGCTTTCTGATTCTTCGCATGTTCGGGGTGGGCCTGTTGATACAGCCGCTCCCGTTGCCGAACATGTTCCCGATTCCGATCTCGCCAGCTTCGATCAAGGCGGCGCTTGTAGTCTTTATTCTTCGCCCGCCACTCACGCATCATTTTCGCGTACTGCTCGCGATGCGTTTCCCGCCACGCCTTGCTCCGCGCCTTTACCGCCTCACGATTCGCGACGTACCACGCTTCAGTTTCTGCCTTGCGGCACACCTTACAGCGTGGCCGATATCCGTCTGGCGACTGCTGCTGCTTGTGAAACTCCGAGACCGATTTCGTCTCCCCACAGCCTGCACACTGTTTCGTCTGCTGCACGGTGCGCTCCGGTAAGAGATTCCATAATCTACTTTACCGGAGCTGACTACGCAACCTCTATCCAGAGCGCACCATTATGCCGACTTCAAGACCGCGTAACTCTCAGCTACGCCGATGTCTACGCGACCTTGTCGATACTCGAAACGTCATTGAGATCTTCCACGACCCCATTGGCGTTCCGTTGAATCCATGCTAGATTCCAATACTTACGCAAATAACCCTCTATCGCATCTTTGTCCACCACGCGGTGGAACACAGCGCCGTCCATGTCGGCCCAGTCCGTGCCCACCACATCCGCGAGCTTGATGCTCGAGGTGTTGATGAAGAACAGCCGGGAGTTCGGGCAGTCGTTGTCCCCGATCACCGGGATCGCTCCACCGGCGTGAATGACGGCGGCCATGGGCTTGTAGCCACCCTTCAACTGCACGTCCTGGCCATCGAGTCGGCGGAGCGGGAGGAAGATTTCGGAGTACTTGAGCACGATGCCCGGCCGACACACCAGCAGGTCCGGCGTCATGCGGGCTCTCGCCCGAATCGTCTCGATGGTCTGCATGACGAGCGAATCCGAAATATCGCGGAGCGTCCCGGAGTTGTTGAGTCGGATGCCCTTCCAGGCTTGACCGACCGTCGAGGGGTTGATCGTCTCGAACGTGCCCGAGTCCAAGGTGCCTACGGAGAGTCCACCCGCTTCGCCCGCGATGGTGTTGTCCGTCGAGCTCGTCGCCCGCACGACCAGGTCGCCCGTCGTGGTGTTCGGCGTCCCCCCGGAGACCGTGATCGTCTGCGCGGAATGACTCACCGCCGTGATCGTGAACGGCCCGTTTGCCCGGATCGTGTTCGCCACCCCCGACACGCAGGAGTAGAACTGAATCACGTCGTTGATATACAGGTGTCGGGTCCCGGTCCCGCCGTTCGACGGAGCGGAGGACACCCCGCCGAACCCGTAATCGCCGCCCGTGAGGGTCTGGGTAGTCGAGTTGGCACCCGCGGAGACCTGTGAGACCCCAAGCGTGCTCCCGCAGAACATCTGGCGGTTGACTTCGAGATCGTGGGCTTGGAGCCGGTCGGACATCACTTCCGCCAAGGCCGGCCGGAAGCTGCCCGATTGCTTCTTCGTCACTTCGATCGCCAAGCCATCGAGCGCCATCCGGGTGTAGGTCCGGACAACGTTGATCTGGCCTTGGGAATACTGCCCGACCGCCGCAGCGGGCAGGTTGGCGTTGGCTCCGGCATTGGCCGAGCCGCCACCGATCATCGTCTTGACCCCGAAGATCCAGACGCGACCCGTGAACTGCGCGTTCTCGAGGCGTCCGAACTGGGCCTTCAGGGGGACTTCGGGGTTCGCCGCCTGGACGTAGATGTTCGTCCAGTAGTCCTTGGCGAGGTTGTTCAGGTCCGTGAGGGTATTCGGAGTCGCAGCCACAAAGCCTCCACGCCACGAGGGCGTCTCAGAGTCAACAGTTCATACGGAACGGTTGCCTCTCAGCGGCTCGCGAGGGTGGCCGTGAGGTCGGCTGCGTGCGACAGCGGGGTGGTGGCAGGTTCGCGAGGTGGGCGCCGCAGATCGACGGCTTCCGCAACGCCCTATGCCTCAGCGAGGTACTGACTCCCGACGCTCAATGTATGCACGTTTCCCGCGAAACATGCAAGGCCCTATTCCCGCACCTTGCTCCACGCCGAAATCGCTTCCTCCTGCGCCCTCCGGTCCGGCGGAATGGGCTTGGGCGGAAGAATCCGTCCTGGCGCCTCCGGCCCTCCCCCTCCCGGAGCAGTATTGGGAGCCTTGCCCCGCTCAATCGCTCGGGCCGTCTTGGCGTTGTGCGCCTCCGCATCCTTCGCCGCTTTCAAGGCATCAAGCTCCGCCCGGAGACTCGCCAACTGCTGGCCCCCCGGCCCCTGATTCAAGTATTCCTTCTCGCCCTCATAGACCGACCGGACCGCCTCTTGCCCCCACGGGAGCTGGCCGTTCTGCCAGGCGTAGGCGAGAACCACGCGGACCCGCTCCGGATTCACCCCGGGATACTCAGAACTGAGTTGCAGAATCCAGTCCCGGGCTTGCTCCACCACGCTTTGGAGCTCGCGCTCCTCCGCTTGCGTCGAGAGCGTGGCGAGTTGGGCCTTGCTCTCCCGCGCGCTCAACGCATCGTCATAGAGCTTCCGGAAGGCCGGGTTCGCCTGATACAGCCGCATGGTCTCCTGGTACTGTTCCCACTTAGCCGGGTCCTTCTGCGCCTCGATCATCTCCTGCTCGCGCTCTTTGAGCCACGTCTCGCGTTCCTTCGCCGCCGCAAGCTGAGCATCGGCCTGCGCGATGCGCTGCTCGAGCTGTCGACGGAGTCCTGCCGTCTCCCCCGTCTTCCGCTGGTAGTCCGAGAACAGCATGCCCTCCCGCAAGACTTGATCGAGCGACTTCTGGGAGACCTGGGTCCCGGTCTTCAGGTTGAACAGGAGATTCTTGGGCACGGGATAGGGCTTCCCGTCGAGCATCGCTTCCAAGGCGTCCTTGATCGGCTGCGGCGTTTTCACTGCGTCCACGAGCTTCTGGGCATCCGCAGCCGTCAACCCCCCCTTGACCATTGCGGCGACCACTTGCTCGGCCGGCGACAGCGTAATCGGTGCAGCGAGCTGTCCCGCAGGAGCGGGCGGTGTCTCCGCGGCCGGCTCCGGACGGGGCGCTTCAGTTCCGGGAGCAACAGGCTCCTCTACAGGAGCGGGAGGGGTCTCGACCGCAGTTCCACCAGCGACCCACGCGGACGTGTCAGGCGGGTTGTTCAGATTCGGTTCCGGCATGGGGGCTCCTTAAGGTTGACAGTCGACGCAAAATCCGACCACATCGAGCGCGAATCCGCTCCGTCCCGTGGGCATCTCGTACTCCACCACCCGTTCCAAGTGTTTCCACGGACGCTGGACGAACGGGACGCCCGCATCGGCATCTTCCACTTGCAGGAAACTCCCGATCAAGGCTCCACAGCGCTGACAGGTAGAGCCATTCGGGCCGGCGACATGGGCGACATTCACGGGATCGTTCATTGAAACCTCACGTAGACGGTATCCGTACAGCCCGCCCGGAGCGTAATGCGTGTCAGGCTATCCACCCGGGTGTTGTAGCCTTGCCCGCATGGGCTGACGGGCGACGTGCAGCTCACGACGAGCATGAGCAACGTGAGCGCCAGGAGTCTAAGTATCGGCCACACTGCGGGCGACCTCCTGCATCGTGGTATTGAGTTGGAGAAACACGCCGAACCGACTCTTGCCATTCCCCGGGTCGGTCCACGCTCCAGCCAAGTGCCAATTCGCACTCCACGTCGTCGTGATCGCCCCGCCGGAGCTGTTGTGGACTTCCACGAGGACCAACTGTTGCAGATTCGCGACCCCGTAGAGGTTCGTGGGGTTGTTGATCGTGTACCCGCCCGTGGAGTTGACGGTGATTTGCAAGTAGGTCCCCGCCGAGACATCCACGCTCACGGCCGAGTTGGCCGTACTCGCGAGGTTCACCTGGACCAGCCCGAGGCGCGTGGGGCGCACATCGGTCACCGCGAGCGGACCCACCAAGGCCGTGCCATTGAACAGCGCCGCGATGAGTTCGGCCAAGATCGCATCCCGGCGTGCTTGACTCGAGTAGTTCGCGATCCCGGCAATGGCCGTGCGCGCTTCCGTCATCATCAGTTCTTCCGATGTCGTGCCCTCTCCCGGCAACGGCCACGCATACTTAGGGCTCATCAGTTCCCCCCGGAAAAAGGGCTATCGAGCTGCTCGGATGGAATGAAGCTGAACGCTTGCGGCTTGTTCGAGTTGACGACGAGATTCGCCGGCGGCAAGGTCCCTTGATTCACGAACGTGCAGACCACGAGCACCCGGTCGCCATAGGCGCGCAAGGGCTGCGCTTCCGTGGGCACGATCATCTGCTTGACCCCGGGCGTCCCGAAGACTTGCGGGACTCGCAACAGCGACCCCATGAGCCCCTGGTTCGTGCCCGAACCGTTCAGCCGGTAGAGATACGTCCGGTTCCAACAGACACTCGCGTTCGCGAGCCGCACGTTCAAACGGATCACCCACCGCCCGCCAAGCCACAGGGTTGGGTTCGGCACGGGGATATCGAAGCTCACCGCGTAGAGATCCCGCGCGAAGGCATCTAGCGTCACGGTGTTGACTGCACTCCCGGGCGTCCCGATGCAGAGGCGATTCACCGTGCCGCCGGCATTGGTGGGCTGGCCCGTCAGTCCTGCGCCGGTATAGGTCGCGGCGGTATCGGTCTGCTGGAACGGGATCACGTCGGGAGCGAGAAGAAGGGACGACCAGCACCCGTGTTATATGCCGTGATATGCTCAGCCAGCAACCCCACAAACAACACGACCACCGCTCCGTAATGCCCACTGAACGGCAACCCGGCGAGGATAAGCCAGACCGCCAGAACCACGGTCTCGATGATACTAAAGCCGATGATTTCGAGGAGTTTCATGGGTCCTCTCAATTAGAAGATATCCGCGAGGGCGAGTCCGACGACAATGGCCTCCACCTCATCATCCGCCAATTCATCCGGGTCCGTCCACGTCGGGGCGGTAGGTCGCGTGACACGACCCGGACGCTGCGGCAATCTTGGGAGCGGGCTGCGATCCGGTTCCGGACTCTGTTCCGGCGTGATCTCGATCGGCTCGGGTTCCCGCACCGGCACGGGACGGGGCAGGACGGGTGTCCGCGCTTGCGGCTTGGGCGGCGTGAAAATGAACGGGGTGTTCGAGAACTCCGGCCCTCGTTCGACGGGCTGCTCCACCACCTTTGCTCGCGGCTTGCGCTGACGGTTCGGCTTGATGAGGGTCCGACCCCCGACGCCCTTGACCACCGCGACTTGATAGATGAGCGTCGCATCCGCACCCGTCAGGCCATACAACCCTGGATCACCACTCAGCGTGAACGGCGTTCCCCCACCGCCCGGCGTGAACGTGAGTGTCGCGGCATCGCCTGTAAGGGTATAACTTCCTGCGACGGCGCTAATGACCCGCGCCACACTAAGGCCCGTCGCATCCCCCGAGAGGCTATAGGCCCCAGCGGTCCCCGCCATCAGGCGTTGGAGCGTCAGACTTGCCGTATCACCCGTGATTGTATAGGTCCCGCCCGTCACGGCCAGCTTGCGTTGCACCGTGAGCGTGGCGGCGTCTCCGGTGATCGCGTAGGTCCCGGTTCCGAGCGTCAGTGTGCGTTGAACAAGGAGCGACGCTACGCTCCCCGTAATGCTGTACGACCCCGCACTCGCGACGAACGTCGCCGACACCGTCCCTGGAACCACGGGGAAGGCCTTCGGCATCCGGAACAGGAACCGCGGCCCTGGCGTCTCCCGTGGAATGAGGAACGGGGCGGGATTGGGCACGAGCGGCGGCGGGCTGGTGAGCGCAGGCTGCGGCATAAAGAACCGCACCCGCGGACCCCGCGTTTGGCGGGAGGTCTGCAGGGGCGCGGCACTCCCACCCGACGCGGGCAGGAACGCCATCATCACGACACCCCAATTCGCCGCTCCGGTGGTATTGAAATCCGTATGCACGGCCGCGGCGGCGCCCTGGATCTGATCTTCGGACCCCGAGAAGCAGGTAAACTCGCTCTCGATCAGCGTGTAGGGCGAGTTGGCCGTCATGGCGCCCGTACCGCTCGAGTTGGTCGACGCCGCCCCCCAGATCAGCGCCCCACTTGCCGCCGGCGTCTTGTCAGGGCTCGAGATGGCTGAGGACGCGGTTCCCGTGTCGTTAGCGCTTGCCGTCTGGTTCAGCGGGTTCGCCGTGTCCGCCCCGGACCATTCCGTGATCCCGATGGACCGTCCGGTTACCCCGGTGCTGTAGTTGATCGTGACCTGGGTTTGGCCCCCGACCGTGTTCTTCGCGTACCAGCCATCCGTCTCGTGATTGAAGGCGGTCGAGTCGAGATGGACCCCTTGGGCGAAACTCTCCCCCGTCATCGCCACGGAGGAGACCGTACCCGGATCGTCATTGGTGGCTTTGACCACGATGAGATGCCCCGCGCCTACCGACCCAGGAAACGAGACGGCGAGCGAGGTGGCCGAGGCGGTGTTCTGGGCGCTGGCCTTCTGGCCCGTGACGAGCGCTATGGCCATTAGGAGAGAGTCAGCGATCCGCCCGTAGACGCGAAGGCGACGCTGTTGGTGAGGGTGACCCGCACTTGTCCCGCCGGCAACCCGCCCGGCCAGTCGGTCCAAGTCGCCTCAATGCGTTCCGTCGTCACCGGTTGGAGAGTATTGGGGTTCGTGCCGACTTTGACCCCGGTCTCGCTCACCAAATGTCGCCATGAGGTGCCGCCATCAGTCGAGAGCTCGGCCAAGACATCCATGCTCGTGAGATTCAGAATGTCCAAGGTCAAGACGAACTTCGTCTGGCCCCCCGTAATGGAGAGCGGCCCTAGGATGGTATTCCCCAAAACCACCGTGAAGGGCGCAATTGGGAGGCTGGCGCTTGCCACTAGTTCAGCGCGGCGACGACCATTTCATGCACCTGCATCGTCTCGGCCGTCGAGCCCGAGCGGTTGAACTGCACCGAGATGATGTTCGTGGCCGTCAGGTCCACCGAACCGGAGACCACGGGAGCGGAGGCCGGAATGAGGATCGGCTGCGCCGTCGAGAGCACCACCGCCACGTTGAACAACGACCAGCCCGTGCAGAACAGCGTCCCCGTGGAGCCCGTCGTCCGACACCGCACGATGGTCTCCATGGTCCACGAGACGTTCGTCTGGTTGATCTGGAGGGCTTGCGCGGTTGAACTCGCGAGAATCGTCCCGTTCGCATCCACCCCGGTCCCGTAATAGACCGCCCACTGGCCGTTGCCCGGCGTCGCGACCGTCGTGATCCTTCCGAACAGCCGGATCAGCAATCCCTTGCCCGGATAGGTGAAATAATTGCCGCCGAGCACGGGGAAATTGCTCTGGGGGTAGAGCGCCTTGTTCGTCGTCGCCAAGGTCACCGACCCAATGTCCGTCGTAATGAACGGCCCGCGCGAATCCCAGTAGAATGGCCCGTCCATCATGCGGACCCGCTTGGCCGCTTGCACGGTCGGTGAGAGGGGCACGACGGGATGGCGCCGCTCACACTCGCGCGCCCAGTCCAGCAAACTCGGGAGCTGCGTCATCGGGAGACTCCTTCAGTATCGGTGCCCGTAAGCCCCAACGTCACGGGGTCTATGGACAGCGTGTAGTGCCGCGCCCCACACACGACGCAGCGTTCATACTTCTGCACCACTAGTGTGCCATCATAGGACAATTCCGTCTGGCGATTCTCTGGCACTTCGCAGCACGCGTTCATGCGAGCGTGAAGACGGTGCCCGGGTTCGCCCCGTTGAACTGGATCGTGAAGCTGTCCCCGGAGTTGAGCGTCAACGCACTCCCGTAATCCCACCAGGCAATCGGGGGCCGGGTGCTCGTGGAGGCTGTCGAGTTGTTGTAGAGCACGATGTAGCGGAACGGCCCAATCGTGCCCCCAGAGGCGGTGAACACCACCTGATTCGCCGCCACCGTCATCGTGCCCGCCGACTGACTGGCCGTGGTCAAGGTCCCGAGCGAGGTCCCGCCCTTCGAATACCCATTGCCCGCCGCGATCTCCACCGAGTTGGACGTACTCTTGATCGTCAGCGTCGAGGTCGTCGTGTCCACCACCGTATCGCTCGCAGAGGGCGCGGCGTTTAGGAGGAATACTTGAAACGTATCCGCCCCCGACGTGGCGAAGTTGTGGAGTTTCTGGCAGACATCCTGTGCGAACTCGTTGATTTTTTGATATGCTGCCGTAGCGCTACCCGTCCTTCCGCGCGTTGCGGTGGCGGCTGACCCAGCACCGCCGCGCCCATTCCGAACGCTGCTCTGGAGTGGCGTTCAACTGCATTTGCCGAACCCGTTCCCCTTGCCGTCGCCGATTGTCGGGGTCCGCCCAATACGCTCGGAGTGATTCAGCACGGCGGGAGTAGATACTCGCGACGTTCCCTTGCATACGTGCAACGAGTCCCTGCATATCAATGCTCACAACTCGGTACCCAGCAGCCCGGTAAGAGTTAGTAACACGTGTTTCCATTGGGAGGCGCGACCGCCTGCGACTAGGCTTGTCGTAATGGACGATCGTCCACGGAATGCCAAGCCGCCGCGCGAATAGCACAATTTGACGTTGGAGAATATTGCCACTCTCTCCCACGTAGACTTGCCGATCGGGACCGAAAATCACATATACACCAGCAATCGCCACTTAGGGCTCTCCTCGGTCGATCTCGACGTGGACCTGACCCTTGTCCTTCTTGTCGCGCGCGATGCGGAGCTTGACCGCCTTGCTTGGGGCGGGGGGAGGAGGAGCGGGCGGGGTGGCTTTCGCCACCTCCACGGCCGCTTGCCCGCGGATATGCTCCGCTTGGAGTGACGCGTCCACTTCCCGTTTATGCGCCTCGTCCTGTTGCTTCAGTTCCGCGTGCTTCAAGCCCAAGGCCGCATGGGCGAGCCCGGCTTGCCGTTCCTCGCTAATCTGCGCCAAGGCCGCTTGGAGATCGGGCGAGGGCACCGGCGGCCCCGGAGGCGCCGCAGGCGCAATGGCCGGTGGAGGCGGAGGCTCAGGCGGTGGAGCGGGTGGCCCCCCCGGAGCTGGCGCTCCAGCGCCCAGAGGTAATGCCGCATGGGGCGGTGCAGCTCCCGCACCAACGGGGGGCGGACCCCCCGGCGCTGGTTGCATCAGGCTATTCGGTGGCGTCATCGCTTGCCGGTGGTCCTCCACATGCTCGATCAACATCTGGCGGACCTTCCACGGCTTCGCGTCGTCCAGAATGATCTCCTCATGCACGTCGATGTGGATGGCATGGTCATCATCGGCGGGCAAGAAAACATCCGAGCCGTCCTTGTTCCGGAACACGACCTGCGGCTGCCCCGTCGGTTGCCCATCCGGACCCACGGCCGGAGGGCCTTGCTCGACCTGAATCTGGCCCTTCTCGAAGTTGATGTTCTCTTTCCGCGCCTTCGCATAGTGACGGGTCTGACTCGCGAACGCGCCTTCGACGCCCCGACCGAGGTCCATGAGCGCGAGCCCCTTTTGCGGGGTCATCCACCCTTTTTCCGTAAAGTCCTTGATGTCCGCCCGCATCGCGGCTTGACTCTGTGGCTTGAAGCCCTCGAGATCAATGTCGATGTCGTCCGGGTCCGGGAGATCGTCCCCCGTGATGCTTTCCACCATGAACTCTAGGTCCTGCCGATGGACGGGGAGCCAGCGAGTTTCGTCGGGGTCGTAGCCCCACCGCGCAATCGTCAACTGCTGGCGGCCCCACTGAATGAACGTCTTCTTGAGCTGCATCACCGCGTCCACCAACTGTCCCGCTTCCGCTTCCTGCAAGAGCTGGACGGCGATCCCCGAGTCCACGCCCGGAGGAACTTGGCCGCGCTGAATCTCGTGGAAGCTCCCGATATCGAACATGGCCTTCAGGGCTTCCTCGATCATCCGCCAGCGATCCGGGCTCACCGTCACCGGCCCGACTTTCTGAATGATCTCGCCCAAGGCTTTGTTCATCACGGCCGAGTGCATAGGGATCTTGACGTGGCCCCCCGCCACGTTCGTGATGTTGTCGAACAACCCCGGGATGTCCAAGCCCACCCACTGGCCGATGCCCGCGAGCCCTTGCTCCTGCAAGGCCAAGCCCCATTGCTGGTTGATGACCTTTTGGGGACTCACCAAGTCCCGGCACATCGCCCGCCCGTAGGGATCATAAGGCCGCCGCTCGTCGTAGAGCGCGGTATAAGGCACTATCCCTTGCGGGAGGCCTTGCGCGTCTTGGTCGGGGTCCTGCGGGTAGAGGAGTTCGGTGCCTCCAACTACGAGTAAGCGGCCATGTGGGAGAGCTTCTGATGGCGCTTCCCAATACTCGGAGAGCAGGGTGAGCTCGCGATCCGGTAACCGCCCACCGTCACGACCCGTGAGTAGATCGTTCCCCGTGATCGTGCCGTACGGGGCAGTGATACTGCGGACGATGCTTTCGTAGTTCCGGATGGTCGTGATGCCTGCAACCGTGGACACGTTGCGCGCGGCAGCTCCATACTTCTCCTTGATGACGGAGATCGGGACCACTTCGGTATCGACCAGCCAGCGGAACCCTTCCGCGACATCTAAGCCCATTGCATCCCGGTTAATGCGGATGTTGAACAAACTCCGGACTGCCGTATCCACGTCGCCCGGCCGATAGCGATAGGCCCCTTCCGTGATGGGGTTGCCATCCCCGTCCGCCAAGAGATTTCCTTCGCGGTCCACGGGATACTCGGTCTGGTCCCCCGTCTGCGGATGCGGGGCCATCACCGTCGCATTGCGGAGCGTGCCGATCTTCGGGTTCCAGAAGCTCTTGAGCCAGCTCGCCCCACAGCCGAAGGCGAGCCATAAGGCCGCGCGAGACTTGCCGTCGAGGTCCGTTTTCTTCCAGCGGTCCTGGAGGAAGTTCGAGCCCACCGTCGCGCGGTCGCGTTCCTCGTAGTCGTTCGACTTGGGGGTCGCGCGCCACGACATCGTGGGGGAGAGGAGGCGCTGCATCCGGGCGCGGAGAATGGGCCGGATGTAGTTGTAGGTGACCCGGACTTTGTTGTCGATGTTGGGCGCGTCCATCCACACCTTCTCCCGAAGCGCCCAGTCGATGTGCATTCTTCCATCAATGAACAACAGGTGCTGCGTGGCGAGCTTGTAGCGCCCGATCGCATCGAATTGCCCGTCGTTGATCACTCGGCCGACGTAATCGGCCTTCTTGCGGTTGTCCGCGTCAAGCGCGGGATAGTCGGGCGTCCGGGAATAGGCTAAGGTCCCTGGCGTGTTGACATCGTTCGCGTGATCCGGGGCTACCGTGGTCGCCATTAGCAGGACGCCCACACGGTCATGGTGGGCACGTCGTCCCGCACCTCGAGCGCTAACCCGAGTTCCACGGCTAAGGGCGCCACATCGGCCACCGCGGTGGGATGCACGACCAGTTTGGTGGGCGTTTCGCCCCCTTGGTTGATGACCGCCTGTATCGCCCGCTGCACGTCACTCAGGACCAGATTGGTCGTGGTCACCGCTCGCCCCCTTGGCGGTCCTGCCAGAGCTGCAACACGCGGTCCTCCGTCATGCCGAGATCGAAATGCAAGAGTCGGGCTTCGCGCTCCAAGTCTGCCCGCACTTCGGGGCTCTCCCAATTCTGCACGAAACTGTGCAACTTCTCGGGGAGCAGCTTGATCGGCTCCGCACTCTTGGGTGTCACCGCGTCGCGGGGGGGAATCTGATTCCCCTCTTTCCAGGCGGCGTAGAGGCGATCTTCCGCCACCCGCTTGTCCCGCACGGCGTCCTCGTAGACCGAGCGGGAGACCCAGGGCCACTTCATGCGGTCGCCTTCGCTTTCGCGCCACTCCGATGCGCGTACTCCGCGCGCTTGGTGTCCTCGTTCACGCGCAACACGTCCCCCGGGTCCGGTGCTCCATGCGTGGGAATCCCCGTCGTCCCCTTATGGGCCAGGATGTTCGGCAAGCTGTAGACCTGCCGCCCATGCACGACCACGAGCACATCTTCCTGTTTCCCGACCTGGCGCAACTGGCCCACGATCTTCGCCCACCGCCGGTAGAAGTCCGCGTAACTCTCACCCTCCGGGGCCGGCTGTGTCGGCTTCTGATGCTGCAACCTGTCGAGCTGCGGCTTGGCCGTCATCACGGGTTGTCCGGTAATGCGCCCCACGTTCCACGTCCGCAAGGCTTGGTCCGCCACGACCGGGATGCCGCCCAACTCCTTCGCGATCAACTCGGCCGTCTCTTTCGCGCGCGGCAGGTCACTCGCGAAGATGAGGGTTGGCGGCGTCCCCCGCAATGCATCGGCGGCGGCATGAGCTTCCGCTTTCCCTTGGGCCGAGATGCCGATGTCCCCCCAGCCCCGGATACGCTCCTCCGTGGGGTGGTCGCTATTATGGGCAGTCGACGCATGCCGGGCTACGTAAAGCATATTGCCCCGTGCAGATATGCCATGGCGCGATCACCGCAATTGGCATCTATCAACCCTTCGATGAATCCGACGGCCCGATTGCACCGATCACACAATAGGCCGCGAATCTTTCCCGTCTTGTGGTGATGGTCGACCGCCAATCGCTTGACTTTCCCTCGCCATATCTGCGTTTCGGGTTGGCGGCAGATCGCACACGTACCGTTTTGGGCTTTGAGCATATCATCGTACTGCTGATGCGTAAGCCCGAACATGCGACGGAGGTGCCGATCATGCCGTTTCTCAGGATGCCTGCCATGATACCGACGCGCATTAGCTAATGTCTTGTCACGGTTCTTGGCACGCCACCGTCTATGATATGCGCGCCTACGCTCGGCAGTTCGTTCCCGATGCTTACGAGCGTATTCGCGAGCATATGTACGCAGGTATTCCTTGTTGGCCTCACGCCATGCGCGATCCCTAGCACGCTCACGTTCCGTTTTCACGTGAGGTCCACCTCTGGCGGGGCGAAGTCTAGGTCGGGATCGGTCCGCTCCTTGCGGAACCGTCCGGCCGCGTGTTTCTGCATGACCTTCGCGGAATCCTGCGCTTCCCGATAACTCAGATCGTCCAGCTTTTGCCGCAGCATCGCCTTGGTATGATCGGGCTCGTCGGGCTGGAACGGTCGCACCAGGGCCAGATACCGCAGGCAGTCCGTGCAATCGTCATCCGCCTTCACCGGCTTGAAGGGCACGTTCTGCTGCCAGCGGTAGCGCTGGAGCTCCCAGACCAAGCGGGAGTCGTTCGTATGGCCTTCCCAGGCACTACTCCACAGGCTCGCCACGAAATAGATGCGCGGCGCCCCGAGCTTTCGGTGGCCCTTGTCGTCCATCTGCGTGGGGTGCCAATGCCCCGGGTCCTGCCAGGCCATGCGCTGAATCAGGTCAATGCTCGCCTTGACTGAGCCCGCATCCTTCGGCACGGGCGAGGCAAAGATCCCGTGTTCCGCCATGTTCACGATGCTCTGCGCGCCAGAGCCTCCGGGATCAGCAAACACCAGCGCGTTCGGACAATGCCAGCGGGCCAAGAGCTCCAAGTACTGACGTGCATGGTAACTGTCTGGGCGGTCCGTCTGGAAATGCTCCGCGACACAGTACCAGTTGCCCTCGTGGTCCAAGGCGCTTAGGAGTCCGGCATGGCGCTTGTTGGGGTCGATGGTGAGCACCCACGAGTAGGGGCGGTTCGGCGGTAACGTAGGCACGTAGTAATGTCGCCAGTCCTGGAACTGCGGGAACACGAGGCCTTCGACAAAGCCGTATTCCCCGTAGAGGCGGGTGCGCTTCTCCTGCTCCGAAATGACGGGATCAGCCTGGAGACGTTCTGCGGCGCCTTGGGCCGCCGGGTTGTCGGCCATGCCCATTTGGATAATCGTCACGCCCGACGTGGACCCCTTCGCTGACGACTTCCAGATGCGATCCCCACGCTGATACTCGGGTTTCGCCACAGGTTCGTAGAGTCGCGAGTACGTCCAGTCCATGCCCAGGAGTGGGGTGAACGCTAAGACCAAGACCCCGTTCGTCGTGGCGAAGCGCTGCATACAGCTCCCATAGAGCCGCACGTCTTCTGGCTCCTCGTCCAGCACGATCAAGTCCACCGTGTCCGATTCGAACGCCATGAAGCCTTGCTCTTGCGCCTTCCCCCAGAGACTGCTTTCGCCGTATTGGTCACGCCAAGTAATGACGGGGTGCGGGCTCTGCGTATAACTCGCGCCGAGTCCCGCGAACACGTCTGTGAGCAAGCGTTGCTCCCAATTCGAGCGCCACTTCTCGAACGTCAGCGGCGCCACCCAGACTTTGAGGGCCCGTTGCGGATTCCTGAGCCGCGCGTAGATTGGTCCTTCTCGCCGAATCAGTCGCCCGACAATCCCTGCACTCAAAACCGATTTTCCAGATTGAGTCCCCCCGAGTATCATCACGATATCACTGTGGGCTTGCAATCCGATTTGCTGTTGGCGGTGCCACGGAAAGAGGGGAAACCACAAGTCGCGCAGTCCCGCTTGGAAGGCTTCGGGACTCGCAATCGTCACGCCGTCGTCCGCACAGGAGGCGCGAGCCACTCCACCGTATCCCGCGTCACTGTAACCCAACACGTCGGCTGCGTGCGCTCGAGCTTGGTCACCCGTTGCTCCAACGCTTCAAAGCGGGGGCTCGTCACGTCTACGAGCCATGGGAGTGGGGTGGCTGCGGAGACCGCCGCGCCCGCGACCCAGCGGAGCCAGCGGGCCAGCTTACGCACGCAACGCCTCCACGATCTCTTGCCCTGCCGCGTGACCGGGGCATTTCTCCCACCGGCCGTCCGCCCAATGCTTGCAGCCACAATGCGCGGTCCACGTGGAGTGCTGCAGCTTGGGATCTTGGAGGTGGAGCACGATATCGCCCCACTTCACCTGCACGGGCTCGGTCATTCCACGAGGCTCGCTTCCACGACGATGGCTTTCAGGAGCTTGGCTTTCCCCTGGGCATCTCCCGGCAAGACGTTCACCAAGCGTGGGATCGCTTCCAAGAGTTGCTGGGCGGTGAGTTGCGTGGGTTGTTGGGGCGTCAGGTCCACCGTGGGTTGAACGGGCAAGCCTTCCGCGTAGGCAGCGGCGTGTTTCGTGGCCGACATGAAGTGCGGGTGTGTATCCCGGAACAACGCGCGCTTGAAGGCCGACTGGTGATTCTTATGGGAGAGAAGCGCGGAGAGCCAGGCTTTGTAGTCGAACGCTGGACGCCCACGCGGATTTGTCGGCCCAACGTCACGCGCAGCGCGCACTTGCACAACGGTGGCCCGACTCACGCGAGAAGTCGCGGCTTGTGCCAACGGGCATTGAGGGCATCTTGACTACGCCGCGCCATGTCCTGATCCACTGACTGCGTAATCGCCGCTGCCACCGACCAGCCTGCGCGGAGTCGAGATGCTAGGGTATTCACGGAGAGACCGCGCTTCCGCGCCCACTCCGCAAGCGTCAGCGATTCACCTTGGTAGGTGATGCGACGATTCTTACTGGTGTTGAGTGTTTGCTGACGGCGAGTCGCCCACCGGCAATTCTCAGCTTCGTAATTCCCGTCGTTGTTGATCCGATCCAGTTCTCGACCTTCTGGTCGTTCCCCCATATCAGCGAGAAAGTTGTCGAACACCGCCCAGCGCTCGCAGCATCTGATGCCACGACCGCCATAACGGGCATAGCCGCGTTGATTGGGATTGTTGCATCGCGCCCGCATCTTCTGCCAAGACTTGAACGTGCCGGGATACCGTTCGCTCACGTTCACAGGGGCTTGCCGTTCGACCCCAAGAGAGTCGTCGTTGATGGCATAATCGGTAATTGGGTTGGGTCCACCACAAAGACGGCGAACGACCCGCCGGCATCGATGTGCGTCAGGAGCTCCGGAAGGATGCGGTCCAGTTGGGTGTCCAGCATCCCATGCGCGATCTCCCGCGTCTTGTCAGCAGCGACCTTGATGGTCTCGAACCGCGTCCGGTCCTCAGGCGACATGGCCTCGAGCGCGGCGGCGAGTTTCGGATCCTGTTTGCGACGGAGAGATATCGGGTCGGGCATCTCCTAAAATGCACTCCCGACGAGGATTGCGAAAGACCTCCGAGCGGCGCGCTGAGCCCTGTTCTCTTTACCGGACAGGACGCCAAAGAGTCTCGCCCTGGACGAACGCCACCGCTCGGAGCCCTACCCGTCGTCGTCTAATGCCATCACCGTAATCCGCACCCGGCGACCACACAGCCCGCAGTGATATATCTCGTAATCCTCGCGGACCTCGCCGCGCGAGAGCGTGGTTCCGCAATCCGGACAGCCGAGCGTCAACTCAGGAAGCACAACTGCACCACTCCTCCACGATCCCCATGCCGTTCAACCGAAACAACCACTTCTTCCCGTGCGGACAGAACTGCTGCGCACTTTTCCCGGGCAGATTCGTCGGCATCGGTTTTGAATCAGGCGAGCCGTGCTTACGCATCCGCATCGGCGGCGCGATTGGCGTCTGCACCCGCGGCGGCTTCCCGTCGTGGCGTGGCCGACCTCCCCATTGGCGGTCCAGCGCGTCCCGACCGATGAGTTCGATGCACTTCCGGTGCACCGCCGCCGCCGAGCGGCCAATTATCTCCCCGATCTTCGCGTAAGTCAGCCGCTTCGCCCGCAACTCGTGCAAGAGCGTCACTTCCCATGACTGCCACGCACCGCACTCATGCGGACTTTTCACGAGGCGTTCAGCCACGGATCACGAGCTCGCAGGCTGGCACATCCTCTACCCGTAACCGCAGCACCGTTTCCTTCGAGACCCACGCCAAGAGGCGCGTTCCGATCAGGAGATGCAGCGAGCCGTCCTGCGCATTGAGCGTCCAGGGCTCGAGCTGGGATTCCGGGAGGGCGGGGCTCGTGTGCTCGTGGCTCACTTGCCAGGACTTGAGCGGACGCTGGGAGCGGGGTTTCATCGCTTGGTGCGACGGTGCGGAAGGTGCCGAATCATGCTTGGCATCCGCCGCCAGATCCGAGGCGCTTTCCGCAAGCGGAGTGCGCAGTCGCGTCGGTCCCCATGACGTAAATGCGGTGGAATGACTGAGCGGACGACCCATGCATCGTAGAGCCTCGCAGCGAAATGCGGAGTGAGGGTCATGTCGGCGGTATCCCCGCGATTTCGTCGCATTCCTGGGCCGTGCGATAGCGCACCTTCGGGATGAACACCGGGTTCTGCATCGGTCGGCCCCACTGTCCGAATGAACTCACGAACTTCGGAATGGAGAAGTAGACGCAGCGTGGACCCTTGTGGAAGATACAGTAGTGCCGGAAATGGTCGAGGATCTGTTCCTGCGAGTAGGTCGGTTGCAAGGGCTTGAAATAGCGCCCGATCTGCGGTCGGCTGGCGATGCCGCCCAGAATCTCCTCTTGGAGTTTCGCCGGACTCTCAATCCAGGGCGCCCAGGTCATGGCCGAATCTCATCGTAGGCATCGAGAATCCGTTCCAACGTCCCCTGGCTCATCTCAATGGCCCGTTTCCGTAGCCGATCCTGCAACGCGCGGATCAGGCGCGTGCGGTCGTAATCCGTCGTCACCAAAATCGTCCGCTCGCTCATAGACACCAGCCCCTTTATCTCGGCAGGTAGTAAGCTGCCGAGCGTTTGACATGGTCGCAGCGTGCTGTCCCAAACCGGCCGCGTCGTGCTGGTGGACGAACGCGCTCGCGCCGTGAATCGGACTCAGAGCCATGCACCTGGCTGTGCATCGTTGCCGCAGCCTATCTGCCGAGCCGGGTTGTCAGGGGCGACAGTGCCCGGAATTGTTCGGCTGCCGATGCGCGTCCCGTTGGGTTCAGACCACTCGACCCGATGCGGTCTCGGCGAACGGTGTCAGAACGCCGGAGCGGGAAACGGAAGCGGCCCGCTCGTCGCCTGTCGAATCCTGGCCGCGGCGGTGCAACCGGGACAGGGTAGGCATACGAGACGGGCCGCAACTGCAGCTCCGTGGCACCTGATTGTCGCGTGCGTGACGCCCTTCGACGGGACGCGCGCACACCGAATACTCACTTGATTCCGGCTCGTGTCAAGGTCACACCGCACCGTGACGTGTCACGCTCATCCGTGACGCAGCGTGACTACGCCTCGCGCTGCAGCCGCTCCACGAACGCCCGCCAGTAGGGATCACGCTGACGCGCTCGAGCGTACTGCTGAGCTCTCCGGCGAAACGCCCGCTTTCGGCTCTGGCGCTTCGCTCGGCGCACGAGGGCCTTGGTGACCATGCCCCACAGTATAACGGTCCTGCGTCGAAAGGACACGCCAGGCGCGATTGGAGAGAATGCGGTTCCGGATGGCGGCGTTCACACGGACTTCACCAAATCGGATGCAGAGATAGTCATAGCGCCACGGTACGGAGTTGTCGTCGCCCTCCCACGCGATAAGCGTCGTGAGTTCATGGCCATATCGCACGTCGCGCCCAAACTCGTAGGACGTTCCAGTGAAACCTCGCGCGGCTTCGGTCAAACACAGGCTCCCATTCGTCGAGGCTTGCTTGCGGAGCCTGCCGCCCTCAATAGCCGTCACCAACACGGCACTAGCCTGGGCCGGCGTCAATTGCAAGAGGAAATGCCCGATCATGCGCGCCTCCGGTGAAAGTCTGCTTCGCTACACGTGGGACACAGGGCGACCCGTTCCACCCCAAAGCGGTTCGGGCGGCGTCCACTATCCACCATCACCGCCGAGACTACGGCCCGGGAGGTATCGCCACCGCAGAACACGCACCGCAAGCGGGGCGCGGGCTCCCAGCCAATCCCGAGCCCGGACTGGGGATCACGGAGTCGTACCCAAGTAGGCTCCGAATAACCCTCACTTAAGACCACCGGAGGGCCAGGATCGGTGCGGGACGTGGGGAACTCGTAGGTCTGAGCGTCGGCCCAGCCCGCAAAGGGATCGGTCATGGCGTGCCTAGCCTATCCCTCTGTGAGCGGTGTCGGGCCTGTAGCCTGCCCCGACCGTTAGCTAGGACACGCCGGAACTGACCGCCGCAACCCATACCGTGCGTAAGACCTCGCACCCGACGACTGGAAAGGACCAGGACATCGCCGCACTTCTGACATCGAACCTTCATGTGCCCCACCGTTCGGTTACGGCTTTCCGCGCCGCATACTGACGCCCCAAGTCACGAGCGATGGCATGGAGATCAATCCCGTAATGCTGCTGGAAACTGACGATACCCATCGTATGCTGGGCGTCGTGGTGGTATGCACAGAGAGGTACACAATTCCCGATGTCATCACCGCCCGCTCCCCGTGATTGCACATGAGCACACTGACTGCCGAAGATCCCCAGCGGACATGAGAAATACTTGTCAGGATCACGACCGCGCAACAAGCATGCGAAGCTCCGAATCCATGCCTGATACTCGGGCACCCGGCGATGCGCGAACGCCTTCACGGTGCGTCGGCGCTTCATCCGGCTCCGCTTCAAGGGCTTCCCTGACCGAAGCAAGGGCGAGCGCTTCACGAGAGATGCGCCTCTGCAGCAAGATACCTGGCCACTGCGTTGCCCCGCTGAATCAGATCCGCAATCCCCATCGCGCGGTTCTCCAACTCGAAGTAACGCGCCTTCTCTACGGTCGCTTGCGTGAGGAAGTCCGTGTAGGTCGGGTGCTGGTGCGCCGATTCCTCAATGAACGCCTCCGTCACCTTCTGCTGGCTCCCCACGGCCATCGCGCGGATCATCGCGGCCACCTTTGCCAACTCAGCCTTCCGCAAATCTCCGAAGATCCCGCCCGGACCGTGCTTCGCCCGCAAGGGCGCGAGCTCCTTGACCAATGTATCCCGCTCGGCCAGCAAGGACTCCAAACTCGGGATGCCCATGCGGAGTTCGATGTCCGACAGCGTGGAGACGGGCGCGACCGTATCCGGCACGGTTACCGAATCCTGCGGGCGCACCCACTGAGGGATCGGCATCAGAATGGCACCGTTGAATCGTCATCGGATTCCTCACCAACCGGATACGCTGGCGTCGGAATCGCATCCTCGCCGCGGTGCTTCTTCAAGGCCTCGAGATAGGCCGCCTTGCGATCCGTGAGAAACTTCGGCCGCTCATACTCCTTGAGCAACGCGCTATCCGGTGCGGGCATCGCCTTCGGCAACGGGCTGATGCTCGTGATCTTCGCGAACTTCCGCCCCTTGCGGGTGGTGACGTGCTCCAAACTCACCAAGGCCGGCTGGCCATAAAGCTTCGTCACGGGAAGGCCCTGCTCCGCTTGCTCGGTCGTATAGGACCGTCCTCTCCAGGCTTCCATGAACTTCCGGAGGTTCGCCTTCTCGTTGGCGCTCTTGGTCATCTCCGTCGTGACGAGTGTCAGGCTCTTCGCCTCGTCATCCTGCCGCGCACCTGAGGCAAAGACTAGCGCGACCTTCGCGACTTCACGGGGCTCATCATCTCCGAACTGCTCGACGTTGATGCCTAGGTCTACTACATCGACACACAGGACAGCGTACTGGCCTTCGTCGTGCGCGGTGAACTTGGCGCCAGAATCTGTTGCGGTCACATCATCAGGTTGGCTCATAGGTCCTTTCGGGTTACCAGTGGCGCCCGGGGCCGTCCCACCAGGAGACCGGCTCGGGGACAATCGTCCAGACGTGAATCACGAGGCCACACTGGCGGCTCGTGCAGCGCTCGCTCACCCACGCGGTGCCGATGACGAGGTGCACGACGTGTCCACAGCGGGGACAGCGGGCGAGGGTCACGCGAGCGCTCGGGCACGAGGGTGCCGCAGGTCCCACGCCTTCCACCGGCACTTGGGCGAGCAGTACCGCAGCGGCCGCCCTTTGGGCTTGGGCGCTCGGAGTGATCGGCCGCAGACTTCGCACTTGCGCTTTTCCATATTGCTAACTATACTCAGGGCGTTGCTAACGCGCAAGCCCCCAACGAGGAGTCGCATGAACTTCCAGACCGACCTCCGAGCCTTCCATGGGAAGGCGGCCATCAAGGCCACGTACCTCGCCCGCGTGCGGCAGCATCAGCGCTTGGACGAACTCATCCATGGCACCTACTGGGCGAACGGCAAAGGCTGCGCCGTGGGTTGCACGATCCACTCGGCCAATCACGCGGCCTATGAGACGGAGCTCGGCATCCCGCATATCCTGGCGCGACTTGAGGACTGCATGTTTGAGGGCATGGCGAACGGGAAGGCCTCGACATGGCCGAGCAATTTCCTGAACGCCATTCGCGTGGGGGCTGATCTGTCGTTGGTCTGGCCGCGCTTCGCTGTGTGGCTGCTCGTCGATAAACGCACGGGCGTCATTAAGTATGCCAAGACCGACGCCCAACGAGCAGCGATTCAGCGCGTGGCAGAGATGTACGGGAAGGTGATCGCAGGCGATCCGGTCGCGGAGAGCGACTGGCGCGCCGCCTACGCCGACGCCGCCGCCGCCGGCGCCGCCGCCGCCTATGCCGCCGCCTACGCCTACCGCGACCGCCGCCGCCGCAAGGGCGAGTTCCGGCGACTCTGGATCACGCGCATCAACGCCGCTGCCCGGCTGCACGAGCTGTCCTACAGCCGGTTGATGAACGGGCTCCGCAAGGCCGGCGTCGAGATCAACCGCAAAGTGCTCGCCGATCTCGCCGTCCGCGATCCCGTCGCGTTCGAGCAGCTCGCGGAGGTCGCCAAGCAGGCGCTCTGATCATGCGCGACCTCCTGGCAGCCCTCGCCGAGCTGCGGGAGCGTCTGAAGGAAATTCCGCAGGCGGACGA
>Ga0307471_100000242_pt1 | contig 27325 bp, 27 predicted proteins | sample atmos_gasesAM3C__2_FD_204566 | JGI IMG/M metagenome (GOLD analysis project Ga0307471, IMG submission 204566) | Hardwood forest soil microbial communities from Morgan-Monroe State Forest, Indiana, United States - atmos_gasesAM3C_515 | ecosystem: Environmental > Terrestrial > Soil > Temperate...
ATCGAAGCCCCCGAGAAGATGTGACAGTGTTTAACGCCGAGCAATAGAGGCGATCGTTGGGCACGATGTATGGTTCCGTGTCAAGACATGGGTTGCGCCGTGTGTCAGGACATCCGCTACATTTTGATGCGTTGGGAGGGCCCGTAGGGGTCCCCGAGGGCGACCGGAGGGGACTCGACCACGCCCCGTGTAGTGTGATCGCGTAGCGGCTGTGATCGTCCAATATCGATAACGGCCCTACCGGTGCCTGCCAACCCACCGGCCCTTTAAAATCCATCTGCCAAAGTTGGTTCGGTGCGCTGCGCGAAAAACGTTGCACCGCTGTGCGGTGACGGTCCTGGGGACGTACTAAATCATGGCGAACCAGAATGCGATGAATAGTGATTATCGGCAGCGTGAGCCCATCTTTTTTTAGCAACGGATGAATCTTCCGCGCTCCCCAATCCGGCCGCCTCTGCCGCGGCTCCACAACCCGCTGCTCGATGTCCTTCGCCGTTCGTACTAGACTGTGGTGCGGGCAACGGCTTTTTTCCACCACCGCTTCGATGCCACCCGACTCGAAAGCGCCGCAACCACGAGTACCCGGTGGGCCGCGAAATCTTAGCGTCTCTTTGCACAGCTCCTTCATCGACTTCTTGCGACGGTTGGCTCGCACCACAAAAGCAATTCGTTGTTCGGCTACATTCACCATTCCCCATGCCATCCTGCCCTCTTGCAAAGGCTCGTTTCCCTTACCCTCGCCAAAGCGAAATGTAAGGATGTCCTGATAACGATCTGTAAAGGAAGTCATGGAACTTGACACAAGAGTGTCTGTGCTCTTGGGCGGCTCATCCTTCGGGCAGTTGCGTTCACGAAGGGTGGGTTCTCACAATGCAGCGGCGCAGTCTTACGCTCTTGAATGTCAGTTCGCTGCCCCACACGCCGATTTTGCGTATGGCCTGGTTTCACTCTTTCCTCAGCGCACTCCCGCTCAACTGCCACACCAATATCTCCATCACCGCGTCCTGATCCTCCCCGCCCCGTTTCAACCGGTCATCCGCCTTTTGCAACGCGCGCAAACCCTCCAACAACCTCTCCTTGGTCGTCTTTCTCGCGCTTTGCAACGCCACCTCGGCCTGTTCCGGTCGCATCCCCAGCGCTCGTGCCGCTTGCCATCCGTTCGTCAGGCCGCGCAATTCACTCGCTTCAATCAATTTTCGGTACATCCATGCCATGGCCCCCAGCATCTGCAACGGCTGTTCTCCTTCGCGCAGCAGCCGCCCCAAAAACTCCATCGCCTTCTTCGTCTGACCCGTTGCCAGCAGGTCCGCCAATTCCCAAATCGTCGTGGTCTTCTCCGAAATCACCAGCGCAGTCACATCCTGTCGCCGCACCACTCTCCGTTCCGCCGCATATGCCGCCAATTTGTCCAATTCCATTTTCAATCGCAACAGATCTCCGCTCACAAACTCCGCTAAATCCTCCGCCGCGCCTTTTTCAAACTCGATGCCCTCTTCCTTCGCCAGGCTTTTTGCCAACCCCACTCCCGCCGCCATCCGCTCGCCAGCGTCCTCGCCGACACCTACTTCCACCACCAGCGCCTTCTCCGTCAACATTTTCGCCAGCTTCATTCTCTGATCCAGCCCCGACGCTTCCAGCACGAGCACCGTGAACGGCGCCGGGTTCCCCAGATAATCCCCGATCGACTCCACGGCCTCTTCCCGATTCTTTTCTCCCAGCTTCTCAATCGCCGCCGCCTCCTCCAGAAACACCACCTGCTGTGGCGAAAGCATTGGCAGCGTTTGTGCCTGCCCGAGGGCCGCTTCCGTCTCGCCCTTCGCAGCCGAAAAACGCGACACCGCCCACGCCCGCGCCGCCTCCGGCACATACTTCTCGATTAATTCCGCCCGGCACCGGTCCCGCAAGTACGGCTCATCCCCTAGCAATAAGATCGCCGCCACCGGCTTGCCTTTCCCCAGTCTCTGCAGAAACTCTTCTGCCGTCGTGCTCGCCATCAATAATTCTCCGTCACCGCCGCCACCAGCCGTTGCGCAAAATCTCTCGCCATGCGGTCCTGTGCCGGTTCGCTTTCCTGGAAATAGCTCTCCACACTCGCTTGTGTCAATCCCGTCGCCAACTCGTACTCATCCCGGAAAACGAAGTTATCGTTGTGATACAGCACCTTATCGGTGGTCCGGTCCGTTAAGGTCACGTCGCATTTCATGGTGATCAAAAAAGACGTGGCCTGCGCCGCCGTTATCGTTGGCGTGGATATCTGCTGATACGTCAGCGGCAGCACTTCGATGTGGAGCACCTTTCCGCGCAGCACCGCGTCTCCGCCGTTCGCATCGGACACGATCCGGTATTTCGTCTTGGCCAAGAATTCGTGAATCGTTGCCGACGTCAGTTTCTGCTCGATCCGGTACGTCGTGGTTTTGTTTTCAATGGCCGGCACCGCGATCACATGAATGCTCTTCGGCAGCGCATCGTTGTGGCCCGCTACGTGATATCCGCAGCTCGCCATCCCCGCCACCAGGCACGACAAAATCAGCTGCCCATATCGCCTCGCCATTTTCATCCCTCGAGCGACTCCGCCAATTTCACCCCGCTCCACGCTGGGACTCGCAAATTGTCTCCCGCTCCCCAGAACCACCAACTACCCTCCCGCGAAACATCTTTCTTTGGCTCGCTCAAATATAAACTTGTCTCTCCAGCCACGCTCACGTTGCTCGGCCCGCCCTCTCCGCTCGCCTGCACCACGAATCCCGCTTCCTGGCACGCCTTCTTCACCGCTTCCGCTTCCGCGCTTTTCTCCAGATCCGCGCATAGGCTGAACGTCATTCCATAAAATACTGGCGCATGAATCAGGCTCAGGGAAATCTTCGCATCCTCCTCGCCATCTCCCACCGCCGCGGACACTTCTGTGCGAATCTCCAGTAGTCTTTCCTGCAGATCCTGCCGGCTCTCCGCTCCGTACTTCGACAGCAGATTGAACGCCGCTTGCGTCCCGAACACGCGATTTCCTATGCTCTGAAACGAAAGCAACTGCGATGTCTGCGCCTCCAGCTCTTCAATTCCGTCACGCCCCGCTTCCGACACGGGTTGGTACAGCACCGCCACCATTCGTTGCAGCCCAAAGCGCCGCAGCTCCAACGCCAGGCTCGCTATCGCCATCCCACCCGTCGAAAATACGCTGTAGATCGTCGCGTTATTCGCGGCCGTTCTTCCGCTCAGCGCTTCGATCTTCGGAAACCACGGCGTGGCCGCCGGCTCCTGCAAACTCGCATGCGAAAAATCGATAATTGTTGCGCCCGCTTCCCGCGCCACCGCGATGCATCGCTTCCCAAATCCGCTTGAGCCTGTCAAAAACGCGAATCGCGCCCCGCGAAACGCATCTTCATCCATCCGCTGAATGAGTGCCGCTTCGCCCCCGGCTTCTGTCAACGTTCCAGCGGCTTCGTCTTCATCCACCAGCCGCACGTCCCACTCCGCAAACCGCCCCTCTTCGAGCAGCGTTTTTAGTTCTCCTCCCAGGAGCGACGACGCGCCCGCAATCACCATTCGTTTTTGTTGGGATTCCCGGGACATGATTCAGACGGTTCGCGCCACTAGCCGGTGCCGCACTACTCTCACCACATGCAGCGTTATCCCGGCCAAAGCATACGTTCCCGCCAGGATCACCAGCACATATTCCGAATATTTCCAGATGACCGCCACCATCAGAAACAGCAATATGATCGTGACCGAAGGCTGCTTCCTCGTCCACGGGATATCTTTGAAGCTGTAATACCTCACCGTGCTCGTCATCAACGCGCCCAGCAACGGCAACAGCACAAACCAGGCCAACGAATATTGCTTCTGGGTAATCGGTCCCAGCCAGTGGCACGCGTGCACGATTGCCGCCACCAACCCTGCCGCCGCCGGCGTTGGCATGCCCACGAAATTCTTCGAGCCGCCCGGCTCCATTCCTTGCACGTTAAATCTGGCCAAGCGCCACGCACAGCAGATCAGAAACGTCAGGCAGCACAGCCAAGCGAACTCGCCCAGCTGGTGGTAGCTCTCGACTCCTCCAAATCCGCTGCGAAATCCCCACGCATATGCCAGGATCGCCGGGGCAATTCCGAAGCTCACCACATCCGCCAGCGAATCAAACTGGACTCCAAATTCGGTGTTCGTTCCCGTCAACCGCGCGATCCTCCCGTCCATCGAATCGAACAGGATCGCCAAGCCAATCGCCCTCGCCGCGTGATCGAAATTCTCATTCCCTCCCACCAGGGCCGCAATCGACGCGTAATATCCACAAAGCAGATTCGCCACCGTGAACAGGCTCGGAATCAGAAAAATCCCTCGTCGCAATCGCGGGTTGCGCTTCCTCTTCTCAAAGAAAGGCATCTCCTGTTGTTCGTTTTCTGCCATTTCCGCTCACCTTCCTGGTTTTTACGCGGCGGGGTCTCCCCCCGCCCTTCTGGATCCGTAGTGGCGCGCTGCAGCGTGCCCTCTTTCTTTTTCCTCGTAGCGGCCGCCTCTTTACCCCGAACATCTGGAGGAGCCGAGGCGCGCCCCCTTGGACTCTCTTTCCGTGTCCTTATGTAGTTGCCAACCTCTAGGTAAGGCTGGTTGCGTCATCACTTCTTCCGCAAGCCCTGCGGCTTTTCATCTGCAACAGAGTACTACGCTCCGCCTTCCGGTTCTGTCAATTTCTGTCTTCCGGCTGGCGATTTTTCCGGCGACGGCATCCGGCTCGGCACGCCTTCCACCATCCGTGCCACCACGCTCGATCCGCCTTTCACGTTCTGCCCCACCTTCACCGCGATTTCCGCGCTTTCCGGCATCCACAAATCCACCCGCGAACCAAACCTCACCAGGCCAATTCGCTCCCCCCGGGCCACCGTATCTCCACTCTTTTTCCACGCGACTACCCGTCGGGCCACCCATCCTGCAATCTGTTTACACACCATCGGCCCGTGTTCGCTGGCCAGCATAAACACATTCTGCTCGTTTTCCAGGGAAGCGTTCTCGGCCCACGCCGCAAGAAATTTCCCGGGTTTATATTCCAGCCTGCTGATTGTTCCGGCGGCTGGCGCGCGGTTCACGTGCACATTCCAGATCGCCAGAAAGATGCTGATCCGCTTCCCTGGCCGGCCGTCGCTGTCTTCCGATTGCACCACCACGACGCGGCCATCTGCCGGCGACACCACCACTCCTGGTTCCATCGGTATTTCGCGCTCTGGGTCTCGGAAGAAATAAAAGACGAACAGGCTCAGGCCCACCAGCACCATTCCCACGTCCAGCGCCGCCGGAGTTCGCCACGCGATTCCCCCCAGCCCCAGCAGGAGCAGCGGCGCTCCAAACCAGTACCCCTCTTTGACCATAGTCTCCCAATCTTCGTCGCGGAATTTCTCCCGCCGAGAACCCTGGTCATTCTAGTACAGAACCCTTTTCCTGGTTGCCGCCGTCCTCCCTCCTTGGCACTGCAATACCGCGCGAACCCCAACAACTGTGGCGTATTCATCTTTGCAAGGCCAGGCGCACGGGTTGTCGTGGCCGCACTTGCCTTGCCCGCCTTGCCTGCCCTGAGTTTTGAAGGGACCTAAGCCTCTTTCCTGGATTCGTAGGGGCACAATACATTGTTTGGTTCATGACATGCGTTACAGGCTGTGTCAGGACATCCCACCAGACACATTTTGCCCTCTTGGGTTTGCTTCTCGTAGGGGCGGCTTTATGCCGTCTTTGTGGTTTTGTAGCGGCCGCCTTTTTATCCCGAACATCGAGCGGGGCTGAGGCGGGCCCTCTTGGGTTGTCCGTTCTAGCTCGGGTTCTCCTCACCTATGACAGGAGTGTCTGTGCTTGCGTTCCTCCTTGCCTGTGTAGTGGCCGATCTTCAGATCGGTTCCTCTAGCGCACAGCGAGTCCGCGAGCGCTGCCCCCACACACATCAATCCGTGTGCTTGAGCAAACTCTCCGCTCGGGCCCGCTAATTCTTAATGAATCGTGAGTTACTGCGAATGTCGAACGTGCTCGCTGTGGTTGCGCGCGGCAAGTCGTTCCATTTCATCTTTTACGTGAAGCTTTAATTTCTTTAATCGGATTTCTTCCAGGAGTGCTTCGGAATTCAGGTAGGGAGATTTACTGAGGTTCTGCAACTCTGCTTCGTACTCTTGATGCTTGGCGGCCAGACGCTGGTATTCCGCGTCTGTGTCGACAATTACGTCCCGAGGTGTCCGCTGCGCTGTCGCCATGCGTTCCTCCTCATGACTGGATTGTGAACACTACATAAACGCAGCCTAGCACCGGGATTCCCCTCGTCAAGCCCTTTTCCGTACCTGCCCTGTGGAATGTTCGTACCATCCCGCCTTCTTCTCATACCTTTGTCATCCTGTGCTCGTACCTTCGACGTCAAGGCCCGTCAAGCGTTTCCCTGCGCACATCCCGTAAACCGCCCTTCGGGTCCTCTCTTCAGTCCTATCCCCGCGGGGCGGTGAATCCCTATCTCTTCTCCAGAATCAATGCCGCTTCCACCGGCTCCCGGTAATATTTCTCCCGCCTTCCTGCCAGCCCGAATCCTAGTTTCTCGTATAACGCAATCGCTGCCTCATTCGATTCCCGCACTTCAAGAAACACTTTAACCACGCCCGCCTTCGCAAACACTTCCAACAACCGTTTCGCCAGCGCTCGTCCCTCGCCCTGTCTCCGGCACGTCTCTCGCACCGCTAAATTCAAAATTTCTCCCTCGTCCGCCACCTGCCGCCCAATGATGAATCCGCTCGCTGCTCCATTCCTTTCACTGACCAAGGCCACCACGCCGCGCAACAACAGTGTCTGATCGAGCGCCGCCCGCGACCAGCTCGCCGCTTCCTTGGACTCTTCTAAGATTTCGCTCGCCGCCGCGGCATCCTCCTCCCGATAATTCCGCACCCTAAACTCGCGCTCTCGATTCTCAGCGCGCATGGCCTGCCGGTCCCTTCCAGAAAATCTCCGCGTCGGACCTCCGCACATAATTCGCATCCAGCATCAAAACGTCGCTGAACTCTCCGCGGCCCGCGCGTTCTTCCGCAATTTCGCAGATCGTTCCGGCTAGATCCGCCCCGCACTTCACCATCGCGTCACCCCGCGCCGCCCGTCCTCTCCAACCTTCTAATCCCGTCATCAACTCTGGATCCAGCGATACCCACTTCACCGCTTCCGCACCGGCCTGCTTCCCGACCCATTCCAAAAATCCGCCCGCTGTCACCACCATCTCCTCTTCCACCCGCTCCAATTTTCCCTCTTTATTACTTCTGTATAGCCCACCGAACATTTGGCCTCTCTGGGCGTCGTAACAAGCCGCCACATACCCCGGCTCGTCGTTCACCCTTGCCGCCATGGCCTCCAACCTCGAAACCCCTACGATCCTCTTCTCATAAACCTCCGCCCAGGCCTTCACCACCGTCAGCCCCACGCGCAAACCCGTAAAAGACCCGGGTCCCGTGGATACCCCCAACAAATCCAGGTGTTCCATTTTGGTCCCCGCCTCACCCAACACCTCTTTCACCGCGGGCAAAAGCCACGAGGAATAATCCTCTGCCGACTCATGCTTCCGCAGCCCCACGACACGGCCGCTGCGTCGCAAAGCTACGCTGCCCCTCGCCTCGCTGGTATCAATTGCCAAGGTGATCAAGCCACGGTTCTCCTATTCCTCTCCCCTTACTCTCTCAAACTAAACGGTTTGCAATACAAGTTTCTTGACCACAAATAGCTACTCCACCTTAAGAATTCCTAATAGAGCGCTTTAAACACCTCTTATACTGCCCCGGCCCGAGCAATTCCTGTGCCAAAAGAATTAACTCCTCTCTCTATCTTCCTGATTCCAGAGGATATACCTTGACTCCCCCCGTCCCTTCTCTTACACTATCCTTATCCTAGGGGGGACTTCCGAAACCATGGACTACAAGATTGGCGACAAAGTCGTTTATCCGAACCACGGTGTAGGCGTTGTTGAACAAATCAGTTATGGCATCTTGAACGGCAGAACCGAACGTTATTTCATGATTAAAGTCATTTCCAGTGGATTGCGCGTCATGGTTCCTCAATCCAATGCGTTGACGGTTGGTCTTCGTTCCGTCATTCGTTCCAATGACACCACCAAAGTTCTCGGCTTCCTCGAAAAGGGCAAGCTCAATTGCCATCCTGACTGGAAGCATCGCTTCAAAGAGAATTCCGAGCGCATGCGCACGGGTTCCCTCCTCGAAGTCGCCGTGGTTCTCAAGAGTCTCGTTTCCCTTTCCCGCAGCAAGCCTCTCTCCTTCCGCGAAAAGAAAATGCTCGAGCGTGCCAAATATCTCCTCGTCAGCGAAATGGCCACCGCCCGCAACCTTACCGCCGAAAACGCCGAAGGTCTTGTCGTCAAGTCCCTGGCAAAAGCAAAACTCCAATTCCCCACTCTTCAGGAAAAGTTCGAATAGTTCCTGCGCAACGCCATTATCCACCGGGCCCCGGTCACTCCGGGGCCCATTTTTGTAAGAGCCTAACCGCTCGCTGTCGTTGTCCGGGCCGTTCCCCCGGTATTCTGTTTGTTCTCTGCGACCTCTGTGTCTTCAGCGTACTCTGCCTTAAGTTATTCTCTTTTTCTGTTTTCTTGCCGAAGGGGCCGCGCCGCCCATCCCAGACACTGCTCTTCTCGCTTCACTCTGCTAACTCTGCAGTGAGCCGGTCTTTTCTTCTGACCTTCTCTTTTCTAATTTTCTATTTTCGAATTTCTATCTTCGCTCCAGTGGCATATTCGCCTTCGCGTTCAATGTCGCATCGGCGAAATCTCCTCTCGTAAAACCCGCGTGCGCCGCCGCCGCAATCATTGCCGCGTTATCCGTGCTCAACGTCCGGCTCGGGAAAAACACTCGTATGCCTCTCTCCCTAGCCCGCTCCGCAAACGCCAAGCGCAACTGGCTGTTCGCCGCCACCCCCCCAGACACCAGAATCGTCTCCACGCCGCACTCTTCCGCGGCCATCATGGTCCGTTCCTCCAGGTCCCGCACCACCGCGTTCTGAAATTCCCGCACCAGACCCAGCGTCGCCTCGCTGCACAGCGTCAGCAATTGCTCGAAATTCCGACGCCCTTGCGCAATCGCCTCTTCTCTCTTCTGAATTTCCTCCTGATACTCCGGGTGCTCCTTCACGTGGTACAGCACCGCCGTCTTTATCCCGCTGAAGCTGAAGTCCAGCGCATTCCCCCGCGTTTTCGTCGGCCCAAATTTCACCGGAGCCTTCGCTCGGCCCGCCGCTCCCGCCAGCCGCTCCAGGATCGGTCCGCCCGGATACCCAAGGCCCAACAGTTTCGCCACTTTGTCGTAAGCCTCTCCCGCCGCATCATCCCGGGTCTGCCCCAGCTTCCGGTAACTCCACGAGCCGCCATTCTTCCCCCCGCCGCTGGCCTTCACCTCATACAAAATCGTGTGACCGCCGGACACAATGAGGCACACGGCCGGCAACTGCGGCTTTTCCCCACCCAGGTATGCCTCCAGAAATGCCGCGTGGACGTGCCCTTCCAGATGATTCACCGCCACCAGCGGTTTTCCCAGCGCGGTCGCCAGCGTCTTTCCATACGTGATCCCCACCAATAGCGAACCCACCAGGCCCGGCCCTTGCGTCACGCCAATCGCATCCAGATCGTCAAATCCAAGCCCCGCCTGCACCAGCGCCTCGCGCACCACCGGCACAATCTGCCGCAGATGTTCCCGCGAAGCCAGTTCCGGCACCACGCCGCCATATTTCCGGTGAATGTCAATTTGTGAAGCCACCACGCTTGACAAAATTTCCTTGCCGTCCAACACCACCGCCGCCGCCGTCTCGTCACACGACGACTCAATCCCCAATATCCGTATCCCCGTTGCCGTTTTTTCCGTCATCTCTGCACTCAGATTTCCATGCTAGCACACGCTTCCGCCAGTCTCTCGCTCGCGAACCCAGGAGCGTCATGTAAGGGCGCGTTGCACTTGTCCCGACTCCCGTCGGAATCGTGCCCTTTTGTGTTTCTTGCCGTTGTGACCGCCGCGTGCCACCAGAGGCCGATATGGCGCATCAAAGTTTCCAGTCTGCCCGGAGTCGGGCGGACATTTTCAAAGCGAGGTGACCCAATGACTTCTTACGGCGGAAAAGAATTGGCGACTGCGTTTCGGACCGTGCGGAAAAACACCATTCAGGTAGCCCAGGATATTCCAGAGGAGAAGTACACCTTCGTGGCGGCGCCCGAGGTGCGCTCCGTTGCACGAATGTTGACGCACATCGCGATCTCGACGCGATTTTGGGAAGAGCTGGATAAGAAAAGCCTGACAACGCTCGTAGGCTTCGATTTCTCCGGAGCCTTGGAGCGGCTTAATGCGGAAGAAGCCAAGCTGAGATCGAAGTCGGACATTCTAAATTTGCTGCAAACCGAGGGAGAGCGCTTTGCCGCATGGATGGAAACCGTAACTCCGGAGTTTCTTGCGGGAACGGTGACGGAACCGGACGGAAAAACGCAAAAGTCACGCTTCGAGAGACTGCTCGGGGTGAAAGAGCATGAAATGCACCATCGTGCGCAACTGATGCTGATCGAACGGCAACTGGGAATCGTGCCGCATCTCACGCGGCAGTTCCAGGAGCGCATGGCGCAGATGCGCGCAGCCAAGGCTTGAAGGCTTGCGCCTCTCTCATACCGGACGAGGCGGAGCACTCCCGAATTGATCGCACTTTTTTCATACTGTTTACGGCCTCTGGCACGGTAATATTCCTTTGCTTAGTCCAGCCCTGAATCCCCCCAGAAGGGAGACCTATGCGATTTTTCATTGCTGTGGCCGCTCTGAGTCTGCTTCTCGTTTCCAATGCCTCTCAGTTTTCGGAAGCGCCCACCGGCTTCGACAATAAAACTAACGGCGTAGCGGATGACGCGACGCATCTAGCCGACCAGGCAAAATTTGAAGAAGTGGAAGGAATAGCCGACGGCCTGGGACCGCTTTACAACGCCCAATCTTGTCGCGAGTGCCACCAGAATCCCACTTCGGGTGGCCCCAGCCAAGTCACCGAATTGCGCGTTGGACATCCGGGGCCCGATGGACATTTCCACAATCCGGAAATCCCTATTGCTCATGGAGCGGAAACCATTACAGGCCGCTCTCTGGTGGATCTTCGCGCCATTTGCCCCAGCGGAGCTTTTCCCAGCACGGAGATTCAAGAGCGCGTCCCCGACACTGAAACCATCCGCACCACGCGCATTTCCCTCAATCTCTTGGGCGATGGTTTCGTCGAAGCTCTGGCCGACCAGACCCTGATCGAGCTCTCCCGCGACCAGTGCAAGTCTTCCCACGGCAAAATCTGCGGCCAGGTCCTCTATGTTCCCCTCGTCGAAGCTCCGGGACAAACCGCTGTCGGCCGCTTTGGTTGGAAAGATCAGCAGGCCAGCCTGCTCTCCTTCTCCGGCGATGCCTATCTGAATGAAATGGGTATCACCAATCGGCTTTTTCCCGACGAGGTCACCAAACTCTGCAATACCGCTCCCGAACCTAATGACCAGCCGGGCTCCGATGGCCTGGCCGATGTCGATCACTTCGCCCGTTTCATGCGCGCGACCAAGGCCCCCGCTCGCGACTCCGTCCTTGCCGATACACCCGCCGCCAAAAAAGGCTCTGATCTCTTCGATCACATTGGTTGTGACACTTGCCATGTCAGGACTCTGACCACCGCGCCCGCGGGAACAAAGATTAATGGCGGCACCTTCACCATCCCGGAAGCCCTTGGGCAAAAGACCTTTCATCCCTTCTCAGATTTCCTCCTGCACAATGTGGGGACCGGGGACGGCATCGTTATGGCCATGCAGGAACACTATGGACGGAACATGTACCAGATTCAGTGGAAGAATCTGTCACTCGAGGCTTTCGCCAGCACGCAAAATAAAGTGCGTACCGCGCCCTTGTGGGGAGTTCGCTTGCGCCCCCAATTAATGCATGACGGAGGCTCCGTTACTTTCCGCGACTCCATCTTGCGCCACGCCGGCGAAGCCAGACACGTAACCGAGCGTTTCAAAAAACTCAGCCGCAACGATCAGGAAGCTCTCTACCAATTCCTGCGTTCGTTGTAAGCGGCGGCGGCAGAACTTCGCTTCGCTGCGCCACTCTTCCGTGGTACGCACAGCCCGGCCGCAGCTCGAGGAAGTTTCAACTGGCTCAAGTTCTGGCGCTTGCTGATCCTCGCCGAGTCACGGACTATGCCGAAGTTATTCAAATACCCGACCACACGGAAGTTGGTCGGAGGCTGAAGCTAGCGAGAAGGGCTGTTCTCAACAGCCATCGTCCCAATCGGTCGCTAGCAGACGACTTTCCAGCTTTGATGCACATGTCCTTAAGTGTGAAACTAGTTCCGCGAAATTGCTGCCTGTGCCTCCAGAATCTCCGCCCGTCCGGGCTTGTCCGCATGTCCGCAAACCTTCAATAGCTCGCCAAAATACCTCTGACTCGCATCGCGATTTCCGCTGAGCTGGGCCGCGTGCGCCGCACCGTTTAGCGCGCGAAAGCGCCCCGGCTCCTTCTTTAGCGTCGCTTCGAATTGCTCCAATGCTTGCGCAGGCTCATTCATCTCCAGCAACATCTCGCCCAGCAACTCGCGCGCTGGGGCCAGCGGCCCAGGCGTCACCGCGCTTTTCTCCGTCCCATCTTCCAGTTCCGCTGCCGACTTCATCCGCCGCAGCGCTTCCTCCTTTTTGCCCGCCGCTAGCGCAGCCCATGCCCTGACCGCAAGCTCCTGGATTTCCACTTGTCGCGCCCAGTAGATTTCGTTGGCCTTCAAGAGCCCCTCCCGGATCTGCAGCAGCGCTGTCGCTGACTCGCTCGCCGCCGCTTGCCCAAGTCGCGCCGCACCTAATCCGCGCGCGAACCACGTCATGGCCTCGGTGTAAGGAAAGGGTGTCTCTCGCGGTGTGAGTTGCGCAGCCTGCTTCCATTCCTGACGTTCCAGCGCGTATCGTGCCGGGATCGCCGCCAGCGCAAAATACCCAACCGAGGGGCCGCCGGCGCCGCTCAACACCGCCTTCGGATCGAAGCGTGATGCGATCTCCGGCAAGGAATTCACTATCCGCCAGGCCGCCTCGTCCTGCCCAGTTTGCAAGTGGGCGTAAATTTCGTAGTCGCTGGCGTGCAACTCTTCTGCCGTCTGACCCTCGCGCCGCGCCGCTGCCGCCGCCGCTATGTTGCTGTCGATGGACTCTTGCCAGTAGCCCGTGCGGGTGAAGGTATGCGATGGCATGTGCAAAGCATGCGGTGCATCGGGCGCAATCTCCGAGTAACGCCGCGCCGCCACCAGCCCCCTCCCCGCCAGCGCTGGCACGTCGTACGTATGGATAATGTAATGTGCTAGCCCGGGATGCGTCGGCTCCTCCTCGAACAATTTCTCAAGAATCGCTCCTGCCTTGAGCCGCCCGGCATACGTCTTGTCCGCGGGATCTTCGGAGGCCGCGACCGCTAAAGCGTAGAAGATTTGCGCCTCATGGTCTTCTGGATATTTCGCCGCAACTTCCGCCATGGCGTCGCGATAGACGAGCAAGCGTGCTCGCTGTGGCGTGCTTTCGTAGTCGCTGTATAACTTCCCGACGGCCGCGAGATATGCCCGTTCGCGCTCTGTCTTCGCTCCGACAGTCTTGCCGTGTTCCGCGCTGTCCCGCCCTGCTTGCAACTGGCTCTTGTCTTTCATTCCCGGTGCGAAAGGATTACTCCAATCGCTAAGAGCGATTCCCCAGTACGCGATTCCGCACGTCGCGTCCTCCCCCAGCACCGCGTTGAACCCTTCTATGGCGCGGCTAAACTGGAAGGAATGCAGAAGCGCTACCGCCCGGTTCAATTCTTTCTGCGCCACCTCGTTGCACGATGTGGCGAAGTGCACCGTTCCCAATTTCTCGCCATTCCCCTGCTGATGCTTCTGCGCTCGGCTGCCCGACGTGAACAAGATCAAAAGCATAGCCGCAATGGCTTTCACTCTGACCACTTCGCTCCTCCAACCCCGAGTATTATAGGCGGCTCCAGGGACTGTGGGAGACTCGCTCCGCAATCGGTCCCGTTCTCGTTGGCTCAAGGCGATCCGCTCCGTTTCCATAGGCCCCTCGGCCTTCCATGAAAGCGGACATTTCTACTTTGCACAAACCGGACATTCTCATTTTGTGGCGACACGATCCTCCGGTTTCGTGGACCTTTGCCATGCCATCAACGTAAGATTCGCGTCGGTGATCTTTACATACGCCTTTCCCCATTTTAGTTTCAGCAGGAGGGCACCTTGCGTCGAGAGCGGTGGCTGAAAATTGTATTGGCGTTGGTAGGAGTGCTTTTTTGGCTTTAGTTTATCCCTTGATGATGTTTGTCGGGCAAGAGCCTGCGTTGGCGATGATGCTTAGCGGTTTATGTCACACTCGGCATTTTCTTGCTGCTGGCAGCCCGTAACCCATCCGCGAATCGCAGCCTGATCGCCTCACGGCATGGTCGAGCTTTGCCCATACCGGGCTGATGGCGGTGCGGGCATTCCGTAATTTCATCGCACGCGGAGAATTGCTGGGCGTGGCTGTCCTCGTCATCCATCGGTGCAGCCCTGATCGTGCTCGCTCCGGCCAAGCAGTCAGAAGAGTTGGCACCTGCAGCCGGCGCGTAGGCTCGCTTTTCCTGATTGCCGACGTCCTTATTGGGGCTGTGGGCGTGATAGGATGACCTACTGACCGCCACCATGATCGGACAGACGCTGGATCATTACAGAATCCTTGCACAGATTGGCGTAGGCGGAATGGGTGTCGTCTTCCGCGCGCACGATGAAGTGTTGAAGCGCGATGTGGCGTTGAAGCTCCTGGCCCACGGCGCGCTCGACAATGTTGGCCCCAGCCACTTGCTCCGCGAAGCCCGGACGGCCTCTTCCCTGAGTCATCCGAATATTTGCACCATTCACCAGGTCGGACAGACCGGCAACGACTTCTACGTGGTGATGGAACTGATTGAGGGGCGCTCGCTCAGCGACTTGATCTCGGCAACGGGCCTCTCGATGGAAACGGTAACGCGCTACGGTACGCAAATCGCCGATGCCCTGGCGCACGCGCATGACCGCGGAATCGTGCATCGCGACCTCAAAGGCTCAAATGTGATGGTCACTCCCGAGGGCCGCGTGAAAGTGCTGGATTTTGGGCTGGCCACACGGCTTGAGCGTGAGGAAATCAGCGAAGTAACGCTTTCGGACGCCTCTCTCGATAGCAAGCTGGTCGGAACACTCCCGTACATGGCCCCGGAAGTTTTGCGCGGGCAGAAGGGTGATCACCTGAGCGATTTGTGGGCGCTGGGTGTGCTCCTCTATGAAGCCGCGGCGGGGAAGCTGCCGTTTAACGGCAACACCGGTTTCGAAGTGACCTCGGCGATCCTGCGCGATCCTCCACCCCCGCTGCCTTCTATCGTTCCTTACGGGCTCGCCGCAGTGATCCAGCGCTGCTTGATGAAGCGGCCTGCCGAGCGGTACCAGCGCGCCAGCGAGGTTCGCGCGGCTCTCGAAGCCGTTCAAGGCGCGGTTCTGCAGAGCCGGCATCCCTCGGAAGAAGCGCGGGGGCCGCGAACCCTGGTATTGCGCGGGATGGAGCACCTCGCGCTAAAGAACGGGGACGTACTGTTGCTGGTGGGCACCAACAAGGGCGCGTTTCTGTTGCGCTCCTCTCGCGATCGCGCGAAATGGGACGTCGCTGGGCCATATTTTCACGGCCAAGGCGTTTATGCCATGGCCTATGACGGGCGAAACGGCCGGCACCGCTTGTGGGTTTCCGCAAACAACATCATGTGGGGCACGTTTCTGCGTTCCAGCGAGGACTTCGGGAGAGTTTGGACCAATCCACTAGAGGCCAGCATCCGGTTTCCCGCTGAGTTAGGCACTTCGTTGAGAAACATTTGGCAGGTTTGCCTGGGTAGAAAAGACGAGCCTGAGAAACTCTATTGCGGCGTGGAACCGGCGGCGCTGTTCGAGTCGCGCGATGACGGCGAATCGTGGTCACTGGTCCGCGGTTTGTACGATCATCCGCATCGGCTGCGCTGGATGCCGAGTAACGGCGGGCTGGTTCTGCACACAATTTTGCCGGATCCGTGCAATAAAAACAGGATGTACGTGGGTGTCTCTGCGGGGGGCGTTTATCGCACCGAGGATAGCGGGACCACCTGGCAGCCGCGCAACACTGGACTCCGCGTGCTGTTCCTGCCGGAGAAATATCCGGAGTTCGGCCAGTGCGTGCATAAGATTGTGCTCCACGAATCCCGGCCGGAGCGATTGTTTTTACAAAACCACGGGGGACTGTATCGTTCCGATGACCGGGGTGATTCTTGGCGGGACGTCTCGCACGGGGTGCCCTCGGATTTTGGCTTCACGATGCTCATGCATCCGCACGACGCGGACTGCGTGTACATCGTGCCAGTGGAATCGGAAGAGTTTCGCTGCACGCCCGAGGGCCATTTGCGCGTTTATCGCACGCGCAATGCCGGCGGTTCGTGGGAGGCCCTGGACCGGGGGTTGCCCCAGAAGGGGGCCTACGAAACTGTACTACGAGATGCCATGGCGTCGGATTCGCTTGATCCGGCGGGAATTTACTTTGGAACGCGCAGCGGAAAACTCTATGGATCGCGGGATGAAGGAAAAAGCTGGAAGAGAATCGTGGAAGGACTGCCGCAAATCTTGTGCGTAAAAGCTGCTGTCATCCACATGGATGGGGTACCGGCCGCAAAACCTCACTTCAAGTCGAAACCCGCGAAAAAACGCAAACCTCCGCGCACAAAAAGCGTCAGGTAAGGGAAATCACGTTGATGCAGGTTACGTTCAATATTCCGGGTTCGCTGCGCGAGTTTACAGAGAATCGGCGCGTCGTGCAGATCGAGGTAAAGGCAGGCGCTAATCTGCTTCAAGCTTTGCAGGTGCTGTTCGCTGCCTACCCGGGACTGCGTGACAGGGTTTTGACCGAGGCGGACGAAACCCGGCGCCACGTGAATATTTTCGTGGCAAACGAGAACGTGCGTTACACCGGGGGACTTGCCACCGCCATTCCCGCCGGAGCCGAGGTTTCGATTGTGCCCGCGATCAGCGGCGGCTGAAAATACGGACAACCTGCTCCACCGTCATTCCGAATGGAGTCTGCGGAGTGAGGAATCCCTCTTAGACCGCAGACCGAAAAGAGCAGAGGGCTTCCTCGGGCATACCCCGCCCTCGGAATGACGGCTTTCCAGGTTTGGCGTTTACGGGCTTAGAGGTTTGCATGGTTGCTGCGGTTTTTCCGCTACGATCGTCAAGCGGAGTCCAGCCCATCGTCATTCCGAATTGACGTCTGCGAAGTGAGGAATCCCTCTTTATGACGATCTCGTCGGCCGCGTGGTCCGCTCCATCCTCCCTTCCCTTACGGCGCGGGAGCACGAGTCGCTACAACAAGACCGCCCCGCCAGCACCACGGTCTATCACCTCTACTTGCAAGCCGACGAGTTCAGTCGCAACTGGGAAAATCCTCCCACCGCCATTGAGATGTACGAGCGTTGCGTGCAGCTGGACGCTTCCTACGCCCTCGCCTGGGCTAGGCTGGGCCGCGCGCGCTGACTCTGCGATAAATACAACCAGGGCTCCGCCGAGGGTCTGCGCGCCGCCGACGATGCTTTTCAGACTGCTCTACGCCTGAACCCGAATCTTACCCTCGCCCACAATCTGTACACCTATCTTCAGGTGGACCAGGGCAGGTCGCTCGATGCTCTGAAGCGGCTTCTGGATCGCGCGCGTCAGCGAAAGACCGACGCGGAGCTTTTTGCCGGGCTCGCGCACGTTTGCCGCTACTGCGGCTTGTTGCAGGAAGCCCTGGCTGGCCATCAGGAGGCCCGCAGGCTAGATCCCCTTGTGCCAACCAGTGTCAATCAAACTTACTTCATGCTCGGTGATTACCAGAAGGCACTGGAATCCTCCGGCGGTGATTTTGGCTACTGTCTGGGGATGTCGCTGGCACTGCTTGCGCGAACAGAAGAAGCCGTTTCCGCCCTCCGCCAGAAAGAACAACTAAACCTGCCGCGTCTTGGAAAGCTCTATCTCACTTCTTTGCGGGCTCTCCTCGAGGCCAACCGCGATGAGAGCCTGCAGGCCAGCGAGCAGCTGATGAAAGCTACTTCCGCGACCCGGAAGGCCTGTACTATCTCCCCCGGCAGCTCAGTTACCTCGGTCAGGAAGCTCCCGCGCTCGAGATGCTGTCGTGCGCCATCGCCCAGGGCTTTTTCTGTTATCCCGCGATGGTGCGCAATCCGTGGCTCGATTCCCTCGGCGCGTGTACGGAGTTCACGGGCCCCTTGCACAAAGCCCAGCAAATGCATCGCGAAGCTCTGGCATCCTTCTTGACCGCAGGTGGCGATTCCCTTCTCGGCATCAGCGCCGCAGGCTACTGACCCATCCGCTCCCAGATCAGAAAAATTCGTCCGCCAATATGAGATTTCAGTTTCAACGAGAGTACAATCGCCTGACTTACAACCATCAACCTGCCCCTGCCAGTGGTAAACTGTCCTTTCGTGATCGAGGATTCCGGCCCGGAGGAGCATGCAGACTATGGAACTGAAGCGATACCTTCATCGACCATCGTTGAGAACGGTGATGAACCTTAAGGGGGGCGCCGTTCCGGTGGTGGTAGGACTTTTACTGGCTGTGCCTGCCCTTTGGGCGCACCACGGCAATGCACCATTTGATATGAAGCATATCGTGAAGATGCAAGGGACAGTTACGGACTTCGAGTGGATCAACCCACATGCCGTTATTCATGCGGACCTGAAAGACGAGAACGGCAAGGTTGCGAACTGGGCGCTGGAGCTGGGAAGTCTGGGGATGCTGACTCGGTTCGGAGGATGGAGCCGGGATACAGTAAAGCCCGGGGACTGGGTGACTGTTGAGGGATTTCGGGCCAAAAACGGCTCGCCTTATATGTGTCTGCTACGCATCCAGCTTCCCAACGGCAAGACCATGCCAGGGGCTCCATAGAAACGCCCGACATGCTTCCATTCTGCAAGTGGTTGGAACAAACTTCGGTGGGCGCCAGCATCCGGGACTCGCTTTGGCTGTTTCCGGTAATTGAGACCTTGCATCTGCTCGGGATGGCGGCGCTGGTGGGTACCGTTGTTGTTTTTGATTTGCGCCTTCTCGGATGGATGCTGCGGCGGCAGCGCGTTTCGGACTTGGCGGGGCGCCTGCTTCCTTGGTCCTGGCTGGGATTTGCGGTGCAGGTGGTTACGGGCGCGCTGTTGTTCTCTTCGGAAGCGGTTAAGGTATATCCCAATCCCGCGTTTCGACTGAAAATGTTGTTGATATTCCTGGCTGGCGTGCATGCGCTGATTTTTCATGGGACCGTCTATCGGAATGTGGCGGCCTGGGATGACAGCGAGGCCATGCCTGCGGGGGCGAAGGTTGCGGGTCTCGTCTCGATCCTTTTATGGATTGCTATTGTTGCGGCAGGACGGTTTATCGGATTCGTCTGACCTGGCTGCACTGGCCTCGTCAGCTGATTTGCCTGCGTTGACCCGCTGCGGTAAACTTCATGGCCAATGACGGATACGGTCTCTATTATCGGGCGCACTATCTCTCATTACAGCGTCCTTGAAAAACTCGGTGGCGGCGGCATGGGCGTGGTCTACAAAGCCAAGGACACCCGCCTTGGCCGCAGTGTTGCCCTCAAGTTCCTTCCTGACGACATTTCTCAGGACATTCAATCCATCGAGCGATTTCGCCGCGAAGCGCGCGCGGCCTCTTCGCTGAATCATCCCAACATTTGCACCATTTACGATATCGGCGAATTCGAAGGCCGCCCCTTTATCGCCATGGAACTCCTCGAGGGTCAGACTCTCAAGCATCGCATCTCTGCGAAGCCCATCGAAATCCCTGAGCTTTTGGAAGTTGGCATTCAGATCGCCAGCGGCCTTGATGCCGCGCACTCCAAAGGAATCGTTCACCGCGATATCAAGCCGGCAAATATCTTTCTTGTCGAACGCGGCCAGGCCAAAATCCTGGATTTTGGTTTGGCCAAACTGACAACGGCCGTCCGTCATGCCGGCGATTCCGTTGCCGGCGCGTCCATGCATACGCTCTCGCATGTCCCTTTTTCCGATCAGTTGACCAGCCCCGGCAGTTCCATGGGCACGATCGCCTACATGTCGCCGGAGCAAGCCCGCGGGAGGAGTTGGACGCCCGCACGGATCTGTTTTCGCTCGGTGTCGTCCTCTACGAGATGGCTACCGGCCTGGTTCCCTTCCCCGGGTCCACTTCCGCGGTTATTTTCGACGGCATCCTGCATTCCACTCCCATTTCAGCGAAGGAGCTAAACGCCCGCCTGCCCTTGGCCATGGAAAATATTCTCGGCAAGACGCTCGAGAAAGACCCTGACCTGCGCTGCCAGACGGCTGCCGAACTTCGCGCCGACCTCAAGCGCCTTAGCCGAGACATCGAGTCGAGCCGCCGCCCCATTGCGGAAAAGCCCGCTTCCGGCTCCGGCCCTCACGCTCTTCCCGCTAGGCAGAAATCCGTTGCCGTGCTCTATTTTGAAAACCAGAGTGGCGCGAAAGAGGATGAGTATTTTCGCGACGGCATCACCGAAGACATAGTCACCGAGCTTTCCAAAATCGCCCAACTCGAAATCTTTCCCCGCTCGGAGATGCTCGCTTTCCGGGATAAGCCCGTCACCGCCCTTCAAGTGGGCCAGCAACTCGGCGCCGCCTACGTCCTCGAAGGTTCCATCCGCCGCTCTGGCAATCGCGTGCGCATCACCGCGCAGCTCGTGGAAACTTCCACAAGGCATTCCGTCTGGGCCGAACGCTACGACCGCCAGCTCGAAGACGTTTTCGCCATCCAGGAGGAAATCGCTCGCTCCATCGCCCAAGCCCTGCGCATCACGCTTACCCCGCAGGAAGAAAAAACCATCGCGCACCGGCCCACGGAGAATCCGCAGGCCTATGATTTCTATCTCCGCGGCCGCAGCTACACTCGCCGCGAGAATCTGGACTACGGCTTGCAAATGTTCGACCATGCCATCCAACTCGATCCCAATTTCGCCCTGGCCCACGCCGGAATTGCCCACCTCTGCGGGCTCATCTACGAGTTGCGTGAGCAAAGCGCCGACTGGATCGCGCGGGGACTCGCCGCTTGCGATCGCGCCATGGCCCTGGCTCCGGAACTGCCCGAGGTCATGGTCGCGCGGGCCCGCCTCTTCTACGCGCAGAAGAAATACGATGAATCCGAGCTGATGGCCCGGCGGGCCATTGAGCGCAAGCACGATTGCGACGGCTCCTGGAATATTCTCGGCCGCGCGCTATTGTCCCGCGGCAAGTATGAAGAAGCCGTGAAGCTGGTCGATTCGGCGCTCGAAGCCAGCGGCGACGACTACAACACTTACATCCCCTACACGCAATCCTTGGAACACACCGGTCGAAAGAAGGAAGCGGAACAACTCCGCGAGCGCATGACCTCTGTCCTCCGGCAACAGCTCGAAATGGTTCCCGAAGATGTGCGTGCTCGCATCCTCTTGTCCTGCAACCTGGCTTATAGCGGAGAGTCGGAAGAAAGCGCCCGGCACCTGCAAACAGCCGTCGCGCTCCGTCCCAACGACGGCAACACCCTATACAACGCCGCTTGCACTTATGGTGTCCTTGGGAAAAGAGCGGAGGCGCTGGATACCCTCAAGAAAGCCTTTGCCGCCGGCTACGGTAATCAGAATTGGGCGTCCAAAGATTCTGATCTCGATTGTCTCCACGACAATCCCGAATTCCGGCAACTTGTCGGCCTGAGCGCAGGCCCCGCCTCTTAGCCTCTCCGTCTCCCTCACTTTTTGTCTGCCACCAAAAATTGCTCGCTCTCGGCCGCGCCCCATTACTGGTGTTCGACAACCACAATGCTCGCTGGCGCGTTGGACGCTTCGTCAATGAAAAACAGTTTCGTGCCGTTGGTGACGGCAAAAGTGTTGGCTCCAACGTTGCCGGTGCCCGCGCCGCTTGCGTTGTCGATCGTAACCGTATAGCCGACACACCCGGCTCTTCGTCACCGAAGAAGTAGCTCCCCGCAAGCGAACTGGTCATGACATTCTGCGCCGCTCCGGCTTCCACCAATCCGAACAGTGCACCCGAGTCGCTGCCAACTCCGAACGCCTGAATATTTTCACCTGCGCCGTCAAGGTGACCGCTGTGGCTCCCGCTACAACCGTACTGATCTTGTTTGTGATGGAGACGGAAATCGGCGTCGTCATGCCGTTCCCGCTGGAACAACCCGCGGCCGCCAACGCCGCGATCAGAACCGCAACCAGCACACTTCTCGCCACTTCATCGGACTAATTCCGACGTTGTATCCTCATCGCCCACCCCGTTCCGGCCGAAGCGAGTCCTCTCAGACGATAAAGTTTCCGAATTGTCAGTGCTGAGCTACCAGTCCTAGATGCACCGCTTGCCAACAGGGTTGTTGCGGCTCCGCGGCCGTTTCTTTGGCTGCTCTTTTGTAAACAAAAGTTTATAATGACTATCGTGTGCCCGCTGCTTTTCCCCTTTTTCTGTTTTCTAATTTCTATCTTCTAATCTCTCTTGCGCCCAATTACTCTTTCGCCGGAGTCCTATTGTTCCCTGCGTGCTTTCCCGGCACATTGTCATAGACCGGAGCAAAAACTGTCTATGCCCTTTACTGTCACTGCTAACCCCTCCGACCTTCAGCAGCAAATGCTGGGCTCCGGCCCGGGCATGCCTCCAGCGCTACCCAATCATCCTACGCAGAGTTCCGCTCCCATTGACGGCTGGAAGGCCGCACTCCTCGGCTTGCCCTTTATTGTTGCAGGCCTATTCATCGAGTTCGCCGCTTTTGGCCGCATCCCCGTCCACGGGAAGCACGGCCCCACCTGGGTCCTCGCACTTGTCGGCGGCATGTTTTTCTCTGCAGGAGCTTTTCTCTTTCTCCATGGCATCCTCGGCATGCTGCGCAAAGCCGCTTATCGACGCGAAGCCGCCCAATTTGCCGGCCAGCCTTGGTATTTCGATCATCACTGGCACAAGGAAGGCTTCGCCTTCTCTGCTTTCCATGAAATGGTAAATCGTCTAGTCGCCGCCCTCGTGTGGAATGCCATCCTCGCTCCCTTTTTCTGGGTTGGACTCACGCAACGCGGCGCATGGCTCTTTCTCGTGGTCGCTTCCCTCTTCGGCCTGATCGGCTTGATCTTTTGGGCGCGCTGGCTGCAGATGCTCGCGGAACTCTTCCGTTACGGCAACAGCTTTCTTGCCTACGACCAATTTCCTTATTTCCTCGGCGGCACTCTGCGCGCGCGTCTCCGTGTACCGCATCATGGCAGTGTCATCAACGAACTCTCCCTCACCCTCCGCTGCGTGCAGGAGAAATATGTCACCACCGGCACTGGCAAAAACCGCAGTACTCAAGTTGTCTGCTTCGAACTCTACAAGGATCAGACCACTCTCGCTCAAGGCCAGCTTGCCGCCTTTGCTGGTGCGGATATCCCTGTCGAATTCCACCTCCCCACTGACCGGCACCCCACCACACTCGCCGATACGCCTCCCATTTATTGGGAAATCGAAGCGTACGGCAAAGCGCCCGGCGCCGATTACGAAGCCTATTTCCTCGTTCCCGTCTACAAATCCTGCTGATTTTCTTTGTTCTCTGTTCCGTAAACTCTGCGGCCCTCTGTTCACTCTGCGTTAAGCCTTTCTCCTTCTTTCTTTCTCCTTCTTTTCCTCCTCTTTCTTTTCTTCCTCTCTTTTCCTTTTTCTATTTTTGCTCTCCCAGCTTCCACAGGATCTTCCTTGCCATGCCCAGCAATACCGCTGCGTCGCGTTCTTCCATCTTGAATCGCCTCAGCATTCGTCGCAGTTTCTCCTTCGCCAACGCGCTTCCTCGTGGCGCCACGTACCCGCACTTCCGCAGTACCTCCAGCAACTCCCCCCCAATCCGTTCCACCATCTCCATCTTCGCGAACTCCGTCCCAGCCTCCATTTTCGTTTTCTTGAAAGCGGGTTTCGCTGCTCTTCCCAGCTCATACAGACACACAGCCGCGGCCTGTCCCAGGTTCATCGACCGGTGCTCTTCTCGCGTTGGAATTCGCAACAGCCAGTGGCAATAGCTCAGGCTCTCATTCGACAATCCCCATTTCTCTGAACCAAACAGCAGCGCCACTTTCTCTTTCCCCAAACGCTTCCGCAGCAACGGCCCTGCCTCCTGCAAACTCCGCAGCGGCTGCAAAATCTCGCGGTTCCCCACCGCCGTGGTGCCCACCACCAAACTGCAATCCGTCACCGCCTCCGCCACCGTGGCAAACTCTTCCGCGCCTTTCATCACTTCCGACGCTCCTACCGCCGATACCGCCTCTCGGTAGGCCTTCTCATACGGTTGCACCACACGCAGATGCAGGGCCCCAAAATTACTCATTGCGCGCGCCACCGCGCCCAGGTTCAGCGGATTCCGCGTCGCCACCAGCACCACTCGCAAATTCTTCATCACGTCGCACATTTCTTGGCCCATGCCCATCCCAACCTCCCCTTGCATCCCCACCCCCCATTTTGGCATCCTAGAAAAGATATCCGGGAAGGTCCTCCCAGCTTTCTATCTCCAACTACCCAGCCAATTCTTTCATCAGGAGGGTTCTGTGAAGAATCTCCATTTTTTCGCTGTGGCAGTTCTGACCGTTCTAGGCACTTCTTCGGCCTTTGCTCAAGGCGGTCATCCAGGAGGCAGCCCGCCCGCTGGTGCTGGATCTTCGGCGGCTGGAAACCATGGTTCCTCGATGGGCGCCGCCAATGGAAATGCCACTTCCGCGTCTGCGGCTGGAAATCACAGCACTTCGACAGGTGCAGCCAACGGAAACTCTACTTCCACCGCTCATGCCAATTCGATGAACTCTGCGCCCAGTGACGTCCTTAGCAAAAACCCTGTCATCGCCGGGAAAATCAAGTCACTGACGGGCGAAGACGCTGCCACCGCCTGCGGCGGATTCAAGACCATTGGCCAGTGTGTTGCCGCCGCGCATGTCGCGCAAAACCTGAAAATCCCAGGGGGGTTCGCCGCCTTGAAATCCGATATCACGTCAGGTGCCGGCATGAGCCTTGGCAAGGCCATCGAGTCGCTCGCTCCCACCGCCAACGCCAAGTCCGAATCCAAGAAAGCCAACAAGCAGGCGCAGCAGGATATCAAGACGTCCGCTTCCTGACTTTGGCTTCCTTGAACCTTCTTCCGGGGCGCGCATCAATTCACCCGGCGTGCCCCGCTTCTCTGCAGATCGATTCATTCCTATCCGAGCTTCCAATTCTTGCTGTCCTGAAGGTTGTCAACCGGTTGCGTCTTGCCTCCGCGGCCAGGCAACGAGCTTCTCTGTTCTATGCCTGTTCTATGCGGGCGTACATCAGAATTGGGCGATGAAGTCATGCGGCCGTCTTCCTTTGATCTGAACGGCGTTCCCAGAAATCCTCAAATCGTCCGCTAAGTCTGCTGCAGCGCAGGGCGATGATAGTGTTTGCGCCCTTTACGGTCCAATGCATGCCTGCGCGCTTGAGCCGGGTGCCGATCACCACTTTACAGCCGGCCTCCACCACGCCGGTCGAGGTGCAGAAGCCTTGTTTGTGGAACTTTGGATATCGCATGCGGTGTCGATTGTTCCAGATGTAGTGGACACATTCCCGTGCCTCTTTGTATTGGCGTGTGTGGCCATGCAGCGCTTCGACCAGGGATTTCAGGCGGCCCCCATCGAGCTCGGTTTTTCCTTCGACGGCACAGAAATCTACTTTGGCCAGACCATCGGAGTTCCTGAAATCTGGACCATCCCCACCCTCGGCGGCGCTCCCAAGCACTTGGCAAGCGGCGTGACCGTTACGCCTTCGGCCGATGGACAGTCGCTGTTCTTCGTCAAACCCGATGGACGCATTGTTCGCATTCCAAAATCTGGCCCGGGTGAGGATTTGATCTATTCCATGTCAGGTGGCAGCGCATTCGGCATTCACACCTACCCTGACGGAAAAAGCCTCCTGATCACTTCCGCTGGCCAACAACCCGGCACCACAACTTTTCTGCGACTTGATCTTTCCACCCACCAGCTCCAGAATTTGGGCGACCTTCCGGACACCTCCAGGCGAATTTCTTGGGCCGCACCCGGAAAAACCGTCTACGTCAGCCGCGCTCTCAATGGCATCACCAATCTTTGGGAATACACTTTGGCCGATCACTCTCTGCAGCAGGTCACTTTTGGCGCTGGCCCTGACCGCGCTCCAATGGCGGATCCCGCTGGCAAGGGCATCTATTTCATCAATGGCAAGGCCACTGGTGCGCTCACTCTCTACCGCGTCGCCTCCAAACAATTCTCCGATATCGTCACCGAGGATGCCTCTCAGCCCACTCTTTCCAATGATGGCCGTCACCTTGCCTATGTGACCACTCCTGAGCTAAATAAATCTGAACTGTGGGTTTCTGACCTCGCCGGCAACAATCGCCTAAAACTTGCTTCCAGTGGACTCGAACTGGAAACCTTGGCATGGTCCAACGACGCCTCCAAATTCCTTTTTGCCGATGGCTATACCCAAACTTTGAAGCTTTTTGTGATTGATGCCGATGGCACCCACCTTCAGCAACTCACTTGGTCCGGCAATGCTGTCGGCTTCGCTATCTGGGAACCGGGTGACAAATCCATCGTGCTCGGCGGCCTCAACCACAACAAAACCGAAGGTCAAAACTGGCGAATCTCCCTGGACGGCTCGCCCGCAACTCTGCTTTATGATGGTTGCGGCATGGCCGTCGATATCTCTCCAGACCACAAATTCATCATCGGTTCGGATCTCTGGGGGGAACATCCTGGTATTTATCAATACTCGATTGCCGAAAAAAAATGCACCGCATTGAAACCTGGCCTCGCCACCTTCTTCGCCATGTATGCCGACGACGGCAAATCCTTCCTTTACTCCGTCGCGGCCCTCGGCCAGACCACCATCTTCCACCAACCTTGGCGCAACGGAACCCCTGTTGGGTTCGCCTGTCCCCGCTCTCAAACTCCCCTTCGCCCTTCGTGAGGATTATGGCGGCAATGCCTTCCTGGATTCCCGCGATCTTTCCTCCATCGTCTACGCCCGCCCCGGCGGCCGCGACGACCTCTTTCTCCTCTCCCTCAAGTAAATCCTCGCCTCGTTTCCACCTACCCCCCTCCTTCAATCCATCTCAACAAAACAGCTCCTTCAGGCAAAATGACCACCGCCACAAGAATCATTGATGAAATTTTCAACAATTCCCGCTGCCGCGTCGTAATTCCCGCTGAATCGATGCCCCCCTTTGCTCCGGTATAGTACCTTATCTTATAAGTTATTTTTCCCTACTTTAAATTAACCGT
>Ga0307471_100000243_pt1 | contig 27315 bp, 27 predicted proteins | sample atmos_gasesAM3C__2_FD_204566 | JGI IMG/M metagenome (GOLD analysis project Ga0307471, IMG submission 204566) | Hardwood forest soil microbial communities from Morgan-Monroe State Forest, Indiana, United States - atmos_gasesAM3C_515 | ecosystem: Environmental > Terrestrial > Soil > Temperate...
CCTAACCTTAGCGAGCGGTTTTAGCCTTTGTTTTTTCCTGTAAGTGGTTTTGAGCTGAGTGTTGCGTCGACCCATTGAAACCACCGCGGTAACCGGACAAAGGACATGCGCTGGGGGAAGTTCACCGGGTCTTGCGGGGGCGGGCGAAGGCACCGAGATTTTCGGGATGATAGGGCGGGCCTGGTTTGCGGGGAAGAGGGTTGGCGGAGGCGGAAGCTGACTGGGACGCGCTAAAGCGCGCCCCTACAGCTGATTGGTGCTTCGTGCCTTCTCCGCTTTGCTGAAAGCTGGCTGGAAGAGCTGGGCGGAGCTGGCCGGAGGCGAGGGCGTCCAATTTGCGGAGGCGCTCGGCGAGTTCGGCGGAGGTTATGCGGCGCTGGCGGCAGAGGGTGCGGAGAAAATCCTCGGCGGCGGTTTCTCCTTTCTGGGTGTTGCATTCGGTGCAGCAGGAAACGAGGTTGCGGTAGGAATTTTTCCCCCTGCGAGCCAATGGGATGACATGGTCGAGGCAGCGCGTGCGCGGGGTGAGCTGAGTCAAGCAATAGAAGCAGAGGCCGGCGTCGCGCGCATGAATGGCTTCGCGGCGCGTTTTCGTGAGCAGGAAATCCATCTCCTCGAGGCTGGCGACGCGAGGCCCACGGCCGAGACATGCCGGCACGGGTCCGTCGGGGGATTCGGCGTGAATCTCGTCGGGCAAGAAAACTTCGACCACATGGCCGGCGCGGGTGCGCTCGAGGAGGCGCAAAACGCCCTTCTCCACGAGGGTGCGCACGGCCCGGCGCACGGGCGCGCCGGAGAGGCGAGTGCCGCGGGCGACCCGCCGAATGGAAAAGCGGAATTGAAGCTTCCCCTCGAAGCGGCTGTGCCGGAGAAGATGATAGTAGACCACGCGCTCGACGAGATTCAGACGCAGCCTCGGCACGAGCTCGTCTTCGATTTGTTTCCAGATGAGCAAGGCATCGAGTTTTTGGGTTTTCATGGTTGGGATCCTGAGAGAGAAGCTGAGAGTGAACAGCGGACAGCGAACAGGGAAAGAAAAGGCAAAGGCTTAACACAGAGAACACACAGAGGCCGGAGCACTGAGGCCACAGAGAAAGGAAAAACGCCGGCCCCTCTTGCCTCAGGGTAAACAAGTTTCCTCGGGCGCGGGCGAAGCCAGGCGGTAACAAGGGCGGTGCGATCGCCCCAAAAACAAAAAGCCCCGACCACAGTCGGGGCGCAGTTTCTTACAACAATAAGTGTACCAAATCGGTTATTCTCTTGTCAAGTTCAAACTTAAGAAAAGTCAAGAAAGCTTAAGTCTTGTGGAATCTGTTGGATAGCAGGACGTGGTTTCTGGAAAAAAGCAAATTTTCCCGTTTTGAACCCAAATCTTGCGTGCTACTTTGTGCGTTCTGTTAACCTTTTCTTCTTTCTTCCTTAATTCAGCGCCTCCTTACTTCCTACTTCGTTGCAGTCCTCGCGGCTTCGCTTTGAAACCGCAGCGGGCTGAAGCGGTCCCAATCCGTGCTGACTTTCTGCTCTGTGATCCATTCGCGAATCAGCAGCGCCGTCACCGGCGTGAGCAAGATGCCGCTGCGAAAATGTCCGGTGGCCATCACCAGGCCTTCCAAATCCGTTGGCCCGAGAATGGGGAGATGATCCGCGGAATCCGGCCGCAAGCCCGCCCATGTTTCTTCGATGCGCGCATCTTTCAAGCCGGGAGCCAGCTCGATGGCCGCCGCAAGAACTTTTTCGATGCCGCCCGCCGTCATGCGCTTGTCGAAGCCGACGTACTCGACGGTTGCGCCGGCGAGAATCCGTCCGTCGTTTCGCGGCACGAGATAAACTTTCTCCGACCACAGCACTCGTTCGATTTGCAAATCGTCCGCGCGGAGAGCAATCATTTGCCCTTTTGCGGGCTTCACCGGCGCGTACGCCGAGACTCCTTCGATTGTTCCCGAGAAGCAGCCCGCGGCGATGATTGTCCACTGCGCTGGAACTTTTTCGTTTTCGAGAAGCAGGCCGCGGCAGCGCGCGGCTTCGCGCCAGATGCCTTTCACGCGGCTCGCGGGAAAGATTTCCGCGCCGCTGCGCTGCGCCGCCTCGAAAACCGCCGCCGTCAGCAGGCGGTTGTCAATCGACGCTTCGTCGGGACGAAGGACGGCGGCTTCCAGCTCGTCGCTCAGCGCGGGCTCGAGTTCGCGTGCGTCTTCGGCGCGCAGCGGCTCAGCCTTCAGCCCCAGGCCATGATGCAGCGCGATAATCGTGCTGAGTTCTTCCTTCGCATCATGGGAAAAGATCGCTTCGAGCGTGCCCTTGCTGCGGTAGCCTGTGCTCTGGCCGGAAATTTCTTCCACCTGCGTGACGAAGTTGGGGTAGAGAGCCGCGCTGCGCTTTGCCAGCTCGACCGTAGCGATCATCCCGGGATTTTCCGGCGCCGGCGAAATGATTCCTGCGCTGGCCCAGGAGGCTTCCTGCCCCGGCTGCTGGCGGTCGAAGACGGCGACGTGCAAGCCCGCGCGCGCCAACTCCAATGCGATCGCGCCGCCAATCACGCCTCCGCCCGCGATGGCCACGTCGAATTTTTTGCTGGTTTTGGTGTTCGTGCTTACCGCACTCATGGCGCCATCTTAGCGCAAACTTGCCGCAAGGTTCCTGCGGCGCCCCGGCGTCGCCGAAGCGGAGGCATCCGTTCATCGTTTCGTCAATGACGTGGCGGAATACCTCCGCAAAGCGCTCGTTACTACTCACCGGTGATGGGTTGAAATTCCGCGTCGGGGAGAGGACGAATCTCCGGATTCCCTGAGAGCACTCGCGCACAAGCGTTCCAGCGGAGAATGGCGTCGTCGTTTCCATGCGGCCGGAGGGCTTCGGCTCGCTCGTAGTGGTCCATCGCTTCGCGCAAGGCATGATAGGTGTTGGCGTTGCTGGAGGGCCCGTGTTGGCGGAGGTGCGCATGGGCCTGACGTTCCCAGATGAGACCAGCGTAGTAGGCACGCTCGTACTCACCTTCGATGCGGGAGAGCAGTTCTTCCGCCGATTTCATCGCAACGCCGTGGTCAAACTGATCGGTGCGCGCAAGCAGGAGTGAAACGAGCGCTTGCTGATGGGAAGGCAGAATCGTCAGGATGTCCAGGCAAATGCTTTCGGCAAGGTTCGGTTCGTTCAGAAGCCGATAACGTTCGGCCTTCTCCAAAGCTTTCGGAACGGCATCTGCCGAAATGGATTTTAAATCGAAATGCATACGCACCTCCTAGCGACTACCGGCACTAAATACCCGGAACAGCTTCGTCAAAGGATCGAAGAAGCGATCGACCACGCGTTCTTTCAGGGGAATGATGGCATTGTCGGTGATGGTGATGTTTTCAGGACACACCTTGGTGCAGCATTTTGTAATGTTGCACAGCCCGATGCCGTACTGTTGGCGAAGGGCGGGGACGCGATCCGCCTGGTCTAGTGGATTCATTTCCAGAGCTGCTGCATAGACCAAGAAGCGCGGGCCGACAAATTGGTCGTGCATGTGATGGTCGCGCAAAACATGGCAGACGTCCTGGCAAAGGAAGCACTCAATGCATTTGCGGAATTCCTGAACGCGATCGGCGTCCTTCTGGGCCATGCGCCAAGTGCCGTCGGGCGCGTCGGGAGGGCGCGGAGTAAATTTGACGATGTTCTTTTTCACGCTGTAATTCCACGACACATCGGTGACCAAATCTCTCACGTGGGGAAAGGCCTTCATCGGCTCGATGGTTACGGGCTGTTCCAGAGGAAGCGAGTTCAGGCGCGTCATGCACATGAGCTTGGGCATGCCGTTGATTTCAGCGGAGCACGACCCGCACTTGCCGGCCTTGCAGTTCCATCGCACGGCGAGATTGTTGGCCTGCTCGGCCTGAATCCTGTGGACGGCATCGAGCACCACCATTCCGGAAGACACTTCGGTGGAATAGTCCTGAAACTTTCCAGCGCCATTTTCGCCGCGCCATATTCGGAATGTGGCTGTGGACATTACTTCATCTCCTGGATGATTTGCTTGAGCTCCACGGGCATCTCTGGAATGGGCTCGCGCCGGATCTGCATTTCGCCTCCGGGTCCCTTACGGATAACGATATTGCAGGAACCGAACTTGTCATCCTTGGCGGGAAAGTCATCACGGAAATGCGCTCCCCGGCTTTCTTTTCGCTCCAGCGCCGCCCTGGTCACCATTTCAGATACGGTGAGCAGGTTATTTAGGTCGATGGCGGTATGCCAGCCGGGGTTGTATTCGCGATTGCCACTAACGCCGGCACGTGAGGCACGGAGTTTAAATTCTTGAATGCGCTCAAGCGCCTCCAGCATTTCTTTTTCCTGGCGAACGATGCCGACCAGGTCTTGCATCATGTCCTGCAGAGCATGCTGAACCGCATAAGGTCCTTCGCCTGCATCGCGTTCGAACGGCGCTAGTGCGTGTTTTTCTGCCGCAGCAACTTCATCCGAGTTGATGACCCCGAGGGAGTTTTCCCTGGCGTAACCAGCAGCGTACTGACCAGCCCGTTTTCCAAAAACCAGCAGATCCGAGAGCGAATTCCCGCCGAGTCTGTTCGCGCCATGCAGTCCCGCGCCGCACTCTCCCGCGGCAAACAGCCCGGGAACGTCAGACATTTGCGAATCAGGATCCACGCGGACGCCGCCCATCACGTAATGCGTGGTTGGCCCGACTTCCATTGGTTCTACCGTGATGTCAATGTCCGCGAGTTCCTTGAACTGGTGATACATGCTGGGAAGTTTCTTTTTGATGTGCTCAGCAGCGTTCGGAATGCGATTCTTGATCCACGCGATGTCCAGGAACACACCACCGTGGGGGCTGCCCCGCCCTTCGCGCACCTCGCGCCGGATGCAACGAGCGACGTGGTCGCGCGTAAGGAGTTCCGGTGGCCGGCGCGCGTTCTTGTCTCCTTGGGTGTAGCGCCAGCCCTCTTCTTCGGTATCGGAGGTTTGATTGGCGTAGGCTGCGGGGATGTCGTCAAACATAAAGCGCCGGCTGTCCTTGTTCCGCAGGACGCCTCCTTCACCGCGGACTCCTTCGGTGACCAGAATGCCGCGAACGCTGGGAGGCCAGATCATTCCGGTCGGATGAAATTGCACGAACTCCATGTCCATCAACGACGCGCCCGCCTGATACGCGAGAGCGTGCCCGTCACCGGTGTACTCCCAACTGTTGCTGGTGATTTTGTACGCGCGGCCAATCCCGCCGGTGGCCAGGATGACGGCCTTGGCGCGAAACAGATGGAATCTCCCGCGCTCCCGGTCATACCCGAAGGCACCAGCGATGCGGTCGCGATCCTTTAGCAGAGCGACCACGGTGTACTCCATAAAGACATCCATGCCGAGATGAATGTCGTGATCTTGTAAAGTGCGGATCATCTCGAGGCCGGTGCGGTCGCCCACATGGGCCAGCCTGGGATAGCGATGGCCGCCGAAATTGCGTTGCAGAATTCGGCCGTCCGCAGTGCGGTCGAAAACCGCACCCCATGCTTCCAACTCGCGCACGCACGTGGGCGCCTCTTTGGCGTGCAATTCGGCCATTCGCCAACTGTTCAGGTATTGGCCACCGCGCATGGTATCGGCAAAGTGAACGCGCCAGGAATCGCGATCATCGACGTTGGCGAGAGCGGCGGCAATGCCGCCCTCCGCCATAACGGTATGGGCCTTCCCAAGCAGCGATTTCGAGATGACAGCCACACTAACGCCCGCGGCGGCGGCTTCTGCGGCAGCGCGCAAACCGGCGCCGCCCGCCCCGATCACCAAGACGTCGTGCTCGTGGGTCACGTGCTCGGCCACTACAGAATCCTCCAATCTCTCCAGATACCCATGGAACACAGGCGAACGTATAAATCCGCGAATCCCACGGAAAAGAGGCTGAGCCAGGCGAACAACATGTGGCGCCCGTTCAGGCAACTGACGCAGTCGTAGGCGCGGCTTCCGGCCGGACGGCTGGAAAGCCGGTCGCGAAAGCCTCCGGCCAGGTGCCGCAAAGAGTGGCATCCAAATGTGTAGCAGCTCAGCAAAACCACGTTGGTCAATAAGACGAGCGTACCGACGCCAATTCCGAAGCGGCCATCGAACCAAAGGGCTTTCCAAACATCATGGGCAAGCAAAACGAGGAAGATCAAGGCCAGATAGAGGAAATAACGATGAATGTTTTGCAGGATGAGAGGAAAAGCGCGCTCGCCGAGATAGGTTTTGCGCGGCTCTCCGACGGTGCAGGACGGGGGATCAGCCCAAAACGCCTTGTAGTAAGCGCCGCGGTAATAGTAGCAGGTCAGGCGGAAGCCACCCGGGGCCCACAAAATCAACATTGCCGCGGTGACCCACGCCGGGATCCACGCCGGTTTTAAGCCAAACCAGGACTGTACGGGGTCGCCAAACAACTCCGGTGAGTAAAAAGGAGAAAGGTACGAGCCGAACCGATAGTGGTCACCTTGCATGGCAGCCCAGGTTGAGTAAACAATGAACGTGGATAAACCCAGGAAAACAACGAGAGGTTGAATCCACCAATTATCGCGTCGTGACGTTTGCGCGAACTGCGCACGCACCAGCGGAACATCAAACTGAGACATCGAGCTCTCCTTGCTGTTCGGGCAATGCTCGGAGGCAACAAAATTTGCGTGGAGTGATGGTAAGAAGAGCCTGTCTTAACCGCACGAGACAGTTCTGGCAGCGCCAGAGCCCCGATATCGTTGCCTGCAGCCTAGCTCACCCCCAGAGATCGTTGGTCAACAATAATCAACCGGGGTAAATATCACGATGGAATCTTGGTGTCAATTAGACACTCGAATTGGCACATGAATAGTGGACTCCTACGAATTTGGCCCGCTCTTTCCCTTCGGCGAGCTTGCGGTAAACATGCCTGGGTCAGCAGGAAGACGGGCACAATGTATCGGGCCCTTCAAACAAAAAGGGGCAGAGAGGCTGCTCTGAAGGGCGGGATATATGTAATTCTCAGACGGAGCGGACGAGTTCTTCGGAAAGGACCTGGGCTTTTTTTGCGAGGTTGCGGGCGCGGCTTGTAAAGAGGATGGCGAGGGAGCATACTGCCAAAAGGGAGCTAGCGATGTCGGCAAAGGATTTGGCAAAAGCAGTGGCGCAGCGATTCGCTGGAATGGGCAAGCGGGAGCGGATCGCGAAAATCCGCAAGCTGGCGGCAGCTTCTCCGGCGGATGCGAAGTTTGTGCGGGAAAGTTTTCCAGAGCTTTACCGCGAAGCGTTTGTCACGAGTTCCCGCGGGGCGGGTGGGCGCTCGGCAGCAGGCCGGCGGCGTGCGCGAGGCGCAGCGACTCGCTAACGGTCAGACCCAACAGTTCTCCCCAGTGCACGACAAGCTTCCTCCTTCGCTCGCTTCCGTACTCTCCGCGAAGAACCTCCTGCAAAATCTCAGTGTCGGAAAAGCCGGCTTCGCGCGCGGCTTTGATGAGACGCTGCTTATTGGCCAAGCTCATGTTGCAGCGGCGGAGATTATCACAAATGGAAGTCGATTGGCAGTTAGCAGGGGTGGCCGCTAGCGTCGTATGTGGAGACTCTACGCGGAGCGGACGAGTTCTTCGGAGAGGACTTGAGCTTTCTTGGCGAGGTTGCGGGCGCGGGCCCAGTCACCGGCTTGCGCGGCTTCGCGCGCGTCTTTCAGGAAGCCTTTGATCTTGGAAACCAGGTCGGATTGCGCGGCGTTCAACCGCTTATTGCGCGTGGAGGCAAGATTTTTCTCGGCAATGTCCAGGCTTTGACTGGTTTCCTGCTGCGCGGCGGCAAATTCCTCTTTGGACAGTTGCGCGGCGATGGTGGGAGCTTCGGGCTTTTCCGCGTCCGCCATGGGAGCATTCGCAGCTGGAGCGGGAGACGGATTCACCTTGGGCCGAGGAGGTGCACTGCGGATGGGAACCATCCCGGCGGCCACCAGCGCGAGGTCGAGGCCAATTTCAGGAGCGTCCAAGTCCCCTCCATCGCCGCCACCGGCATGGGGCTGGAGGGTCGGGCGAACTTGCAGGGCGGTGGCCCAAGGGATGTTCGGCCGCCGGTGGAAGAGGACGCAACCACCCGACAAAAATGCCAGTGAAAAGGAAGTCAGAGAAACGAGCAACGTGGCGCCGCGATAGAGAAGCGAGTGCCAGGATCGAGTACCGTAGTGAGCTGGGGTAACCATGGTGGTCTGGGCGATGTTAGGCCGCGAGGGGTAATTCGATCCGGAACGTCGTTCCCTGGCCAACCTCCGATGTAAAGTCTATCGAACCGTTATGCAACTGGACAATTCGAAACGTGCTGGCCAGTCCGATTCCGCTGCCGCCCGGCCTGGTAGTAAAAAACAGCTGAAAAATCCTTTGCTGGTTTTCCGGAGGGATACCTTTGCCGGTGTCGCCTACAGTGATTTCCGCCATTTCGCCGCGCCGGCTCAGCACCAGGCGCAATTGTCCTCCGTTGGGCATGGCTTCGGCCGCGTTTAAGACCAAGTTGAGCACAGCTTGTTTGAGGAGGGCTCGATCAACATAAACTTCGGGCACGTCAATGGGCAAGAGTTGAGCAAGGAGGATGTTCGACTTTTGCAACTGGGGTTTGGCGATTTCCAAAACCCCTTTCAGGAGGTCGGCGAGCTGGGTGGCTTCGAGGTGAACGTCCATGGGGCGTGTGAAATCGAGGAAGCGCTTGACGACCTGGTCGAGGCGGTCGATTTCCTTGTCCAGGACTTGCACGGCCTGATGCGAAGAGCTGTCGCCGTCGGAGGACAAAGATTCTTTGAGGTTTTCGAGCCAGAGGCGCATGGAGTTGAGCGGATTTTTCACTTCGTGGGCGACGCCGGCGGTGATGCGGCTGAGCGCGGCGAGGCGTTCGCTGACTTTGAGCTGCGTGTCGATGCTTTCGAGAGAATCAAGATCGCGGAGAGTGACGAGCGCACCCATGCGTTCGCCGTCTTCCTGAATGGCTTGCACGCTGACGTTGACGCGCTTGGGACCATCGCTGGTTTCGAGATCGGCTTCGGCGGTGATTTCGCTGAGCTCGTCGCTTTCAATGCGCAGGGCGTCGCGGAGCGGATGGCCAGGAGGAAAAATGTCAGTGACGCGGCGGCCGAGGAATTCGCCGGCGGGAGCGCCGAGAAATTTTTCCGCGGCGGGACTGACCATCACGGCGCGCGCATCACGAGTGAAGAGAAGCAAGCCGTCTTCGAGGCCGGCCATGACGGAGTTCATGTTTTCGCGCATGGTGCTGAAAATCTCGTGCACGCCGCGAAGCTGCTGGCCGACCTGGGAGATCTTGCGGCTGACCAGGCCGAGCTCGTCGCTGCTGGTTTCGACAGCTTTTGCATCGGAGGAAGGCACATCGAATTGCCCGGAAGAGATGCGGTCAAGTTGCGCAGTGATGTCGCGCAGGGGAGCCAGAGTGATGCCGCTGACGAGGGCGGCGAGCAGGGCGGAGAGTATCAAGGCCGCGAGCACAACCACTTCGGCGGTGCGAAGACTCGATTGGATCTCTTTCAGGAGAAGGGCCGAGTCCACGACCACGCGCACTTCGCCGAATGGCTTACCTCCTTTGATGAAGGGATAGGTGACTTCGAACAATTGAGGGCCCTTGTTGGCCCCTCTTAAGGTGCGCAGGAGAACTCCTACCTGGTGCAGAAAACTTCGAGCCTCGAGTTGCGAGATGGGCGTCCGGTGCGCCAGAAAAGCTCCCGGCAGGTTTTCATCGCTGGAGGCCAGCACCATGCCATTGGTGTCGGTGATGGAAACTTCATAAATCAGGAGATTCCCTCTGGCGGCTTTCAATTGCGTCTGCAAGCCCTCGCTGATTTCGAAAGCACGCCGGACATAGTCATGGATTTCCTCGGGAGCCTCGGACTCCGGGCGCAAGCCCAACTGCTTGGCTTCCGTCACCGCATTTTGGGCCTGGAGAAAGACCTGTTGCGCGAGGTCCGTCGCTCGTTTGTCCGTTTCCTGAATCAACTGATCGAGAAGCTGCGCGGCAAAGACGACGGACAACACGGCGACGACGAACAGCACGAGGCTGGTCATCACCAGAGTGAATTTCGTGCGCAGCCGGAGCTGCATTGGGTGAGTCTACTCCGTTTCGGCGCGATCGCCGCCGTATTCCTTGAGCTTGTTGTGGAGCGTCTTCAAGCTGATGCCAAGAAGTTCCGCGGCGCGCGTCTTGTTGTTGCCCGTGGCGCTGAGTGTTTGCAGAATGAGCTCGCGCTCCATGGCGTCCACGGTGGTGCCCACGGGGAATTTGATGGTGGAGAGGTCGCTGGGCCCCTTCGCAGCGATTTTACCGAATTCCGGAGGGAGGCAGGCGCGGGTGATGAGGTCCTTGTCGCACATGATGGCGGCGCGCTCGAGGGCGTTGCGCAATTCGCGGATGTTTCCGGGCCAGGTGTGGCCCATGAAAATGTCCATCACTTCCGCGCCGATGCCGCGGACGTGCTTGCCGTGCTTGGCGTTGACGTCCCGCAAGATGTACTCGACGAGAAGCGGGATGTCCTCTTTGTGTTCGCGGAGCGGCGGCAAGTGGATGTGGAAGACGTTCAGGCGGAAGTAGAGGTCCTGGCGCAAGTGGCCGCTGCCGACGGCTTGTTCGGGATCTTTGTTGGTGGCGGCGACGACGCGCACGTCGATGGGAGTTTCCGTTTTGCTGCCGAGGCGGCGGACTTTGCGGTCTTCGAGAACGCGGAGGAGCTTGGCTTGCGTGGGCGCGGGCATTTCGCCGATTTCGTCGAGGAGAAGCGTGCCGCCATCGGCTAATTCGAAGCAGCCAATGCGGCGCTCGGCTGCGCCGGTGAACGCGCCGCGCTCGTGGCCGAAGATTTCGCTTTCCATCAGAGATTCGGGGATTGCCGAGCAGTTGATGGCTACGAAGGGGCCGCCCGCGCGCGGGGAAAGGCGGTGAACGGTGCGCGCGACAATTTCTTTGCCGGATCCGGTTTCGCCGGTGATTAAGACGGAAGCGGAACTTGGCGCGGCCATTTCAACGATGCGCATGACTTCCTGCATCGGCTTGGTGGCGCCGACTAAATCGCCGAGGCGGCCGGTCTCGCGGAGTTGGCGCTGCAAAACCGCCAGGTTGCGCGAATCTCGGGCCTTGCTGAGAGCGCGATCGAGAAGGGCGCGCAGCACAGGGCCTTTTAAAGGCTTCTCGATGTACCAGAAGGCGCCCGCTTCGATGGCGGCGACGGCGCGCTCTTCGCTGCCTTTTCCGGTGATGATAATGGCGGGCACGCCTTGGAGGTCCGGGCCCAACTGCTTCAGGAGGTCGAGGCCATTCATGCCGGGAAGCTCGACGTCGGCGATAAGAGTATCGGGCTGATAGCCAGCGAACTTGGCGAGAACTTCTTCGGCGGAACTAACACCCAAAACGTCATAGCCCCAGCGCTGGAGCAGTTGCTCGTAGCCTTTGCGCGCGTTGTCCTCGTCCTCGACGATGAGAATGCGGTCTTTGCGTTCCAGGGTTTCGACGGCCCTTACGGCCGCGCGGGTTTCTTCCGCCATCGGTTGCAGCCTCTCTCGGGCTTCCTCTTGGTGAATGCTCCAGGAGTATTTTTGCTTGACTCTTGGACTCTAGCAAGCCCGGGCGGGGTTGCCAAGGCGGGTATTTCCACGGGACCACGGAGTTGTACACTCAACAAGAAACGGCAGGAGCAACCGCAGGACCCAGGTTGAAAACCAAACCTGGAGCGCCCGCGTTACGCCAGCCGTTCTGGTTCGAATTAGTTTAGCGATTCGATTTTGTTTTTAAAGCGATGATTCATTCCTTGACGAGATACAAGGCGCGTTCGAGTTCGAGTTCGAGTTTGGCGCCTTTGGGGAGGTTGAGTTCGTGACCGCGGCCGGACTCCATCAGGTACGCGGTGATGGCGCCGAGAGCAGCGCCTTCGGCGGCTTCCTTCTTGTCTTTGTCTTTCACGCCTTTTACCGCGCCGATGGCCGCGCCCGCTGCTGCGGCCGCCGCCGCGTCTTGCTGCGTGCTACTGCGGCCGGCGATGAGGCCCTCCTGGTTCGGCACGGGCTTGACACTGTGATCGCCCGGGACGCCGGCAACTTCGGCAACGATTGGCAGGTCGCCAAATTTCGTGTGGATTTCGTCAAACGTCAGCCAGAGTTTAGCGCGGCCTGCAACTCCGGCGGGCTCGACGCGGCTGATGTGACCGACAATTTCGGCCCCCGAAGGCAAGTAGAAGCCGCTGCCGGCTTCGAGGGGCTCAAGCGTTTTCACTTTGAAAACGGCGTTTTCTTGCGTGCCTTTGGTGCTCAAGTCGTCTTGCAGGCTGACTAGAAATTTTGTCCCGGGAGTGATGGCAAAGGTTTCCAGCGGCAGGCCGTGAAGCTCGCCGTCGGCGCGGTGACGCGGCTGCTCCGGAGATTGTGCGGTGGCTTCTTTGTTTGGTTCTTGCGGAGGCCCCTGCGCGCGCAAGGCAATGGTGCTGCCCAGAACAACGGCTAGAATTGGCACGACGAAGAAGGCTCGGACTCTCAAATGGTTCATGTTTCCCTCCAATGGGATATTTCTCCGTCAGCCTGGCATATGCAGTTGATGCGCCAGACGTCAGCCATTTCAAGGAGTTGTAACTGGCTGGAAATACTTGCAGTTAGGAGAGGTTTCAACTTGCGTCCGAAGGAACGCTTCAAGAGTGTCGGCAAATTCCAGCGGTGGGACGTAAGGCGCTGCCGACACCTTTTATGGGTAGCCGGAGTAGGGCGCAGCAGTGCTGCGTCCCTCCAAGTGGCCAGGTCTAGAAAGAGACCAACAAAGACCATGACTGGCGATGGAGGGCGGCGCTAGCTTTCGAGAAAGTGACGGATTCTGGAGAGGACCTTGGCGTACATGGCGGGGGTGACGCGGCCGGTTTGCGTATTTTGCTGGCTGGGGTGGTAGACGCCAAAGAGGCGGGGCGTGCCCGGGGCGACTTCTGCTTCGGCGCCGTGGGCGAATTTGTAGGGCGCGCGAGAAACAATCATGCCGCGCTGCTTGAGGACATCGAGGTAGGCGTCCCAGGCGATCTTTCCGAGCGCGAGAACCGCTTTGGGCTTGAGGATCTCGATCTCGCTCTCGAGATACGCGCGGCAATTCAGGATTTCGCGCGGGAGCGGTTTATTTTCCGGCGGGGCACAGCGGCACGTTGCGGCGATGTAGGCTTTGTTGAGATGCAGGCCATCGTCGCGATGAAGGGAAGTGGGCTGACTCGCGAAGCCGGCCTTGTGCAGGGCGGCGTAGAGAAAATCGCCGGAACGGTCTCCGGTGAACATGCGGCCGGTGCGATTCGCGCCATGCGCCGCGGGAGCGAGCCCAAGAATCAGCAATTGCGCGTTCGAATCGCCGAAGCCAGGAACCGGTTTGCCCCAGTACTCCCATTCGCGATACGCGCGGCGTTTTTCTCGGGCGACCCTTTCGCGGTATTTGACGAGGCGAGGGCATTTGCGGCAGGAGACGATTTCTTCGTTTAAGACGCGAAGCTGGGCGGAGGTTTCAAGCATGGGCTCGTTGGGCCTGCCAACTATATTAACTGCGCGAGGAGGAAAGAAAAGCGGCGGCAAGCCGCCCTTCGAGGCTCAGGGTAAACCGCACTCCCAAAAAGGTTTTGTGGCAATGATTTTGGCGGAGCGGATTAACGTAGGTCATTGAGGGAGGCGGCGGGACATCATTGCGCTCAGGTTGGCCCAGGGGATGGCGCGGTCGAACAGCGTCTCGCACGAGCGGGATTCCAACATTTCTTTTCCAATGCGTTCGACAACGCGGAGTGCGGCGCGCATCACGGTTGAGCCCGCGCTCACACGGGCTACTCCAATCTTTTCTAGTTCCGTCAGAGAGGGACATTGCGGTGTGATGAGGATATTCAGCGGCGCGGCCACAGCTTTAACCAGTTTGGAAATGATTTCCTTGTCGTGCACGCCTGGAGCGAACAAACAGTCGGCGCCAGCGTCGCGGTAGGCGTGCAAACGTTCGACCGTGCGTTCGAAGCGCGTGGCTTCGGGGCCGATGGAAGACAGGCAAACATCGGTTCGTGCATTCAACACGAACGGAACGCCTAGCGACTTTGCGGTTTCACGGATGGCGCGAATTTTTTCCACTTGCAACGGCAAGTCCGTGAGGGAGCTTTCGTCGTCGCCCGCATCTTCCAAATTCATGCCGATCGCTCCGGCTTCGATCGCCGCCTTAGTGGTTTCTGCCATGTCTTGGGGCGTGGCGCCGTAGCCTGCTTCGAGATCGGCCGTTACGGGGACCCGCACGGCGCGCGCAATGCGGCCTACGACATCGAGCATCTCATCGCGCGAGATGATCTGGCCATCCGGGTAGCCACGGGAAAATGCAACCGCCGCGCTGCTGGTGGCAATCGCAGGATGTCCACATTCTTCAAGAATGCGCGCGCTGACCACGTCCCAGGCGTTTGCGAGCACCAGCATTCGTGGGCCGTGGTGCATCTTGCGGAATTGCTCGGCTTTTTGGGCTTGGGCTCGGATGTTCATAGAACCTCCGCGAGGCACGGCAGTCGTTGTACGAAGAAACGAGACTAGGAGTGGCGGGCGATGGAAGAAACGGCCAATTTGGAAACTACTTTCTCAGGGAAGCTTTCCGAAGAATGCTCTCGACAAAATCAGCCTTGGCGTTGTTGTAGGCTTCTCGATCTTCACGAAAGCGGATGGCCAACTCGAGTTTCAAGGCGGCGTAGGCGTTTGCCTCTTTTGTGTGCGCACGCAGATAGTCTCGGAAGGCGATGTGGCACAGATATTCCGTGTTGTTGGGACAGACATAAAGGTGGTGACGGAGATCGCCGGCAGGGGCGCGGAAAGCTTCGCGATCTGGGATGCCCAAATCGCCTCGATGCTGGTATCCGATGGACGCCAATGCGGCAATGGCGCGCGGGAGGTCTTCAGGTGATCTCAGAAGAACATCGATATCAAGGATAGGCTTGGCGGCCAAACCAGGAATGGCGGTGCTGCCGACATGCTCGATAGCTATTGCCAAGCGGCCAATTACGTTTGCGAGGCGGGAGCGGAGCGCTTCGAACTGTTCAGGCCAGAGCGGGTTGTAGTCCACGATGACAACGGGGTTGTTCGAAGCCCGCCCAATAGTTGCAGCGGGTGCGGCGTTGTTCGGCATTACTTCTTGCTCAGCGCTTTTGCAATGATGATGGCTTGATTGTGCTCCGGGTCGCGTGCGCCAAAGAGGAGCGTGAGCGTGCCATGTTCCTTTTCCAGCTTCTTCAATTCCGCGAGCGAATCTTTTTTATTTTTTAGCTCCGCTTGATACTTTTTCTCGAAGATGGGCCACTTCATGGCGTCGTGATGGAAGGATTTGCGCAATGCATCGCTGGGCGCAACGTCTTTCATCCAAAGATCAATTTTGGCCGCTTCTTTCTTCATGCCTCTCGGCCACAGGCGATCCACCAAAACGCGATAGCCATCTTCCTTTTTTGGAGTTTCGTAAACTCTTTTTACGTGGATCACGGCCGGCCTCACTGCAAAAGCTTGAGAACTTCGTCGTGGATTTTTCCATTCGTGCTGATGAGTTGGCCGGTGTAAATGGTGCGCTCGCCGCTGGCGTTGGTGGAGCGGCCCTCGGCTTCTTCCACGATGATTCCCAGAGGCGCGAGGTCCCAGGGCTTGGATGTCCAATCCAGGGCGGCCTCGATCGCGCCTTCGGCGACCAGCATGTGTTGCCAGAATCCGCCGAAAGAGCGGCTGTTGCGCGAGGCATCGAGGAGCCTGCGGATTTTTGTCTGGTCGGCCGCATTTTTGCTTGGCCCCGTGCCGGTGGTGAACACCATGGAGTCCTTCAGTTTGTCCACGTTGGAGACATGGAGTCTCTTTCCGTCGCGGTAGGCGCCCTCACCGCGATAGGCCCACCACCGCGAACGCAAACCGGGCGCACTGACCATCGCGGCCACGATTTCGCCGTCTTCCTCGATGCCCATGAGCGTCCCAAAGGTTGGAATGCCGCGCGAGAATTCTTCGGTGCCGTCAATGGGGTCAATGATCATTCGCGCATGCCCTGCATTGGCAGCGGATTTTGGGTTGCCGCCGCCCATTTCCTCGCCTAGCACATCCAGAGCGAGTCCACTCTTTGCAACTTTATGGCGTGCCATCTCTTCCACGGCGCGGTCGGCCGGAGTTACCGCCGTGCCGTCGCTTTTGCGCTCAACGGAAAGCCCATTAGAGCGGAAATAACGCATGGCGATGACTTCCGCTTCCTCGGCGATTTCTGTCAGCAAGGTGCTGTAGGTCTCCACATATCCCGCTGTCTTGCTCATGAATTCCTCTAACTTTCCAACTGCTTATAATTTGACTCTCTTCGTCTCCCTCTCTAGCATACAAAAGTTGCCCCTATGTGTGCTCAGGCCAACACTGGAACCGTGCTCGACCGCATTCTGGAATCGCGGCGCGCCGAAGTGGAACACCGGAAGAAAGTCCTGCCGGAAACGGCGCTGAAGTATGGCGCTCAGGCGGCTTCGCCGCTGCGCGATTTCGCGGGGGCGCTTTCGCGGCCGGGCATCAACATTATGGCCGAGCTGAAGCCGGCTTCGCCGAGCCGAGGCGTTTTGCGCGATCCGTTTGATGCCGTTGCGCTGGCACAGTCCCTCGAGGGCGCCGGCGCTGCCGCCCTTTCCGTGCTTACCGAACCGGAATTCTTTGGGAGCTCGCTGAAGAACCTTCGCGACGCGCGAAAAAGCGTGCAACTTCCCGTTTTGCGCAAAGACTTTATTTTTGATCCGTGGCAAGTGTGGGAGTCGCGCGCGAATGACGCCGATAGTTTTCTCCTGATTGTCGTCACACTACCAGACAGCCTATTGAAAGAGCTGCTGGCTCTGGGCAGGGAACTTGGGATGGAACCAATCGTGGAGGTTCACACGCGCGAGGAATTGGACCGGGCGCTTGCGGCGGAAGCGCGAATCATCGGCGTGAATAACCGCAATTTGAAAACGCTGGAGGTTCGCACGGACACGTCTTTTGAGTTGATTGATGCGATTCCCGACGATTGCATTGCCATCAGTGAGTCAGGCATTCGCACTCATGGGGAATTGACGAAGCTGCGCGCGGCGGGGTTCGACGCTTTCCTCGTAGGGACGCGGCTTATGGTTTCTTCGGATCCCGCCGCGGTGCTTGCGGAATTGCTGGGCGCTCCGGCTCAGGGGAAATAGGTGTCATGGTTCGTGTGAAAATCTGCGGAATCACCAGCGCCGCCGACGCGCAGGCAGCTATCGAGGCGGGCGCGAATCTGATCGGATTTAATTTTTATCCAAAGAGCCCGCGGCATATTTCCGAGGACCAGGCTGCGGAAATCCGTTCGAAACTGCCAAAGAAAGTGAAAGCAGTGGGCATTTTTGTCAACCTATTGCCGGCGGATGTAATCACGTTGCGAAGTTCGGTGGGGCTTGACGCCGTGCAGCTTCATGGCGATGAGCCCCCCGAAATGGTCGCCGAAATCGCTCCCGTAGTGCCCGTCATTAAAGCCTTCCGCGTTGAACCCGAGTTTCCGATTACGACGCTCGACGAATACTCGCAAGCCTTTGCCTTTTTGTTTGACGCGGCACACACCGACCAATATGGTGGTACGGGCCGGACTACCGATTGGGACGTGGCACGGCGGGCATCGTTGAAGCACCGTATTATTTTGGCGGGCGGGCTGAAGGTCGAGAATGTGGCCGCCGCGGTCCGCATCGTGCGACCGTACGGGATTGACGTGGCCAGCGGTGTGGAATCGAGTCCGGGGAAGAAAGATCACGGGTTGCTGCGGGAGTTTATAAAAGAAGTGCGGCGCGCGGAACGAAAGTAGCTTTTTTTAGAGGGAACGTCCGCAGGGGATCATGGGAACCATCGTTCAATCAACAGTCACGGCGCCGGGACGCTTCGGTCCTTACGGGGGACGCTACGTTCCGGAGACGCTGATGGTGCCGCTGCTCGAACTGGAGCGAGCCTACGAAGCGGCAAAGTCGGATGCATCGTTTCAAGGACAGTTCCAAAGTTTGCTGAAGAACTTCGCGGGGCGTCCCACGCCGCTGCAATTCGCTTCGCGGCTGACGGAAAAGCTGGGCGGGCCACGGATTTACTTGAAGCGCGAAGATTTGCTCCACACCGGCGCGCACAAAATCAACAACGCTATCGGGCAGGGGCTGCTGGCCGTGAAGATGGGCAAGCCGCGCATCATTGCAGAAACTGGCGCGGGGCAGCACGGCGTCGCTTCGGCAACCGTTGCCGCGCATCTGGGGCTGGAATGCGTCGTTTACATGGGCACGGAAGACATGGCGCGACAGGCGCTGAATGTGGCGCGGATGCGGATGCTGGGAGCGCAAGTTGTGGCGGTCGATTCCGGCAGCCGCACGCTGAAGGACGCCATCAACGAGGCCATGCGCGACTGGGTCACCAACGTGCGCTCGACGCATTATTTGCTTGGTTCTGTTCTCGGCGCGCATCCGTATCCAGTGATGGTGCGCGATTTTCAGGCGGTCATCGGGCGCGAAGCGCGAGAGCAAATTCTAGCGGCGCAGACGCGTTTGCCTACGCACCTAATTGCCTGTGTGGGAGGCGGCTCGAATTCCATTGGATTGTTCCACCAGTTTTTGCAGGATGCGAGCGTTAAGATGATCGGCATCGAGGCGGGTGGCCGCGGTGGCCAGCTTGGGGAACACGCAGCGCGCCTTGCGGCGCATCAGGGCTTTGCGGGAGCGCGGCCGGGAGTGCTTCAGGGCACCTACACTTACGTTTTACAAAACGAAGACGGGCAAATCGCAACGACGCATTCGATTTCTGCGGGGCTCGATTATCCGGCGATTGGCCCCGAACACGCCTGGCTCGCGGACCAGCGCCGCGCGGAATATTCCGCTGTGTCCGATCAAGCGGCGCTCGATGCGGCGCGGCTGCTTGCGCGGACCGAAGGGATCATTCCAGCACTCGAGTCGGCGCACGCGATTGCGGGGCTGGTCGAGCGGCTGCCAAAAATGTCTAAAGACGACCTAGTGATCCTCAACCTCTCGGGCCGCGGCGACAAAGACATGGATACGTATTCCCGCCTCCTCTAGTGCCCCAGGAACGCGCCAGAAAACGAAACGGTTGGTGTACTATTTTCAGACGCAGACTGCCATGAAAATCGCCCTACCCAGCGCCCTCGTAGCGAGCCTCCTTCTTTGCGGCTGTGGTACGCATGAGAGAGTGCAGAATCACATTCCGGCAAACGCTGGAGTTTATGACGATGCGGAAGGGTACGCGGTGCTTTCGATGCTGCTGGGCGGCGCAAGCCAGGAAACACGCGCGGCGTTGATTCGAATCAACATGGTGACGCATGTGGAGTCGGTGAATGGGGCACATTCTTTGGAGGACTGCATGAAAGTCCCTGAGGAATTCCGCGAAGCCGCGAATGATTACGAGCGAAGGGCAAGAACGGCCCTGGTACTCAGGAAAAAATTCACGCTGAGGATGCCGTACGATCTTACTGGTGAAACGCGAATCACCGGCTCTGGCGTGAGGAATCCGACGGCGACGGAAAAAGGGATTTCCGACAAGATTGCCAGTGGGACTTTCTATTTATCCCCCGTGGGGTTCGACGCCAGCCACACTCACGCCATCGCCTACGAAAACTACCTCTGCGGCAACCTCTGCGGGTGGGGCGCGTATCATCTACTCGTGAAGAACGCCGGGAGATGGGAAGAGGCGAAGGACGTCAACGGATGCACCTGGCATTATTGATTGTTTCTAGCGCCGCGAAAACTTCATGTGAAGGATTAAGTTGAAGACGAGAATCCAAGAACGATTTGGTGCGCTGCGGAACGCGGGCGAACTGGGTATCGTCGCGTACATCACGGCGGGCCACCCTTCGCTGGATGGAACGCTGAAATTTGTGCTCGCTCTTGCCGAGGCGGGCGCCGATGTGATCGAGCTTGGCGTGCCCTTTAGCGATCCGCTTGCTGATGGACCGACGATTCAGCGGGCTTCCGAGCGAGCGCTGAAATCCGGGACTACCCTCGCGAAAGTACTCGAGGTTGTCCGGCGAATTCGCGAGCGTTCGCAAGTGCCTTTGGTGCTTTTCAGCTACTACAACCCTATCCTGCAAATGGGCCTGGAAAAATTCGCGACTGCCGCTGAAGCCGCGGGAGCGGACGGCGTTCTGGCGACGGATCTCACTCCCGAAGAATCGGACGACTATCGGTGTGTTCTTGCCGGTCACCACCTCGATACGATTTTTCTTGGTGCGCCTACGTCTACGGAGGAGCGCCTGCGGAAAATCGCGGAATGCTCGTCCGGCTTTCTCTACTTGATTTCCCGCACCGGCGTCACAGGTGCAAAGGATGTTTTGCCGGACGATCTTCCCGCGCTTTTACGCCGCGCGCGCGCCGTCACACAGCTGCCGATTGCGGTGGGCTTTGGGATTTCGTTGCCGGGGCACGTTTCGGTTCTTGGCGGGCTTGCAGATGCCGCAGTCGTGGGCTCTGCACTCGTCAATGAAATTGAAAAGGCCACGAAGAACGGAGCGTCTGCGAGCGCTATCGATGCAGCCGCCTCCGCGCTGGCTGAAAAAGTGCGGGGCTTGAAAGAGGCTGCCCGCCACGGTCTTTCGCGGCGTGAGGTGGCGCCATGAACTTGGCCGACTGGCGCCGGCGCATCGATGAAATCGACAAGAAGCTGGTAAAGCTTCTCAATGAGCGTTCGCAGTGCGCCCTCGAGATCGGAAAGCTCAAGCAGGCGGCCCATATTCCGTTGTATCAGCCGGAGCGCGAGAACGAGGTACTCGCGAACGCCGAGAGCAACAACACCGGGCCGCTGACCGACGCGGCAATTCGCCGGCTGTTCGAGCGCATTATTGATGAAGCGCGCGCCGCGGAACGCGACGCCATGCATCCCGATGGCTCCCATGGCGAGAAAGGGAATGAATGAGCCTTCCTCGCAGTCTGATAAGAAGGTTGTAGGGGCCGAGCTTCACGCCAGGGATTTTCGGATCCAGTGCAATCTGGCGTAGATTGAACCTCAAAGTGGAAGGAAACAGGACGCTCTAATGGTCATTGTGATGCAAGAAGGGGCCACGGAGGCCCAAATCCAGCACGTCATAGACCGACTAGTCGCCAGCGGCTTCAACGTGCACCGCTCAACGGGCGAGTCGCACACGGTTCTTGGCGCCGTCGGTGTTCATAGAGATTTCGATCATAGAGATTTCGAATTGCTCGAGGGCGTGCGTGAAGTCATGCGCATCACGCAGCCATTCAAGCTGGCCAGCCGCCAATTCCGGCCGGAGGGCACCGTCGTCGATGTTGGGCGGGGGGTCAAAATCGGCGGGCCCGAAGTTGTCGTGGCCGCAGGGCCTTGCTCGGTCGAATCGCGCGAACAAATCTTTTGTGTGGCGGAAAGTGTCGCAAAGGCAGGAGCGAAGATTCTTCGCGCCGGCGCGTTCAAGCCCCGCACGTCGCCCTACGCGTTTCAAGGGATGGGCGAGCCAGGGCTAAAGCTCATGCGCGAAGCTGCGGACAAATTCCGGCTTTGCACAGTCAGCGAAGTGATGGACACTTCGCAAATCCAAATGATGCTTCCCTATGTGGACATGTTCCAGGTGGGCGCGCGCAACATGCAGAATTATTATTTGCTGCGCGCGCTCGGGGAAATCCGCAAGCCCGTGCTTCTCAAGCGCGGGCTTTCAGCAACGATGGAAGAGCTTCTGCTCAGCGCGGAATACATTCTTGCTGGCGGCAACTACAATGTCGTGCTCTGCGAGCGCGGCATCCGGACGTTTGAAACCTACACGCGCAACACTTTTGATCTCGCTGCAATCCCGGTGATCAAAAAACTTTCGCACCTGCCCATCATTGGCGATCCGTCGCACGCTACGGGCCGCCGCGATAAGGTTCCGGCCATGGCCCGCGCCGCGGTCGCTGCTGGCGCCGACGGTTTGCTCATCGAAGTGCACAACGATCCCGATAAGGCACTCTCCGACGGTGCGCAATCGCTCGAGCCGTCGACGTTTACGCAACTGATGGCCGAGCTGCGCATTATCGCGCCCGCCATCGGCCGCCGCGTTGCGTGATAATCCATGTCGTCAGGCCACATCATCTCGCGGGTCACGATTCTCGGCACTGGCCTGATTGGCGGGTCCTTCGGTCTGGCGCTCCACAAATACGCCACGGACATTTGCGTTGCCGGCTGGGATCGTTCCGAAATCGCCCGCGAAGCGCAGTCTCGCGCGGCCATCGACAAATCCTTTTCCGGCGACCTCGCTCCCGCGCTGCAAGATGCCGACCTGATTTACGTTGCTTTGCCCATTGCCGCCACCATCGATCTCCTTCCTGAAATCGCGCGGGACGCTCCTACCCATGCCCTGGTCACTGATTCTTGCAGCACCAAAGTGCGCATTACACAAGCTGCGGAAGAAAATTTTCCTGCGGACAAGGGGCCGCTCTTCCTCGGCGGTCATCCCATGGCGGGGAAGGAACTCTCCGGCATCGCGCACGCCGACGCCGACCTCTTTCGCGGCAACACTTACGCCCTCATCGGCGCATCACCGGCTCAGGAAGATCCTCGAGTTTCCGCTTTCGTGAAAATCCTCGAGAAAATCGCCGCGCGACCGCTCTGGCTCGGCGCTCCGCAGCATGATTATGCGGTCGGCCTTGCATCTCATCTTCCGCAACTTGCCGCCGTCGCGCTGGCCGGATTTCTCTACGACCGTCTTGACGAAAACGGACTGCCCATCACCCTCGCCGGTCCTGGTCTGCGCGATTCGCTGCGGCTTGCGGGAAGTTCGTATGCCACCTGGCGCGACATCGTGCTCACCAATCAAGAAGTGCTCTCCGCTGCGCTTGATCTTTTCGCACGCCGCCTCGACGACCTGCGGGAGCGCCTCGCTTCGCGCGAGCTCGAAGCTGACTTCGACGCCGCCAACGAACTCTACAAGCTCCTCCACAGCCTGTGACACTTCTTCCAGCAGTTGGCAAAGTTGACGTTGGGGCAACGGCGTCGTAGCATCCGCTGCATTCTTCGTGTGTTTTGCAAAGGATTGCCGATGAACGCTGCAACTTCGCGCCGCGAGTTTCTGAGCACACTCGCTGCGTTTTCACTGTTTCCGCTCGAACAGGCGAAGCCCGATCTCATTCTCTATAACGGCAACATTTTGACCGTGAATGAGCGAGAGCCTCGCGCTCAGGCTTTGGCAATTGCTCACGACAGGTTTCTTGCGGTGGGAAGGGATTCGGACGTTTTGAATCTCGCCAGCGCGGCTACCAAGAAGATCGACCTCGGTGGAAAGACCGTTACCCCAGGTTTTATCGATGCACATTCGCATCCCGCCGAAGCCGGCTTGATGCATCTCCGCATGGTCGATTGCGACCTTCGTTCGATTTCCGCGATTCAGGCCGCGCTTCGCGAGCGTACCGCGAAGACGCCCCCGGGGGAATGGGTTCTCGGCTTTAAATACGACGACACCAAAACAGAAGAAGGCCGCCCACTCACGGTTGCTGATTTGGATGCCGCCGTCCCCGATCATCCCGTGCACATCCAGCATCGCGGGGGCCACACCACGTATTCGAACTCGCTAGCCTTTCGAAAAGTCGGAATTGGTGAAAAGACTCCCGATCCGCCGGGAGGAAAAATCGATCATGACCCGGCGACCGGGAGGCTGAGTGGCCGGGTGGCCGAGAGCGCGAACGCACTCTTCGAGAAAGCCATTCCGCAGAATTTCACGCGCGATGATCATCGCGAGGGCGTGAAGCTCATCTCCAAAATGCTCGCCCGCACAGGGATCACTTCAGCCACGGAAGCGCAGGGGACTCCCACGGACCTTCGCGCTTATCAGGATGCCCATGAGTCGGGTGATTTGCTCTATCGCGCCTACTGCTTCATCAATTTTCACTACCTTGACGCCATGATTGCCGCCGGTACCCGGACGGGCCTCGGCGATGAGTGGGTGCGCGTCGGCGCGGTCAAACTAGTCTGCGACGGCTCGATCTCCGAGCGCACCGCGCGGCTCTCCGCGCCCTACGAAGGCCGCCCTGACGACTACGGCATCCTGGTCATGACCGAGGAAGAACTCTATACGCACGGCCGCAAAGCGCACTTGGCGGGCTGGCAGATTGGCACGCACGCGAACGGAGACGTGGCGATTGACACCACGCTGCGCGTTTACGAACGCCTACAAAAGGAAAACCCGCGGCGCGATCCGCGCTTTCGTCTCGAACATTGTACGGTGGTGAACGATGATCTCATCGCGCGCATCAAAGCTCTCGGCGCCATCCCCACGCCGTTTTCCACTTACGTTTATTATCACGGCGAGAAGATGCGCTATTACGGCGCCGAACGCCTCAACCACATGTTTGCGCTACGCAGTTTCATTGACGCCGGCATTCGCCCCACGCAAGCCTCCGACTATCCGCCGGGAGAATTCATTCCCATGATGGCGCTGCAATCGGAAGTCACGCGCACGGACATGAAAGGCAATGTGTGGGGCCCGAAGCAGCGCATCACCGTCGAAGAAGCCATTCGCGTGGGCACGCTGAACGGCGCTTATGCTTCGTACGAGGAAAATCTCAAAGGCTCGATTGAGGTTGGCAAGCTTGCGGACCTGGTCGTGCTCGGCCGCGATCCGCTGAAAGAGAATCCTTCGACCCTTGTTACGATTCCTGTCGAACGCACCATGGCCGGTGGCCGCTGGACATTCGAGTCGTAGATCGTTCGTATTCCTAACTCTTCCTATTTTGATACCTACTTAGCCTGTCTTGACCTCAATACGGACCGCCGATAAGCTTGATGTTTCTCCCATCGACGAGAAAGGGACCATGGAGCAGATTCACATCACATTGCCCGACGGAAGCGTCAAGGATGTCCCCAAGGGCACCACGCCAGCGGACATCGCGCGCAGTATTTCTCCGCGCCTGGCTGATGCTGCACTGGTGGCGCGCGTGGCGCAGCCCAACGACGGCGAAGGCGAGCTCATCGATCTGCGGCGGCCACTCGAGCGCGATGTAAAGCTGCAAATCCTTACGGAAAGAGACCCCGACGCTCTCTTCGTCTTCCGTCATTCCGCGGCGCATCTTCTTGCCGCCGCGGTTATCGAACTTTATCCCAACGTCAAGCTGGGCATCGGGCCGCCCGTTGACACCGGCTTTTTCTATGAGTTTTTGCGCGACGAGCCTTTCACTCAGGAAGACCTCGCCAAAATCGAAAAGAAGATGCACGAACTGGCGGCGCAGGACCTGCCGAACGAGCGGAAGCTCATTCCCAAGCCGGAAGCGCTCGACTTGTACAAAAAAAGCAATCAGGTTTTCAAGTGCGAGTTGGTGGAGGAAAAGGCCGCTGAACCGATGGTTTCGTTTTATACCACCGGCAAGTTCATCGACTTCTGCCGCGGCCCGCATATTCCATCCACCAAACGCATTCAGGCGTTCAAATTAATGAACGTTGCGGGCGCTTACTGGAAAGGTCAGGAAGGCAATCCGCAGCTCCAGCGCATATACGCGGTTGCGTTTTTCACGCAGAAAGAACTGGACGAACATCTCCATCGACTGGAAGAAGCCAAGCGCCGTGACCATCGCAAGTTGGGCGTCGAGCTGGATCTTTTCAGCATTGAAGAAGAAGCCGGTCCGGGACTGATTTTCTGGCATCCCAAGGGCGGGCTGATTCGCAAGGTTGTTGAAGACTGGCTGCGCGACGAGCTTCTCAAGCGCGGTTACGATCTTGTTTACACGCCGCACATCATGCGGCTCGATCTCTGGAAGACCAGCGGGCACACCAATTTTTACAAAGACAGCATGTTCGGCCCGGTGGAGGTAGAAAAAGCCGACTACCAGCTCAAGCCCATGAACTGCCCGGGCCACATTCTGATTTATAAATCAAAGTTGCATAGCTATCGCGATCTGCCCGTGCGCCTCGCGGAACTCGGGACCGTTTATCGCTACGAGCGCAGCGGAGTGCTCCACGGCTTGTTGCGCGTCCGGGGCTTCACCCAGGACGACGCCCACATCTTCTGCATGCCCTCGCAAATCGAATCCGAAGTCGAGGCTTGCATGGATTTTGCGTTCGCGGTGATGAAAAATTTCGGCTTCGACAAATTCGAAGTCGAGCTTTCCGATTGGGATCCCGCGCATCCGGAAAATTACCCCGGGAAGGCCGAAGACTGGCATCATGCTTCCAACTCTCTCGCCAGCACTTTGGCGCGGATGAACATTCCTTACAAAAAAATAGCAGGCGAAGGCGCCTTCTACGGCCCTAAGATCGACGTCAAGCTGATTGATGCCATCGGCCGTCCCTGGCAGCTCACCACCGTGCAGTTTGATTTCAACTTGCCCGCGCGCTTCGGCCTGCAGTACGTAGCTGAGGACGGCGCCAAGCATCAGCCGCTTATGGTCCACCGCGCGCTGCTTGGCTCCGTCGAGCGCTTCTTTGGGATTTTGATCGAGCATTACGCGGGAGCGTTTCCCCTCTGGCTCGCGCCGGTGCAAGTGGAGGTTTGTCCAGTCAGCGAGAAAGTTGGTGACTATGCGAAACACGTCGCCGAAACGATGAAGAATCACAACTTGCGCGTCCATCTTGACGACCGCAATGAAAAATTGCCCGCCAAGATTCGCGACGCGCAGTTGCAGAAAATTCCCTACATGCTGGTGGTTGGCGCCAAGGAAGCCGAGGCCGGAACTGTCTCCGTCCGTCATCGCAGCAAAGGCGACCTCGGCCCCAAACCCCTCGCCGAAGTCGTTGAAGCTTTCCAGCGCGAAGTCGCTTCCCGCGCCATAAGCTGAATTTCTAATGGACTTCGCGGCCTTCCAGCCATGCAAAATTCGCACACGATTCTGAACGAGGAAGTCTTCTCTCAAAGCGTGCGTTTTCTTACAGACCGCGACGAGCATCTGGCTGGAGTCCTGAAAGAGTATGGTCGGCCAACGCTCTGGGTGCGCGAACCGGGCTTTCCCACGCTCGTTTACATCATCCTGGAGCAGCAAGTTTCCTTGGCGTCTGCGAAAGCGGCATTCGATCGTCTCAATGCTGCCGCGAAGCCGCTGACTCCGAATGGATTCTTGAAGCTGAACGACGCGGAGTTGCTGCGTATTGGCTTTAGCCGCCAGAAAACTCTCTACACACGTCTTCTCGCTGAATCGCTCGCCCTCCGCCACTTTGACCTACGCTACCTTCACGAGCTCCCGGACGACTCCGCGCATAAAATGCTTATCGCCTTCAAGGGCATCGGCCACTGGACCGCCGACATTTATTTGTTGAGCGCGCTTCGCCGCCCGGACATCTGGCCTACCGGCGACCTCGCGCTCGCCACCGCGGTCCAGGAAGTGAAGCGCCTCCGCAAGCGCCCGTCACCCGAAAAGCTCGAAAAACTCAGCGAGCCGTGGCGTCCCTGGCGCGCCGTTGCCGCACGCCT
>Ga0307471_100000244_pt1 | contig 27314 bp, 19 predicted proteins | sample atmos_gasesAM3C__2_FD_204566 | JGI IMG/M metagenome (GOLD analysis project Ga0307471, IMG submission 204566) | Hardwood forest soil microbial communities from Morgan-Monroe State Forest, Indiana, United States - atmos_gasesAM3C_515 | ecosystem: Environmental > Terrestrial > Soil > Temperate...
TACCATATGGTTAATAGATGTCGTACTGCTCCCAGTGGAGGGTGGCGTCGGACTGGATGATGACGTGTTTGTGCGAGTTTTGCTCGAGTTCGTCGATGAGCATGGACTCGCGGGTCTTGAGCGCTTTGGCAATCTCCGGATGCACGCGAAGCGTAATGCTCGGGCTTTCCGGATCGGCGGCGGCCATCTTGCGGGCCTCTGACTGGATTTCGTAGCAAAGCGTTGGCGTCGACTTGACCATGCCGGAGCCGGTGCAGTAGGGGCAAGGCTGGCAGAGGACGCGCTCGAGCGCTTGCTTGGTGCGCTTGCGCGTGATGCAGACCAGGCCGAATTCGTTGAAGGAAAGGGCTTTCGAAGGAGCCTTGTCCTGCTCGAGGGCCTGCTGCAAGGCTTGGAGAACTTTTTCGCGATTGCGGCGCTCTTCCATGTCGATGAAGTCGACAACGATGATGCCGCCGAGATCGCGCAGGCGAATCTGGCGGACGATTTCCTTTACGGCTTCGAGGTTGGTCTTGACAATGGTGTCCTCGAGCCGCGTGGAGCCCTTGCCGACAAACTTGCCGGTATTGACGTCGATGGCCACGAGCGCTTCGGTGTGATTGATGACGATGTAGCCGCCGGATTTCAGCCACACTTTGGCGCGAAGAGCTTTGTCGAGTTCGTGCTGGATGCCGAACTCTTCGAAGATGGGCGTTTCCTTGGTGTAGAGCTTGACCTTGCTGACCAGCTTCGGCTGGAAGCGATTCACGAAATCGACGACTTTACGGTACTCCTCTTCGCTGTCGATCCAGATGGCGGCGAAATCATCGCTGACGTAATCGCGCAGCATGCGCTCGACGAGGTCGAGGTCGCGGTGGAGCAGGGCAGGAGCCTTGCGCTCCTCGCTGCGCTGCTTGATTTCGGCCCAGGTCTTACCGAGGAAATCGATGTCGGCGCGGATTTCGTCGTCGGTGGCGGCGCCGGCCGCGGTTCGAACGATGAAGCCCCCGGGATAATTGTGGCTGGCTTCGCTGACCAGGCGGCGAAGGCGCGCACGATTTTCCGCGGAAAGTATTTTGCGGGATACGCCGGTGTGATGAACCGTGGGCATGTAGACCAGGAAGCGGCCGGGCAGAGCGACGTGGCTGGTAATGCGTGCGCCTTTTTTGCCGAGCGGCTCCTTGGCAATCTGGATGACGATTTCCTCGCCGGGCTTGAGCATTTCCGAGATGAGCTGCGGACGGCGTGGAGCGGAGTGGCCGCGGTCGTGACGGCCGCCGGGGCCCCGGCGTTCGAATCGTTGACGGCCGCGGTCGCCGCCGCGCCGATCGGGACGGCCGCCGCGATCGCGCCGGAAGGGCCGTTGGAAGCGCGAGCGCGGGTTGCCGCCGATGCGCGCGGAATCGCGCGGCGAAGCTGTTCGGGGAGCGCGCGTTTCGCCGGGTAGCAAGAGTTCGGCCTCTTCGGAAACGGCTGCTTCGGCAACGGGCTCGCCGCCTGAGGCGGAGATGACTTCAGCTTCGGCGCGAACTTGTCCGCCTTCAGCAGGTTCTTCCAAAGATTCGACTGCGGGCGAAAGGTCTTCCGCTTCCGATTCGGTGCGACCCAGTTCCCCTTCGAGCTCTTCCTGTTCTTGTTCCACTTCCTGGTGCTCGCCCAAGGCAGCGGCATGTTCGGCGGTCTCTTGCGCGACATCCGCGGCGAAATCCGCGCGGTCGGCGGCGCGGCGCGCCTCCAGGTCGGCAACCTCCTCCGCGCTGAGCCCGGAGGCGTTCTCGGATTGCGATTCCTCAGTGGCCTCGGCTTCCTCTTCGGTATCTTCTTCTTCGAAGACGGCGCCGCCGACGACGGTATCGGCCTCTGCCTCGGCGGCGGCTTCTTCGTGCTTGGCTTCCACGAGATCGGCAGCCAAAGCGGCGACCTGATCCTCGTTTAGATCGACATCATTATGGCGATGATGGCGTTCCGGCTCACTCTGCTCGGCAGCAGGAGCCCGTAGCGATTCTGCTTCCGCCGGAGCGGCTTCGGCGGAGGGGGCCTCCGTCCCGGCCTCGGCCAGAAGCCAACTGGGCAAGCCGCCGGAAAAGCGGCGAGGCACGCCGCCGGAGCCGGAAGTGGCAACCGGGGGAGTATTGGCCGGGCGTGGAGAGCTTTCGTCGCCGACCGAGGGCTCCGTACGGGACCCCTGGTCGGCTATCGGGGCAGCGGCTGGAGAAACTGCGGCTTTGTCGCGGTACTTTGCGAGGGACTCGCCGGGAAGGACAATGGTTTCTTCACCGAGATCTGCGGGCGATGCGCCCGAACTGCGCGGACCCTCCTGGCGGCGATTGTCATAACCGCGCTGCTGGCCACCGCGATTGTCGTAGCCACGAAATTCGCCGCTTTGGGGCGAAGCATACTTGGACGGAGGAAGATTTCGTCCGCCCGGGCCGCCCTGCTGACGGTCGCCACGATGACGGCCGCCGCGACGTCCGAAGCGTCCGCGGCCGCGATCACCGCCCCTTCCGTAATTCTGGCCCTGCCGGTCGTTCCCGGAGCGGCGAGAATAATTCTGAGTAGGGTTAAAGCGAGGCGAGAAATTCTGCGGAGCCGAAGCGTTCGAGTCGGGCTGACGCTCTTCGACCGATTCGGCGCGGGTGCCTTCCTCAGAGGCCGGCGGTTCGCCAGCGCGTTGCTCTTCGGTCGGCCCGGGTAGCTGGCCGGTCGCGCCCGGGGCATCCTCCGGCGACACCGCTTGGTGTTCTGCGGGAGGCTGAGGACGGAACTCCTCGGCGTGCGGCTCCTCGTGCCGCTCGGAGGCGCGAGCGAGCGACTCGCCGGGGAGCAGCTCGACGGTCGCGCCGTTACCCTGCGGCATTGCGGGAACGGGCAGAGGCTGGTCATGCTGCTCGTGAGGCTGGCCGTGCTCGTAATCCTCGAGGTTTTCGAAGACGTCGCTGACGTAGAGAAACGCATCGCCGTCGAGGCCGATGTCCACGAAAGCAGACTGCATGCCGGGGAGGACGCGTGTGACTTTTCCTTTGTAAATGCTGCCGACGAGAGCGAATTCTTTTTCCCGCTCGATGTAAATCTCGACTAGCTGACCTTCTTCCAAAATCGCGACCCGCCGTTCGTGGGAGGACGCGGAGATAACCAATTCTTTTGACATGAAAGCTCCTTGAAGGGGACGCCAGCCTGGCCGGAGTCCGCTCTAGGACGCATCGCCCGAAGCTTCTGCCCGTCACGGGCCCAGAAAACGGAAAGTCCTCCCGGAACGAAGGGGAAGGACGCTGGACACACCGATAGGGAGACGGCCTGGTGTTCGAAGCCAGAGGAAAAAGATGTCCTCGGTATATCGAGGTTAGCCCGTTGCCAGGAACTGGCTGGGCGAACGGCGGACGACGCTGTCCTCACTCTGAAAATCCTTTAGCCTGTGACCCTGGCCTAGCCGGGGTCAGCAATTCTAGTTACTTCCTGACTTACCAATAATGGTTCACTACTCATTACTTCTCCGGCGCATTCCGACGCAGCGGGAATGCCACGCGGGGCCCGCGGCCGATCAGTTGACAAAGCGGCGAAGCCGAACATTCATCACCAGACCAATCGCCAGGAAAACAAAGAGCGTGGCGGAGCCTCCGTAGCTCATCAACGGCAACGGAATGCCGGTGACGGGCATCGCGCCAATCACCATCGCCACGTTAACCAGCACATGGAAACCAAGCGCTGCTGCAACGCCCATGACAAGAAACATTCCCGCGCGATCTTTCGCACGTTGAGCATTCTGCACTAAACGGAGCAGAAGCGCCATATACAGACCGAGAGCCAGTAGCACGCCTTTAAAGCCCTGTTCTTCAGCCCAGGCCGACATGATGAAATCCGAATAACGGACCGGAATGTAGCCCAGTTGATTCTGCGTGCCGTTGCCGAATCCTTTGCCCCAGAAGCCGCCCGAGCCCACGGCAATCTTGGACTGCAAAAGCTGATAGCCGGAACCCTTGGCGTCTTCTTCCGGGTGCAGGAAAGAAGTGATTCTCTCCCGCTGATACGGCTTGAGGATGCGCCTGCTGACGGGCGGGTAAAAAACCGCCCCGATCAGGAAAATCCCCACTAAGGAAAAAACCGCTGTGTGCTGCCACTTCAAGCCCGCCAAAAAAGCGCCAACCGCCAACATTGGCATAAGCACCAGGGCTGTGCCGAGATCGGGCTGCTTCAGGATCAAGATCAGCGGAACCCCCACAATCAATCCTGCCTTGATAAGGTCCCGCAGATCAAGCTCATCCGAGCGCACCTCAGCAAAGAAGCGCGCCAACACAATGATTATAACCAATTTGACCAATTCCGACACCTGGAGGAGTTCTCCGATACCAGGGAGGTTGATCCAGCGCTTGGCGCCGAAGCGGGTGTGGCCCACCGACAGCACGGCGATGAGGGCCGCGATGCTGAGCAGGTAGAGAACCGGGGCCTGATCCAGAATCAGATGGTAGTCGAGCCGGGAGAGCGCGAACATCAAGACGAAGCCGACCGCGAGCCAGCGCACCTGCTTCCAGTGCATGCCCGCTAGCGAACTGCCGTGGGTGGCAGAATAGATTTCAATCACGCCAAGTGCGCAGATGGTGGTGAGGATGGCGAGAAGCCACCAGTCGTAATCGCGTGTACCGGGTGCGTTTTTCATCGAGGAAGTCCAGAGTCCGCAGCCGGCCACATTGCATAAGAAGAAAGAGCTGATGCGCGCCTGGCGCGTCGAGCCGTGACGCTGCGGTTTGTCGATGGGCGCGGCATGAGTGTGATCAACGCTCCCGCTCCGAGACGGGCCGCGCGGTTGTGGCGGAGACGGCTTCTTGTCTTTTGAGGGCCACGCGGGGCGCACGCGGTACGCTCACGACCGTCGTGACCGGTTTGCTCCGAGGCGCAGGCGCCTTGGTTTCCGCCGTGTACTGCCCTTCTTTCTTGTTCTTCTTGTCGTAGTAAGCCTTGATGACATCGCGAACCACGGGGCCGGCAGCCTCGCCGCCGTGCTTTCCGCTTTCCTGCACCAGGACGGATACGACGATCTCCGGGTTGCGGCGCGGGGCGTAACCGACAAACCAAGCGTTGTCATCGAATTTTTTCTGTTTATGTATGCGAGCGAGGGTATCGTAACCGATGACCTGTGCGGTGCCGGACTTGCCACTGAGCTCGATCCCCGCGAGCCGCAATTGACCTCCCGTCCCGCCCGGTTCGTTGACGACGCCATACATGGCGTCGGTAATCTTTTCAGCCGTCGGTTCCGAGATCGGGAAGCGTTCGACGCCGACGTTGGGCGCGTCCTTAAGCATGTGCGGCTGCATGAAGACGCCGCCCGAAGCGATGCCGCCGATCATGCGCGCGAGCTGTACCGGAGTGGTCGTGACGGCGCCTTGACCCGTGGCCACAGAGATCACTTCGCCTTGATACCACTTGCGGTGCAGAACGCGCTGGACCCATCCCGGTGAGGGCATCAAGCCAGGCTCTTCGGAAGGAAGATCAATCCCGGTTTTGTGCCCGATGCCGAAGTGGCTGGCATAGTAGGCCAGGCGCTCGATTCCCAGGCGCAGCCCCACGTTGTAGAAGAACACATCGCACGATTTCAGGATGGCTTCGTGCAGATCTGTGACTCCGTGTGATTTGCGGCCGGTCTTGGCGTAGTAAACCCAGCAGTGATACTGCCGGCCGAAGAAGGTCGCATAGCCAGGGCAGGTGGTCTTAAAACTCTCCGAAGGAACGTGGTCTTCCAACATCGCCGTGGCGGTCACAATCTTGAAAACGGAGCCGGGAGCGAGTTGCGCCTGAATGGCGCGATTCAGCAAGGGCTTCTCGGGGTCTTCGTTCAGTCGCTTCCATTCGTCGCCGGAGATGCGCACCGCAAAATCGTTGGGATCCGCCGCAGGGTGACTGACCATGGCCAGGACTTCGCCGTTGCGCGGGTCGAGCGCAACGACCGCGCCGGGACGCGCACCGAGGGATTGTTCGGCGACGAGCTGCAAGTCATAGTCAATGCTGAGCTGAATCTGTTTGCCGGGGATGGCTTCCTGCTCGGAAAGCCGCATGTCCTTCATTTCTTTGCCGACGCTGTTTACGACCACGCGGCGTTTGCCGTCCGTGCCCATCAGGATGTCGTTGTATTGTCGCTCGAGGCCGCTCTTGCCCGCGAAGTCGCCGGGGCGGAGTTTGCCGTTGCTTTCTTCGATCTGCTCCTCGCTGACCTCGCCCACGTAGCCCACGGCATGAGAGAGGAAGCCCTCGGGCTGATAGCGCCGCCGAGAAACGGAAATCATTTCGAGCACCGGAATGTCGACGCGGTGCGACTCAATAAAGGCAACGTCCGCTTGGGAAGCCTCGGGCTTGATGATGATGGGCTCAAAATGGGGAAGGTCTTTGGTGTTGTTGAGCTGCTCCTCGAGATCGGCCATCGGGATGCCGAGGCCATCGGAGATGGCGCCAAGGTGCTTTTCTACCTGAGACATGTCCTCGCGCAACAGCAGGACGCTGAAGGAGGGCCGGTTGTCGACGAGCACGCGGCCGTCGCGGTCCAGCATGCGGCCGCGCGGCGCGATGATCGGAATTTCACGGACGCGGTTGCGCTCAGCGAGCGTGTCGTACTTGTCGGAGTCGATGACCTGGAGTTTCCAGAAACCCAGCAAGAGCACGCCGATCATGCCCACGATGACGTAGGAGGCTACGGCCAGCCGCGCCTGCGGCAAACGATTGTCGTTTCCAAACCAGTAAGACACCGAAAACCCCGCGCGCGAGGAGTCCCCCTAGGACTTCCTGATTTTGTCCGGTTACGCCGGACCTAACTCGCGTCACGAAAGATCTACAGCGTGGGTTTCGAGTTGACCCCGTTCGAACCGGGGTCAGTCTCAAATTGTCCGTCGAAAATTTCCTCGAATCTGGGGAACGAAAAAATCTTCGGGAGCTCCCGCAAACACGCCGGACCGGGCTGCACAAAAGCAGCCGGGTCGTTTTTAAACGTACCACTTGCGTGAGGGTGTCGCAAGCCGTCCGCGAGGACAGGTTCCAGGTTTGCACACAGTTCTTGGATAAGCCGAGGATAGGCGGGTTGCTCCCGCGGCGGGCACAGGCTATTGTAGAAAATTCTCTTATGCGTCGAGAAACCAGCAGAGAAAGGCCCATGCGACTGGCGCTCGTGGGCATGTCCGGCGCTGGGAAGACGTTCTGGGCAAAGAAGTTAGCGGAAAAAGGGGCGCCCGCGCTGTTCTGTGACGAGCGCATCGAGCAGAGGCTCCGACCGCGCCTTGGCCCGGGCGGATATGCGGGAATCAGCGGCGTGGCCGCCTGGATGGGCTGGCCGGACAGCGCGACCTACGCGGAACGCGAGGCCGCCTACCTCGTCGAAGAGGTTTCCACGTTGCGTGAAGTTTTGCAGGAGCTCGAGGAGAAGCCGGACGCTTCCCTGGTGCTAGACACCACTGGCAGCGTGATTTATGCGGGAAATCACTTATTGATGCGCCTGCGGAGACAGATGACCATTGTGTATCTGGCGGCGACGGCGAAAGAGCAGCAACTGTTGATCGAAAGATATTTAAACGATCCGAAGCCGGTGCTGTGGCGCGGCGCGTTTCAACCGCAAAGCGGAGAGACGCCGCGGGAAACCGTCGCGCGATGTTATCCGGCGCTGATGGAGGCAAGGCGGCGAAGCTACGAGGTGCTGGCGCATTGCACGCTGGGCGTTGCTGAGTTGCGGGCAACGCTCGATGCGGAGCAGTTCTTGGAGCGGGTGCGCAGGCAGATGAAATGAGGCGAGAGATCCGAAGTCGCAGATCAGAAAACGGAGGACCGCGCTGTGCGTGGCCTAGTTGTGTCTCGGATCTCGGATCGCTGCTTTCCGGTTGCGCAAAATGAGATACCGGAGCACATCGCGCAAGGCACCGCTTACTTCGTTGCGCGGCGCGGTGCTGCGCGGGTTAGCGCCCGACGGCGGTCTGTATATGCCGGCGGAGATTGCCAGGCATTCCCCGGAAGAGCTCGAGGAGTTCCGGAAGCTACCGTTCACGGAAGTGTGCTTTCGCGTAGTGAGGCCGTTTGCTATGCCGGATGTGCCGGAGGAAGTGCTGTGGCAGATCGTGAGCGAGGCCATCAATTTTCCGGTGCGGCTGGTTTCGCTGTCGCCGGGGCTGCACATCCTGGAACTGTTTCACGGGCCGACCCTGGCGTTCAAGGATTTTGGCGCGCGCTTCCTGGCGCGGCTGATGGGTTATTTCGTGCGCGGCGAATCGCGGCCGCTCACGGTGCTGGTGGCGACTTCGGGAGACACGGGCAGCGCTGTGGCGCACGGGTTTCTGGGTGTGCCGGGAATTCGCGTGGTGATTCTCTATCCTTCGAGGCGCATCAGCGAAGCGCAGGAAAAACAATTCACGACGCTCGGCGAAAACATCACGGCGCTCGAAGTGGCGGGTGCGTTTGACGATTGCCAGCGGCTGGTGAAGCAGGCGTTTTCCGATGTCGAGCTCAACAAGACGGCGTTTCTGACTTCGGCCAATTCCATCAACGTCGGACGGCTGCTGCCGCAGATGTTCTATCACGTGGCGGCGTACCGGCAGTTGCCGGTGGCGTCGGTGCCGCTGATTGTGTCGGTGCCCAGCGGAAACTTCGGCAATTTGACGGCGGGGATTTTTGCGAAGCGCATCGGTCTTCCGGTGGCAAGGTTTATTGCTTCGACGAACATCAACGACGTGGTGGTGCAGTATTTGAGAAGCGGGCAATTTGCCCCGCGGCCGGCCAAGGCCACCTATTCGAATGCCATGGACGTAGGCAATCCCAACAATTTCCCGCGGTTGCTGGACTTGTGTCGGGGGCGGCTCGAATACGTGCAAAAAGAAATCTGGGGCCGCCGAGCGACCGACGAAGAAACGCTGTGCGAGATGAAAAAGCTTCATGAACGGTTCGGTTACCTCGCGGACCCGCACACCGCGGTGGGGGTTTTCTGCTGGGAGGCGTACAAGCTGGAGCATTCAGAGCCCGCGCAGGGCTTGGTGTTGGCGACGGCGCATCCAGCAAAATTTGCGGACGTAGTGAGGAAGGCGATCGGCAGCGCTCCGCCACTGCCGGAGCGGCTGGCGGCGTGTTTGAAACGAGAGAAGCTATCGCTGCCGATGTCGAGTGACTACGAGGACCTCAAGCAATTTCTCTTAGCGCCTTAAGGTCGTGTGCCTCGGTTTTGCGGATGGCGCGGTCGAAACCCGCCTCTCCAGGGAAAACGGGCGGCCACATTTCTGGCAAGGCAAGAATAGCGGTGAACGGAAGCAAAGCGAGCCTGGATTGGGCTCGCGGCAACCGAGCCCCGCACTGACGCGTGTCCACGCCAAGAGATCTCGCATGGCCGTTGGTCGGTAGACGTCGAGCCTTGGTGAAATGTTCCGCACGGCGGCGTCGTGCTCGGCAAACCTGGTACGCGCACCGCTCCGTTCAGGACGGTCGGCGGAGGCGGTCGAGCAGGACAAAGAGGAACATGGCGACGAGGGCGTTGACGAGCGCGGCGGCGAACAGGTGCAGAGTGAACCAGGGTTCCGGCTGCGCGAGCAGGATGCGGCGGGTCAAAGCAACCACCGCCTGATGAATAACGAAAAACCCTGCGGTGAGGGCAAATCGCGCCGCGGGATGTTCGGTGTCCAGTCGCGCGCCGAGGGAGGAAGCCAGGTAGCCGATGACGGTCTTTGCGATTCCGAACAAGCCAAGCGGAACGGTGGGGCCGCTGAGACTGTCTTGCATGAGGCCGACCGCCGTGCCCAGCAAAAGTCCCGTAGAAGGGTTTCGGCGGCTGAGGCCGAGATAAATCACCACAAGCAATGGCAAATCGAGCAGAGCGGCCCTCGTAAAATGCAGCGGGAGCCAGGCCTGAATCACTAGCGCGAGCAGCGTGGCAATGGGAATCGCGCCGGTGCGGAACTTGTACACCTCGATGTGGGACTCGCCCATGCGGAGGTCAAAGGCGCGGTTCATGGGTTAGCCACCTGGGGAGGCGCAGGATTCGATGCAACCGGCGCGGAAGGCTTGGCCTCGGGGGCATCGTTTCCCTTCAGCGGATGCAGGGTCAGCAGAACGAGCACTTCCTCGAGCTTTTCAAGATTTGCGGCGGGTTTGATGCGAATCTGCTTGAAGTTAACGCCGGGCTGGATGGCCGTGATGGTTCCGACAGGCAGGTCGCGCGGAAAGATGCGGTCCATGCCGCTGGTGATGACGCGCTCGCCGACGCTCACGTCGTCGTCGTTCGGAACGTACTTCATGGTAATGAGCGGCTCCCCCACTCCGCCCACCGGGCTTTGGATGCGGGAGTCGGCAAGCATGGCCCCGACACCGCTCTCCCTGTCGGTGAGCAGAAGCACCTGCGAGGTATTGGCGTAGGCCTCAATCACTTTTCCGACGACCCCATCGGGAGTGATGACACCCATGTTTCGGCGGATGCCGTCGCGCTCGCCGCGGTCAATCTCGATGGTCAGGCTGGCCGTGCCCGCACTCCCGCCAATGACACGGGCGGCCAGCATGGGCACGTCGGACTGCGCTTGCCGGAAACCAAGCAGCCCGGCGAGGCGGTCCGCTTCGGCGGCTTTTCCTTCGAGCTGGGCGATGCGCAGTTTCAGCGTGTCATTCTCGCGACGCAACTCCTCGTTATCTTTCCTGGTACCCCTCAGCGCAAAGTAGTTGCGCCAGGCGTCGCGGAACCAGCCAAATCCGTAGGAGCCCACGCGTTCAAAGGGAGAGACCGCTCCCACGGTCCAGGTGCGAATCAGGCGCCCCTGCGAATCACGCTTGATCTGCACCGCGAGCAGGAGCACCTGGAGCAGGATGACCCCCGCGAGCAGAACCAGCGATTTGTGACGAGGAGGCATGGTGGCCAAAAGAAAATGGATCGTCAACGGTTCCTAGTTGAGAGGGCAGAGTTCAAGATGATCTGCCCTGGAGAGTCCGTGCTGGGGAGAAGAACCCTCGCGCTTCCTCTCCTGCTGAAAATCGGTTCCTGCTGATGATGGGACACGGAGCTCTCACTAGGGAAACTTTCAATCGATGCAGACCATACGCAGCAACTTGAAGTCGCTGAGCATTTTTCCCGTTCCGAGCACCACCGACGCCAGAGGATCATCGGCAATGGAAACGGGCAAGCCGGTCTCTTCGCGAATGCGCTTGTCGAGATTCTTGAGCAGCGCGCCGCCGCCGGTCAACACGATGCCACGGTCGCTGATATCCGCGGATAGTTCCGGTGGCGTGCGCTCGAGGGCCACGCGCACGGCGTTCAAAATGGTCGCCACACATTCGCTGAGCGCCTCGCGAATTTCGCTGTCGTCGATGGTTACGGTACGCGGCACGCCTTCGATAAGGTTGCGGCCTTTGACTTCCATGGTCAGCGGCTTTTCCAGCGGGTAAGCGGAGCCAATCTCCATTTTAATCTGTTCGGCAGTGCGCTCGCCGACGAGCAGGTTGTATTTGCGCTTGAGGTACTGCATGACCGCTTCGTCCATCTCGTTGCCCGCCACACGAACGGAACGTGAATAAACGATGCCGCTCATGGATATCACGGCGATGTCGGTGGTGCCGCCACCGATGTCGACGACCATGTTTCCGGAAGGTTCTTCGATGGGCAGACCCGCGCCGATGGCCGCGGCCATGGCCTGCTCCACCAGATAAACTTCGCTGGCGCGCGCACGATACGCGGAGTCCTGCACGGCGCGCTTTTCGACCGGCGTGATTTCGCTGGGCACGCCGATGACGATGCGCGGATGCACCAGCACGCGGCGGTTGTGCGCCTTCTGAATGAAATACGTAAGCATCTTTTCGGTGACTTTGAAGTCGGCGATGACGCCGTCTTTCATCGGCTTGATGGCCACCACGTTGCCGGGAGTGCGGCCCAGCATTTCCTTGGCTTCGCGGCCGACGGCGACCACCTCGCCGGTGGCTTTATTGATGGCCACGATCGAAGGTTCATTCACGACGATGCCTTTGCCGTGCGAGAACACCAGAGTGTTGGCCGTCCCGAGGTCAATGGCGAGGTCGGAAGAAAACAGACTAAACACCGACCTCATGTTGTAACCGTTCTTATTCATCCTTACTTCCCCCCGCGGAGAAAGACTCCCCGCCGTCCGGCCGGCAAGGCGCTGAGGGCTGCGCGATCAGCCTTCCTGCTATTGTCTCCGGGCACCCCGACCTGCGCAAATCGCTATGGTCTGTCGTTCGGAAACTTCACTTGGGCACGACGATGGAAACTTGCGCATGCCCGGTCCCGCCACGGCGGTTCTGCCCAACCACCACGATACTATGCTGTCCCGGCTCAAGCGGCTCAGTGAAATGACGGAACGTGCCGTCAGCCGCAATATTCGGAACCGGCTGCCCGTTCACAATCAGGGCCGCGCCCGGTTCCGTTTTCCCGATGACTTCCGCGACGCGTCCGTGAAGCTGGTAGCCGGTGATTTCCAGAATCATATCCTGAGACTTGCCTTGCGCCACCAAGGAGAACTTGGAAACTTCACCGAGTTCGCTCGATTCTTTCTTGGCGTCGGTAGCCATGACGTTCCAGAAATAGTCGCCGGTATCGAGCCCGGTGACCTCCACGCTGGTTCCCTTAATGTCCTTTTTGTCCACGACCGTTCTCGTGAACATAGACGTGGTGCTGACGCGCAATCGATAAGAAACCGCTTCCTGAACCGGTTTCCACTCAAAGTGCACCGTGGCAGTCTTGGGGTTTTCCGCGATGATGGGCGCGAGGTTCAGCGGTTCGACCAGCTCCGGCGGCTTGAGCACGGCGGATTTTTGAATCGCGCCAGTGCTGGGGATGGTGGCCTTTTCGTATTGCACCAGATCAATCTTTTCCTGGCCGCGCTCGACTTGCGCTGTGCCGCTGGAAACCACGACCTCGCTTTCCTTCTTCTCGGGATCAAACTTTACAGCCGCACGGCTGTTTGAATGCAATTGCGTTGTGGCATCTTCCGACTTGACCGCCGCTTTGGAATCCGGAGACCGCAAGTACGGGGTGGCCAAATCGACCGCGCCCGTTTGAATGCTCACGGTTACGCTCGAGGGCCGGTTGCTTTCGGTGGAGTTTTCTTCCACGGTAATCAGCGTGTCCGGCTTGATGGTATAAGACGTGCCGTCTGCAAAGCTGATGCGCGCGTCGCTGTCGGAGCCAGTTTGCACGAGGTCGCCTTTGTCGAGCGATGTACTCAGGGTAGCATCCACCCACTGCACGGAATTATATTTTTTTACTTGCACCCGTCCGTCGAGATTCACGAATTTCGCGTGCTTTTGATCGGCGTTGATCGGGTCAACATCAGGATTGCCCACGGTCTTGTCGATTTTGTTGATGACCGCAGTGTACAGCTGAGGTTTGGCGACATAGATTCCACCAAAAACGACGCCCAAGGCCAGCAGGCTGTATAGGATCACCGTCTTGTAAGTGACCGTTGTCCAATACACTTCGACGCGCGGAACCTTTTGGTGGTGTTGCGTGTGTCTCGGGTCGATGGGCGTTTGTGTTGGCACGGGTCAAATCGCTCGCTAAGGCTGCAAATTTGGAATGTAACACAGCGAGCTCGGCACTCTCCAAACGGAGAGACGGCTCGGTAGTCAAATTGCAAATAGCGTGTAAGCACCTCGTTCACTGGACTTTCGGCGTGGCGGACCCGCAGAGGCGGGCAGGCGGCCAGTTGCGAGTCGGCCTGGAGCCCTTTGGCCTGATGAAAAACCGCTGTTTGTCCATCGCGGCGGGCACCGCCACATCGAAAAAGCCGACCATCATTTCGTCGTAAGTCTGCTCGCCCCAGCGCACGGCTTGGTCGGGGTCCGGGTTGTGCGGGTTGCTCGGAGAGTTGTCGTACCACGCCACCGCCTGCAACTCCGTGCCGGCCTTCAGAAATCGCAGGTGAGCCAGGCGGTAGCTCATCTGCCAGTGAAAGTGGTAGTTGACGCGAAGGAGAGGCTCGATTTCATAAATCGGCTTGCCGGAGGAATCCTTGCTCCCATGAATGATGTTGTATTCGAAACGCGTTCCGCGCAAATGCATGTGCGGCATGAACCCAAGCAGGGTCGCGTCATTTGGCAAAGTTCCGCGCGCCTCGACGCGAAAATCGGGGGCGCCCGGTGGAATCAAAAAGTGATCGTTGGTGAGTTGCAACGTCAAGACGCGCCGGGACGGCGGGTGCCGGGAAAAAACCAGGCCGATGCGAGTGCGGTCCGAGCCGGCGTGGCCGTTGGTGGTGTAATGCATTTGAAAGACGAGGTCGGAGCCTGCGGGGATGAACTTAGCCATGTCTTCGGGCCATGCGTCGGGCGAACTCCCGGGCGCATAAACCAGCAAGATATCGCTATCGGTCCAATGCGCGCCGCGGCGGTCGTCCGGATCGCGCAAGGTAGAGGCGCTGAAGGGCACCGCCACGGGCGCGTGACGCAGCCACGCGGAATCCGGTGGACGTATATAGACCACCGCGTGGTGCACATTCGAACGCAAGCTCGGCAGGACGTCGGACATTTGCACCCAGCGGTCTTCCGCGAAACCTGTGGGCACAACTTCATAGGTGTAGGGAACGTCGCCGTTTGCGGGAAGGGACACGGCCTGCGGCATGGCGAGAACCAAATCCGGTTCCGGAATGCTCCAGCTTTCTACCCAATGCCGCGCCGGCGCCGCGTCTTTTTTGTCGCCGGCCGGCGCGTGGGCTTCTGACCACGCCGCGAGAGTCGAGATTTCCGCCGCGCTCAGCGAGGGATCGTTTGCAAACTGGCCGATCCGGGGATCGGCAAACCACGGCGGCATGGTTTTTTGCTCTACGGCGCTGCGTATCGCGCCCGAGAAAAGCCGTGTCTGTTCGTACGATTCGAACGGCATGGGGGCAATCGAGCCTCGACGATGGCAGCTTTGGCAGTGTTGCTCGAGGATCGGAAGAACGTCGCGATAAAATGTGGGGGAGGCGGCGTCTGGCCGCACCGGCGAACTTTGGAACGGCAAACTTAGGCAGAGCGAGCTTAGGCCCGCCGCGAGAGAGGCGAGGATGGGCCCGGCGATTCGGAACCGCAGCAGGCGGACTCGGAGCATTGCGATTTAAGTTAGATGCGGCACGGGTGTACGGCACTCCCTCCGGCACGGATACCGTTTGACCGAGAATCCGCCCGGCTAGGTCCGAGGAGGTTGTACGAGCCGGCGACCGCGCTTCGATTCTATTTGAGGCCGATGCCGCTATCTCCTATAATGTTAAGTTTATCTAACAATCTAGGGGAATCATTGGATGGCTGGCGCAAAAGACCATAGCACACTGATGAAGCGCATCCTGTTCGGCGTAGCGGGTGTGGTGCTCGGCGGCAGCATGCTGCTGTACCTGGTTCCGCAAGGGCCTGCGACCGGAGAAGTCTCTACCGACACCGTGGCCAAGGTTGGGGATGAGTCCGTCACCGTGAACGATATCCGCCAGCAGCTCAACCAGATTGAGCGCAACAATCAAGTTCCCAGGCAGTTGGAGAGTTTCTACGCGCAGCAAATTCTGCAGAACCTGGTTTTTCAAAGGGAGCTGGAATACGAAGCCAAGCGCCTGGGAATCACGGTTTCCGACCAGGAACGCGCCGACCGCATCCGCCTGTATCTTCCGATGGCTTTCAACGGCGGGTCCTTCATCGGAATGGATCAATACGCCGCCCTGGTCCAACAGCGCTTCCAGCTTACCGTTCCCGCTTTCGAAGAGCTGATCCGGCAAGGGCTGCTCGAGGAGAAATTCAGGAAGCTCGTGACGGATGGGATCAGCGTCGGCCCGGCCGAGCTCGAGCAAGAGTACCGCTACAAAAACGAAAAGATAAAACTCGATTATGCGTTGATCAAGCCGGAGGATCTGGAAGCCAAAATCACGCCCGCCGACGCGGAAATCAAGGCGGAGTACGAGAAAAACAAATCGAAGTACCAGGTGCCGGAACGGCGCGCGGTGCGCTACGCGCTTTTGGACACCAACCAGCTTCGCCAAACCGTCCAGATTCCCGAGGACGTGCTCAAGAAGCAGTATCAGGACAACATCCACCAGTATGAGGTGCCCAATCAGGTTCACGTCCAACACATTCTCTTCAAGACGGTTGGTCAGAGCGACGCGGAAGTGGCGGAGACAAAGAAGAAAGCCGAGGATGTTCTAAAGCAGGCTCGGAAAGGGGTGAAGTTCGACGAGTTGGCCAAGAAGTATTCGGAAGACCCCGGCTCCAAGGACAAGGGAGGAGACCTCGGGTGGATCCGCCAGGGACAGACCGTCCCTGAATTTGAGAAAGAGGCGTTTTCCTTAGCTCCGGACCAAATCTCCGATCTGGTCAGGACGCAATACGGCTTTCACATTATCAAAGTCCTCGACAAGCAAACGGCCCACACCAAGCCCTTCGATGAGGTCAGGGATGCCCTTCGCGCGCAGGCGGCACTCAATCAGGCGGAAAAGCAGGCCACGGATGCGGTTGACCAAGTTTCCAAAGCGATTCGTCAATCGAGCAAGATCTCTCTGGACGACCTCGCCAAGCAGTATCACTTGACGCTCGGGGAAACCCGCCCAGTAAGCGCCAGCGACCCGCTTCTTGAGCTGGCCAACTCGCAGGAGGTCAAGGACGAGATCTTTCGCTTGCGCCTCGGCGAGCTGAGCATGCCCATTCGCACCGACCGCGGCTACGTGGTGCTCGCGTTGAAGGCTTCTTTCCCCGCCCATCAGGGTACGCTCGACGAAGTGCGGGACCGCGTCACGAGCGACCTCAAGAAGGAACTGTCTGTCGAGCAGGCGAAGAGTAAGGCGGACGAATTGGTGCGGCGCATCAAGGGAGGCGAAAAGTTCGCCGCCGCCAAAGCCCTGGGATTGGACCCGAAAACCAGCGATTCCATCTCGCAAGACGGCTCGATTTCCGGCGCGGCCAGCGGGAAGCAGCTCAGCACAGCCTTCAAGTTGAAGCAAGGAGATGTTGGCCCACCTTTGAACCTGGGGCAGAACTGGTTGGTCTATCGGGTTGCGGAGAAAGTCGAGGCCGATCCGGCCAATTTTGAAGCCCAGAAGAAGCAATTGACCCAAGAATTGCTGCAGTCCAAGCGCGAAGTAGCCTTTGAAGCCTTCCGTTCTGCTTTGTCCGACCGCCTGGTGAAGGAAGGCAAGCTGAAGCTGATGCCCGACAAGCTGAAGAGTTTCGGCAGCTTGACCTAATCATAACTAACACAAAATAAATGGCTTAATTAAGAATGGGCGCCCCCTTGCCTTTCTCGTCGCAGCCCGCTAGGCTATTGGTGGTTTCCATTCGGGTTCGGTTTTACCGTTAGTTGTTCTCGAAACACAGATCGGGCTTTTTCGACCACATGTGGACCCCTGAGCAGTTTCAGAGAGTCATCCGGCCGATGACTCCTCAAGATCGGTGAAACTTCAATGTCGACTCGGATTACCAGCTCGCGGAACGAATATCGTTGCAGTATGGAACGCAATCAGTCGGGAAAGTATTGCGTCCGTCTCCGGGTGTACTACCCCCGGCATGCCTGGACGCTGAACGTCTACTTTCTGGCTGGGTCGTTTGACCGTGCCATGAAAAGGCTTGAGGAGGCCCTGGATTTCCTGCAAAGGCAGGAGGAGAAGCTGTGGTTCTGGGGCGTGGACCGGGCCGATGACATGGGCTTTTCCGCGGAATTTCTGAAGGACGCCGGGATGCGGCTGGACCGCAGAACGGATTTTCCCAAGAGGGCCACCAGCGTTACGCTGGCTCCGGAAAGAGAAGTGCCTGCTTCGGTGCTCGGACCCATGCGGCGAGGACTGGCAGAATCGGTGGATTTTGTTCGCGCCGCCGCTGCGGGAGACTGACGCTTCCGCCGGCCCACAGGGCGCCCGCCCTTTGCAAGACTTTAGCTTCCCGCCTTTACCCCCGCGGAAGTCGCCGCTTCGCGGATCAATACCGGAAACCGCGGAAAAGCAAAGTTTCCCGACACGTCGTCGATGACATTCACCTGGCATAGGTAAAGTCCCGGCTTCAGCGACCCGAGCGGCACGTCGATCTGCAGGACTACCGCCTTGCGCTCGGGAGCAGCCACTTCCTTGGTCACGACGGGCTTGGATTCGTAGACCTTCACCCCCCCTTGGAGAAACTCGATGCTGGTCAGTACGCGGACGCTGTCCCGCGGCACCTTCGCGGCTTCGGCTTTTGCGGCATCAGCCTGGCTGTTTGTGGCTGCCCGGGCGGGATTCTTGCCTTTCGCGGCATCGTAAACCTCGTACTGCAGATAGAGATGTTGGTCCGCTGTGAAAACATGGGTAATGTTCGGAACCGTCTCCATCTGATCGCGAACCAGGGGATTTGGCCCCGTTTTCTTGCCGGCTACCGGGGTGCGGAGGCTGCTGAGAACGACGGAACTCATCTTCAACGGCGCTTTGCGCAGGTCCGGGATCTTGGCCTCCATTTCAAAGGCGCCCATCCGCCCGGTCTGGTTCTCGCGCACGACGAATTTCAGGTGATAGCTGCCCGGAGCGAGGACAAAGCCGGTGTTGTACTGCACGTTCTTGCGGCGCACTTGGCGCGTGGCGTCGACTGCCAGCTTCACGGTGTCCCTCAAGTGGCCCACGGGGAATTTGCCGCTCTCGAGAACCTGGCCGATGATGTCGATGGTGGCGTTGTCTTTGTCTTTTTCGGTGACAAAGGGAATCTGCGAGCCCGGGATGACCAGAGAAACGGCAAGGTAATAGTGGGAATCATCCTGACGGAAATACGCCGCGCCGGCGTAAAGCGGAACGTCCACCTGCGAAAGTTGCGCCGCCAGTTCGTCCTCAAGTTGCTGCTCGCGGTCGGCTTTGTTCAAATGCTCGAAATCGCGATCCGCGTAATATCCGGACCGGTAGTCAAGCTTCAAATCCGGGCGGTTCACCTGAACTTTCAGATGGCGGTATCTCCCGTCCTTTGCCGGGTTGTTGCTGACGAAACCCAGAACGTAGTACGCCGAAGTGTCCTTCTGGACCTGAGAAAAGACTCCGCTGAAGTCGTTCGAATCAAAAAAGGACTTGCCGCCAGTGTCGGAGGAAAGCGTCGCGAGCGTTTCCTGGGAGGCGGCGTTGTCGTTCAAATCGTTCAATACGGATTGCCCGGAATAGGCGGACTGCCCGTGCAGGCTCGCCGATTGCGCCTCGCCGCCCGGGGGAAATGCCTGCAAGCCGCGGAGGTCCATCGCATAGATGGACACGTTCGCCTTGACCGCCGCGGCGGTGGCGAAGCGCAAAGCCGTTTGATTGTCCGTGCCGGACTGGCTGATGCCGTTGCTGAAGTAGATGAGGCTTTTCTTCTGCGAGAGTTTGCCGAGCCCCTGCATGATGGATTCGAGCGCCAGCAGTTTTCGGTCGGCGCTAAAGGTGTTGTAGTCGGTATCATCCGCCGTGAACGAACCGCCGGTTTCCGCCGTTCCTTCGGCGCTGCCGGTGCTGCCGTTGTCAAATCCCTGGCCTTCGCCGGAGGTGTAGGAGGAAAGAGCCGCCAGCAGCTTTCGCTTGTCGTCGGTAAAATCCAGATCGACGCGCAGATTCGTGGCCAGGGACACCAGGGCGATCAGGTCCGCCGGCTGCATCTTGATGGAAACGAAGCTCTTGGCCGCGTCGACGGCGCGATCGATTTGCTCCGGATCCATGGACGAAAAGTCGAAGAAGAAGAGCATTAACCGCCGGTCGCGAGCATCCAGCGACGCCGGCCCCTTTTTAGGGGCTCTCAGAAGGTTTCCTCCGGGAGCAGAGCCGGAAACCGTGGCTTCCGCAGCTCCGGCGGTCAAAGGCTCGTCCACATTCTCGAAATCAAATGTGGAGATTCCCTGTTTCTTCCCGTCCTCGAGCAGGGCGAAGTCTTCCTTTTTCAAATCCCGGATAAGATTTCCTTTTTTGTCCCGCGCGACTACGTTCACGAGCACCAGTTCCGTGGTTACGCTGATGCGGCTCGGAGCTGCCGGCATTTGCGGGGCCTGCTGCCCTGTCAACGACGGGGCCGTTTCGAAAAGCAGGCCAGCCATGAGGAACGCCGCAAGATTTTTCTCTATCCTCTGCATGGTCGTCGCCCCTCAGAAGCGGAAGCGCGCGGTCATGGTTACGCGCCGCATGCTGCCTGTCCCCGTGACCTCGCCAAAGGCGAGGGAGTTCACTACGGTATTGATGGAAGTGAAATGGGCGTTGTTGAAAACGTTGCTGGCGGACAGACGCAGGTCCAAGGCCCGGGATTCCCGGATGGTAATGGTCTTGTTTATGGCCATGTCGAGGGTGACTTGCCCCGGCCCTTCGATGATGTTGCGCCCAGCGTCTCCGAAGGCCGAGCCTGCGGGGTTCGCACAAGTGGGACCGGGAGCGCAAAACGCGGCGGTATTGAACCATTCAAGCGTTGTGGGATGGGCGAGCGCGACGGTCTGACCTGCTACGGTGTTGGCGCGCAGCGAGCCGCTCACGCCACGGCTGATGTCCAATCCACCGCCCAGTACGCGGGGCGTAAAGTAAAGCCCCGAACCAATCGTAAAATCGCCACTCCATTGCCACGCGTCAAACAGGTGGCCCCAAGCTCCCTTCGGGGAAAAGCGCCGGTTTTCTCCAATCGGCAAATCGTAAATCCAGTTCCCCGTAAACTTGTGCCGCTGGTCGAAGCTCGAAAGGCCGCGGTCGGCGGAAAGGTCGAAGGGGTCTTGCGCCACCACGGTGCCGCCGCCGCCAATCGAGGAGGCGTCGTCAATCGACTTGGAATAGACGTACTGCGCGCTTAGACCGATCCCTTGGGCCATGCGCTTGCGAATCCGCACGGAACCAGCGTGGAGGATCGAGTTGCCCTCCGAGGATTCGTAGACAAAAGGCTGGTTTCCCGCGACTAACAAGGCGCGCTCTGTGTCCGGTCGCGTGCCCTTCGCTCCGTTGTATCCCGTGCTCAGGATCCAGCCGCCCGGCAGTTCTCGTTGAATATCAAGATTCCAGATTTGCACGTAGGCCTGGCGGTAGTTGGGATTGACGGCAAAATTGTTGGTCACGGTTCCCGATGGCGCGCCCGGAAAGCCGTTCGCCAGCGTCAGCGGGCTTCCGCCGACAAGCCCGGTGACGTCGGTCGTGTTGGTGGCGGTGTTGGCAAACGGCGGCTGAAATGCGAAATTTTGAATCATCGCGCTGTACTGCGCGAGATTGTAGTTTATGCCGTACCCGGCGCGCACCACCGTCTTTTTTTGTGGCTTCCAGGCGATGCCCACGCGCGGCGCCCAATTGCTGCGGTCCGGCCGAATCAAAGAGGCGGGAAAGGCGCCGTTGTAGGGCCCGGATTGGCCGGGCAGAACCGGCACGGCGGCGGTAAATCCAGGCGCGACGTCCAGGTTTGCAATGCGGTTATTCGCTTCCGTGTAGGGGCCGTAGAATTCGTAACGCAGCCCGAGGTTGAAAGACAGGTCCGACCGGAACCGCCAGTCATCCTGGACAAAGAAATCGTAGGAGTTTGCGCGGAAATTGTAGGCGTCGGTCCCGAATTGCAGCGACGTTTGCTGCGGATATCCCAACAGAAAGTCCGCGAAGTCATATCCGGTGTCCGCTACCTGGCACGCCTGCGTCCCCGGGCAGGACGCACTGCCTACCGGCGCGTATTGCGACGTCGCATATCCCGTAAATACGAAGCTGCCTTCCGCGTTTCTGGCGGAATGGAAGCTTTGCAGAATGCGGCGATAGTCTCCGCCGAAGCGCCAATTGTGCTTGGCGTGGTTCCAGGAAATGGTGTCGGAAAGCGTGTACGCCTGATCGAGTTGGCGGCGCGGCGTCGGGCCATTCAAGCCGCCAAAAGATGTGAAGCTGATTCCCGGCAAGCCCCAGTTAAACGGGTCCGTGGAAACCCCGGTGATGCCGGCGAGCCCGGCCACGTTCGTCACGTTCGAATAGAGATTCGTGGTCGAAACATGGTTGTGGTTGTAATTCACGCGCAAGCTGTTGGTGGTCCGCCCTTTGCCGTAAACCCATCCCGCGCTGGCGTTCAACCCTTGCGTGCTGTTGCCCCCGGCCAAGGAGGGAAACGGATTCATAATGTCGCTCGAGCTGCGCGCCCAGTTCAGCCCGAAATTAATATTGTTGTGCGTGCGCCGGCGACCCCCGCCGCCACCTTCCATTCCACCGGGTCCTCCAAGGATGACGCGGCCCCCGCCAGGCCCTGGCATCGCACCAAAATTGTGGACCAGACGGAACGAGACGGCATCGGAGCTGCTGTTTGCCGAAGTCACATAATGAAAGTTCTGGCCAAATGCATTGGTCGGGATATTTGGGAGCGGAATGTATGTCAGCAACGCTTGCGCCGAGCTGGCAATGAGCGACGGATCCAGGACATTGGCATTGCCGCTAAATTGATAGCTCTGGCCGGTGTGCGGATTGAAGATTTGGACCGGGTTGCCGTTGTTGTAGGTGGCCTGGCGGAAATCGCCGCCGCGCTCGGCCTGGGTCGGCACGGTGGAGAATGCGTCGTAGGGGTTGCTGCCTCGCGACCCGTTCCACCCGCCAAAGAAGAACCACTTGTTGCCGCCCTTGAAGACCTTCGGAATGTTCAACGGACCGCCGACGTTCGCCCCGAACCGCGCCTGGTTGTAGTAAGCCTGCTGTGTTGGAACACCTGTCAACGAATAAGGCCGAGCGTCCAGTCCAGAGTTGTCATCCGTGTAGTAGAGCACGCCGTGGGGTTGATTGATATTGAAGCCGCGCGGCATCCGCGCGATCATGACCACTCCAGGCCCGGCAAACCCGCCCCCGCCTGGCGGCATGCCAAAGGCGCCGCCTTCCCGCTGCATACGATCGCGAAATTCCTGGATGCGCTGCTGCAGCTCCTCTTCGTTGCCCATGCCGAAATCCTGCGTGCGTCCCTGCGCGCCGCTCACGCTGACCGATTCCGTGGGCCCTTCCGCTCCCGCTCCGTTCAGAGGCAGGCTCGGGACGTCTCCGTTGTTCTGGCCGCCGCCGTTCCCGTTCACCCCACCTGAGTCGCCATTTCCGCCTCCGAGCGCGGAAAGCGTGCTTTCCATTGCCAAACTTTGGAAGCCCCGCCCCGCTAGAGCCATCGCGGCCAGGGCATTCTCGGATGATTCCTGCTGTCGGGATGCCAGAATCAACTCGGCGTCGACCTTGGCCGCAGGATTGTCCGGATTCAGCACCACCTCCTGTGTGAACGTGGCGAAACCCATGAACTCGATGCGCACGACATATCTGCCGCGCGCCATTCCGGTGAGACTGAACTTGCCCTCGGAATTCGTCGCAGCTAGATATTTTTTCCCGGTCAACGTGTTCGCGGCGGTAACCGTGACTCCCGGCAATGGGGTCTTGCCGCTGCGCGCCGATCCGGCGATTTCAAAAGTGACCGGCGCCGGCGTGGACGCCTGCGGCGTTGCTGGTGGCGGTGCCGGAGAAGGTGCTGTCGCCGACTGCGGCGAAGGTGCCGCTGCCTCCTGCGAGCGTAACGCGACAGGCGACAAGATCACCATCAAACTGAAAAGAGGAATATGGCACTTGCTGACCGTCACATCGACGACCCCCCGGCTAATGGAATGCTCGCTAGAGCTGCGGCGGATTGGGTTTGGAATCGGCCGGAGGTTTGGAGGCTCCCGGCGGCATGCTCATTTCCTGCATGCGTTTCCATTGCTCGGGCCCGATAACCACCACCATCTTCGCCACGAACGCGTTGTTTTGCATTCCGCCGCGCACAAAGATGTGATCTCCGACCTGGATATCCGCCATGGTCACGCTCTCGCGCCCCTTGCGCAGCGAAGTCTCTTCGTTCAGTTCGAGCGTTTGTGTTACATCGTCCGGCCGCAACACGGTGATCTTCGGCGCATCCACCGACTTCACTTCGCCAAAGACGAAGTCTCTTCCAAGCTCGCCCCCGCCCATCATCGTCAAGCCGCCACCGGAACTGCCCATTCCGGGGCCACCGGGGCCGTTCCCGGTGCGCCCGGCAACCACCAACGCAGTTAGATCCTGAGTGCCTTCCGTGCGGACAAAGACCATGTCTCCAACCTTGAAGTCTTGAAGCTTGGCGCTTTGCCGGTCTTTGCGATATTCGGTCTTGTCCGTAAGCTTGACGGTGACCTTGGCACCGTCCATCCGCTCGAGCTCGAACGCGCCGTCTTTGATCGCGGTGATTTTGCCAGCCACGCCTCGGCCTCGCCCTTCTTGCGGACCCTGCCTCAGTTCGGTTTCCGTGCGTGAGCTTTGCTGGGGCGGCGGCGTCACTGAATCCTGCGCCAAAACTGGGGTTGCCCCGAGTAAGAGCAACAAACTCAATCGAAAGGATTGTTTCCCGCGCATCTTGCGACTCTCCTTTTGCAGGCCTGTGCTTTTTGAGACGTACCCGCAGGGGTAAAAGTAACCGCGCCTGAGCATAACTGGCAGGGAAAATAACCCCTGTTTCTATTCCTACCGAATCGCCGTAAGGTTCCCGGCCCATCGTGTCTCTCTAATCCTGCATCGTTGACTTTCCCCCCTGGTCCGACATTATCGCGTTATTTTCACCGGGAAGTAACCAGGAAGCCAATCGTCCAAAACGATGGGTCGGAATCAAGGAGACGAAAAGCGAAGCAGAGGGCGGGCGTCTTTCGAATGCCAAGGACAATACCAGGCTGCTCAATAGTACGCTGGTCTTTTTCCGGGGTTCGTCAAAGCGTCGCCAACCGCTAAGGTATGGCGAGAGTGAACCGGCGTTTCTACTTCTCGCGGAGGATCACTTCGCCTTGGCCCACCAGTTGGTCGTTGAGCCAGAGGCGGTATTTGTAGGTCGTGGCTTTGCTGCCGGGGCGCGCCGGTCCGCTGAGCAGGCGGACTCCCGCGGGCGCCTGAAAAACGTTCGAGGAAAAAGGGCAGCGGTTCACGTCAAACTCGACACGCAAGATTCCCGCGTCGGAAATCCAAGAAACCTGGTCGCCGGGATCCAACACCACGGTTTGCGGAATCAATCCAACCAGTACCGGGCGTTCTGCCATTTTGTATTTCATCCGGATGGCCGCATCCGGACGATCTCTCCTCGAAGATCGAACCCGCAGTGACAATAGCACATTCTCTCAGGCCATTTCTGGCGACGTTGGTTTGCCCGGGCCCTAGGAAATCACAAAAAAAGCGCCGGTTTCACAACCCGACTGTCCTTCCGTACATCTCAACTTCTGTAACCTGCACTTCGTTGTGCTTGACCCCATTCCGAGCGCAACCGTAGACTGAATCTGTTACGCAGTTGCTCCTTTGAGGCGCGAAGTTCTGGCTGGATCTCGGCGTTTGCGGAATGACGCGATTCAAAAGCGCCTTTATCTCGACGCGGAGGATTCTGCCGGATGGCTTCGATTCCACGGTATTTGACTGTCCCGCTGCCCAATGGCTCGCGGATTTCGGCTCTGCACTCCCTGCCTTTTATTCTCGTGCATCTCGCGGCGTTTCTGATTTTTTTCATGCCATTTCATTGGTATGACCTGGTGGCCTGCCTGGCGCTGCTGGTAGTGCGTATGTTCTTCGTCACCGCCGGCTATCATCGCTACTTTTCGCACCGGTCGTTTAAAACCAGCCGAGTCTTCCAGTTCATCATCGCATTCATGGCCATGTCTTCCTCGCAGAAGGGCGTGTTGTGGTGGGCCGCGCATCATCGCCACCATCACCGCTTTTCCGACCAGGAATTGGACCTGCATTCGCCCACGCTCTTCGGCTTCTTCTGGTCGCACATCGGATGGATCCTCTCCGACAAATACAACGACACGCGCATGGATTACATCGGCGACTTTGCGAAATTCCCCGAGCTGCGCTGGCTGAACAAATACCACATTGTGCCGCCAGCCCTGCTCGGCGCGGTACTGTGGCTCGCCGGCGGATGGCCGCTGTTTGTCTGGGCTTTCTGTCTCGGCACCGTGCTGCTCTGGCACGACACTTTCACCATCAATTCGCTCTCGCACCTGTTTGGCTCGCGGCGCTATCAGACGAGCGACACCAGCCGCAACAACTGGCTGCTCGCGCTGCTCACGCTAGGCGAAGGCTGGCACAACAATCATCATCACTATATGGCTTCGGCGCGCCAGGGTTTCTATTGGTGGGAGATTGACATTACCTTTTATACGCTGAAATGCATGTCTTGGCTGGGCATCGTGTGGGACCTCCGCAAAGTCCCCGCCCACATCCTCGAGGCGCAGCCCGCCGCCGCGTAATCTCCCGCGGTCGCCGCGGTGCGTGGAGAGACCATGCTCAGCCCGGTTGGTTGCAGCGGGACAGGCTGCTTGCCCTTCGCGGGCGCACAGCGGTACGGGCGAGCCGCACCAGCGGGGCTTTAATGCCTCGGTGGGCTGTATCTAACGGCGGATGCTGAGCTCTACATCCGGCTCATAACCTTCCTCTTGAACGGTCTTCTTAGCCGCGGAGCGAAGGGTTTGTTCGTCCGCATCCTTTGGTGCCTTGCAGTGGCGGCGAATCACCTCTTCGCCAGTCACGATCCGTACCAGCCAGTTGGATTTGGCAGCGTCCCAGGAGACTTCCACGCGGTCGGCATGCATCGCTTTCCTCCATGCCCCTGATTCCTCAAGATTCTACTCCTTGAACCCCCCGGAATAAATACGGCTGGATCCGACGCGGCTCGTGGCCACGGCGAGAGTGCAAACCTTCCGTGCGGCAGGCCGAAGAGCGTCCGGAAGCCCCAGAAGGCAGCCGCACCCAAAAGGACCATGAACGCTATCCCGGTTAGCCGTCCCGAAGCAGGAGTGTGCCCCAAGACTGGAGCACGGCCAGCACTCTAACGCTGAATAGCAGAATCGCAGCCGTGCCAAGAACCTTCAGCCACATGGTCGAACCCTCCGTGAATCGTGGAGGCTGTTTACTTCGAGCACGCTAGAAAAGAACCAGACCGCGGCGGATGCCAAGCGATACGGCTTCGGTTCGGCTGCTGGCGCCTAGCTTGCCCAGAATGGATGCAACGTGAAATTTGACGGTGTGCTCAGAGATGGCGAGCTTCGCCGCGATTTCTTTGTTGCCGAGTCCGCTTGCCAGCATTTGCAGAACTTCGCTCTCGCGCGGAGTAAGCGCTTCCCTAAGTTCTTCGAGCCCTGGCGACCGCGTTGGCCACAGAGCGAAGCCATTGACATTGACCTGCGAAGAAACCTGCGTGGGATGTAGCACCACCAGGCCGCTTTGAGCCGCTTCGAGTGCGGCAACGAGTTGGTCGGCAGAGATATCGTTGGGCAAAACCGCGCGAACTCCCGCGCCGAGCGCCGTTGACGAAGCGGCGAGCGATGCGGGTTCCACCATCAGGATCACGGTGAAATCGGACGCCAAGCCCGAGGCCATGACCGAGTCGAGGAAGGACTCGAACGGCTGGCCGGTGGTATCAACGAGAATCGCGTCCACCGGAGTATCGTCGAGGGAGCCGGCGAGGTCATC
>Ga0307471_100000245_pt1 | contig 27299 bp, 18 predicted proteins | sample atmos_gasesAM3C__2_FD_204566 | JGI IMG/M metagenome (GOLD analysis project Ga0307471, IMG submission 204566) | Hardwood forest soil microbial communities from Morgan-Monroe State Forest, Indiana, United States - atmos_gasesAM3C_515 | ecosystem: Environmental > Terrestrial > Soil > Temperate...
GATTCATCGCCTGGCTCATCAACACTTCCATCTGCTTTACTTCCGCCGGAGTCGCCACGCGCTTGAAATCCTTACTCATGACCTGCTCGCGGATGGTGGCATGGCCGGCAAGAACTCCCACATTCAAGGAAGCCTGGTTTTGTTCCTGCGTTCGCACATATTGAATGAGGGGCCAGGGGGACTCACCGTCGGCGCCGACAATCAGCGTGGTGATGCCCTGGGCGATCTGGGTTTCGGCTAACGGATCTTTTTGCAATTCATCGGTCGAGTGATTGTGAATATCAATGAAGCCCGGCGCGAGGACGAGACCGTGGGCGTCCAGAATGGGTTCATCCTTTTCGGGCTGGAGGTCGCCGACGCCGACAATGTGGTTCAAGGCAACGCGCACGTTTCCCTTGCGCAAGGGCGACCCGGTGCCATCCGCAATCCGCGCATTCATGATCAGCAGCGACGGCTGCTTTCGCTGGGAATGGACGGGGGCGAAGGGCAAACAGGCGAAAAATAGAACCGCTAAAGCGCAAACGAGAGCACCACGAAGCATAAGATGAGAGTCCCCTTGGGTAAAATGGAATTCAAACGACCGGGCTAAGAAGATGCGAGCACGTTCCAAGATAACATGAGGCGGCGACGGGGGAGCTAAGCCGCGGGCAAGGGAAACACCGGATTGTCCGGCCCGTCACGCTTTGGATATCATGGCCGCGAAATTGGTTCTCCTGGCTCTTTTCTTTGGTTAAGGTAGGAGCTGGCGTCCATCTTAAAACACAAAGTTTCGGACAGGAGTTGCTATGAGGAATCCCCTCGTCCTCGTCGTGCTGGCCGTGGCATTTGCTGTGGGTTGTGGTGGTGGTGGTTCATACGGCGGGCAGTCCATCTCCGTTTCCTTCGCGATGCCACCTCCCGCGTCGCTTGGCCTTGGCGGAACAGCGAGTATTTCTGCAACGGTCTCGTACGATTCGGCGTCCAAAGGTGTGAGTTGGAGCTGTGCCCCAGCCGGCAGCTGCGGGTCGTTTAATCCGACGACTACGGCCAGCGCTGGCATGACCACCTACACGGCCCCCGCGACAGCACCTGCTGGCGGCAGCGTCACGATCACGGCCACTTCCGTTTCGGACAGCACCAAGATCGTCTCGGCTATGGTTAATTTAGGAGTCGCGATCTCGATTACAACGCCGCCACCCTCCTCCATGCAAACCTCCGCGACGGCTACTATTGCTGCAACGACCACGAACGATACAATCGCGGCTGGAAATCCCGCCGTGAACTGGACCTGCGCGCCGGTAGGATCTTGCGGCTCGTTCAATCCGACGTCTACGGCTAGCGGGAGCACGGGAACCACGATTTATACGGCACCGGCGGCGGTTCCCGCCACAAACCCCGTCACGATTACCGCAACATCCATGTCCGATAGCACGAAATTCAAGACCGCCATGGTCACTATCACTGGTCCGCCTGTAACAATTATCTTTTCGACGCCCCCGCCGGCCACAATTGCGAAGAACGGTACTGCCATGATCGCGGCCACAACCACGAACGACACGGCGAATCCGGCCGTGACTTGGACTTGCACACCTGCGGGAATCTGCGGCTCGTTTAATCCGACCTCGACTGCCAGTGGCGCTGCTACAACATATACGGCACCCGCCACCAGTGGGCAGGTCACAATCACCGCGACGTCCATCACGGACGGAACAAAGACCGTGAGCGCCAACGTCGCCGTTACCGGCACGGCGTCAAATACCACACTGATGGGCCATTATGCTTTCTTTGTTCAGGCCCCGACAGGCAATCCTACCGACAGAGGGACCACGACATTTGTCGGGAGCGTCAACCTCGATGGGAATGGCAATGTTCTCGGCGGCATGGAAGATCTCCTTTCCTTTGGCTATCGAGATGTTGGGGATCCCATTCTCGCGACGGTTCCCGCGTCATCTCCAAACACTTCAAGCTACGCTGTTGATCCAAGCGGGCACGGCAAAATGAGGATGGTTACCAACAATGGCGAGACTCTTGATATCAGTTTCGTGCTGACCTCCGCCTCGCATGGCGTGGTGATCGAAGTTGGCGGGGTTCCAGGGAGCGGTACCCTCGACATGCAAACCGCTACCGGATTTGCCGCCGCGCAAATCTCGGGTGGCTACTCCTTCACGATGACAGGACAGATACAAGCAAACAAGGTATCTGCCGGTGGGGTGTTCACGGCTGATGGGGTTTCTGCTCTGTCCGGCGGAACTTTCGATGCCAACACTGCTGGCGTTATGTCATCTTCATTGTTTACGGGTACTTTCACACCCCCTGATTCCAATGGGCGCGGACAGCTGATTTTTAGCAGTTTGGGAAGATCCTTTTACTACTATATCGTTTCGGCGAAAGTGCTTCGGATTCTTGAAGGCACCGATATTCAACAGAACTGGATCGGCGGCAGCGCGTACGCGCAGGGCACTGCTAGCACCACACTCTCAGGGAATTATGTGTATCAACATTCCGGATGGAGCAGCACGGGACGCACGGTCGCTGCTGGGCAATTCACGGCGAATGCCACCACGATCACCGGGGGAGTGTCCGACTCGAATGCTGGCGGCTCGCCGCCTACCGCACCGACCATGGCTCATGTGAGCGGTACTTATACCAATGGCACGATGAACTTGTCGGATGCGGCGGGACCTTCAACATTTAATGTTTACATCGTCGATCCGACGCTGAACATCCTAGACCCGAACAATACGACGGGCGGTGGTGGTGTGCTACTGCTGCACACGGACGCAGCCATCAATGGCACCGGCCTTATCGTACCCCAACCCAGTCCGGGCACGACGTTTGCCGCCGCCAGTTATGCACTGAACCTGCAAAATTCCATCGCCGCGACGACTCCGGACGAACTGGACCTGGTGGGTGTGATGACGAGCGATGGTTCGGCAAGCTTCATGGCTGGATTGGCCGACTACGACCAAAATAATTCCACGAATCCCGCCACCATGATTGGCGCTACCGTCACCGGGGCTTTTCTAAAGGACACTGCGAATGCCGGGCGCTTCACCGGGAGCTTTACGGTGACTCCGCCGACGGGTGGTTATTCTTTCATTCCGGGGGTAACGCCACCGACGATATTCAGCGTTTCCTACTACCAGGCTAGCGCTTCACAAGCGTTTGTCGTCGAGACAGATACGATAGCGAATATCGTCGGCAGTCTCATCCAGCAAGCGCTGCCGTAATACGCAGCGACGCGTACTCAAGTCCAGCAAACATTCTAACTCCCGTTCTAAAGGGGAGCGCGGAGCCGTGCCGCCCCGGTGCTTCCTCCTGCCGGATGCTCCAGGTGTGCCTTGTTGTGGTAGGCTTGGGCCGACCAAACCCTTGGCTGACCGCAGGTTTCTCGCACATGAACTCCCATTGACACCGAAGCTGGAAGGAGAACGCACATGAGAGCCCATCGTTTGCCGTTAGTTTTTCTAGCTGTTGCTGTCGCAGGCGCGCTGGCCGCGTGCCAGAAGCCGTATCACGAACCCGAGGAGCGCTACGTTTTCATCGCCGCGAACATTAATTTGCCGTACTGGCAGGAGGCCGAGGCGGGGCTCACCGACGCCGCGAAGCAAATGGGCGTGAAAGCGGAGATCGAGGGGCCGGACAAGTTTGATCCGAAGGAAGAGTTGGCGGCATTTCAAAAAACGGTGGCGTCCAAGCCCTCCGGCATCCTAGTGTCTGTGACGCGTCCCGAACTGTTTCAGGACCCAATCAATGTAGCGATTTCCGTGGGCATTCCGGTCATCACGGTAGACTCGGACTCGCCGGAATCCAAGCGGGTGCTCTTCGTTGGCACGGACAATTTCCGCGCGGGAGGAGAGAGCGCCAAGCGCATGGCGCAATTGTTACAAGGCAAAGGCAACGTCGCCATCATCACCGTTCCCGGGCAGCAGAATATGGATGAACGAGTTCGCGGGGTAAACGAAGCACTGAAGAAATTTCCCGGCATCAAGGTCATCGAGACCATCGATGACACGGGCGATCCGCGCGTGGCCAATGACAGCGTTTCCGCGCTTCTCCACGGCAAAGAGAAGGTGGAAGGATTCATTTGCCTGGAAGCATCGGGCGGAGAAGGCGCGGCAGAGGCTGTGCACCGGCAGGACCTGGACGGGAAGATTCACATCTTAGCGTTTGATAAGGATACCGAAACGCTGGATTGGATCGAACGCGGCGTGATTACCGCTACCGTGACGCAAAAGCCCTACGTGATGAGCTATTACGGACTGAAATTTGCCGATGACCTGCACCACAATGCGGTCCACGAATATAAGGACTGGCGCACCGCGCCGACGTATCCTTCGCCCACGTGGGTGGACACGGGAACCGCCATTGTGGACAAGACCAATCTAAAAGCGTTCCGCGAGGCGCTGGCAGCGCACCCGAAACCGCTCTGATTTGGCCGTAGAAAGATTAGCGGCCGCCACCCATCCCAAGAATCGAGCCTGTGACGAAGGATGCGGCGGGCGAGAGAAGCCAGAGCACACCTTCGGCAATCTCTTCCGGAGTGCCGGGGCGGCCCAAGGGAATTGTGGGGACGAGACGCGCGAGTCGCCCAGGATCGCCGGCAGCGGCGTGAATGCCAGTGTCAACGAGACCGGGAGCGACGGCATTCACACGGATGCCTTCGGTAGCGACTTCGCGGGCGAGGCCGATCGTGAGCGTGTCGATGGCTCCTTTGGTCACCGCGTAGTGCACCCACTCACCGGCCGAGCCGAGTTGGGCCGCGCGGGAAGAGACGTTGACAATGGCGCCCCCGCGGCCACCATGTTTTGTGGAGAGACGGCGGACGGCTTCCCGCGCGCAAAGAATGGCGCCAGTGACATTGATGGCCATAAGGCGTTCGAGCATGGAGGCTTCGACGGCATCGACTCGGGCGAAGCCTCCAGTGATGGCAGCGTTATTGACCAGAGCCGAGAGCGGGCCAAGGGTTTTGTCGGAGGAATCGAAGAGGCGCAGGATCTCGCGCTCGTTGGCAATGTCGGCTTGGATCGCTGCGGCGCGACCGCCTTGGCGAAGAATTTCTTGCACGAGCTCGTCGGCAGAAGATTTTCCGGAATGGTAGTTCACGGCGACGGAATGGCCGCGAGCCGCAGCAAGCCGCGAGATAGCAGCGCCGATTCCACGACTCCCACCTGTAACGATTAAAGTGCCGTGAAGTTCAGCCACTTAGAACACCACTTCGGTCAAGGCTTTGTGCGCGAGTTCGGCGGCGCCCGGCTTCCCGGCAAGAACCAGGTTCGCCCATTCGGCCGCGGCTTTTGAGATGCGCACGGCCTCCGTGCTTAGAGATTCGGGGCCGCCGGAATCGGAATTTGCAAAGAAAACGCGATCCATCGGCCGGGAAGCAATCATGCGGTTCTTGGTGAACTGCCCGGGCACCGCCATCATCATCGGATGGCCCCGGCGATAAACGCGGATTTCGATGGGATCGACGTTGAATTCGGGGAGCGCCTTCTGGAAATCCTTCAACACTTTGCCGGCTAGCACTTTGCAGTCCTCTTCCTGCAGGAGAACGGCGCGCTGCGATTCGCGGAGCGGCGTGTAAAACGTGAGGATTTCGTAATTGGGCTGGTAGCCGGGATTGTTGCGAATCGTCCAGTCGGCCACGATGAAATCGGTGAAGGAGTTGCCCGGACACCAGTTGTCATATCCGCGGCGGTAAACCGGTTTGTCGAAAATCATGTTGATCATCGGGAACGGAGCATAGCGCATCCGGCGCATCGCCTGGTTTTGATCGTTGGGGAGGCCGGCAACAATGCGCGCGGTGAAAAATTTTGGCGTGCACATAATCGCGGTCTTCGCCGAGACGGTGGTGAGCTTGCCGCCCCGAGAATAAGTAATGCGCACTTCATCTTTATCGGGAACAACGGCGACCACCGATGCGCCGCTGAGCATGCGTTCCCCGAATTTCAGTTTCAGCACTTCGACGAGCTTGTGCGAGATGCAGCCGAGTCCACCCGGAAGGATTACGCGCGAGCTGTCTTCACCCTTGATGAGATACTGCGCATCGAACACGCCGATGAAGGCGCTGGTGTCCTCGGTGACCGCGCCCCAGTTTGACGGCCCATACGCGTCCCACCACTTGGCGATCTCGGGAGCATAAGTGCCGGTGATTTCAGAGAACGGTTTCGTGTCGAGTTCCAAAATTTGGCCGCGAACATCTATCTTCATGATGTCCTCGCGAAATTTTCGGAAGCTGGCTACCACGTCTTTTGGATACGGCAAGTGTTCCAGGCCTGCGCGCCAGGTGTCCGGAACATAGGTGCGGTTATCGATGGTGGGATCCGGCATATCGATGGGAAGCAGGTGGAGGCCAATCTCCTTGGCCAATTGATCACTGTAACTGCCACGAAAATCGTACGCCGCACCTGTGCTGTAAAACTGACCCTGGAATTCTTCTTCGTAAGCATTGCCGCCGAAGTGCTCTTCTTTTTCGAGAAGCAGCCACTCTTTGTCCCGCAGGAAATAAGCCGCGGAGAGGCCGGCCATGCCACCGCCGATAATGGCGATGTCGATTTTGCGCGTGGCGTCAGGCTTGGGGAAGGAGTGGCCATCGCGGATTTCGTGGCAGATGGTGAATTGCTCACCTTCAACCTGGGGAACTGCAGCCTGGCCCGCCGGATCGGCGAGAAGAGCTTGATCAATCGGACAACCTGCGGCCACAGAACCCGCGATCACGTATTTGATGAAATCTCGGCGCGTATGAGGCATGCGAATGAGTCCCCTAAGGTCGTTCCAGAAGCTCGTGCACTTCCTTGCCAATGCTGCGCGTGCGGATCTGGTACCAGATCAGAATCAGGATGACGGAAACAGCAAATACAAGGGTGGAGATAGCATTGATTTCGGGTGTGATGCCGCGCCGAAGCCGCGCCCAGATTTCAAGGGGCAGGGTATTGTCGCGGCCAATCAGGAAAAAGGTGACGGCGATTTCGTCCATGGAGAGCGTGAAAATCAAGAGGCCGGCAGCGACAAGAGAAAGCTTCAGATTCGGGAGAGTAATGCGCCAAAAAGTCTGCCAGGGAGTGCCGCCGAGATCGAGCGAGGCTTCTTCTTGCGCGCGATCCATCTTTTGTAGACCGGCGAAGAGTTCCGTCGTGGCCACCGAGATAAGCGCGGTGCCGTGGCCAAGAAAAACGGTGAGCAGGCTGAGCTGCAGCCCGGCCAATACGGCGAACATCAGCAATGACAGGCCGGTGATAATGCCGGGAAGAATCAAAGGGAGCAGCACCAGTCGCCGAAAGATGGACTTGCCAGGGAAATCCGCACGGTCCAGAGCCATGGCAGCGAACAATCCGAGGGTGAGCGAGAGTACAACCGCGCCGAGCGCCACGAGGAGGCTGTTGAGGACGGAATCCCAAATGGCGCCGTCGGTGAAAAGTTGAGCGTACCAATGGGACGTGAAATGCCGCGGTGGAAAGCCGCCGACGCCGTCACGATTAAACGAGTAAAGCACCAAAATGACGATCGGGAGATACAGAAAGGCAAAGACAAGCAAGACATAGATGCCGAGAAGTGGAGCGCGGCGGGCGTTGTGCGTGGCAGAGCTCATCGGAAGGAACACCTTTTCTCCAAACGCTCGGTGAGAAAGAGCAGCGCAATCGTCAGAAGCAGGATGCAAACGGAGATGGAAGCACCAAGAGGCCAATCGAAGGCCGTGCCAAACAAGCTCTGAACGATGTTGGCAATCATGATACTGGAGGGACCACCCACAAGAAGGGGGGCAAGGAAATCCCCGAGAGAGAGCACGAAGGCAAATGTGGCTCCTGCAAGAAGGCCGGGAAGAGAAAGCGGAAGAATGACGCGGAAGAAAGTAGAGCGGGGACTGGCGCCAAGATCCTGAGAGGCTTCGATCAGATTGCGGGGGATGTGTTCAAGCGAGGCGTAAAGAGGAAGAAACACAAAGGGCGTGTAGATGTGCGTGAGCATGAGGACGACGGCGAAGGGGCTGTAGAGAAAAAAGCTGACCGGTTCATTGGTGACGTGGAGATATTGCAGGAACCCGTTCACCACACCTTCAGAGCCCAGGATGGTTTTCCAGGCATAACCACGCACGAGATAGCTGACCCAGAGCGGCACGATGACCAGCTGATAGAGCAAGTCCTTTCTTGCGCCGGCGTGGAAGGACATGTAGTAAGCGAGCGGGTAGCCGAGAGCCAGAGATAGGAAGGTGACACTAGCCGCAATGCGCATGGTGCGCAAGAGCACCGTGAGGTAGACAGGGTTTTGGAAGAGCTTGGCATAGTTCTGCAGGTTCCACTGGTGAACGATGAAACCATCTCGCACCAGCCAGAAACTGTGAGCGAGCATAAGCGCGTATGGCAAAAACAGAAAAAGGCCGACCCAGAGAAGTGGCGGAAGAGAGACGATGAGCTTGTAAGCGCGTGAATACATAGGTTCAATCAGCTTCGGACCAAGACGGCATCCGCGGGAGAAAAGGCAAATTCGTGTTCGCCGGTGAGAGCGCCGAGGGTGGGAATGCGCACGCGAAGGGCAAGGCCGGCGCAGTCCACCTCGAGTTGTTCGCTCGAACCCGAAAAGATCTGCTGGCGGATGACCGCGCGAAAACGGACGGCCGCAGTTCCGGCCGCGTCTTCGGGGGCGAGGCGGATGGCCTCGGGGCGCAATGAGAAAAGAGCAGCACCGTTGGCAATGAAATGCGTGGGCCAACGCAATATCCCACACGTCGCAACACCACCGCAAATTTCCGCCCGGAGAAGGTTGGTCTGGCCGACGAACTGAGCCACGTACGCGGTGGCCGGGCGTGCATAGATGTCGCGTGGAGAAGCGATTTGCTCGAGCGCGCCGTCGCGCAAGAGGGCAATGCGATCGGAGAGCGCCATGGCCTCCTCCTGATCGTGCGTAACGAAGAGAAACGTGATGCCAATCTCGCGTTGCAGGGATTTCAGTTCGCCCTGCATTTGCTTGCGCAGGTTGGCATCGAGAGCGGAGAGCGGCTCATCGAGGAGAAGCAGTTGCGGCCGATTGACAAGCGCGCGGGCCAAGGCGACGCGTTGCTGCTGCCCGCCGCTAAGCCAGGCGGGACGTGCGTCTGCGAATTCCTGCATTTTCACCATGTGCAACGTCTCATGGACGCGCGCACAGATTTCCGTCTTGGCGACACGCGTAACATGCAAGCCATAAGCGACGTTTTCCTGGACGCTCAGATGCGGGAAGAGCGCGTACTGCTGAAAAACCGTGTTGACGCGGCGCCGGTAGGGCGGAAGCGTGTCCAGGCGCACGCCGCTCATCCAGATTTCGCCGGAGGTGGGCTGCTCGAATCCGGCAATGAGCCGTAGAAGGGTTGTTTTGCCAGAACCGCTTTCCCCGAGCAGCGTGAGGAATTCGCCTGAGGCGATTTGCAGGGAAATATTCTTCAGCACGTTTTGGGAGCCAAAATGCTTCGCGACGTTGCGCACATCGAGCAGAGCCTCGTCAACGGAGAGCGAATCCGAGCTGGAAGGAGGCTGGCTCATTGGGCGGCCTTTACCTCATTCCAGATTTCGATGTATTTCGTACGGCGGGGAACGTCTTGCCAAAAATAAATGCGTTGCATGTAAGCATCCGGGTCGTCGAGGTGCAGGCCTCTTTTCTCCGCTTCGGTCATAAATTGTGCAGCGGAAGGATTAGCCGGGGTGTAGTGGGTGATGTCGGTGATTTCCTTCTGCGTTTTGGCCTGGATCATATATTCGAGGAAAGCGTAAGCGAGTTCTTTGTGCGCGCTGGCCTTGGTGATTATGAGGTGATCGATCCAGCCAGTGGTGTTTTCCCGGGGTATTGTTTCGCCAATGGAAAAATTGGCCTGGCGAAGCTGGTTGGTCATCAATGGCCAGCCCATGGCGGCAATGATTTCGTGATTCTCGAAAAGATTGGTGAGTTCGCCGCCGCTAGACCAAATCTTGCGGACATTGGGTTTGAGCGCGAGCAGTTTCTGTTTCACCTCGGCTAACTGCTCGTCCGTCAAGTTGTAGAGTTGCGAGGGATCGGGTTTGTCATAGCCGAGAAGTTGTGCGGCCATATATAAGGTGGAGAGATCATCCCAAACGGAAATCTTGCCTTTGTATTTCGGGTCCCAGAAAATCGCCCAGGAATCCGGAGGCTGCGGAAATGCGGTGGTGTCGTAGAGAAGCGGATTCGGTCCCCACATGAAGGGAACACCGAAGGTCTGCCCATTGGCCTTGACGAGGGGAAGGTCGCGCAGCCTCGGAGAGAGTTGGGAGTACGAGGGAATTTTAGCGAGGTCAAGAGGCTCCGCGAGGCCCGTGCGGGCGATCGAGGCAGCCACGTCGCTCGAAGGCGAAATCACGTCATAATTTGAGGCGCTGCCACCACGCAACTTGGCCACCAGATCATCGCTCGAGCCCATGTAGGAGGCTGTGACCCTCGAGTGGTGCGCTTCTTCAAATGCGCGGATGAATGATGGATCCGCGTAGCCTTCCCAGACCAGCAAGCTCAGCGATTCTTCCTTTTTCTGGCAGGAGCCGAGCAAAAAGGCGCAAGCTAGAAAAGCAAAACATCGGAAAAAGCGCTTACTTGTGCTCGGCTTCATAAACGATTTTGCCCCCGACAAGGGTGGTGACCACCTTGGTGTCGCCGATGCCCCGCGGATCAATTTCGAAAATGTTTTTGTTGATGATGATGATGTCGGCAACTTTGCCAACCTCAAGTGAGCCTTCTGATTTTTCGCGGTGGCTGGCGAACGCGGCATCTAGCGTATAGCCTTCGACAGCCTGGGCGACCGTCAAGCGTTGCGCAGGAATAAATCCTCCAGGAGGCGTGCCCTCCCGCGTCTGCCGGGTCACGGCAGTTTCTATGCCTTCCCACGGATTCAACGTGACCACGGGCCAATCACTCCCGAAAGCGTAGTGTCCCCCGGCGTCCGCAATGCTCTTCCAGACCCACGCGCGCGTGGCACGTTCCGGACCAACGGCTTTGGCCCAAACGTCAAGAGTGTCCGCATCCGGATAAGAGTGCAGGGGTTGCATGCTGGCGATGGCGCCGATCTTGCCGAAACGAGGAATATCCTGGGCACTGATGTCCTCGATATGCTCGACGCGAGGGCGGTGATCCTTACCGTGATTCTTGGCTCCGGCAAATTCGTAGGCGTCGAGTGCTGTGCGAACGCTGGCATCGCCAATGGCATGGGTGAAAAGCTGAAAGCCCTTCTTGTCCATTTCCGCGACTGCCGCCTTATATTTTTCCGGGTCCCAGAAGAGAAGCCCTCTCGTGGAAGGATCGTCCGAGTAAGGTTCGAGGAAATCGGCGGTATGGGTTTCCACGACGCCATCGAGCATGAATTTCGCCGCGCCCACGTCGATCCAATCATCGTGGAATTTCTTGCGGGCCTGTTCGACGGCTTCCAGGTCCTGTTTGCGCAATTCCGGGGCATTCACAAAATAAGCGATGTAGAAGCGCAGGGTAAGCTGATTTTCCTTGCGCAGTTCTTCGAAGACATTGAGCTCTTCAAAATCGTCTCCTGCGCTGTGCACGCGGGTCAGGCCATTCTTATTGGCCAACTTTATACCCGCGCGAAGCGCGGTCAGCTTTTCCACCTCGGTGGGTTTGGGAATGAGGCTAGAGACCAGCTGTAGCGCGGATTCTTTCAGAGCGCCGGTGGGCTCACCGCTCTTCACATCGTGAACGATGATCCCGTTGGGAGGATTTGGGGTGGCCTTCGTGATTCCCGCGAGCGAGAGCGCTTTGGAATTTACCCATCCGGTGTGGCCGTCATAAGCGAGGAGGAAAACCGGGCGGGTTGGAAAAAGCTGATCGAGAGACTCCCGTTGGGGCAAGGTTTCCGGCGCGAACATCGTATAGTCCCAACCGCGGCCCAGGATCCAGGAATCGCCGGCATGGTCCTTGGCGTAGGCCTGTAATCGTCGTTGAATATCGGCAACGTTCTTGGCGTCCTCGAGATGCAAGCGGCCCAAGCTGAGCGATCCGGTGAGAAAATGAATGTGGCAATCGGTAAAGCCGGGAAGCACAAGCTTGCCGCCCGCGTCGATCATTTTGGTGCCGATACCGCGGTAGCGCTCGACCTCAAAGTCGGTGCCCACCGCAATGATTTTTCCTTTATGGATGGCCAAGCTTTCCGCCCAGAGGCGCTTCTGGTCGAGGGTATAGATTTTGGCGTGGTGAATGATGATGTCTGCGGGAGCGATGCGGACAGATTGTTGTGCGAAGGCGGCGGACACGACAGTCAGCACAGCCAAAGTGAGAGCAGGAAGGCGGCGTAAGTACATCAGCACCTCGGGGTTGCGTGGCCCAACGGCGGCCACACTCTGTTCAGCAAGATCTCAGAAAGTCGGCGGCGTGTTTACCCACAAAATCCAGGATTCAGAACGCCCCGGATTTACCCAGCGATGTGGCGTGCCACTCTCGAAATAAAGGCTATCACCGGGATGGAGCAAATAATGCTCCCTGTTATCCAGCCAGATTTCGAAATCACCGCGCAGCACGTGAAGAAACTCTTCGCCTTCATGGGAATAAGATTCCCCACTGCCCCCGCCGGGTTTGATGCGGAAAAGGTGGGGCTCCATGGCCGTATTGCCCCAAGCCAGAAGCTCCATGCGAACGCCGGCAGAGGTTTCAAGGATTTTGCGTTGCTTGGGGCGAACGAGGCGCTGGGCCTCACCGTTGGTTTCAAAGAGCGCAAGAATACTGGTCTTGTAGAAGCGGGCGATTCGGCGGAGCGTTGCTACGGAGGAGTGCATCTGACCACGCTCGAACGCGCTGAGGAAGCCGACGGAGACACCGGTGGCGCGGGCGACTTGAGCGAGAGAAAGGCCACGGCGCGTGCGCAGACGGCGAAACCGCTGCCCGGGATGTTGCAGCGCATCGGCGGGGGCGCCGACTATTCCTTGGTTCTTTAAGACATGTACAATGGCGGCGGGGTTCAGTCCGCGGGCGCGACGCAGGAAGATGGCGCGCTGCAACAGGCGCACGTCGGCTTCGCTGTACTGGCGGTAACGGCTTTGTGTCCGCTGCGGCGCGACGAGGCCCAGTGCCTCCCAGGCTCGCAGTGCCGAGGAAGAGATGCCCAGGCGGCGCGCGACTTCACTGATGCGCAGAACGCGCGGAGCAGTCAAAGATTTCGATGGTTGGGACAAATTCTTTCTACTTGACACGGCCCCCGGCTTTCTCTAACTTTGCTGGATTATAGTAAGGTTCAGGGGCCGTAGCAACTACGAAGAATCGCTCTGTCGGGGGAGCCGGTCTTCGGGGAATTTTAGGGGTGAGTCAAAATGAATCAAGTCATACGCCTTTTGCAGGTGAAGCCGCGGTGTTGCCGCAGCATCTTGTCGGCAGTGCTCCTTGTAGTGACTTCTCTTCTCTCTACTACGCAACCCGGGTATGCGCAGAGCACGGGCGGGCGCATTCGCGGCACGGTGACCGATGCCAGCGGCGGCGCGGTTGCCGGTGCCAAGATCACGCTCATCAATACAGCAACCAATGTGACGCGCGATGCGACGACCGGCGCCACGGGCGAATACCTGTTTCTGGAAGTGTCGATTGGGACGTACGAAGTGGATGTCAATCAGACGGGCTTTAAGAAATTTGTACGCAAGGATATCACCCTGGATCTGAACCAGGTGGTGAGCGTCGATATCGCACTGCAAGTGGGCGGCTCGACGGAAACGGTCGAAGTGACCGGCCAGCCGCCGGTGGTGGATACCTCCTCCACACAGCTAGGGGCCGTTGTGAATGAGCGATCCTCGACGCAGTTGCCGTTGAACGAACGCGACGTTTATCAATTGCTGCAACTGCAGCCCGGCGTGCAATCGCAGTTGGGCAATGATACTTTTTATGGCAGCGATCGGCCCGGTGTTGTGACCGTCAACGGAGGCCGCGGGCGCGCCAACAACTATTCCGTGAACGGCGGTGACGGCAACGACCTGTTTGCCAACTTGCCTGCCGTGCAGCCTTCGCCGGACAGCATTGAGGAGTTCCGCGTAATCACCAATTCCTTCGACGCGGAATATGGGCGTAACTCCGGCGCAGTGGTGAACGTGGTTACAAAGTCCGGCACGAATAGCTTCCATGGCAATGTCTATGAGTTTTTCCGCAACACGGTATTGAACGCCAAACCGTTTACGTTCGTAGCGGCGCCCAAGCCGGATTTCCACCAGAACCAGTTCGGGGCTACGTTTGGCGGGCCAATCAAGAAGGACAAGACGTTTTTCTTCGGGGCTTATGAGGGCCGCCGAATCATCCAGGGCATTGTCTCCCAGCCAGTGACCGTACCCACAGCCGATGAGATTGGCGGGAATTTCGCTCCCATTGGTCAAGCCGCCGGACTGTCCCAATTCACCGGCAGCCTAAGCGACGGCACGGTGGCCCGTATTCTGCAAAACCGTTGCGGAACCCAGTTGTCTACAGCCGCGCAATCAGCATTGACTACGGTGATCAATAGTAATATCAGCGGCACTCCACAACCGCAGCCGTACAGCACCATTTTCCCCAACATGCAAGTCCCAACGCAGTGCTTTGACCCGGTGGCGGTAAGCCTGTTGCAGTACGTGCCCGGGGCGGGAAGCTTTAACCAGGTGATCACCGTTCCGAACAGAACCAATAGCGGCGACCAGTTCCAGGTGCGCGTGGATCATTCCTGGAACAACAACCAGAAGACCTCGATTTACTACTACTACGATCAAGACAACCTGCAAGATCCCCTTGCCAAATTCCAGGCCGCGGGTGACCCCCTGGGAACCTTCCCGGGGCTATTTGGAACGCGCAGCCAGCAATTAAATGTCTCACACACGTCCACCATTGGCTCGACGATGGTCAACGAGGCGCGTTTCACCTATTTTCGCGAAGGCCAACAGATTTTCAATCAGCCGGTGAAAACCAACGCTATTCAGGCTTCCTGCACCGGTTCTGTGACAGCAACCTGTTTTGGGGGAACTTCAGATACGCCGCTTTTCGATAACGCGGGGAATGCCCTAGGCACGAATCCCGACTACGGGCTGCACTCGGGACTCGGTCCGACGAAGGAAGGAGTCCCATACATTGGCATTACGGGCGGTTTCACCATTGGGAACAATTTTGAGGGACAGTTACCGCAAACTGGCAACACCTATCAGTTCAGCGACAATTTCAGCAAGCTGATCGGCAAACACAGCATCAAGTTCGGCGGCGATTACCGCTACCAGCAATTCGACCAACTTTTGTATTTCGACATCAACGGCCTCTATCAGTTTGTGAGCGACTCCAACATTTGCGGCCCGGCCAATCCAGACGTGACTAATTGTACCCCGGTATCTGGCAACGATGTGGGTTTCGCCGATTCCTATGCAAATTACTTTCTGGGTTTGGGGAATAGCATCATTCAAGGTTCTGCTCAACACGAACTTGTCAGAAGCACCTCCATCTATCTATTTATTCAAGACAGTTGGAAGATAAGACCCAACGTAACCCTCAATTACGGGTTGCGCTGGGAAATGAACACCCCGCTCACCGATATCGGCAAGAAAGTGCAGACCTTCCGCCCCGGAGAAACCTCAAAGATCTATCCCTGCAAGCTGGCCACGACGAATGCGTACTACGATCCATCACAGCCCGATGGAGGTTGTGCCGAAAACGGCTTCACGCCTGTGGGTTTGGTTTTTCCGGGCGATCCGGGCGTGCCGAATGCTCTGACAAATACTTATTACAAAGGCTTCGCTCCACGTATCGGCTTGAACTGGAGCCCTTCCTGGACCAGCGGTCTCCTGGGGAAGCTGGCTGGCGGGCCGGGCCGGACCAGCGTCAGTGCCGGTTGGGGCATGTTCTACAACCCCATCGAACAGTTGGTTCTTGAACAGTTCAGTGCCGAGCCGCCGTTTGGAGGAAGCAGCTTCGTCACCAATCCACTCCTTTCCACGCCGTACGTCGACCAGACCGGCACCGTGTACTCTAATCCTTTCAACGGAATTCTGAATCCGCCCCGCGGACAACCGGTCGACTGGACCAATTTCCAGAGCAGTATTTTCTATGGCCAGTTTCCAGCGAACCTGCGCATGCAATATTCCGACCAGTACAACTTGACGATCAAGCGGCAGCTGAGCAACGACATATTATTGCAGGTAGGATACGTCGGCTCGCAGGGCCACCGTTTACTTGCCAGCTATGAGTTAAACCCGGCGAATCCTCAATCCTGCAACGATTTGCAGACTATCTCTACCTTGACCAATAATTCGAACATCTCCTGCGGCCCGTTTGGCGAGGACCTCGCATACTCATTTACTTTGCCAGTGGGCCAGACATTCCACCTTCCCTATGCCCCCGCCGGTCCGAGCGGACAGATCATTCCTTGCCCACCCAACAACACGATTACTGGCTGTACGATCACAGGCGCTGCGGGAGGCACTCCTATCACTCTCGTGGGACTGCGTCAGTATTCTTCACCGACTTGCAATCCATTGACGGGAACAGGCTGCCCGGCCAATAGCATTCCCACGTTTTCCGGAATCTTCACCGAAGATACGGTCGGCTGGTCGAACTACAATTCATTTCAGGCCATGGTGCAGAAGAACTTTTCACATGGCTTGATGTTCCAGGCTGCCTACACTTTTGGCAAATCACTCGACAACGCCTCCAGCTTCGAGAGTAACCTGAACCCATACAACTTCCGGGCAACCTATGGCCCCTCGGCCTACGATGCCAACCAGCGCTTTGTCTTCAACTATGTTTGGGATCTGCCGATTCCCAAAGCCGACGGATTCAAGGGCAAGCTTGTGAATGGCTGGGAGGTTTCCGGCATCCTGAGCTTCCAGAGTGGATTCCCGATTCGCATTACCTCGCAAGATGACATCGAACAGTATGATTCTGGATTTCTGTTCGAAGCGGCCGGCGAACCAAACTTTGCCCCGGGATATACACACTTGGTCAAGACGAATATCCGGCAGACAGGCGGGTTCGTGTTTAACCCCAACCAGTTCACCAACAGTACAGTTCCGGCAGGACAGATCGGCAACGCGCCGAGAACCATTTGTTGCGGTCCTGGGATCAACAATTGGGACATGAGCTTCATGAAAAATACCGGGATCGGTGAAAGAATGAACCTGCAATTCCGGACGGACATTTTCAACATTTGGAACCACGCGCAGTTCTACAGCGTAGACGGCAACATTTCCAATCAGGGCGCGACCTTTGGCCAGGTCCAGCACATTCACGATCCACGGCTGATCCAATTCGCGCTGAAGCTCAACTTCTAGCGCCGGAAAGAGAGAAGCATCGTGGGAAGGCGCCCCAACCAGGCCGGGGCGCCTTCCCATGAAGAGGGAACTAAGAGGGAAGATTGATCGCGCGCGCCACCCGAAATGCGCGAAGAAAGGCGTAAACTAAGGGTGCAATCCGGCCTCATACGCCACGCAGTTTTCCTCGCTGATACTGACCGCAGGGAACAGACCTGCTGCAGGTGACCCTTAGGAAGGCCTACCTGACTGGAGTACCAAAATGCACGAAGCACTACAGAAGGAAATCGCTCTGTACGAGAAGCGCACGCCCAAGTCTGCGGAAGCTCACAAGAAAGCGCAAAAACGCATTCCGCTAGGTGTCGCCAGCAATTATCGCGCTTATGATCCTTACCCGCTTTTTGTTTCCGAGGGCCACGCCAGCAAGATCAAGGACATCGACGGCAACGAATACATTGACCACAACTTGTGCTTCGGCACGCTCATGGCCGGACACGGACATCCGGCAGTCGTCAAAGCTCTAAAAGACATCGTCGATCGCGGTACTACGTTTGGCATGCCTCATGGCATGGAACTGGAACTCGCGGAAGAGATTTGTGCGCGCTATCCCGTCGAGATGGTGCGCTTTGGCAATAGCGGCACGGAAGCGACGATGCACGCTTGCCGCATCGCCCGCGCCGCGACAGGCCGCGATAAAATTCTGCGCTTCGAAGGCGCGTACCACGGCTTGCACGACACAGCGCTCGTCAGTGTCAAGCCCAAGGCCGAGGACTTTGGCGACATCAATGCGCCGAATTCGGTGCCCGGCGGACTTGGCATCATCAAGGCTGTGCTGGACAACGTGACCGTGGCTACCTACAACAGCCTCCCCAGCGTCGAAAACCGTTTCAAGCAGTTTCCCGGGCAGATCGCCGCGATCATCATCGAGCCCATCCTGATGAACGTGGGCTTGTGCTTGCCGCAGCCTGGCTTCCTCGAGGGCTTGCGCGAAATCTGCACGAAAAACGGCGCGCTTCTGATTTTCGATGAAGTGAAAACCGGCGCAAAGCTCTGCTGGGGCGGCGCAAGCGAATATTTCGGCATAAAGCCCGATCTGATTACGCTGGCGAAGTCCATCGGCGGCGGCGTGCCGCTTGCCGCGTTCGGCGCTAGCCGCGAAGTGATGGACCTGATCGTGCAACACAAGGTTTTTCACGGCGGCACGTATAACACGAACCGCTTGGCCATGGCCGCGGGGCTAGCGACGTTCCGCGAAGTGCTCACCCGGGCGAACTACGCACATGTGGACAAGCTCAGCAAGAAGCTCACGGAAGGTTACCGTGCCATCGTCAAGAAATCCGGCCTCAAAGCCTATGTGGCGAGCGCGGGAGTCAACGGCGCGCTGATGCTCTATCCCCGGGAGATTCGCAATTACCGGGATTGGATGGATATCGACGTCGATCTCTGGAGGCAATTCTGGTTCGGCATGGTTAACCGCGGCGTTCTGGCCATGCCGTATTGGTGGGACGAGCAGTGGACCATTTCCGTGCAGCATACGGAAGCGGACATTGATAAGCACCTCGCCGCATTTGAAGAAGTGGGAGCGGGCCTGGCTAAGGCCCAGCAGGAGCGCGGCGCGAAGTATGTCGGCGCAGCTGGACACTAAGGACAGGGGTTAGAGTACAGAAGTTAGAAGCACATAAGAAGCAGGCAAGCGGCGTTTCCGTGTCAGTTCATGGAGGCGCCGCAGCAGGCGAAGAGCTCAGGAGAAGATCGTTGACGAACGAAGAGGGTAGCGCGGGAAGCCAACCGCATTTGAAGCGCGTGCTCGGCAAGCGGGACCTCGTGCTGCTCTTCGTTGTCGCCGTGTTCAACCTCAACGTTCTTCCCTCCATTGCCGCGAATGGCGGCGTCACTATCTGGCTTTGGACCATCTCGCTAGTGCTTTTTTTCTGGCCGCAGGGAATTGCCGTGATCGAGCTGGCCCACCGTTATCCCGGTGAAGGCGGCGTTTACCTTTGGGCCAAGGAAGTCTTCGGCGACTTCCACGGTTTTCTTTCCGGCTGGTGCTATTGGACAAACAACATGATGTACGTGCCGACCATCATGTTGTATTTCGTCGGCGTGTCCGTTTTCGTGCTGGGGCCGGGTCACGAAGGATTGGCTGACAACCGGTCTTTTGCGCTGGGAGCTTCGCTTGTACTTCTCAGTATTCTCGTAATCCTGAATGTCGTGGGACTGGGCGTTGGGAAGTGGATCAACAACCTTGGCGGCATCGGGACATTCTTTGCGGCGTTTCTGCTGATCGGCTTGGGCGCCATCGTTTTCCTGAAATTTGGCACCACCATCCGCTGGGATGATTTCAAGATTTCCGCGAATCCTCGGTTCGTCCTGAATTCCTTCGGCGTGATTTGTTTTGGGCTTGTAGGCCTCGAACTCGCCTCCGTCATGGGCGATGAAATTGAAAATCCGCGCAAGATACTTCCGGGTGCCGTTGCCTGGGGCGGGGTGCTTTCGGGCTTGCTCTATATTGGGGCGACGCTCACGCTGTTGATTGCCGTCAGCAAAGACAGCATCAGCGTGTTGCAGGGCATCGTACAGGCCGTCAGCCACATGGCCGGGCGTGTCGGCGTTTCCTGGATCGTAGCGCCGTTCGCGTTTTTGCTGAGCTTGTCAATCGCGGGCATCGCTTCGGCTTGGCTGGGTGGCTCTGCGCGCATTCCCTTTGTCGCGGGCCTCGATTCCTACATGCCGGCGTGGCTGGGAAAGATTCATCCGAAGTACGCGACGCCCTACGCAGCTTTAATCGTGCACGCGACCGTTTCGCTCATCCTTGTGGTTCTCAATTTTGTGTTGGCAGGTTCGGGAGTGCAGGAATCATTTCAGAGACTGCTGTCCCTGGCGGTCGTTCTGCAACTGATTCCGTTCTTGTATATGTTTGGCGGGCTGCTCAAGATTGCCTTCGACGAGAATTTTGTCAGGTGTCAATATGGCCGAGGCACACTGATTTTCGCCGGCTCCTGCGGGCTGCTCACCACCAGTCTCGGCATCGCGCTGGCGTTTTTTCCCGCGCAGCAGATCACGTCGCTGCTCAGTTACGAAATCTGGATGTTCGGTGGAACACTGGTGTTTATCGGGCTGGCGGCGTTTTTCTTCTTTGTATACGGCAGCCGCAAAGCGGCGCGGAAATTGGCAGCCGGTTCGCCGGCGGTGTGAGAAATCGAATTTGGGAGGCGTTTTATGTCGAGCACGGCCAAGGTAACGGTGAAAACGTATCAGAACTACATCAATGGGAAGTGGGTCGGCAGTTCCTCGGGCGAGACCTTTGCGGTCTACGACCCCTCAACAGAAGAAGTGATTGCGCACGTCGCCTCGGCCACCACTGCCGATGTGGACAAAGCCGTGAAAGCGGCGCGCGCCGCGTTTGATTCCGGGCCATGGGCGCGGACCACCGCGCAAGATCGCGGGCGCATCCTCTTCAAGATTGCGGACAAGATTCGGGAAAACGCGGCCGTACTGGCGGAGATCGAAGCACGCAACACCGGAAAACCGATCGTCGAGGCCGAGTACGACATCGCCGACGTGGCCACCTGCTTTGAATACTACGGCGGCTTGGCCAACAAGGTGACCGGCCACGTCAATCCTGTGCCCGCCAATGCCCTGAGCTTTACCCTGCGTGAACCGGTCGGCGTCGCTGCGCAGATTATTCCGTGGAATTACCCCTTGATGATGGCCGCCTGGAAACTGGCGCCGGCAATTGCCGCGGGCTGTACCTGCGTTCTGAAGCCGGCGGAGCAGACACCCCTGACCGCACTTGAGATGGCCAATTGGTTTGAAGAAGTAGGGTTGCCGCCGGGCGTGGTCAACGTCGTGAACGGCGTCGGCGAAGTTACCGGTGCCGCGCTGGTGGCGCATCCAGGCGTAGATAAAGTTGCATTCACCGGCAGTGCTGCCGTCGGCAAAATTATCGTGAAGAGCGCCGCGGATACTTTGAAGCGCGTGACTCTGGAGCTTGGCGGCAAGTCGCCTAACGTCTTTTTCGCGGATGCGGATTGGGAAGCGGCGGTGGATGGCGCGCTGTTCGGCGTGTTCATCAACCAGGGCGAAGTCTGCTCGGCGGGGAGCCGCATCCTGGTCGAAAAGAAGATTTATTCCAAATTTGTTGAGGCCATGACGGAAAAGGCCAAGCGCATCAAGCTGGGCCCGCCACTCGAACGCGAGACGAAGATGGGTCCACTCGTCAGCAAGGAGCAATACGATCGCGTTACTTCTTATCTTGAAGTAGGGAAGAAAGAAGCCAAAACCGCGACTGGTGGCGGACGCCCGAAGGCGTTTGCCAAAGGTTATTATGTCGAACCTACGATCTTCTATGACGTGGACAACAGCGCCCGCATTGCTCGCGAAGAAATCTTTGGTCCGGTGGCCAGCGTGATTCCTTTCGAGAATGAGTCCGACGCCATCCGCATTTCGAACGACACGCCTTACGGACTCGCTGGCGCCGTGTGGACACGCGACATTTACAAAGCCTTTCGCGTCGTGAAATCGCTTCGCGCCGGGATTGTGTGGGTCAATCATATGCAACCCACCTACGTCGAGGCGCCCTGGGGCGGCTACAAACAGTCCGGATTCGGCCGCGAGCTGGGGCCTTGGGGTCTCGAGGAATATCTGGAGACCAAGCAAGTTTTCGTCAATCTGGACGAGACACCCATCGGATGGTACTGAGATTTTCACGGCTGGTCAGTAAATCAGGAGGGGGAAGAGAGCGATGAAATCAATCCACATTCGCACGGAAATTCCCGGGCCCAAGTCAAGAGCGTTGCTGGCGCGGCGGGAAACCGCGATTCCGCGCGGGCCGCACCTGGTTACGCCGATTTTCGCGGCCAAGTCCGAAGGCGCGGTCATCGAGGATGTCGACGGGAACCGCTACATTGATTTTGCCGGCGGGATTGGCTGCTTGAACGTCGGCCACCGTGCTCCTCGAGTCGAAGCCGCTCTCCGTGACCAGGTCGGCAAATTCCTGCACATGTGTTTTGGAGTGACGCCGTATGAGTCTTACATCGCGCTGGCCGAAAAGCTGAATGCGCTTGCGCCCGGCAACTTCGCTAAGAAAACGTTTTTCATCAATACCGGCGCGGAAGCGGTGGAGAATGCCATTAAGATCGCTCGTGCCTACACCAAGCGCCCTGCGGTCATCTGCTTTGAGGATGCGTTTCACGGGCGCACCCTGCTCACGCTCTCACTGACCAGCAAAACGAATCCGTACAAAGCGGGATTTGCGCCGTTTGCGAGCGACATCTATCGCATCCCGTACGCCTACTGCTACCGCTGCTCCTACGGTCTGACCTATCCGTCGTGTGGAACGGCTTGTGCCCACCATCTGGAAGACACGTTCCGGCGCGTGGTGTCGGCGGACTCTGTGGCGGCCGTGATCGCGGAACCGGTTCTGGGCGAGGGCGGGTTCGTCGCTCCTCCCAAGGAGTTTTTCAGCATCCTTCAAGGCATCTGCAAAAAGTACGGCATTGTTTTCATCGCGGATGAGGTGCAATCGGGGATCGGGCGCACCGGGAAGTATTTCGCCATCGAACACTACGGCGTGGAGCCGGATTTGATCACTTCAGCCAAATCGCTTGGCGGCGGTCTGCCGATTGCCGCGGTGACCGGTCGCGCGGAAATTATGGACGCTCCGCAACCTGGTGGCCTGGGGAGCACCTTTGCTGGAAATCCGCTTTCTTGCGTGGCAGGGCTGGCGGCGCTCGAAACCATTGAGAAAGAGGGCTTGTTGGCGCGGTCCACGGCCATTGGAAAGCGCTTTGAAGAGCGCGCCAAGGGCTGGCAGAAAAAATGGCAACTCATCGGCGATGTGCGCGGCCTCGGCGGGATGTGTGCCGTCGAACTCGTGCGCAACCGCGACACGCGCGAACCGGCCGACACGGAAACCAAAGACCTGGCCCACTACTGCTACGATCATGGGGTCATCACGATTACCGCGGGCACGTTTAACAACATCATGCGCATCCTCATGCCTCTGGTGATCACCGACGAGCAACTGGATGAAGCGCTGGACGTGCTGGAGGCGGGCCTGGCGCATGTGGTAGAGAAAAAGCAGGCAGTCGTTTCGCACGCCTGAGCGCATGAACTCTAAACTCGACGGACAAACGGCCATTGTGACGGGCGCGGGCAGCCCTGCGGGCATCGGTTTTGCCATCGCGCGATCTCTTTTGCAGGGCGGCGCAGCCGTAGCCATCACGGCGACCGGCGAACGGATTCACGCGCGGGCGAAAGAACTCGATCCAACAAGTCTGCGGATATTTTCTTTCGTCGCCGATCTCACCAAGGAAAACCAAGTCCATGCGTTTGTTGACGCTGTGGGCAAGCGCATGGGCCGGATCGACATCCTGGTGAACAACGCGGGCATGGCACAGAACGGGAAGCAGCCGGGAAGCGGAACGCTCGAATCCTTGAGCCTCGCGGATTGGCAACTGCAATTGGCCATGACACTGAACACGGCGTTTCTGATGACACGCGCCGTTTTGCCCGCGATGAAGCAACAGAAGTATGGACGCATCGTGAATGTAACTTCGGTGACGGGACCGCTTGTGAGTAATGAAGGTTCAGGAGCATATGGGGCTGCCAAGGGCGCGATGGACGGAATGATGCGCGCGGCCGCCATTGAATGCGCAGCTTTCGGGATTACCGTGAATGGTGTGGCACCGGGTTGGATTGCCACGGCTTCTTCGCTGCCTGAAGAATTGGAAGCGGGGAAGTTCACGCCCGTCGCGCGTTGCGGAACGCCAGAAGAAGTCGCCGCGGCGGTGAAGTTCTTGGCCTCGCGGGAAGCGTCGTATATCACCGGCCAAGTCATCGTTGTGGATGGTGGAAATATTCTTCAGGAAGCCAAGAAGGCCTGAGTCCCTGAAAGTATAAATCGCCTTATAGAATAAGGCGATTTGCGTTTTTGTCGGGCCGCTATTTTCCTGCGGCCTGGACAGCTTCCTCAGAGGACGTCTGGAAGGAGTACGTCGCGGCGCATAATTCATTCATCTTGCTGTGATAAGATGCGCCCAATACAGGGGGGGCTTTGTGAGCACGTGGCGTGAACAGTGGCGCAGTTTGCGGCGATGGCGCATTTGCTTCGGGGGTTTGAGAAGGACCGCGGCCATTGGCACGATAGTCGCGGCAGTTCTGCTAGGAGCAACGACGCTCTGGGCCCAAGAAAAAAATCCCTATGCCGGAGATGCGAAAGCGGCGCGGTTGGGGGAATCGCAATTCCGGATCAACTGCGCATTTTGTCACGGACTGGGAGCCAAGGGCGGGGGGCGCGGGCCGGACCTTACCCGCGCACAGAAAAAGCACGGCAGCAGCGACGAAGAAATCTTCCACACGATCAGCGATGGTGTTCCCGGGACAGCGATGCCTGCGAACGGAACTACCGGGCAGGGCGTGGGGATGACCCCGGAAGAAATCTGGCAGGTCATTACTTACATTCGCAGCGTGGAAAAGAAAACAACGCCGGTGGGTGACGCGCAACGAGGCAACGCCCTGTTTCACGGAGGGCCGGGCTGTGCGACCTGTCACATGGTGAATGGCAAGGGCGGCCGCTTGGGGCCGGATCTGACGTCCGTCGGGGCGGCGCGGTCGGTGGATTCCCTGAGCGAATCGGTGCGCAATCCGAACCAGCGGTTGGCTTGGGGCCTGATGGAAAGCACGAAAGAATTTCCGCAGGAATATCTCAGCATCACCTTGGTAACGCAGAGCGGCGAGAAGATTTCCGGCGTGGTGCTGAACGAAGACAATTTCAGTGTGCAGATGATGGACACGCGGGAACAAATTCATCTCTTCGAGAAGGAAAAGCTGAAATTGTGCGAGATTTCGCGGGAATCGTTGATGCCCGCGTACGACACGAAGACGTTAAGCGACAAGGATCTGCAGGATATCGTCGCTTATCTGGTGAGTGTGAGCGCCAAATGAAGATCGCGGCCACGAAAAAAGCGCTCTGCCGAATCGTTCTGCTGTCAGTGATTTCATGCCTGATCGGGAGGCCTGCGGCGCACGCGCAAGTGACCTACGAACGTATCCGCAACGCCGAAAAAGAACCCCAAAACTGGCTGACGTATTCGGGAAATTATAACGGGCAACGCTTCAGTACTCTCGACCAAATCAACACGGCAAATGTGAAAAATCTGGTTCCGAAGTGGGTCTTTCAATCCGGTGCTCTCGGCAAATGGGAAACCACTCCGCTAGTGGTGGACGGCATTCTCTACGGCACGGCGCAGGACGACCGCGCCTTTGCGCTGGATGCACGCACAGGCCGGCCCATCTGGGAGTACCAATACATTTTGCCGCCCGACATACGGCCATGCTGCGGGCGGGTGAATCGGGGCTTCGCGATTTTGGGTGACAAACTTTTCTTTGCCACGCTGGACGCGCACGTTGTGGCTCTCGATGCAAAGACGGGCGCAGTCGTCTGGAACGTGGCGGCGATGGACTACAAAAAAGCCTACAGTTTTACCATGGCTCCGTTGGCGGTGAAAAACCTGATCATCGTCGGCGTATCCGGCGGGGAATACGGAACGCGCGGATTTATTGACGCCTATGAAGCGGCCACAGGCGAGCGCAAGTGGCGCTTCTACACCACACCGGGTCCGGGCGAGCCTGGGCACGAAACGTGGGAAGGCGATTCCTGGAAGATTGGCGGAGCACCCGCCTGGATCACGGGAGTGTTTGACCCTTCGACGAATCAGCTTTTCTGGCCGACGGGGAATCCCGCGCCGTCGAATCGGGGAGCGCAGCGCTTGGGAGACAATTTGTACAGCAATTGCCTGCTGGCGCTCGATGTGGATAGCGGCAAGTTGAATTGGTATTTTCAGTACACCAAACACGATGAGCACGATTGGGACTCCACGCAAGTGCCCGTGATCGTGGACCTGGATGGGAAAAAGCTGATTGCCCACGCCAACCGCAACGGATTTTTCTATTTGATTGACCGCACAAGCGGCAAACTTGTTTTCTCGAAACCGTTTGCGCATGTGACGTGGAGCAATTCGAAGGATGCGGAAGGGCGGCCGGTGGCGACGAAAGAAAGTTCACCGACGCTCGAAGGGAATCGCGTCTGCCCGGGCGCGGCGGGCTCGACGAACTGGATGTCGCCGACGTTCGACCCGCAAACAAGACTCTTTTACGTGACCGCGCGGGAGCAGTGCGACGTGTTCAGCACAGCGCCGCAGGAATTTGAGGAAGGTCACGCCTATTATGGCAGCGCCTACTTTCCATCGGAGGAATCGTTGCCGTATTGGGGAGCGCTGCGGGCGCTTGATCCCCTGACGGGCGAAAAGAAGTGGGAGTGGAAACATGTGACGCCGAGTTGGTCGGGAAATTTGTCCACGGCGGGCGGATTGCTGTTTACCGGCGATTCGGAAGGGAATTTTATCGCGCTTGACGCCGCGACCGGGAAAGCAATTTGGCATTTCCAGATGGGCGGCGCGGTGATTGCCGCGCCGATGACCTTCGCGGTGGACGGCAAGCAATACGTCGCGATTGCGGCAGGGTCGGCACTGTTTGCCTTTGGTTTGCCGTGAGATGGCAATGCCTGCGAACGACATCCTCAAATTCGTCACTCCGAACGGAGTCTGCGGAGTGAGGAATCCCTCCTGCCTTTAAACTCGCACCCCGGCGAGCGCCGTTATTCGAAGCCGTAACGCGCGACAATCTTTTTCGTTTTTTTGTCGATGACAGCGAGCGCGGCGTGCTGGGCTGGGAGACTGAGTTTGAGATCGACGCCAGTCAAAGTGTCGTGGAGGCTGATGCTAACATTTCTGTCGTACTCGGACTCAAGGATGCACAAGACGGCATCCTGGAGTTCGATGGGATGAATAAGGACGCCATCCGGAATATCGGTGTCCAAGGTGAACGGCGATTGGATGGCGAAGCGTTGGAGAACCTTTTCGTAATCCCGCGAGGCGAAGGAAGCACCTTCGGCAAGTTCCACAGGATAGGCAGACCACAGGAGCCTTCCTTTCCCCAGTGAGATTTCCTTCCCGATGGCCCCATTTTCGAATTTCAGGACTTCGAGCAATTGCTGTTTTTGCTGAGCGAAGGAGAGCGGAAATGGATTTCCTTTCGTATCAGGCCCGA
>Ga0307471_100000246_pt1 | contig 27279 bp, 22 predicted proteins | sample atmos_gasesAM3C__2_FD_204566 | JGI IMG/M metagenome (GOLD analysis project Ga0307471, IMG submission 204566) | Hardwood forest soil microbial communities from Morgan-Monroe State Forest, Indiana, United States - atmos_gasesAM3C_515 | ecosystem: Environmental > Terrestrial > Soil > Temperate...
TTTAACCAGAAATTTACCTCCTCTTCATCGATTCAAAACAGTCCTCGGCTAGGTTACGTTTAAGTCATCCCCCCGCACTTAAAACTTCAGGAGGTTCTATGAGATTACGGCTCCTTTCTGCTTGCCAGCTTGCCCTACTGGTTGGAACATTATTGACCGTCCTAAGCGGCACTGGCCTGGCGCAAAACAAGTGTCAGTTGAAATCGCCCAGCGGACGCATTAAACACGTCATCTACGTGCAGTTCGACAACACCCATTTCCTCCGCGACAATCCGAACGTGCCTTCGGATTTGGAACAGATGCCTCACCTGCTCAATTTCATCAAGGACAACGGCACCCTGTTGGCGAATGACCACACCGTCCTGATCTCGCATACCGCCACCGGTATCCTGACCTCGCTTACCGGCGTTTACCCGGACCGCATGGGCCAGCCGGTGTCGAACAGCTTCCGTTACTTCAAGACCGACGGCACAACCCGGACCGGCGTCTCGTTCGCTTACTGGACGGCGCCGCTGTTTGATCCGGCGGGTAGCACCACCGACCATACTCCCGAGATGATCAACGAAGATGGAAAAATCGCTCCCGCACCATGGGTGCCGTTCACCCGGGCAGGGTGTGATTTTGGAGCGGTCGCGACCGCGAACACCATCCTCGAGAACACGGCGATTGACATCCCGACCGTATTTGGCACCGGCTCACCCGAGGCGACTGAGGTCGCGGGCGACGGTGGCGCTGCAGGAACCCAATCATTCGCCGACTTCGTGGGCATCGGAGTTCACTGCGCAAAGAACTCAACTCTCTGCGCCTCCTCGGCCCATGCGCGGCCCGACACGCTGACGGACGAGCCGGGTGGCTACAACGGCTTTAGTGGTCTGTTCGGCGCCGCGTATGTCAATCCGATCATCAAGCCCAGCGGTCCCATGTCTGACCTCGACGGCAATGTGATCCAGGACGCCAATGGACACGCTGGTTTCCCCGGTTTCGACGGCATGGAGGCCACGGTTTCTCTGGGATATGTTGCCCAGATGCAGGAGGCCGGTATCCCCATCACCTATGCATACGTTTCCGACGCGCACGATGGACACGGCACTGCCGGCAATGTCCATTTCGCGTATGGTCCCGGCGAAGATGGTTACACCCAGCAACTGCAAGCCTACGATCAGGCCTTCGAGAAGTTCTTCGACCGGCTCGCTTCGGATGGAATCACCAACAAGAACACCCTGTTCGTCTTTACCGTGGACGAAGGCGACCATTTTGTGGGCGATGCCCCGACTCCCGATGGTTGCGACGGCGTAACCACGCCGTGCGTCTACAACCGCGTCGGCGAAATCAATGCTGACCTGCGGCGCATGGTCTTCACGCAATTCGGCGACGCCAACGTTTTCTCCGTGCATTCCGATGATGCGCCGACGGTGTACGTCAACGGCACCGCCACTCAACCTCTCCGAGACCAGACCGACCCCATCGTCCGCAGCCTGGAACGAGAAATGGCTGGGCTCAGCTGGCTCAACCCATACACCGGCGTGGTCCAGAACAATATCATGGTCGCGCAGGTAGACCATATCGGCATGAAGACGCTGCACATGGTCACAGCCGATCCCTTCCGCACCCCCACTTTCACCCCCTTTGCCGATCCAAACTGGTTCTTCTTTGCCACCGGCGCAACCACGTGCCCCACGCCTGCCGCTTGCGCCTTCATTCCGGCGAGGACCAGTCAAAGCTTCGCCTGGAACCACGGTGACATCCAAAATGAGATCGCCACGACTTGGGTGGGTTACGTTGGACAGGGTGTCGAAGATTCTGGAATCGACAGCAAAACCTGGTCCGACCACACCGATGTCCGTCCGACCATCCTGAACCTGGTTGGTTTGAAGGATGACTACGTCCACGATGGACGCGTCGTCTCCGAAGTTCTGGAAGACAGCGCGATTCCGTTCGCTGTGAGGATTAGTCCCGGTTTCACCGCGCTGGCGCAAACCTACAAGCAGTTGAACGCACCCTTTGGTCAGTTCGCAATGGCCACGCTCAAGGCATCCACCAAGGCGCTGGCGTCGAACGACGCGGGGGACGCAACCTACACCTCAATCGAAGGACAAGTCCAGTCGCTCACCACGCGGCGGGATGCTCTGGCAACCGAGATCAAAGGCGTGCTCGATGGCGCTGAATTTAAGGGCCAGCCCTTCGGTGTTTTAAAGGCTCTCTTGCTGGTCGTGCGGGCGAATGTGTTGCTTGACCAAGCGAACCACCTGCCTCATTAGAACGCAAGCTGTGGTGATGTGCTAAAGCAGGCATCGCCATAAGCCAGCCGAGCCTGAGTGCCAAGCCCGGGGCGCTGCGGATCATGCCCTGGGCGATGCGCTATAGCCTATAGTCGATCGAGACCGTCGAGAGGCGCTAACGTTACTACCCGCAGCGCTGCCGACTAGCTGGCTGACTATCCGTGGGCACCATTCAAAGTTGCCTTGTGCGTTAAGGGCTCGGAACCTCGAGGTGACGGTGCATCTGCCAGCATCAAGGCGGTGAGGGCCCAGAGTCGATAGCACGGTGAGTATATGCAAATTCTCGCAAGCGTCGTCAATGACAGGAAGCCGAAGATGCTTATAGGCTTCTTCTGCAGTGGGTACAGAGGGTCCCCTCTCCTCCGTCATGGGCAAAACAACACGATGCCGACCTTTCGATCGCGGGTACGTTGTCAGAGCGCTTTAGACAGGTCGTTGCCTTCCCGCCAGAGCTCCTAGAGTACTCATCATGGGAGACGAGGTCCGGTCGAGATCTTTTTCGCCGGACAGTCACTTCAACAGCTTTTCAGGTCACAGCCTCTCGGACAACCCGAAAAAGCACTAGGCCACGAGCCTCAGATAGATCCATGTGTTGCCAATCGGCAACCGCCGCGCTTGCCAGCTTCACCGACCGATCGGCGTCGTCGCTATCAGACTAAGATGCACTTGCTCAGATGGAATAACGTAAAACCAACCCCAGGGGCACGACACCAGACCAGCGTCTTTCATGGTCAGAGGGGACTGGAAGCCAAGGAAATCTTCCTCGCCTCCGGTCGAGGGAGAATTGACATTCCCCTTTATAGATCAGGCGTTATCACAAGCATGCGCTTTTTATTCGCCAGCTTCGGCTGACCCGGAATCGCGCAGCTCCCGCTTCCCGCCCCCCAGGGTGTAGCCGAATTTTTCCCGCAATGTATAACCCCGCCATCCGTTTGACCCACCCCGAACCCTCCAATAAACTGAAAACACTCCACATCGAACCTAACCTATGGCAGACAGCATCCATGTCAAGCTTCCCGACGGGTCCGTGAAAGAAGTCCCCAGAGGGACTAGCGCGCTCGATATCGCCAAATCAATCGGCCAGCGTCTTGCCGATGCCACGCTTGTAGCCAAGACGGATGGCGATCTCATTGACGTCACCAGGCCGCTGGAAAAAGACGCTGACCTTCGGCTGCTGACTGATCGCGATCCCGAGGCGCTCGAAGTTTACCGGCATTCGTCGGCACATTTGTTAGCTGCAGCGGTGCTGGAATTGTTTCCGGAGACCAAGCTGGGCCACGGGCCGCCAACCGACACTGGCTTCTTTTACGATTTCTATCGTCCTACGCCGTTTACGCCAGACGACCTGCAAAAGATCGAAAAGAAGATGCAGGAACTGGTGCAGCAGGATCTTCCCTATGCGCGCGAATTTCTGCCACGTAACGAAGGACTGTCAAAGTTCAAGGGCGAAGGCGACTTCATGAAGTGCCACTTCATCGAGCAGTTCACCAAGCCCGATGAAAAGATTTCGATCTACAAGACCGGCAAGTTTCTGGATTTCTGCCGCGGCCCGCACATTCCTTCGACCGGCAAGATCAAAGCGTTCAAGCTCCTGAACATCGCCGGCGCCTACTGGCTGGGCGATGAGAAGAACCCGCAGCTGCAGCGCATTTACGGCACGTCCTTTTTTTCGAAGAAAGACCTCGACGATTTTCTCAATAAACAGGAAGAGGCCAAGAAGCGCGACCATCGCGTGCTGGGCCAGCAACTTGATCTGTTTTCCATCCAGGAACTGGCCGGGCCGGGACTGATTTTCTGGCATCCCAAGGGCGGGATCATCCGCAAGGAGATGGAAGACTGGATGCGCTCCGAGTACCTGAAGCGCGGCTACTCGCTGGTGTATACACCGCATGTGGCGCGGCGGCAGTTGTGGCAGACCTCGGGACACGAAGGCTATTACGCGCAGAACATGTTCGACGTCATGGAGCTCGACGATGCCGAATATCGCATGAAGCCCATGAACTGCCCGTTCCACATTCTGATTTATAAGGACTCGCTGAAATCGTATCGCGATCTGCCGGTGCGCCTGGGCGAATTGGGCACAGTGTATCGCTACGAGCGTTCGGGTGTGATGCACGGCCTGCTGCGGGTGCGCGGCTTCACCCAGGATGACGCGCACATTTTCTGCACGCCGGAGCAGATTGAAAAAGAGATTGCGGATTGCGTGGAGTTCGCCCGCGACGTGCTGAAAGATTTTGGCTTCGACAAATTCCAGACCGAGCTCTCTACCTGGAACCCCGCCGATCGTAGAAATTTTGTGGGCAGCGACGAGCAGTGGAACAGCGCAACCACTTCGCTCGAAAAGGTTCTCAAGGAACTCAACATTGAATACACGGTCATCCCCGGTGAAGCGGCGTTCTACGGCCCCAAGATTGACATCAAGCTGGTGGATGCCATCGGACGCCTGTGGCAGCTTTCGACGGTGCAGTTTGATTTCAATCTGCCGCAGCGCTTCGGCCTCGAATACGTCGCCGAAGACGGATCGCGCAAGCAGCCCGTGATGGTGCACCGGGCTTTGTATGGGTCAGTCGAGCGTTTCTTTGGCGTGCTGATCGAACACTACGCCGGCGCGTTTCCTGTCTGGCTCTCTCCGGTGCAGGCGGTGATGATCCCGATCAGCGAACGCCATGCCGAATATGCCAACAAAGTTGCCTCGCAACTGAAAGCGATTGGCGTGCGGGTGCAGGTTGACGCTCGCAACGAAAAGATGAATGCCAAGATCCGCGAGCATGCCATGCAGAAAGTGCCATTCCTGCTGGTGGTGGGTGATAAGGAAGCGGAGGCCGGCAAAGTGAACGTCCGCACCCGCGGCAAGGAAAAGACTGAAGACATGGCAGCTGCCGAATTCGTGGAGAAGATCAAGCAGTTGATTGAGCAGAAGAGTTCGGGGCTATAGACGTGTGGGGCGCACTCTTGTCCGCCGCCTTTGACTTGGACCTTGTGTTTCGCACTGCCGGCCATGCTTCCGAGAACTGCGATATTCTTAAACCCAAAAGCAACTTCAAAGGCGGCGGACAAAAGTGTCCGCCCCACATCACCTGGTTCTGCTGATCTTGAATGCATAGGTCAACGGGCAAGACGCAAATCATCGGTGTTATTTCTGACACGCACGGTCTGCTTCGTGCTGAGGCCCTTGCTGCTCTGCGCGGCTCTGACTACATCATTCATGCCGGGGATGTCGGCGATCCCTCTATCTTGAAAGAGCTGGCCAAGATTGCTCCCGTCACGGTAATCCGCGGCAACGTGGATCGGGAGACCTGGGCCAGGAAGGTTCCGGCGACCAGCGTGCTTGAAGTCCGGGACGTGTCTATCTGCATTCTGCACAACCTCGCTGAACTGGATTTAAAACCGGAAGCTGCAGGATTTGATGTCGTCGTCTATGGGCACAGCCACGTCGCCAAGCAGGAAACGAAGAGTGGGGTGCTGTATTTCAATCCCGGCAGCGCTGGGCCCAGGAGATTTCGGCTACCTGTAACCGTCGGGCGACTAACAGTGAAGGACGGCAAAGTTTCAGGAGAGATTGTTGAGATCGTGCCGTGGATCGACTAGGCGGGTGGGCGGACGAGGCGTCCGCCCCACCTAAGGCGTGACAACGAACTGCTCCTATGCAGGAGCCGGAGTGACCGGTGCGGGCGGCGCTGCAGCGTGGCCGCCGCCGGTGTTGACCAGGTCTTTTAACTCTTTGCTGGGTTTGAAGAACGGGATTTTCTTCGCCGGGACTTCGACCCGCTCGCCGGTCTTGGGATTACGGCCGACCCGCGGTTTGCGCTGGCGCGTGCGGAAGCTGCCGAAGCCGCGGATCTCGATTTTGTCGCCCACGCGGAGCGAGCGCACGATGCTGTCAAAGATGGTCTCGACGATGACTTCACTGTCTTTACGCGTCAATTCCGCCAACTTGGAGACTTCGTCGATCAGATCGGCTTTTGTCATACGCTCCTCAGTCCGTCTGGATTATATGTGATAGCGGCATTATTGGTAGCCGCAATCCTGTATAAAGTTCTCAAATTTCAGGGGTTTTATGCAAGAGACTTTTCCGGAACCGACGTATTCTGGTCAACTCCGGGCTTAGGTTTCTTTCGCTCCTTAGGAGCTTAATTATGTCCGGGATCCCACCCAGGGCTTACGCCTTGGGCTACCTTCTTATGCCGCTTCGTGGCTCCACTCAGGACGGGCCAACGATAGACGAACCTTCTACTTCCACAAATAATAGAACCCCGTATGCTGGTCCAGGAGCTTCTCGCGACTGGGCAGCCACTGGGAGATGTCCCCAAAGAGCAGATCGAGCACGGTCTTGCGGTCCTTGTCGGGATGTACCAGGACCGGCTTGCCGGTTATACCGACTGCCTTGGCCGTGTCGTCCACCGCCGCTTCGAAGTCGGCGATCTGATCGATCATGTGCATCGACAAGGCCTGCTCACCCGTCCAGACCCTGCCATCAGCGAGAGACTTGATGTCTTCCACCTTGGCATGGCGCCCGTCGGCCACGGCTTTAACGAACTGACCGTACATGTTGTCGATCAGGGCCTGCAGGTATGCCCGCTCCTTTGGGGTCATGTCCCGTGAAGGGTCGCCCGTGCTCTTGTATTCGCCGACGGTCAGCACCTCAGGCTTCAAATGGGCCCAGCGCATGAGCTCGCCGTAGTTGACCCACTCGGAGATGACACCGATCGATCCCACCACGCTGCCGTTATCGGCATAAATCTTGTTGGTCGCGGAAGAGACGTAGTAAGCGCCGCTGGCGCCCACGGTTTCGATCGAGGCCACAATGTGTTTCTTCTTCTCATCCCGGACGCGTTTGACCTCGCGGTAGATCTCTTCCGACGCAGCCACACCGCCACCCGGAGAATTGACATGAATGATGATGGCTTTGATAGAGTCGTCATCGCCGAATTTCTTAACCTGCTGCACCACCGTGCTGGGGTCGAGAATGACGCCTTCCAGTTCGACCACGCCAATCTTGTCCCCAAAACTGGCACGCAGCGAGGCGTTGTCTCCACCTGCATGCAGGGAGAGATAGACCAGCGTAAACACGGCCAGCACGAAGAGGAAGAAGGCTCCTCCCCCGATGAGTATCCAAAGAAAAGTCCGCGAACGTCCGTTTTCACCCATACAGATGGCATAGTTTAGCACTTGGGGCGGTTTCCAGTTTCCGGTTTCTAGTTTCTGGTTCTTGCCGTGGGCTCGGCCGGTTGAAGCGACTTAATCAGCCGGTGGAGAAGGCGGCTTACCTCTCCTGAGTCTTCCATCAACTCTGCAATTTTTTTGGACGTCAGCAACCCAAGTTCTCCGCTATCACAACCTGTGTTTCCATCTCGATCAGTGAGACCCGCGCTTGCCCAAGAAACTGCCGGAACTCTCCTCTCGACAACCTGCCCTGCCCCTCGGCGATGTTACTGGCGACAGACACCGCTGATCGCTCAACTGGCTGGTCAGGCCAAACATTTCCTCTCGAGGAAAGCCTTGCGTGCCACGATAAATCTCAGTCACCATGGCCGTTGCCTTTTGCCAGACGATCAGGTCTCGGCATGAGCATCCCATTCTTGTCTCCTCGCGTAGCTCCGGGGTCGATGGGTGGTGGTAAACAGTTCACAACAACTAAACACCAAGACTCCCACACTTGTCTGTGACGCTTGAGCGCTGGTACTGCAAACTAGAAACCAGAAACCGGAAACTGCTTGACGGGCGCTCCATGGCTTCGTAACATTCGCCCGTTGATAGAGGGGGACAAAATGGCTGGATTCTGTGTAAGTTGTGGAAATCCGTTGGCGGACGGTGCCAAATTCTGTAACAAGTGCGGCGCCACTCAGCCCGCCGCGCAGGCCGTCATTCCTCCCGCGCCCGCAGCTCCAGCAGCCAAGGGTAGCAATACGGCGGTAAAAATCATCATTGGTATCCTGGCCTTTTTCGTCTTTCTGATGCTGGTGGTGGCGGGTGGCTGTGCATATTTCGCCTACCGGGTTAAGCAAAAGACTCACGAGTTCACCCAATCGATGCATACGAACGCAAAGCCTTACACCGGCCGACGGCAGCCTTGCGCCATGCTGTCCACCAGCGAAGCTTCGAACGCCCTGGGCCAAACCGTGGCGTCGGTGGAGCAGCGCGGCACCTCGGTTTGCGAGTACACCTACGGAACCAATGGCCAGCATTTTGATGTCGCGTACACGTGGCAGGGCGGAGGCATCACCATGGGCATAGCCCACGGCGCCATGAAGAGTATTTCCGGCATGGAGACTTTCACACCTTTAGAAGGCATCGGCGATGAGGCCTATCTTGCTCCAGGAAACTCTGCCCTCATGATGCGCAAGGGCGACGTCATGGTGAATATTGACCTGCGCGAATCCGGCGTCAACGCGGACGCAGCCAAAAAGATGGCAAGCCAGATCGCCGACCGCTTGTAGTCCCGACGACCGCGACTGATCGCCACTGATCTACGAAAGGATCGGAGAGCCGGATTCATGCCCTTTTGTGCTCACTGTGGTTCTGTGGTAGGTGCAGTCAAATTCTGTTCCAAGTGCGGCGCTCGAGTGCCTGAGGCGCTCGCCGCGGCTCCCACGCCTCCGCCCCCTCCTCCTGCTCAGCCTCCTCCCCCGTCCACGCCCGCCCCGAATCCCGCGGTGGCTCCACCCGCCGCGCAGGGCGGCAACGTCCTGATGAAGGTTCTGGTGGGCTTTCTGGTTTTTATTCTGCTGATTGTTCTGGCAGTTATGGGCAGTTGCGTTTACATCGGCTACCGCGCCAAGAAGAAGGCCGATGAAATCCAGCAGGCCTACAAGGCGAACGACCTGAACAAGCTGGCGGGAGCGCTCGGAGTCGGAAATTCGCCGGGCGGTTCGGGCTCCTCTCATGGAGCTTCCCATGGAAAAACCGGGGGAGATTCTGCGGCGTCGACTGCACCGCTTTCTTTCCCCGCCTGGGCACCTTCGGCTGCCGGAGCTGAGTCGAGAACCAAAATTCCTCTTCGTCCCGGACTCACAGTCGTGACTGCTATCGCCCAGTTTGGCGGGGACTACGAGTCCATCAAACAGATCCAGCAGGTAAGCGCGTCTGCGGTGCGCCTGTCCTACCGGGCTGACAATGTACCCAATCCGCTTGAGGGTCTGCAGAAACTGAGTGGCGACAATGCCCCGAAATCCAGCGGGTCCATCACAGGTCAACGCACGGTTCGGGGCGAAGACTTGCAAACCGCCCACGACTACATGCAGTGGTTTGGCCCCAACCAGCCGGAAGTAATGCCGGGAACGACAGCCATCAGCGTTTCGCGCGAAGTGCTGGCCGAACTGAAGGACAAGGGCGAAACTCAATTCAGTTTCCGCACCGGAGGTTTGAAAGGAATGGCGGGCTCCCTGCTCGGCGCTCTTGGCCAGATGGCGGGCGGGGGCTCCCCAGGCGCATCAAAAGAAGCGAAAGACCTGGCCAACATGGGAAAAGACGAATGCACGCTCGAGCGCGCGGGCAATGGTCTCGCCTCTTTCCCTGTACTGCTGAACAACCAGCGCGTGTCGCTCCCCGCTGTGCATGCCCAGTGCACCACCGACGACGGCCTGGCTGACTTTTACTTTCTCGATGATCTCGACAATCCGCTGGCCTTGGCCTGGAAGCTGGGTGGCAGCGACACGCTGCAGCTGGTGAAGATTTCTTATCCAGCACAACCGGCTGCTTCCCCGGCTAGCGCACAAACTGCTTCTGGCGCGGGTGGCGGCCAGCAGATCGAACAGGAGTTAAAGCAGACGGGGCAGGCTGAGGTCTACGGCATCTACTTCGATTTCGCGAGCGACAAGATCAAGCCTGAATCCGAGCCCGTGTTGCGCGAAATTGCCGACGCGCTCAATCACAATCCAGCCTGGAAGCTGCGTGTCGAAGGCCACACCGACAACATTGGCGGCGATCAGTACAACCTGGACCTTTCCCAACGCCGCGCCGAGGCCGTGAAGCTGGCGCTGGTGACTGGCTATCGCATTGGCGCGGTGCGCCTCACCCCCCAGGGCTTTGGCGCCTCCCGGCCCAAAGAACCAAATGACACGCTGGCCGGCCGCGCCCGCAACCGACGTGTGGAACTCATCCGGGAGTAAGGCCTTTCAGGCCGGGCCCTTGGCCAGATGCTAAGAGTACATGTCCCGATTTGCCGCAGGGCATGGCCTGAGATCACGTAGTTTGCTCGTTATTTCCTTGTGACAATAGAGGCATGAAGTTTTCCTGGAGGAGACTACTGGCCGCCACGGGCGCGCTGGTATTGGCGCTCGCTTGCGTGAACTGCGGGGGCGGCACAACCGGCTCAACGCTGGCCGCGGGTGGCGGAAGTGGCTCCGGCAGTGGAGGTAGCGGTTCGGGTGGCAGCGGCGGCTCAGGCGGTTCCGGCTCGGGCGGAAACAGTCAAAGCGCTTGCGGCGCAATGAGCACGGGACAGGGCGCCAGCCTTAACGCCTTCCGTCCCTTCGGCAGCGACAACCTCTGGAACAAGGATATTTCCGGCGCGCCCGTGGACCCGAACTCGAGTGCCATCGTCAATTTCATCGGGCCGACTATCGGCATGCACGCCGATTTCGGATCTGGACTGTACCAGGGTTCGATTATCGGAATCCCGTACTCGGTAGTGAGCGGGACGCAAGCGCCGGTTAACGTCACCTTCACCGCTTATGGTTCCGAAAGCGATCCGGGGCCGATGCCGGTGCCGGCCAACGCTCAAATCGAAGGCGGCCCGAATCCGACTGGCGGTGATCGCCACGTGCTGGTGCTCGACAACGACAATTGCTTCCTCTACGAATTGTTTAGCGCGGTCCCCAACGGTAATGGAAGCTGGAATGCCGATTCGGCGGCGGTTTGGGACCTGCTGAGTGACGTCGATGCACAGCGTCCTTGGACGTGGACTTCAGCCGACGCTGCGGGCCTGCCAATTTTTCCCGGCCTGGTGCGTTACGACGAAGTCGCCGCCGGACAGATTCCGCACGCGATTCGTTTCACCCTACCCCAGAGCCGGGCCGCGGTTGTGCTTCCTGCCACGCACTGGGCGTCCAACTCCACTAGTTCAAATGCTCCGCCCATGGGCATGCGGCTGCGGCTCAAAGCCAGCTACGACATTGCTGGATTTTCCACGAATATGCAGGTCATCCTGTCCGCCATGAAGAAGTACGGTCTGATTATGGCCGATAACGGCAGCGCCATGTACATCAGCGGCGCGCCCGACAGTCGCTGGGACAACGACGATCTGCACAACTTGGGGCAGGTGCCGGCGTCAGCTTTTGAAGTCATCCAGATGAATCCGGTCTACACGGCTTCGAACGTACCGCAGGGCGCGGCTCCAGGCATTGCCAGCTTCACGGCATCGCCAACCAGTGTGGGTTCGGGCGGCAGTGTGAGCTTGTCCTGGAGTGTCAGCAATGCGTCTTACGTCATCGTCTCGCCGCAGGCAGGAGCGGTGCGAGGTACCAGCGTGACTGTTCAACCTTCCCAGACCACAACGTACACGCTCTATGCTACCAACCAGTACGGACGCAGCACCGCCACGGTCACAGTAAACGTGCAGTAAGAAATGTAGGCGCGAGCGTCCTCGCTCGTGCGGCGGCGGCAATGACTGTTTCTTGGCTAAGTTTCAGTGATCTGAACCACCCGCCTCGTCACTTACGCGGGGCTGGTGCCGCTCCTGCACGAGCGGGACGCTCGCGTCCACATTGTTCAGAACAGCTTTTCCTGGCGCCGGAGATTTCCGAATGAGCCTATATTGGCCAGGGCGAAATTGAAGCGGAACTGATTCTCGTTGCGGACCGATCCCAGGGCAAAGCGGCGATATTCGACGCTCAGTCCGCAGCAGTCCCAGTTGTAGGCGGTCTGCACTGCCGCATATTGCAGAAAGCCCAGATTAGCGTCGAACCCCAGGTTGGTCGCTCCACTGAAGCCACGCTTGTTGGGCTGTCCGTAGCCCAGCAGGATCCGGAACTGGTTGAAAGCCTGTTGCCCCGTGGGCGTGGGAGTATTGCTGGGCGCCAGCAGATAGGCGTCCCCACCACCAATGGTGTACGAACCAAAACGATAGTTCACGAAGGCGGTGCTGGCATTGATCCGGCTTTGCTTGAAGTCGTAGTCAATGTCCCATTCCGCTTCCGTCCGGCTGGTGGCCTGGAACTTGAGCCTGGAGATCAACGGCGACAGCCGCCGGGCCTCAGTGAGAAAAGCAATTCCGGTGAAGTCGGCAGTCGTGGTAAATACATTGCGCTGCCCGGGCACCAGCGCCCCTCCGAAGGTAGGATCGAGGAAGTACTTCTGGGCCAGCTCCCAGGTGACCACTTCTCGCACCTGTGGCTCCGTCTCACACGGAATTTCACCTCGTTCCGGCTGCCGCTCCCAGGGGACAAGGCTCTGCACCGCCGGCCGTCCGATGTTAAGGGAAACCATGCCGCTGGCGTCGCAGTCCGCGGCTTTCCCCGACGTACGCTTGGCGTAAAGCCGGTTCACCACCGCATACTCCACTTCGCTGGTGTTGCTCAGAATGTCGCGTTCATCAAAGCGCAAAATCTCAGCAAAATTGTCCACCCCGGTGACGTAGCGATAGGTGGCGCGAGGCTCGATGACGTGCTTCCACTTGCGACCCAGGAATTCGCGGTCGTACACCCGTTCCAGCGCCGGCGGGCGAATCTCCACCGATCCCTCGACTGCTTTGCGGTTGATGACGTCGCTCTCTGCCACACCCACCCCGCCGCCGCTGGGCACCAATTGCTGGGTGTAAAAAGTCTCGCGCAGCGAAAACTCGGGACGCACCGACCAGCCATGCAGCACCAGGGGAAGAGAGAGGGTCGGGCGCAAATCGAAACGCCCGACCAGCGACGCGGTTCGGAACGAAGGCTCGCTGCGCGACAGTCCTTCAGCCGCGACGTCATAGGACCAGTAAAACGGGGTGTGCCCGATCGCATGTTCCACACTGGAAGCCTCAAAGCTGGGAGCATGCAGAATGGTGACTACGTCGCCCGGGGTCGTGCTTTCGAAGTTCTGATAACGCTGTGTGGACGCGTTGTAGAAAAATCCACGCGTGCCGTTGGAGAGAAAGGCCTCCGACTTCACCTCCGAGTTTACCGCCTGACTGAATACGTCATTGAAGGCGAGGCGGAAGACGAAAGAGCTCAGATAGTCGATGCTGGCGACACCGCGAAAATGTCCGAAGGTATCTTCGGCGTCGAGGCGCACCTCGTGGCCGCCCTGATCGACCGGCGGTTTGCCTATACCACGGTCAAAGACCCCGAAGTAATTCAGATATATATAGGACTTTTCGCTGGGCTGGGCCCGGAACTCGATCTGCGGCGCCCAGCCGCGGCGAGTGAAATATTCGGCTCCCGCAGTGACGTCCATGCTGCGATTGATCGCCCAGAAGATTGAATCTCCCAGGATGGTTCCCTTGATCGAAGAGCTGCCGACGTTAGGAATGAGAAATCCGGTCTGCCTGGGCTCGCGCTCCACCGGGTGGGTGGCAAAGGGAAAGTAAAAGACCGGAACGCCCTGGATACGGAAAGTGCTGTGATAAATGGTGGCATTCCCGCCCACCTCCACAACAATCTTGTGCGCGTTGAATTCCCACTTGGGACGCGGCAGCTCGCACGTAGTAATCGTTCCGTCGTAGACCACGTAGTGATCGGGACCGGTCTTTTCCACCACGCTGCCGGTAAAAGCGAAGGGATTTTCGGTGGTCAGGATCATTCGTTTCCCGCGCAAGTGCATCCCCGTGGTCCCGACTACGTGCTGAAAGCGCCCTGATTCAGAGCGGACGTTGTAGGTGGCATGCGTGGCCTCGACGTGCTCATCATTGGATCCGCCGTCGAGTACGACGTGGCCATCGGCGATGGACTCTCCTGTGTCGGAGTTGTAGTCCACTGAATCGGCATAGAGAGTGTAGGTGCCATAGTGGATCTCCGCCTGGCCGCGCAGCTTGTAAACCACGCCGTCCTTCTCCTGCTGCAGGGCACGGATAGTAATGTCCTGCTCTCTCACCGTGGAAGGCGCAGAGGGCAGTGCAGGCTGTGCGCCCGGCTGTTGCGATGCGAAAAGCAACTGGCTGGTAACTACGGAGGGAGCGAGTAGCAGATGACAAACCAACGCCGCCGTGATAAGGAATCGTGTGCGGGATGTCATCGCAAGCGGACGAGACCCCGAGTGACGAGATCCACGCAGGGTAAGGTGACGTTAGCACGGCTCCGGGCCGAGTGGCAAAGCAGCCCGGCTTCCGCGCAATTCACTTTTGGGGCTCTGGCTTTTTATCCGCGGGACCAGTTCACCGCAATGCAGCCGTTCGACCGCTGGAGACTCACCGGGACCCGATCGCTTTTTCATGAAACCAAGATTTGAACCCGATGTACCAAACGATGCGAGCCCAGACCTTTCAGCCAGCCTGATTGATCCTGACGCGTTCGATGCCAGCGAGCAGCAATTTGCTGCCAGCCTCGAGCCAAGTACTGCGCGAACTGAATCGAGGTTTGGACACGCGAGGTTTGCAGAGCCGAAGTCCGTAGTGCCCCGGTTTGTCGTCGAAGACGTGCCGCAGGAAGTGGTGACGAGTCAGTCCGAGCCAGATGTCCTGGAGGTGGAGACCAAGGAGGAAGCAACGTCGCCGGAGCCGGCCGAACCGCAGCCGCCGGCAGATCCCGATGCGTGGCGGCGCGAAGTGGCCGCCCGATTGAGCCACTATCGGGCACGCCGGCATACGCGTGGCCCGCGCTATCCCTCGTTACAGCTCAAGTTTGAGACTGAGCCGAGTTTCGCTGCGCCGGAACTGACGCTGCCGTCCGCTGATCTGGTCACCAGAGAGACGGCGAATCATTTGCAGCTGGCCGGGGCTCCGCGCATCACTCTGGCTGAGCCCTCGGTTTGTCCCTCGAACAATCCTTCGATCTCTCCGCCGAACTATCTCCCGAGCTATCCCCGGATCTTGCCTGCCGCCATCACGGAAGCTACAGCCAAGGTGATTGAGTTTGCTAGTTACAACCCCGCGCCTCGAGCGTTCGACGAATTGGCCGAACCGGTGCTGGATCGTCCCCGAATCATCGAGACCCCTGAACTGGTGCCTCCGCCTCCAGCCCTCGGCGGCATCTTGATTGAGCCGGTCGAAGAGCCTGCGAACGAGAGACGTCCTGGATTCGAGATCCCGTTGCAGGCGGCGCCCATGTCACGGCGCCTGGCCGCCTCGGCTGTCGACGCCGTTCTCGTGATGTCTGGTTTCGCCGCCTTTGCGTATGTTTTTCTTCGACTCAATGCTGAACTCCCGCCGCTGGGCAAGATAGCCGGAGCCGGCGCCCTCCTCATCGGCCTGTTGTGGTCTGCCTATCAATATCTGTTACTGGTTTACAGCGGCACGACACCGGGCCTGAAACTGGCAAAGCTCGAACTGCAGCGCTTCGACGGCAGCCCAGTCCCGCTCCGGATCCGGCGCTGGCGCGTGCTGACGTCCGTGCTTTCCGGCTTGTCTCTGGGCCTCGGTTATGCCTGGTGCTTCCTTGATGAAGACAGACTCTGCTGGCACGACCGCATCACCAGAACCTACATGGCGCCAAGAAAATAGATGCAAAACCCCCTGTCATCCCGACCGGCGCGAGCGCAGCGAATCTCTGCCTGCCCGCCGCACCCCAGGACTCACATCGGCTCGCTTAGCACAAGGTCCCTCCACTTCGCTCGCTCCGGGGATGACAGGTCTTGTGAGGGCTAGCTCGAGGACAAAAAACTCTGCGAAGCTTCGCTCCGCCCGGCAGGTGGGACACCTGCCCCTACGTCGGTCATGGTGGTCTGCTAACATCTTTTAGTGACCTCAGCCTCTCCCGTGCGCGTACGATTTGCTCCCTCTCCGACCGGACATCTCCACGTTGGGAACGCGCGTACCGCGCTGTTCAACTGGCTTTTCGCCCGGCAAAAAGGCGGCACTATGGTGCTGCGTGTCGAAGACACCGATGTCGAACGCAGCGAGTCCCGCTTTGAGGATCAACTGATCGCCGACCTTAAGTGGCTCGGCCTCGACTGGGACGAAGGACCGGACCTGGGCGGACCGTACGCACCCTATCGCCAGTCCGAGCGTCTGGACGTTTACCGCGAACACGCTGAACGACTGGTCGATGAGGGCAAAGCTTACTTGTGCTTCTGCACCGAAGAAGAATTACAGAAGGACCGCGAACGGGCTCAGGCCGAGCATCGCCAGCCCATCTATTCCGGCAAGTGCCGCGCCATCGCTCCAGCAGAAGCCGATCAACGGCGAACAGCGGGAGAGTCCTGCGCCATCCGGCTGAGAATTCCTGAGCACCCCATCCGTTTTCATGACATCGTGCATGGCGATGTCGAATTCTCGAACGAGGTGGTGAGTGACCCCATCATCCTGCGCTCGAACGGAATGCCGGTCTACAACTACGTGGTCGTGATCGATGACGCAATAATGAAGATCACGCACGTGATCCGTGGCGACGATCATCTTTCGAATACTCCGAAACAGGTTGCCCTGTATGAGGCCCTGGGTTGGCCCGTCCCTGAGTTTGCCCACCTCTCGACGATCCTGGGCGGCGACCGGGAACGGCTCTCCAAGCGGCACGGAGCGACTTCAATCGCCAACTTCCGCGACATGGGCGTGCTGCCCGAGGCGCTGGTAAATTATCTCGCGCTGTTGGGATGGGCCCCGACCGGCGGTACCCGTGAGCTGTTCAGCCCCGCAGAATTGAAGAAGGAATTTTCTCTGGAGCGGGTGACACCCGCAGCGGCCATGTTCGACATGGAGAAGCTCTATTGGCTGAACCGGCACTACATCAAGAGTTGGCCGGCAGGAAACCTTACAGCGCTGGGCGCGTGGTTTCTCTCGCAGGCTGGCTACATCGAGCTCAAAGATGCGAAGTGGCGGAGCGCGGAAAGCTTCCCGGTCATTCATCTTGAGCAAGAATTGCAACTCTGGCTCACCCGGGTTACGGAACTATTAGCCCCCTCAGTCGACCGTCTGGACCAGCTTCCCGAACGTGCGTCGCTGATCTTCAACTACGACGCAAACGCGGCGCTTGCCGCACCTGGCAATGCCGAAGTAATTGCCTGGCCCAACACGGACGCTGTGCTGACGAGATTCACGGTCAAAATACTTGAAGATGAATCGGCGAAAGCCGGCAATCTCACTTCCGAATGCTTCAAACTATTCGTTAACGAAGTAAAGGCTGAGACCGGCGCAAAAGGGAAAGAACTGTTTCACCCCATTCGCATCATAATCACCGGTTCGCACTCCGGACCGGAGTTCGACAAACTGATTCCCATCCTCGAAGAAGGCAGCCGGCTCTCGCTGCCCAAGCACGTGCTCAGCGTGCACGAGAGAGTAGAAGCGTTCGCCAAGGCCCAGGCCCACGGAAACTAGTATGGCCAGGTAGCGCCGGCATCCTGCCGGCTGTCCCGGGGGGTCTCGCCCTCGGCACGGCGGCGCTACGCCTGACACCAGTGGAACTCCGTGCTATTGTCCTTCCATGATCCGATCCCTGGCTATCTTCTTCCTGCTTTTCTCCCTCAGCGTGTCCGGCCTGGCTAAAGAAAAGTATCAACACGCCGGTCCGATCCATCTTGACCGCGACGGCGAAAAATGGGCGGAGAAGACCCTCCGCAAGCTCTCTCTGGAAGAAAAAGTCGGACAACTTTTCATGGTCTGGGTGCGAGCGGAGTTCCTCAATGTCAACAGTCCCGAGTATCTCCAGCTCCGCGACACCATGCGCCGGTACCACGTCGGCTCATTCGCCATGACGGTGCGCTGGGAGCCTCCATTCCTCTATCGCAATCAGCCTTACGAGGCTGCCGAGTTGCTCAATCGTTTGCAGCAGGAATCCAAACTGCCGCTGCTCTTCGCCGCCGATTTTGAGCGCGGCGTCACCATGCGTCTGCACGGCGCAACCATTTTTCCCCATGCCATGGCCTTCGGTGCCGCCGGAAAGACAGATTACGCGGAAGCATTTGGCCGCATTACCGCCCAGGAGTCTCGTGCCCTCGGCGTGCACTGGAATTTCTTTCCTGATGCCGACGTCAACTCCAATCCCGCGAACCCCATCATCAACACACGTTCCTTTGGAGAAGACCCCCAGCAGGTGGGAGATCTCGTGGCCGCATACATCAAAGGATCGCGTGCCAACGGAATGATGGCGACTGCAAAGCATTTCCCCGGCCACGGCGATACCGCAACTGATTCGCATCTCAGCCTGGCCCAGGTCACCGGGGATCGGACGCGCCTGGATTCCGTGGAGCTAGGGCCATTCCGTAAGGCAATCGCTGCCGGAGTCGACTCTGTAATGGTTGCGCACGTCACCGTCCCTGCACTCGAGCCTGACCCTAATCGCGTGGCCACGACTTCCCCGGCGATTGTCACCGGTCTGCTCAAGCACGAGCTCGGCTTCCAGGGAATCGTCGTCACCGACGCCCTCGACATGGCCGGCCTCACCCGTCTTTACTCCGCCAACATCGGTCGTGCGGCGGTGGAGGCCTTCAAGGCCGGGAGCGATCTGCTGCTCATCCCCGCCGACCTCGAGGCGTCGTACAACGCTGTTCTCGAAGCCGCTCACAGCGGAGAAATCCCGGTGGCCCGGCTCGACGCGTCGGTTCTCAAGCTGTTGAAAGCAAAGGCCTCATTAGGCTTGGACAAAGCCCGTCTGGTGGATGTAGGGGCCCTTACCGAAATCGTGGGCAAGCCCGAAAATCTGGCTATGGGCCAGCAGATTGCCGACGATGCCGTCACCCTGGTGCGCGACAACGGCAAGCTGCTCCCGCTGAAACAATCGGGAACTGTTAAGGATGGGCTTCCGTATCAACATGTGGAAGAAGTACGCAACGAGGTCGTGGTGGTGGTGCTTTCTGAAGACGTTCGCACCGAATCAGGTCGCGCGCTGGAACGCGCCATCAGGGCTCGCGTGCCCGATGCCAACGTGATTTATGTCGATCCCCGCATCGCGGCCGCCTTGTCCGAAGGCATATTGAACGCAGTGGACCAAGCGCAAGTGGTGATTGCGGCGGTCTACGTGGTGCCAACCGCCGGTAAGGCCATGAAAAGCGCAAACGGTCTGACCAACTCGGTTTCCCTGAACGACGCGAGTGGCGCGCTGCTACAGACGATACTCGACCACGCAGCACAGAAAACCGCGGTGCTCGCCATGGGAAATCCGTACGTGGCCCAGGATTTCCCCGCAACACAGAGCTATCTTTGTACTTTTTCCAACGCCAGCATTTCTGAAATCAGCGCGGTCAAAGCGCTCTTTGGCGAGATCGCCATCCGCGGCCATCTGCCAGTCAGCATTCCCAACATCGCCCAGCGAGGCGCCGGGATCGAGCGTCCGCCACAAGTCGCAGAGGAAGGACCGCAACATGCCTACACTCAAGCCGTTCGACATTAGTCCACGCCTGGGTTTGACGTTGGCTTTGGCCGCCGTGCTGGCCCTGCCCGGTTGCAGTGTCAACGTGAAGAAAGACAGCGAGGGTAAAGAGAGGAACGTTGACATAGAGACTCCCGTGGGCGGACTTCACGTCACGAAAGATGCGGACGTCCGCGACACCGGCCTGTCCGTTTACCCTGGTGCGCGCCGCAAGGAGCAAAGCAACGACGGTAGTGAAACCGGCGCCCACGTTAATATCTCCACCAGCCTGTTCGGCATTAAAGTCGTGGCCATTGAATATTTGTCCGATGATCCGCCGGAGAAACTCGTCGCTTTCTACAAAGACCAACTCAAGAAATATGGCAATGTGCTGGAGTGCCACACCAATGAGCGTCATCCCGGAACAAACATGAATGGGGTCGACACTTCCGGCGACTCCAAAAAACTGAAATGCGAGGACGACCAGAACGGCAAGACGGTCGAACTAAAAGTGGGCACTGAGCAGAACCAGCACATCGTCTCCGTCAAACCCGCCGACGATGGCAAGGGCTCGGACTTTGGCTTGGTCTATATTCAGATGCGGGGCGGCAAGGACACAATCTGAAGAGATTTCAGATTTTAGATTGCAGATTCTAGATTGGAAGACCCACCCATGATCCTCAATCTGAAGCTCTGCAATCTTGAGTCCGCATGGTCTTCAATCTGAAAGCCAGCATCTCCCCGCCTTCCTTGCCTCTCCTCGCTACCCTGCTGTAACTTGAAAGTCAGTGGAGTATCCCTGTCACCAATGTGGTGCCGCGGTCGAACAAGGGACAGCTTTCTGCCCTCAGTGCCGAGCGCCGCAAATTCGGGTTGCTGTCCCCGAGAGTGCGATCCTTTCGGGAACTACCTCCGATCCTGCCGTTTCATCAATGCCGGCTTACTACGGTTCGCCCCTCGCCACCAGGATTGAATGGTCGCAGGCATTGCCCGCCACCGCCCTGGCCGGATTGATCGCGGCCGTGCTCATGATGACCCCCCTTGCCGGCTTCGGTTTGGGAATGGTGATCGGCGGAAGCCTGTCGGTAGTCTTTTACCGGCGCCGCATCCCGGTGGCCAACGTCACGCCCGGAATGGGGGCCCGTCTGGGCATGGTGAGCGGCATCCTGGGCGGTGGCATTTTCGCGGCGTTGCTCTCCATCGGGACCGTGGTGCTCCGTGCCTGGGACAGCATCCGCGCCAAACTGATTGGAATAGTTGAGCAGACCGCGGCACGCAATCCCGACCCGCAAACGCAACAAGCCCTCGAATTCTTCAAGTCTCCTGAGGGTATCGTCCTGCTCCTGACCACCGCCTTGATTGGTACCCTGATGGCCTTTGTTATTTTCTCCGGGCTGGGCGGAGCTCTGGGAGCGGCCCTGCTTCGGCGGAAAGAGCATTCGTAGCGACCACGAACCACGTGGGAACAGCCGCCCCCGGCTGTTCAGTCGAGCAAAGCTCGACCGCCTTTTGCTGGAAGCGACAATGCAGCTGCGCTCCGGCGGACAGCCCAGGGCGGCCGTCCCCACTGGTTCGTGGTGTTCCAGTACCGCATGTTGCACGCCATCGAGAGGCGGTCTATAGTCACCGTTTCGGAGAATGCCATGAGACATCTCCTCAACTGGGTGTTGAGCGCGCTGGCCGTCTGGATCGTGGCGCGGCTGGTGCCGGGTTTTCACGTCAGCGGACCGCTGGCGGCGTTGATTGCGGCGCTGGTGATCGGCTTCGTCAATGCCACCCTCGGTGTGTTTCTGAAAATTGTTACCTTCCCGTTGGTCCTGCTCACCTTGGGACTGTTCTGGCTAGTCATCAATGCAGCCATGATCGAACTGGCTTCGGCCGTTGTTCCCGGCTTCCATGTGGATACCTTCGGTGCTGCCTTCGTGGGAGCGATCGTTCTCGCGCTAGTCAACATGTTTTTCCGCTGGCTGGCGGGAAGCGGCAGAGACCGGGGTTAAGTGGAATCCTCATAGGCCATTCCAGTGCAGAATCTTGCGACGGCGAGATGCCGACGCTACGCATCACACGCCACGCGGAATCCGTAGTCGGCGTAGCGAAAATCGGGTGGGATGCTGGAGCGGGCCGCGCACCGGCTTGCCTTGATGTGATGGCGCCAGGACCCGCCGCGGGACGCGCGTCGATCGCCGCACTCCGGTCCCTTCGGGTTACGTTCAGGTGATTCGGTGTAGTAGTTCGCCTGGAACCAATCGCTGCACCACTCGTGTACGTTCTCGCAGATATCGTAAAGGCCAAACGCGTTAGGAGCGTATTGTGCCACCGGCTCGGGGCCTCTCTTCCAACGCTTCTCATAGTTGGGCAATGACTGCGGCGGAGTGTCTCCCCAGGGAAAGAGCCGGTCCTCGACGCCGCCGCGCGCTGCCCGTTCCCACTCAGCCTCGGTCGGTAGGCGATATCTCAAGCCAGTGCTGCGGCTGAGCCACTCGCAATACTTGATCGCGCGAAACCAGGAAACCGCAACGACCGGCTGTTCGGGATGGTTGAAATCGGGGTTCTCGGAAAACGGTGGCGGTGGATTTCCCGTGGCGCGCACGAACGCAGCGTAGCCGGCGTTCGTCACCACACAAGAGGCCAGCCGGAATTCATCCACCCACACCCGATGAACCGGACGTTCGTTGTCCTGGCCGGTCTCCGATCCCATCGCAAACCAGCCTTCGGGAATGCGAACTAGCTTCGGCTCAATCGGGATCGCTTGTGCCGCCGGGATAGATGGAGACGACATGAATCTATAGTTTAAACGGTTGATCGGATCGAACACGATGGAAGGCCTCTTCCACCGGAAAGTGGAAAACATCTTCCATAGCTCTTTCTCCGCCTCTTCACCCCGAATTATCTGATGTATTATCATATAGATACAAAGGTCCGCCAACGGAGCTAAAAATGCTACTTGTGCAGGTAGCAAGCGCTGAAAACTAAGAATTCCCGATCGACCTGGATAGACTTATGAAGCTACTTTTCAAGATACTCATTGGCGGTGTGGTCCTGCTGACCTTGGCGTTTGCCCAGGAACCAAAACATGCGGTGGTTGCGCAGGAACCTGCCGCGCCGTCCGCAGCATCCACAACCCAGATGATTGCCACGGGCTCGCCACAGCGACCCGCCCCCGTGGTAGCACCGAAGGCTTTGCCGCCATTGAATCCGTCTTTGGGAGAGATTGCCCGCAAAGCCCGCGCCGCTCACGCCGCGGCCCCGAAGGCGCAAGTAGTGCTGGCGGACGACGCACCTCCGAAAGAGTAAGAGGCCTCATCCCAGTTTCATCATCGCCACCAATCGCTGGAGCGGAGTCGCCTCGTCTATCCCGCAACTCTCGGCAGATTCCAATGCTGCCAGACGCTCACCAGGCGCAGCCCAAAACAAACGACACCGCCGATGATGGCGGCCAGCGTAGGGGGCAGTCCCACCCTTCGGCCGAGGATCATCGCCGCCGATCCTGCCATGGCTGCGGTGGCATAGACATCGGCGCGCAGGACATTGGGTACGCGGGCCAGGAACATATCGCGAATCGTGCCTCCACCCACTCCTGTAATGGTCCCGAGCAGAATGGATGAACGGATGCATTTTGTAGATCAAGGCTTTCTGCGTCCCAGCCACGGCAAACAATGCCAGCCCCGCCGCATCGAGAACGATCATGACTCCACCGGAATGCCCTGAACGAAACGATGCATAAAGAAAACAATCGCTGCGCCGGTAAACGCCACCGCCGAGTAGCGCCAGTCGCGCAATGAATTAGGCGGGACAGCACCGATCAGCAAATCGCGAATAATGCCCCCACCTAATGCCGTCGCAAAAGCCAAAACCATCAGACCCAAAAGATCGAGGTTACCGATGATCGCGGCCGTGGCTCCTTCAATCGCGAACAACAGCGTCCCGGCCAGATCCACTGCGAACAACAGTTTTTCCGGATCGTACTTCATAGATTCGATTTGCCGATCGGAGAAGCCCAAACGCCGATGCCCAGGGAACGGGGATTCTATCAAAACCGGTCACTCGACCTCGACACCTACGCCGCTTGTGGCGACGCCCGCACGACAATTGCAGATACACTGTTTTCACAATCAGCTCAGATCCACCGATGACAGCTTCAACAAAATCGTCAACCCTGGGAGCCATTCTTCGTCAGCGTTGTCCCCGCTGCCGCCAGGGAAGAATCTTCCCCTGCTCCGTTTTTCGCGGCCTCCCCAAGATGTACCAGCGCTGCTCCGTCTGCGACCTTAAATTTCAACGGGAAGAAGGGTACTTTCTGGGCGCCATGTACATCAGCTTTGGCCTGGCCCTTGCGATCGTCGCCGTGATCGCGGCATTGTTGTGTGCTATCACGGGCTGGTGGATTACCAAAGACGTAATCTGGGCGGTGGTTTTGTTCCTGCCCCTGGCTCCAGGCATTTCACTCTTCGCGCGCGTCCTGTGGATCTATTTAGATCAAACCTTCGATCCCGAAGCTCTACCACCAGCCCCGTAGGGGCAGATGAGGACATCTGCCCTTACGGGGCCTGTGATCTCTCTAGGAAGTCCGGGAGTCAGCGTACTTCAGCAAGTTGCGTGCGCAGCTTGTGGGTGGCGCGGAAGAGCGTGTTCTTGATAGTGCCTTCCGTCGTGTTCAGCATTCCGGCCACGGTGCGTAGCCTCATGCCGTGGTAGTGCTTGAGCTCGAAGACCATCCGTTCGCGGGGCGAGAGCCGGCCCAGGGCGCGCACGATGCATTGCTGCAGTTCCCGTCCGGCGAAGTTTCGCTCCGGACTGGCCGACGGACTGTGATCGGGCATGCGGTCGAGCATATCTTCCGGCTCGCCGTCCGCAGACATCGTCGTATTCAGGTCGCGGCCGCGCGAACTCTTCTTGCGCAAATGGTCCAGACAGAGGTTGGTCACGATGCGATAGATCCAGGTGTAGAACGAACACTCGAAACGGAAGCGCGCCAGATTGATGTAGGCGCGAAGGAACGCCTCCTGATAAATGTCCTGTCCATCTTCCGGAGAACCGGTGAGATGGATGGCGAGCCGCAGCACGGCGCGATCGTACTGCCGCACCAGCTCTTCGAAAGCGGCAGTGTCGCCCTGCTGGGCCTGACGAATGAGCGCGGAATCATCCACGCGGATCGGCGCGCCTGTGCTGGCTGGGCCAAGCATCGGGCGGTTCAGGTATGGCGTCAAACGAATTTTGCCGCTCTCAGACATGCTCATATCGGTTTACCCAACGAACTTGTAACCCGTCCCGTGCACCGTGAGGATGAAGCGAGGCTCATCCGGCTTTGGTTCAACTTTCTGACGCAGGCGGACAATGTGCGCGTCCACGGTACGTGTGGTAGGAAATCGGTCATAGCCCCACACGTCCTCAAGCAGGCGGTCGCGGCTCAGGGTCTCGCCGGGATGGCACAGAAAATACTTGAGGAGCTCGAATTCCTTGGACGAAAAATCCATCGCTTGGCCGCTGCGTGAAACCTGACAACTTTTCAGATCCACTTCGACCTGGCCAAATGAATAGCGCTCCTGCTCTTTCGGAACCGTCTTGGCACGGCGTAAAACCGCCTTGACCCGGGCCAGCAGCTCGCGGATGGAAAACGGCTTGGTCACGTAGTCATCCGCACCCAGTTCGAGTCCAACCACTTTGTCCACTTCCTGGCTACGCGCGGTCAGCATGATGATCGGCACCGAAGGCCGCTTGGCCTTGAGCTGCTTGCAAACGTCAAGACCGCTCATGCGGGGCATCATCACGTCGAGGATGACGAGGTCAGGACCTTCCTTCAGCGCGCGCTCCAGCCCGGCCACGCCGTCCGGAGCGGTGATGACGTCGTAGCCTTCGAATTCGAAGTTGTCGCGCAAGCCCGCCACCATGTTGGGTTCGTCTTCGACAATCAGGATTCTAGTCATCGGTCGTCCTTGCCGCTGCCAAACTTTACTGGAGCCGAAAACTGCGATGAACTCTGTCTAGCCGTTCGATGCCGTGTTCTGAGGGGCCCTAACCGGTAGCACGATGGTGAACTTGCTGCCTTGGCCGGGTGCACTGTCCACTGCGACTTCGCCCCCGTGGGCTTGCACGATGTGGCGCACCAGCGACAGGCCCAGGCCGCTGCCTTTCGTGTTGTGCACCAGCGGATCCCCCACGCGATAGAACTTCTCAAAGATTTTCTGCTGCTCCTGATGAGGAATTCCGATGCCCTGATCCACCACTTCCAGTTTCACCGAGCCGTTGTCGCGATACAGGTTCACGCCGATGTACTTCCTGTCCTGCGAATACTTGAGCGCATTGTTCACCAGATTCAATAACGACCGGGCCATGGCTTCGCGGTCAACACGCATCGGCGGCACTTCGTCAATCTTTTCTTCGAACTGGAAACCGCTCTGCTCCAGTTGGTAACGATAGGAGTCGAGGGTGTTGTGTACCAGTTCGCTCATATCGGTTTCGCGGAAGTCGTATTCCTTGCGCCCGGCCTCGATGCGGGAGAAATCGAGAATGTTGTTGATCAGGGCGGTCAGCCGTTCGCTCTCTTTGCGGATGATGCGGTAATACTCCTGATATTTTTCCGGACTCGTCAGCCGCCCCATCTCCAGCGTCTCGGCGTACAGGCGGATCAGCGAAAGCGGCGTGCGCAACTCGTGCGATACGTTGGAGACGAAATCGGACTTCAGTCGCGCCAGCGCCATTTCTTTGGTGACATTGCGATAAGTCAGCGCAATTCCGCCCGCCAGCACCAGGGAAAGGGCCGCCAGGGTCAGAAAACTGATACGCGCGAAGCGCTCGCCGATGGCCGCCAACGTGGTTCCCCGTAGCTTGATCGCCAGCGTCAATCCCGGGAAGGCGCCTTCCAGGTTTCTCTCCTCTTCGGGGGCGCCGCCATCCCAGCCACTGGACTGGGCCAGCGCCGTGGATTCATACTTGCCGCGCAGCATCATGACCGCATGGTTCTTGTCGGTCTGGGCATCGCTCACGTTACGGGTGATGACGTCGTCCAGCATCTCGGGAAAAAACTTGTCGTGCAGGTACTCGGCGTCAAATGCCACGCCCACGATGGCGGGTGAGCCCTTCTTTTCGTCTCTTGTGAGAAACAGCGCAGTGGACTGATAAACGCGCTTGTCGCCACGTGAGACCCATTCTGCCTCAAAGATGTAGGGCGAGCTTTTTTTCTGGTAGTGCTCCAGCTTTTCCGACATTGAGCTGAAGTCCATCTTCAGCCAACCGTCGAACATCTTGCTCAGGTAGTCGGCCTCGTCGCGAAACCCACCATCCTTCACCAGCCGGTCGGATTGAGAGCGAAATACCATCCCTGTCTGAGGGGAATAAATGAAGATGTGCGCGGCGTAGGGGTGGGCAGCCAAAATCTTGTCCAGACTCGGCCCGCATGCCTCACTGAGTGCAGGAAGATCGGTGCGCACGTCGTCCACCAGTTCGTATGCCTTGTGATTGATCTGCTTTTCTGATATCGCCAGCACCTGGCTGAAGTCCCGCTGGATGGCAGCTTCGACAGCGCGGTCGCGCTGAATGTGCAGCACGTGCCACGCGCTCAGGATCACCAGCGCCGCGGCGGGTAATATGACCGCGAGCTCCAGAGTCAGGAGCTATCGCGTCTTCTCGTTCCGCCGTTTCGTTTTCATCTT